>MKWU01003833.1_pt1 | contig 18914 bp, 23 predicted proteins | sample 809101 | NCBI WGS metagenome assembly MKWU01 (sample SAMN05860141, study PRJNA318959) | sponge metagenome | host: Aplysina aerophoba | place: Slovenia: Piran, Adriatic Sea, Gulf of Piran | collected 2013-05-07
GCCCAACTCACCGCCGAGCACGACCCGGCAAGGCGTGGGAAGCATCCACGCCGCTAGAGCTGTCACGCACAGAAACGGCATGATCTCCGAAAACACAAGGTTTTCGTTCCATTGCTACTCGGACCCCTAGTAGACGTCTCCATCGAAGCTCGCGGTGAAATCCGGCAAGCGGAAGTCCTTCGGGTCCGAGAGCGAGAAAAGGGGCTGCTCGTACAAGTAGCTGATCTGTAGCGCCTCAAGGACATTTGCCACGACCACCTCGCTCTTGGAGCGGACCGCGATGCCCTTCCGCGTGCGGTGAATGAGCCCTCCCGGATGAGGCCGCTTCACGTCCTCCGAGCGCAGAGCTAAGGTGAACATGTGGGTGTTGCGCCGGCGGGTATCCGAGCAGTCCGGGCTTCGCAGGCGACGCAACGGCTCGATGTCCTTCTCGATCAGCAGCACCAGCTTCCGGCGGAAGCGGGTAAGTCCGGTGTAGATCAACTCTCGTGACAGGGTCGAAGCCGTCTGCGGGACGATCAAGAACACGACATCGAAGTCGCTGCCCTGTGCCTTGTGAACGGTCAACGCGTAGGCGAGTTGGATGTTCTCGTCCACCTGCGAGCGGTAGTACCGGTAGGTGACCTCGAGCTGCGTGGAGAACGCAACGTCGAGCCGATCGAGAGATGTCCTCGCAACGATTCCGATTTCCCCGTTCGCCACATAGTCCAGGCCCGTGTTCCTTGGCCACGCCCCCATCGATCGGTTGAGGATCTGGATGACCTTGTCGGTCCATACGATCTCCTGGTCGCCAAACGGCCGCGGTTTCTTGCGCTTGGCCGTGGTGATGAGACCGCCCTTGTACTCCATCTGGATCTGGCGGTTCAGATCTTCCGTGCCGAAGTGCTGGGCTCGAGTGGGAGAGAGGATCTGCCAGGCCTCGCTGCGTACCCAGTCTTTCGTGTCGATGCCGAGCGATCGGTTGAAGCTCTCGTAGTCGTCGTTGCGGATCCCCAAGTTCGCTGCCATCCGGCTCCTCAACTCGGCGATCATCTCGTCGTGGTTGTCCCAGAACGCGACTTCGAGGTCGCCACGTGATTCCCCGCGAGCGACAGCGGCCAGAATCTCGTCGTCGCCGGGGCTGACGACCGATGCCCTGTAACCGTCGGCAAGGGCCAGCGCGACACTGTTCTCGGCGGGATCACCCTCTTCCTCATCGGTGCGCATGCAGACACTAAGAGGCGCGATACAGTTGGCGTGCTCCTTCTGCAGCCATTCGATGATGTCCGCGAAGGACCGCCCAGGACCGATCGGAGGAAGCTGGTTCGGGTCTCCCACCAGGATCAGTCGACGGAGTGGTCCCGAGTCGAGGGCGCGGAGCAGCGTCCCGAAGAGGTCGGTCGGGATCATCGAGCACTCGTCGACGATGACTGTCGTCGCCTGGAAGGGGCTCCGATCGCTTTCCGGCTTGAGCGCAAAGATGCTGGCCACGAACCAGCCCTGCTTCAGCAGAAACTGGTGAATGGTCATCGCGTTGTGCCCAGTCTTCGTAGAGAGGCGCACGCGTGCCTTCCCGGTCGGGGCCAGCAAGAGCGACGGATGGCGGCCCTCCGCGCGAGCCAACTCCTGGAGGAAGACCTTGAGGACCGACGTCTTCCCCGTGCCGGCACCCCCGGTCAAGATGCTCAGCCTCCGGGCGAAGAGCGTCTCCAGTGCGCCCACCTTCTCATCCAGCGCTACACGCGCACGGTCGGACTCGGCTCGCCGAAGAGCCCCTTGAGCGCAGCAAGCCAGTCGATCGGGGGATCGGCGGCAGAGTTCAGCTTCTTGGCCCGCCGCCTAATCATCGAGGCGGAGCCTTGCTCCAGGGACTGGAGGTGTTTCAGCGCAACGAGCTGTGGGTCGGAATCGAAGGCGGTCCACAGGGAATGCTGGTAGAAGTCCGCTTCGGCCAGCACGACCTCCCGGTCCGGCTGGCAGGCGCGCTTCTCGGGGAACCGTTCGAGGACGCGGCTCAGGAAGTCGGAAAGCGTCAGAAGCGTATCCCCGTTGTTGGAGGCTTCCTGTAGCACTGCGACTCCGACAGCGCGGACCCGGCGCTTGTCGTCATGCGATACCTCATCATCGTCGGGAAACAAGGCGGCGTCCCCTGCGGGTCGTAGGCCGTGATCGATAGTCTCCAGCGCTACGGGGTCGGAGCCCAGGGCCCCGAGGTCGCTCTCGGACACAATGTACGGGTTGACGACGAGCGCGTCCTCGGTGGCGTCGATCCCACTCGCTGCCCGCTGGTCGGGATTGGCGATGCGCTGAACCTGGGCCGGGGTGAGCTCGAACCTAGCGAGCTTGGATAGGAGTGCCTGGCGGGACTTGAGGATGCCCCACCGCTCACGCGCTTTGAGAAGTCCGGCTCGGTAAGGCCCCCCGTCCGGCTCGGTTCTCCCTTCGAGGATCGACAGCACGTAGTCCCAAGGATTCTCGGACTGTTTCGCCATCGGAGTCAGGACGGCCCGCTGGAACGAGGTGCCCTTCGAAAACCCAAGGTACTGCAAGACACTCCCGGCGCCGGGGAACGGTCCGCGCCCACTCCATGCCTCGGCCAGCGCGGCGTTCAGCCAAGCGAGACGCCGTTCCCAATCACCAGCGACGTGTCCGTCAGCGGCGACCCGCTCGACGCACTGAATGACGCGTTCGAGGATGGCGACGGCAACGTCATCGGAGACATGTTCCCCCCCATAGGAAAAGGGCAGCAGGGCGTTCCGGGGCACCCGACAGACGATGTTCTCCGTCGGATGACCGTCGCGCAGGTACTCTTGGTATGGGATCCGAACACCTTGGTCAGGGTAGGCCTGGCTGATGCGCCGCGACCAGACGGGGTACTGGTCCCGGTACTTCGGAGTCGTCCCGAAGTAGAGTTGCGGACCCAGATCCGCAATCCTGCCCACGCCGACAATGATGCGGGGCGTGTTCTCGTCGAGGGGGTTGCCGTGGTTGCAGTAGTAGAAGATGAGGGAGTTGTGGGGCTCCAGCTTCTCCCAGAACCGCTTGAGGAGTGCCCGCTGGCGGTCTGGCTCGAAGACCCAGCCGTTGCTCCGGGCCTCGTCTGGACCTCGGATTGTCAGATCCTCTGCCTCACACACCTCCTGGAAGAACTCCTCGCGCATCCAGCGATACGGGGCCGGACAGGACGAGTACGGAGGTAGGTCTTCCGATACCGAGGGAAGCCGACGAAACTCAAGCGGATCCCGATGGACGATGACGAATCCACGCTCGGCGTAAGAGGCCGGATCCCGCGAGCAAGGCGGGAGCCAACCATCCAACTCGGATAGGGCCGTGCCCGCAAACCTGCGCTCTTTTTCGTCGTCCCGAGAGTCGCGAATGTGTTGGTGGACGATGCAGTGGGCGTTGAGGTGCGGCGCGTCGCAGACCCGTCCGTCCCAACCACGGTCGTGCCAAGCAAGTCGCGCGGAGAGATGCGTCGTCATAGGTCCTCCCGAACTGTACCGGCTTGCTCGGAGACGTCAAGTCTGACTCCAGTCAGCGGCACAGTACTGCGCTCGGTACTCGACCGGCGGCCGGTCTCGCGGTAGGCGGGGCCGCCCCCGCCTTTCCGACCGTTTCGACGATCAAGCCGAAGGGAGCCGAGGGTTTCGTGTTGGTTTCCGCGGTTGCGCCACGGTCCCCATCGATGCGGCGCACTCCTGATCTTATCGTTCCTTAGGGTACCGACCAAATTCATCAACGCCGGGAGTGCCGAACATCTTCCTCGCGCCCGCTGCAAACCGTGTTAGGCGGTGATCCTCGCCGCGAACTCGCGCACGCCTATCAGTAGATTTTGTACTTGGTCGGCGTTGTACTCACCGTATTGTGCGTGTGCAGCCTTGTTCCTCAGGTCAAGCCATGCCGTGACGTTCTTTTGATCGAGTTTGCTGTAGACGCCGGCGGACGCCAAATCGTTGTTCATCGAGTCAGCTTTCTTGGGCTTGCCCGACATCTGCAACGGGATACCCCGGCCTTGGCAAAGACTTCGGAGGTGATCTTCCAGAACACCCCCCACGAGCACAGCGCAAGGGTCTTTGTAGCCCTGTTCGAGGAGGTGTTCGGCCATCTCCAGGAAGTCAGCAAACACCTCTGCGCGGACCAGACTCTGAACGCTGGAGAGGTATCCAGCATCATAGTCACGTCGAAGGGCTCGGAGTGCACCGACCTTACTCCGCATGATGTCAGATATCGATTCTCGGTACGGTGAGTTGGCCGGAGCGAGGCGATACAACGTGGCCGCCAGTATGGTATCGACCTCCGTGGAAATCGTCCGATCGGGCAGGTCTGAGAGATCGTCGTACTTCGACTTTGCTTGGTGTGTAGACCAGAGTTCGAGCGCAGCGTCGATTTGCTTCAAGATTTCCTGCGTAGATGCCATCGGTTCGTTCCGCCGCTTAACTAATGGTAGGCCGACCAGTATATTTCGGTTGACTCTACGACGCTCCCAGCATGACGCCGAACCCGCCAGACCAGGACGGCAACCTGCGGCTCCCCAGTGGAGCCGTCAAAGATCGGCAGGCCCTCTGACCGATAGATCACGCTTCGTCACCGGTCAGAATCTGCATGTACTCGTGATAGGTGTACACGCGATCGCGCTGCTTGCCAGTGATTTCACGAAGCACGCCGAGGCGTTTAAGCAGTTCGATGGCCTTACGTGTTGGCGGCGCCGTCAAGCCGAGCACTTCAGATGCTTTGGAAACGGTGACGACCGGATTGGACGGTAGGCAATCGAGCAACCGGATGGCAGCAACGGTCGATCGACCATGAGTGGTGACGCGACCGCGGTCGCGTCCAATCAGGGAATGGAGCGCCTGCGCGACACGAACGCCGTCGTTGGCAGCCTCGCGCACGCACTCAAGAAAGAACGTGACCCACGCCTCCCAATCACCGTCGCTGCGAACGGCTGCCAACCGCGCGTAATACTCCTGCTGCTCACGCTTGAGCGCCAGGCTGAGGTACAGCAGTGGCTCGTCGAGTAGATTCCAATGCTCAATGAGAAGAGCTATCAACAGCCGGCCGATGCGGCCGTTGCCATCGAGGAATGGGTGAATCGTCTCGAACTGCACATGCGCGAGTCCCGCCCTGACCAGCGGCGGGAGATCATCGTCGTCATGCAACCACCGCTCTAGCGCCTGGAGAGTGTCAGGAACGTCCTCGGGCGGCGGTGGCACAAAGCGGGCGTTGCCGGGTCGGCTGCCGCCAATCCAGTTCTGCGATCGGCGAACTTCACCGGGCAATTTGTCTTCGCCACGAACCCCGCGCATCAGGATGCGGTGCGTGTCGCAAAGCAGGCGGTTGCTCAGCGGCAGACCCTTTGGATCTGCAAGTTGTCCTCGGGCATGTGTGAGGGCATCCACGTAGTTGCAGACCTCTTGGACATCGGCTGGACGATCGGTTTGTTCCGTACCCTCGAAGGTGAGAATGTCGCGGAGCGTGGCCTGCGTACCTTCGATCTGGGAGGTAATAACCGCCTCCTTCCGAACGAAGCCGTAGATGAACCAATCGGTGCTCGGCACCATCGAGCACGCCACCCCAAGACGGGACAGGGCAGTCAGTGCAGCTGTGTGGAGTTCCGCTGTCGGGCTATCCATCACCAGTGGCGGGTCGGCCGGAGGCAGCGGGTATGGCACGAATGCGCGGACCTCCTCTCCAAGGGTGCTGATGATGCGGTATTGACCGGTCAGGCGAGGCATGGCCAGGAAACGATCGATTCTGTCTTCCAGAGCTTAAGAAACGATTGTTTCGTTGTCAAGGCGCTAGAAACCGACCGTATCTTTATGTGATTTAGCGCTTACGACTGGAAGGTGAAAACGGAGCAGACACTGAGGCATTTCTACTTCGAAACGCACCGCGCCGACCTGCGCGCGATGCAGCCTGACCTCTGGCGCTCGGGTGTTGGGAGCCACCCTGCAAGCGTCCGGCATTGGTAGCCAGCCGCTGGACGCTCTGATCGAGCAGGCTCGACAAGGCTACCCGACCACCCATGATCTGGACGGTCCGGTAGGCAAGGATTTCAACGAGGCCCTCACGAACGTTCTGAACTGGAGGACCCGGTTCTCAAAACGATAGGAGCGGCAGATCACCTCAAACTGTCACTCTCGTTAGTCGGCCAGAATGCCGTCGGCATCATTGGTAGTGGCACATTTTGTCCCGGAGGGGTAGCCGCGTGGCCACTCGCACGGCCTAAACTCCGGTGCGCGAAGCCGACGACGAGAAACGGGGTTCCAGACGGGAATCCGGGTTGGCAACCTCAGCGCGGTATTCGGGCGGCTTGACCAACCGTCACGGTCCTGTGGAGGAGGCGAGCCCGGCACCAGCTCGGAGGCCGCACTTCCCTTCCCTTCGGGGTCTCGCATCAGCGTGTGGGCGGGAGCTGCAGCTGACGCGGGCGGCCGGGGTGCTGCTCGGCCCACAGTTCCGTGAGCAAGTCCGGGACCCAGCGGTCGATCGCCCCCAATCTGTGCAGGCGCGCATGGCAGGCGCGGCAGAGGGTGATCAGCGACGTGGAGACGTTAGCGGGTCGGCGGTGATGGACGACCAGCGGCGCCGGGGAGCAGCAGACGCGGCAGGTGTGGTGGTCGCGCTCGAGGATCCGTTCCCGCTTGCCGGCGAAGCGGCTGCGGTCCCGGCGTTGGCGGTTGTAGCAGGCCTCGCACAGGCCGCGGCGGTAGAGATCCCCGGATCCGCAGGGGCAGCAGAGCGGGAGCTGTTGTTGGCGGTCGGTGGGCATGAGCGATCGGCGGGGTTTCTCCCCCGCGCCGGCCGGGGGGAGGAGCGGTGTGGGACGAGCGGCCAGGAAGCGCCGCCGGCGTCCGGGAAATCACCATTGATAAGGGACATTATCATAGGTGATTTACACACCAAAAGCAAGCCCTTCCCCGCCCTGGTCCGGGGGGCCGATCGGAGCTGAAAATCATCCTCGTTTGGGACCCGTCATCGGCCTTTCTCAAGACGTGAATCCCAGGTAGTTTAGGTCCAGCCCGATCGAAAATACGCCTCTACGGGGCTCCTGACGCAGGTTTTTTCCAGCGAGGGAGACGCGCAGGCGGGAATGCGCGTCTCGGGTGGTATGGTTGGGGCAGTTCCCCGCTCCGGGAGCGGATCCCATAATCGAAGACGAACGCCTCGGGCTGCTCGGCAAACTCCGCTACAGGATGATCGACGTGCTCGAGAGCCGCCGCGGCCGTTGGGTCGCGGTGATCGTCTTGCTCGCCACCTGGGGCTCGCTGGCGGTGTGGTTCGTGCCGTGGGGCGTCCTGCTCGGGTGGGTCCCCGCGGCGGTCCTGGCGCTCCCGGTCGGCTACGCTTGTCGCTGATCGGAGACGGAGTCGCCCTCGCCGCAACGCGATTTTCCCAGGTAGTCCGGGTCTATCGGAGCGCTGAAAACGCCTCCTGCGGGGCTCCTGGCACGGGTTTTTTCTGGAGCCTGGGGGCCGGAGGCGGAATGCCGCGTCTCGGGTGGTATGGTTGGGGCAGTTCCCCGCCCCGGAAGCGGATCCGATGAGCGAAGACGAACGCCAGGAGATGCTCCGAACGATCGCCGAGGCTCACGATGGCCTCAAAGAGATTGCCTTCAAGCTGCGCCGCCTGCTGACTTCAAAAGCCCCGGCAACCAAAGCCGCTTTCAAGGCCGAGCAGGAGTTGTTTCGGCTCAAGCGCGAGCTCCAGCGGCTCGATCTCGAGGATCCCGAATAAGCCCGACGGCACGGCCGTTCCCCGAGGTGCGCCGCGGCGGAAAGGTCGTCGACATCGGTCGGCTGTGACGGCCGAAGGTCCCCGGCGACGAGCGCTGAAAAGGCCCTTGAAGCCGCTCTCAGGGCTCGAATGGGGAGGTGGTTTGGGTCCAGCGACGCGCTGAAAACGCCTCCTACGGCTTCGGAGGGAGGGGGTTTTACGGGCAAAGGCTGCCGAGACAGTATTTTCAGCCAGAACGTGACTAGGTGCCCGAGAGCACAGGAAAACCCGTGCGGGTGATATGTTTGTGGCAGTTTCGCGGGCAGGCATGCGGCCACATCAGGAACAGGCCACAGCGAATCGTGAAGCAACCCAACAGCGACTTGCGATCTGGATGGTGCGCTTGACAATTCCCTGAAGAGTTTTCTTTCCGGCCAGGGAAATCATGCAGAACTCAATCAGCAAAAGAATGTTGAGTCAGTTCTCCGAATGGTTTCAAAGCGTCGGTTGTGTTCGCACTGTAGGGCTTGCCTTATGCGTTGCACTTCTTGCTGTGTCCGCCTGGGCGCAATCTTCTGCCGACTGGAGAATCGACACCATCGCTGGAAGCGGGGAGCCGGGCTACGGCGGGGACGGCGGACCGGCGGTCGAGGCGCGGCTATCCTTTCCGTCAGGCGTGGCGGTGGACAACGCCGGCAATGTCTACATCGCCGATTACTTCAGCCAGCGCGTCCGCAGGGTGGATGCTACAGGGACCATCACCACCATCGCTGGAACCGGGGAACCGAGCTACGGCGGGGACGACGGACCGGCGGTTGAAGCGCGGCTTCTCTTTCCCTGGGGGGTGGCGGCGGACCATGCCGGCAACCTCTACATCACTGATGCCGGCAACCACCGTGTCCGGCGGATCGATACTACGGGGACCGTTTCCACCTTCGCAGGGACTGGGCAGCCGGGCTACGACCAGGATGTTGGCTTGGCGGTCGAAACGCCACTGGCCAGGCCCACAGGCGTGGCGGTGGACGGTTCAGGCAACCTCTACATTGCCGGTTTCTGGAACTTCCCGATTGTCCGGGTGGATGCCACGGGGACTATGAGCGAGGTCGAGGGGACCCGTGAACCATACGACGGCCCGGATGACGAGAAGCGGCTATCCCGGGACAGAGGCATAGCGGCGGACGATGCCGGCAACGTCTACATCGCCAATATCGACAACAACTATATCCGCCGGGTGGATGTCACGGGTGCCGTGAGCGTCATCGCGGGGACCCCACGGAAGCCGGGCTACGGCGGAGACGGTGGACCGGCGGTCGAGGCACAATTGTCCTATCCTGCGGACGTAGTGCTGGACCATGACGGCAACATCTACATCGCCGATACAGGCAACCACCGCATCCGGCGGATCGATACCACGGGGACCATCACCACCATCGCGGGGACCGGAGAGCCGGGCTACGGCGGGGACGGCGGACCGGCGGTCGAGGCGCAGCTAGCCTCTCCATTTGCCCTGGCTGTGGACAGCTCAGGCAAACTCTATGTCGCCGATCTCGGCAACTACCGCATTCGAGTCCTGACGCAGTCCATGGACAGCGGCGGCGATCGAGCGCCGCTGCTCGAAGCAATAGGCGGTCTTCTTCCACTGCGATCTTCGGTCCGGAGACGCAAGGCAGCGAGCCTGTACCCGCAGACGACCCGCAATCTGTTGATTGTCGTACCCGAAGGCGGCACTGTCAGCACGGTCTCGAAAAAGTATTCGTGCGGCGCCGGAGAAACCTGCGAGATCCCTATCGATGAAGAGTTCCAAGAAGTTTTCGTGTCCCAGCCCCAAGTGGGCTACAGGTTCAGTTCCTGGCAGCAATCAAGCGAGCACTTCTGCGGTGGACAGACGGTGAATTGCATCATTACGGCCGACACCGCAGATTCGTTTTCACGTCTGGAACCGATTTTCGGCAGAGACGTGGCTTCTACAGGCTACAGGGGCATTCGCAAGTTGGACTACAGCGATATGGACGTGAACCTGGAGTGGCCGTTCTTTGATATCGCCCGTGCATACACAGACTTCGACGGCGACGGCGTTCTAGACCTGTTCAGGGCTATCGGAAAGTGGCAATCCGTTGAGCGGCAGCACCTCGAGATGTGGCTCGGCAACGGCGATGGAACCTATCGCCGGGATGACGACATGCTGGCAACCCCGACCGTTGGCGGTTTTCACCCTCGCAAAGCCGTCATAGCCGATTTCAATGGAGATGACAGGGCAGACGTGATCGTGGGGGATCATGGTTACGACTCCCGGCCGTTTCCAGGAGCCCCCTTGCTGCTGTACTTGTCCACAGCGGACGGCAGGCTGGCGAAAGCGAAAGGACTGGAGCACACCTTGGGGTTCCATCACGGCGTGACCGCCGGGGATATAGACGGGGACGGAGACAGTGATGCTTTCGTGACCGGTTTCCTTCCTGCGTTCCTGATCAACGACGGCAAGGGGAACATGACTCAGGATAGTGCCTACTTGCCCAAGGGATCCTTATTGGATCATGGCGGTTATTACACTTCGGAACTGATCGACGTGGACCGGGACGGGAACCTGGACCTGCTGGTTGCCGGTCACGAGTTTGACGATGCTTCCAGCGTCATAGTGTGGGGCTCCGCGGAACCTGGCTTCACCAACAGCCCGGTGAGCACACTGCCGGAGGCAACTGAATTTGGGATCGTCGTAGACATCGACGTAGGTGACTTCGACGGTGACGGCATCAACGATGTGCTGCTGAACCGGGCCAGCTCCCCACCTGAGAGAGAGTTCTATGAGGGGATGTACCTTCAAGTGCTCAAAGGACAGGAAGACCGTCGCACTTTCTCCGACGTCACCGAATCCAGCATCGATAACGACGAATTACTCAGCACCTATAACCAACCGAACAACAGGTGGTTTGAGTGGCTGATCTTGCAGGACTGGGACTTCGATGGGGATCTCGACATTGTCGTCGACGATCTTCGACACACCGAACAGGGGCTGGTGTTGATTAACGATGGGGAGTCAGTATTCTCGATCCTGGAGGTGGCGCAACCCTGAAGAGGGAAGACGAAGCCCTTGCCTGCAACGATACAAGTACCTTGATATGCGAGGCCCGGTTGACCATCCCCGCAGATGCGGCAATGGACGGCTCCGGCAACCTCTACTTCGCCGATAGTTTCGACCATCGGATCCAAGGCCTGAAGCGGCAGATGTAAAGCGGCAGCGTGCAAGCAGCGCTGGTCGAAGGAATCTGCGGTCTGATTCCACTTCCACCATGAGGATGCCCAGGGATATTCCCGATACCTACGTTAGGAGAAAAGAAGTGATGAACTCCGCAAAAGCGGCCACTCTGTTTTTCTTGGCCCTGAGCTCGATGGCGCAAACCCTGCCGCGGCCCGCAGGCCCCTACTTCGAACGCATCCCGGATTGGCAAACCAAAGCAACCCTATCGCCGCCCGACATCGTGATCGCCCCCGGAGACGAGATCCTTCCCCAGATCGCCAACAGCGGGACTCCGGAAACCGGGGGATTCTTCATGATCTTCCAAGCCGGCAACGTCTCGGAGACCATGGCGACGTTCGAAGTGAACTTCTACGACGCGAATGGGGTATCCATGAACATGCCGCTGGCGGCAAGTCCTGATGACCAGACCGGCACACCTGCCAGTGGATTTCAGGGGACGCTCTCCCCGGGAGGCTACGGGGCGCAGGTGACGATCCCGAACGACTCTCCGGCAGCCATTGGGTATGCCGTGGTGAAGATGGACCCCGCCGAATCGGTGGCGGTCAACGCGACGTTCGTAAACCTGGTGCCGGGCCGCCCGCCGTTCATGGCCGGCATACCGCTGTCGAGCCGCCTTCACAAGACGGCCTTCATGCCGTACCTGGCAGGTGGCGGGTTCACTCCCTCCCTGGCGTTGGTGTCGATGGAGGCTCAGGATCTGACACTGATCGTCCGCAGCGGCTTTGACGGCGCCGAACTTTGCAGACTCGACATGGAGTTCGGCAAGGGGCATCACCGAGCGTTCGTGTTAAGGGATGAACTTGCCTGCGTGTCTGAAGCGGAGGGAATGATCGAGATTCGGGGAGATCCTCTGACACCTGCCTCGATAGCAGGGATCGGCTTTGAGGGGCATAAAGGGGGAGCGTTCGTGACCCAGCCGATTTGGACCAATCCGGGACGGGACCCCTAGTAGCGATACCTCAATCATGAGCAAGGCATATGACAAGGTTATGGCCGGGCTTGAGGATGCCCGAGGCTACTTGAGCGGCGACCGGAGGGGGCTGCTCGCGTGCTTCTCGCATTGGTCGAAAAACACCCGTCGTTCGTTCAGGATGAACTCGGTCGCTAGTCGTTCACGATTCGGGTGGCAGCTAGCGCCGGACAAACAACTCGTTCGTTGCTCATGTTGTAAACTGCCCAGTGATAGGTTACACATTCGCGCATGATTCTCGGCTTTCGTCACAAGGGTCTTGAGCGCTTGTTCGAGAAAGGCGATCCTAGGCGTGTGCCGCCCGCGTTGACGGCCAAGGTCGAGCGAGTTCTTGCCCGTCTTGACGAAGCGGCTGGGCCTGGAGATATGAGTCTCCCGGGTTTCGGACTGCATCCGCTGAGGGGCGATCTGGCGGGGTATTGGGCTGTCAGGGTATCCGGGAACTGGCGGATCATCTTCCGCTTCGAGGGACGAGACGTCAGGGACGTGGAGTTGGTCGACTACCATTAGGAGGAGCGCGCCATGCCGATGAAGAACCCACCCCATCCGGGCCTGTCCGTTCGTCACGACTGTCTGGAGCCCTTGGGGCTCAGCGTGACGGCGGCGGCGCGCAATCTCGGCGTCAGCCGCAAGCAGCTCTCCGATATCGTGAATTGCCGTTCCGGCATCTCACCCGATATGGCGATCCGCCTTGACAAGGCGTTCGGCGGCGGTGCGGAGACATGGTATCGCCTGCAGGCGTCTTACGAAATGGCGCAGGCCTTGAAGAAGGCGAACCGGATCAGAGTCAAACGGCTTTCGCCGGCGGCCTGACAGGAAAAGAGGCAATACGCCCTCAGCTTTACACCCGCAGGCAACTCGTTCCCGCCGTCGTCTACGTGGCCGACGCTCGCGGCCGCCTCGTGTGCTTCTCGCATTGATCGAAAAGCGCCCGTCGATCGTTCAGGATGAACTCGGCCGCTAGTCGTTCACGATCCGGGCAGGGATTACGTCGAAGTTAGCCTCTACTCGGGGCGGTGAGTCCGTGGTCTCACCGCCGATCCAGTGAAAACATTTCCCTGCCCTCTTGTTTTTTAATTCTTAATCTGACACTCTATGAGTAGGAATCGCTAGAAGGCCACGAGGCTTAATGTATACAAATGTACTTTTAGGGTCCTATTCATGAAGACCATTGCTCTCATTGCTCAGAAAGGTGGTACCGGGAAGACCACCCTGGCCCTTTCTATGGCTGTCGCGGCGGAGCAATCGGGGGTCACAGCTGTGATCATCGACCTTGACCCGCAAGCAACAGCTTGCAAGTGGAGTGATCGACGGAAATCCGACAGGCCCCTTGTGGTCGATGCACAAGCTCCTAGGCTTGCCAAAGCCTTAAAGGCGGCCGAGGAGCGCGGCGTCGATCTCGTGATCGTCGACACCCCAGCTCGTTCTGAGACCGCCGCGTTGGAAGCTGCCAGGCGAGCAGACCTTGTGGTTATCCCTTGTCGTCCGCAAATCTACGACCTGGAAACAGTGCCTACAAGCCGCGAATTGATCGCTTTTGCTGGAAATCCCCCCGCTCTGGTTGTCTTAAACGCAGTGCCTCCACGGGGCAGCAGAGCCGAACAAACCCGCAAGGCGCTTACCGACTTCGGCATGCCTGTTTGTAGCACTACCCTCGGGCATCGCGCCGCCTATGGTGATGCCGCCATGCAAGGCCTCACGGCCATTGAGTATCAACCATCCGGCAAGGCTGCAGGAGAAAGTATACAAGTATACAAATCTATAAGTAACTATCTCTCGAAGTCTCATAACGGAGAACTAGCAAATGAGCAAAAGCGACTTGTCAACAGCGCTCATTAACGCCGGAGGTGGTACCCGCCGCAAGCCTGGTCCTGAGCCCGTCGTTGATCCCAAGACAAAGGCTAATAGCCGCACAGAGAACCAGACGAGCAGGGCAGGGACCAAGCCGATTACCGTTCACTATCCCAAGCCGGTCCGCGATCAACTAAAGATCTTGGCCGTGGAGCAGGACACCACGCTGCACGCACTCATCGGCGAGAGCTTCAACATGCTCTTCGCCAAATACGGCAAGCCCGAGATCGCGCCAAGCGAGCGCACGGAGTAGTTTAGTGCCCGACCGCAATGTGGCTCGAGCCTTAGATGCACATAGCTGACAGACTTTGATTCCAGAGTCATGAAGCGTAAACGAGGCGATTTGATTCCTGTTCGGGAAGTCATCTCCGACTTGATCAACCCTTTGAAGGAGATCCGCGATGCCGTGCCGCAAGCACTGCATCACTTCACTCGCTTCGATCAGGTCGACCAGCTGGTCGAGGCTAGCGAAGCGGATCCCGACATGGGCTTCATGGCACGGCTGATGGCGCTGTGCAGCCTGCCTCGCACCAATCCCGGCGATCGGCTTCAGTACAAACGTGTTAATGGCCCGTATACGCTGATCATGTTTACAAGTGGCAAAACAAAGTTGCCCTTCGGGAACCTGCCCAGATTACTCCTGGCCTGGGTATGTACGGAGGCCGTGCGTACCCAAAGCCGCGAGCTGGTCCTAGGTTCTTCGCTCTCGGAGTTCATGCGGAAGCTGGGTGTCTTAAGCAGTGACAGCGGAGGCAAGTGGGGTATCCGGACCCGTCTGCGCAACCAAATGAGACGGCTTTTCAACGCTCATATCCAGCTGGTCTATGAGGATGACCGCGGCGAAGCTACAGTCAACTCACCCGTAGCCAGCCGGACCGAACTTTGGTGGGACCCCAAGCACCCTGACGTGCAAGTGCTATGGGAGAGCAAGATCTATCTGGGGGAGGAGTTTTTCTACGAGATCATCCGCCATCCTGTGCCGCTGGACATGAATACTCTCAAGGCCCTCAAGCGCTCTTCGCTGGGCCTGGATCTCTACATGTGGCTCACCTACCGCACCTTTTCACTCCAGAGCCCGCTGCGTCTCTCCTGGCGGCAGTTGTACCGCCAGTTCGGAGTAGACCCGACCAAGGCGAACGACAAGCGGACCGTGCAAAACTTCCGCCGCAAGGTTCTGCGAGAGCTGGGCAAGATCAAGACTGCCTGGCCGGATCTGAACTACTCGACGGCCAAAGGCGTGCTAGTCCTCTTGCCGTCCAAGCCCGCCATCGCGCCTACGCGCCTACAGGCCGTCAAATAGCCCTCCTCCTTTACTGGCCACCGCGGCTTCGTGTGGGTTTAGAGCGTACAGCCGTTCGACGCGAGGCCCAATTTCATCCACAACAAGCTGTGAACCAAGGAAGGTTTCCCCGCATAAACGGGATACCCAAAGCACCAGTTCTTCCGCATAAACGGGATACCTTCCCCCTAAATCTCCCGCATAAACGGGATACCAACAAGTAGTTAAAACACAAATAGTAAATCTACAAGTAGTAGAAACCACAGCCCTTGTGGAAATCTCACCAAGCAGAGAAATCTTCACAACCAGTACGCTCTCGGCTCTGCCGAAGCGCACCTGAAAAAAGCCTCCTGTTGAGGTGGGGAAGCTGCAATTTGAGTGCCACTTCCGCGGCGTAGAGCAGCCGTTGAGGCCACACGGAACAGCGCCGGCAGGCGCTGGAGAATGTCCAGGACGGAGGGTTTACAATCCAGGCATGACGGGCAGGGCAGGGAAGACCCTCCACGGTGCCGGCCGGAAGGCCGAACCACGATCCCTGCACCACCAGGGCGGTTTCGGCTGGGATCCGCCGCGGGCCTGAGCAAGAGACGATGTGCGGCCGCATCACCCAGCAGCTGTCAACGGATCAGATTGGTGAACTGTACGGGGTGCAGGCAACGCCGCTGCCGCCCGATCGACTCCCTCGCTACAACGGAGCGCCCGGGCAGGACTTCATCGCCTGCCTCGTTGAGCAGCACGGCGCCCGCGCGATCGCCCGTCTGCGCTGGGGTTTGGTGCCCTCCTGGGCGCGCGACGCAAGGACGGGGTCCCGCCTCATCAATGCCCGCGCTGAGTCCGTCCACTACAAGCCGTCGTTCCGTGCCGCCTTCCGTCGACGCCGCTGCCTGCTGCCGGTCGATGGCTGGTTCGAGTGGCAGCAAACAGGCCGTCGCAAGCAGCCCTATTTCCTGACCCTCAAGGACGGCTCCCCGCTGTCGTTCGCCGCGCTGTGGGAGTGCTGGGATCAGGGCGACTCGCCACTGGAGACCTTCACCATCATTACCACGGTGGCCTCCCCAGGCCTGAAAGACCTTCACCATCGCCAGCCGGCGATCATCGACCCCCGCTGGTTCAGCAACTGGCTCGACCCGCGGACCCCTCTGCCGGAGCTGCTCGAACTGGCGCGGCAACCTTATGACGGCCCCTTCCAGAGGCGCGCCGTCAGTTCTCGGGTGAACAGCGTCCGCAACGACGATCAGGACATCCTGACACCCCTATCAGACAGCGGGCTATTTTGACCACCGCGGCGTCTGTCGGCGCTGGAGAAGGCAACCCGCTCGAGGCCTCGACAGATCGCAGGCCTCCAGGCCTGCGAGGCCCTCCAACCCCGATCGCGCGCTCGCCGGCGAAAAAGTCGCGACAGCAGGCCCCAGGAGGCGTTTTCAGATCGAGGATGGACTTCCAGCACCCTCGGATTCGAGGGCGTGGTGGTCGAGGGCGAACCTAGAATCAGAGTACGCCCAATGAACCGGGAGCCCGCGGCATGGGATCGCATGGGAACGGCGTCAGGGCGGAACAGGAGTCTCCGGATGGACCGTGACGAGCAGCCCCGATCCGTATACGAGCAGATCCTGGAGGTGCTGGAGCAAGCCATCTGCTGGCTGGAACGGCCCTCTGCAGAAGGTCCGGATGCGGACGACGCTCAGCGGTCGGGCCTGTTCTCCCTCGGCGTGGCCGGAGGACTCGCGTTTTCCGGTCTCCTGCCGGGGATCAACTCGGCAGCCCTCTTCGACGACATCTCCGATGCCGCCGAGCAGCGAGACCTGGACCAGGTTGGCCGCATCCGAAGGACGGTTCTAGCCAGGTTGGGTGCGGACCGCCTGCCCGAGGCGCCTCCCGCCGGCCGGGGCGATCTCACATGGGAGGCCGGGGCTCTACAAATGCTGGCCGTTTTGAGAGAGGCGAGCACGGCGCGGCAAGAGGGCGATGCCGACCGCTATTCCCTCATGGCAGGGTTCCTCATCGGCTTGCTGTCGGAGATTCCGTGGGGGAAGAGGATCCGATACCGCCACGGTTCGCTCAAGGACGCGGTGCTGGCGGCCCACGACCGTAACCCGGAGCGAGCCGGTGCCTGGGTGACGGCAGAGTCGATCAAGGCACGGTCGCGGAAGGGAGAGGCGGCGGACACGGACCCGCGGGCCCTCCTCCTGCGATGGGTGGGAGACCGCCTGGCCGCGGCGTATCGAATGAGCAGCCCCATGTTCTTCAGCCACGAAGGTGAGACGCAGGAGCAACACCAGTCCCGAGAGGCCGAGCAAAGGGCGTACTACGACAGAGAGGAAACCTCCGTCCAGCGCCCGCAGAATTTCGGCAAGAGGCTCGCCAGCCGAGGTGACAAGAGCATATGGGTTCCCATGAGTTATTCCATGAACCGCGCCCTCGTGCTCGGATCTCACGAGGAAGACCACTCGGGCGCCGACGACCACGAGACGTGACGGCCAAGCCGACGGTGGGTTTGAGCGGACCCGGTAGTTCGAGGCCGCAGCGGGCTGTGTCGAGGTCTAGAATCAGAGCAGGGAAGTACTACCTATGAAGATCACCTACCGGGAGCGCATCGGAGAGGACGGCGAGCCCGTATTGGTACCCGTCATTCCGATTTACGCCACGGTGGATGAGATCGAGGCGATCGTGACCGCAGAGGGTGCGGCCGTCATGACCGACGAGCAGGCCGCTCGTTTCGAAAAGCACTTGAGCAAGGGAGTCACTCGCGATGGGTTCGCACGGTAACCAGGCGGACCTGCAGAACGGCCCGATTGGACACTCGGCGGTTAGGAGGTTACGAAACGGTGTTCACTAAGAAGCGGAGGGAGAGCAGGATGAGCACCAGGATCACCAGGACGTAGATGCTCATAAAGGCGAGGAACGGGCGATCTTCGCGGTACCAGTAGACAACAGTCTTGATGAATGACGAGGCGCTGCTGCGACTCGGTCTTGGTGGCGCGAAGATGGCGGCCGGTGGTGGCGCTTCGGCTTGCTGGGCTTCGAGTTCCCCCAGGGCTTTCATGGCGGCGGCGTGGATTGCCTCGTCCGTCTGCTCTTCGATCTGGCTGGATTTTTTCAGGGCCGCCGCGATACGGCGGCGCCTGGCGGCGGTGACGGTGTCTCGATCCACGGAGGACCAGCTACTACTGAGCCGTTGCGCAACGGCATCGGCTGTCGGGTAGGCCGCCTTTTCGGAGAGGCCTTCTTGCTTCTGTATCGCCCGGAAGACCGCAGCGAATATCTCACCATTGTCGAGTTGATCCAGGGTCATGGTCAGTTCTCCTACGAGGGCTTGCCGGAATGGTGGACCAGGATGCGGCGTTCGGAACGTTCGAGGACCTTGAGCAGCGTGGCTTCGCGCATCCTGTCCTCGATTCTCGCACAGAGGCGGTGTTGTCCCGGACCCTCAGCACCCTCGGATTCGGAGTCTTGAGACGTCTTCCGGTTGCGCCCGGATCGGTCCCTTGCGCCACTAGTGACATCCGGAGCGTGCCCTTGCCGGCACATGCGTCGTGCGGATCCGGCCAGGTCGAGCCCCTGCGAGGCCGCGGCAGGACGGCGTCCGCGCCGGGGCGATACTTTCTACGACGCTGTCCACGGCACCATGGTCGTCTCCGGCCGCCGTCACCTGGAGCTCCGCGGCGGCACGCGAAAGCGGTCGGCAAACAGCTACTCCCTCACGCTAAGGCAGGCGCGCTTCCCTCGACTCCACAACCAAAGTCGCTTCTCGGTCGCATGGGACAATGCATGGGTGCGGGTACGCTATTACGATGATCCTAGCAGTGGGCAGCCTCACATCTACGGTCATGACGTGGCCGAAGACGAAGTCGAGGCGGTCCTGGATCGTC
>MKWU01003834.1_pt1 | contig 18908 bp, 14 predicted proteins | sample 809101 | NCBI WGS metagenome assembly MKWU01 (sample SAMN05860141, study PRJNA318959) | sponge metagenome | host: Aplysina aerophoba | place: Slovenia: Piran, Adriatic Sea, Gulf of Piran | collected 2013-05-07
TGTCGATCAAGGCACGCGTGGCTGCCGGCGGCCCGGCCTCGGTCGGCTCGCTGTCCCCGTTCCGGGAGGGCGAGCCGATCACCCTTGCGCGCGCCACCATGCCCGCCATCGAGACCAGCCTGCTCGCCGGTGTCGGCGATGAACTGGCCTGTGCCCTGCCGGAGGACCAGGCGGCGCCGCCGCCGCTGCGTGCCGGCATGCAGGTCACGGTCCGGCCGGCTGCGGCCGCCCAAGGCGAAGGCGGCATCGTCGCCACCGTGCTCGGCCGCGCCTGGGTTGCCGGCCAGCCCGCCCTGCTGCTGACCCGCCGCGCCACGCTGTCCGGGACCGTTCGCCCGCGCGGCCGGCGACGGCGCTGCGAAATCACGCCCCTGGCGGTCGCCCCCCCGGCGCCGCCGGCCGCGCCGCGTGCCGGACAGGGCGAGGCACCGGTCGCCGGTACCCTGGTGTCGCTCGACGCGCAGTGGGCCGGCGTGCGCTCGGTGGCGCCGGTTGCCGCCGGCCGCCTGGTGAGGCTGGTGCTCGAGATTGGCCGTGCGGTACCGCTGCCGCTGTACGGCAAGGTGGTGCAGTCGCCGCACCGCGGTGCCGCGGGCGTGATGCTGGTCCACCTTACCGGCCTGTCGTGCAGCCGCATCAGCGACCTGTACCGGTTTGTCGACGATTGCTGGTCCAGCGCGGGCACCGGACCGCGCCGCTGAAGCATGGATCGCACCACCAGCGTGGTGTGCGCCACCGAGCAGCACACCATGGCGGCCGGCGAAGCGCTCGCCGCACACATTCGCGACCGGCTCGCCGCCCGGCGCGGCGCCGTGATCGCCCTGCGCGGTGACCTCGGCGCCGGCAAGACCACCTTCGCCAAGGGCGTCGCACGCGGGCTGGGAATCCAGGAAGCGGTGACCAGCCCCACCTACCAACTGGTGCTGGAATACGACGCCCCGGCCGGCGCCGGCGAGGGCGGCCCGCGGCCGCTCACCATGTACCACATCGACCTGTACCGCATCGACTCGGCGGAGCAGCTCGCCTCGCTCGCGCTCGACGACTTCATCCATGGCCAGGGGGTGGCGCTGGTGGAGTGGCCGGAGCGAGCCGGCGACACCCTTCCGCACGACACCATCCAGGTGCGCATCGCCATCGCGGACGACATGCGCCGGCACGTCGAGATAACCGAGCCCGGGAAGCCGGCGTCATGACCATACTCGCCTTCGACACCGCAACCGAAACGCTCGCCGTCGCGGCCGCGCGCGGCGACGACTGGGTTGCTCACTCCTGCAACGGCGGACTGAAGCATGCGGCCCTGCTCGCACCGCTCATCGAACGGGTCACCGCCGAGCTGGGTCTGCGCGTGGCCGACGTCGACCTGGTGGCCACCGGCATCGGCCCGGGAAGTTTCACCGGCGTCCGTATCGGCGTGGCTACCGCCAAGGGCATCGCCGCCGCCGGGCGTGCGCGCCTGGCCGGCGTGTGCGGCCTGGACACCATGGCCTGGGAACAACGTCACGCCGGTGGCTTGGTGGTGCCGCTCATCGATGCCCGCAAGCGGCGCTTCTACGCCGCCTGCTACCGTGCCGGGCGCCGCGTCGGCCCCTACCTGGACCAAGCGCCGGCAGTGTTGGCGGACACGGTACGCGCCACCGCGGCGGCCGATGAACCGGTGCTGCTCACCGGCCCGGCGGCCGCGCCGTTCGAGGCGGCCGCGGCGGTGGTCCCCGCCGGCTGGCAGGTGGACCGCCGCCGCGCGCAGATCCCGGTGCTGGCCATGCTGGAATTGGCGGCCGCCAACACGGTGGCCGCGGTGGCCGATCTGAAGCCGCTCTACCTGCGCCGCAGCGAAGCGGAACTGGGCATCGCCGCCCCGAAACGATAGCGGCAGCGGTCCGGACGCCCCGGTGGGTCGGACGTTCCGGTGGGTCGGACGCCGAGCCGGCTACTCGGCGCCGCCGGTGTGGGCGGCGAGGCCGTCGAGCAGGCGTGCCACCTGGGCCCGCGACACCATGAACTCGGCGGTGCCTTCGCGTACGGCGCCAAAGAATTGGCGGTCGTACGGCACCAGCGCCACCGACTGGGTCTCGTCCGGCGTGTTCATGCGGTAGGTGATGCGCACCTCCGGATCGGCTTCCACGACCGCGGCCTGGTCTTCCCGCGGCAGCGCCGCATCGCCGAGGAGCCCGATAATGAGTTGATACAGTTCGCGGAACGGCTTGTCCTCGATGGCCGCGCCGTCGACCGCGAAACTCTCCACCACGTCGTCGCCCGAGCCGGTACGCTCGATGGTGAGCAGGTTGGTGCCGCCGCGGTGGTAGATCTCGATGGCATCCACCGACTCGATGTTGAGAATCAGCACGAACTTGTCGACCAGCGTGAACGGATCCAGGTCGAGTACGCCGGCGCGCGACGCCTTCATTGCGTACACGGTGGCGCGCCCCGGCACCTGAAAGAACACCTCGCCATCGCGCTCATCCCCGAACAGCAGCGTCACCTCGGCGCCCGCGGCATCGCGCACCAGCAGCTCGTAGCGCGGTGGCGCCAGTCCGTAGCCGGCGGCGGCTTCCGGGTCGTCGCTGACAATCCGGTCGATGCGCGGCTCCGCCACCGCCGCCTGCACCTTGGTGAACTCCTCGCTGTCGATGGCGCGTGGGAAGGCGTACGGCTGCACCATTGCCAGGCGGGTCAACAGGTGGGCGAAGCGGGTGTCAAGCGGGTTGGTCTCCATGATCTCCAGGGTGTCGATCCCTGGCCCCTGCAGGAGCAGGTAGTTGAATGCCTCGGTGTTGATGGTGGGCAGCTCGTCGCCGCGCATGTCGGCCAACGTGTAGTGGTAGTGGTTGCCGTGGTTGGTCCACACCGCGTACACGATGCGCTTGTCGGGCACGCCCAGGTACCAGGTGTTGCCGGCCGGCGTGCGGTCGCCGAGATACGCTTCGATGGTGCTGCCGTCGTCTAGCGTTGCAACCGCCACCACGGCCGGCGGATCGAGCCCGTACTGGCCCAGATCGGCGGCGTCCTCCTCAATTACCCGCTCGGCGTACAGGCTGCTGAAGCTGTACAGAAGGTCCTTGACCCGCGATTCCTTTATCGGGATCGTGCTGTCCGCGCCCTCGATCTGCCAGCCCGCCTCGGTCTTCCACATGTTGAATGGCTGCTCGCGGCCCGGTCCGTCAAGAGAGACGGCGGTGATGCGCTCAATGTCGACGCGCGAAATCTCCGGCTTGCCCGGCGTCGGCTCCACCTCCGGGATCTGCGGCGGACGGTTGCGCACCACGGTCAGGATCACCACCAACGCGGCGACCCCTACCAGCATGGCCGCCAGGATGATCAGGCGCCGCAACCCGCCGCGCTTTGCGTCCGGCGGACTCCCTGTCCTTGCCTCGCTCATCCGCTGTGCTCCCGCTACAGGTGGCGCCGCCGCAGCCATACCGCCAGCCCGGCGCCGAGCACGCCGAGCGGCACCAGCAGCACCGCGACTCCGGAAATGATCAGCTGCGCCAGCCGCGTCATGCGCAGCGGGAAGGTGCGCAGCGACTTGGCACGAATCGAGATCGACTCCTCGCGGCTGCGCGCCCAGCTCAGGCTGTTGAGCAGCATGTCGTAGTTGGCCTGGTAGGGCTGACGCAGGAACAGGACGGACGAAAACACCACCACGCGCGACTTCACGTAGCCGTCGAGGTCGTTGTCGGTAATCGCCACGCCGACCGCGAACGGTCCGTTCGGCTCGCCCTCCTGCTGCTCCACCGACTGGATCTGGAAATCGGTACGCAGGAACGACCCCTCCGAGGTATTCAGAAACGGCTCCACGGTCAGCGTGCGCCGCTTGGTCTCCAGCTCCTCAATCGGGCCCGCCGCCGGCATCACGATGAACAGCCGCTCGGAGCGCATCGGCGACACGATCTCGTGCGAGGTCATCTCCGGTACCAGGAACACCTGGCTGTCGGGCGTGTGGCGGCCCGACTCCTCGACGATAATGCCGTTGACCAGCCTGACCCCGAACCCGGCGAGCAACTCCTCCAGGTTGGGCATTTCGGTACGCCGCGCCCCCTGCAGCACGAACACCACGCGCCCGCCGTCGCGCATCCACCCATCGAGCCGGTCCGCCTCCGCCGGAGTCATATCCTGCTCCGGCGCCACCACCAGCAGCACGTCGACGTCCTCGGGGATGGAGTCGCGCGACACCAGGTCGAGCGTGTCCACCTCGTAGTTGTCGTTCTCCAACAGGTCGCGCACGTTCAAGCCCGGCATGCCGAGCTGGAACATCGACTGTTCGCCGTGCCCCTCGAGCAGGTACACGGAAGGCAGGTCGCCGGTGGTCACGTACAGCAGCGCCGCCGTCAGCTCCTGTTCGAGCGACAACGACGTGGCCTGCCGGGTCTGCATGTTGACGTTGAAGATGTCGAACTGGCTGATCATCCGGAACCGGTCGCCGCCGTCGACGATCAACCCGCCGGGCCGCACCTGGCCCTCTTCCTCGTACTTGGCCGCCAATCCCGGGTTGCGCTCCGGATCGAGGTTGGCCAGCTTGACGTGGCTGCTGCGCCGCGCGTAGCGCTCGAGCACCGAGTCGATCAGCGGATTCTCGCGCCCGGTGGTGCCGATCTGGTACACGGTTACGTCGGCGTCCAGGTTGTCCAGCAACTGGAAGGTCTGGTCGGACAGCGTGAACAGCCGGTTCTGCGTCAGGTCCGCCTCCACGCCGAACTGGTCCACCAACAGGTTGACCAGCACCAGAGCCGCCACCATGCCGAGGGAGGTGAGCAGCGCGTAACCGCCGTAGCGCACCTGCTTGCTCTCGCGCAGGCGGCTCATCTGTGTGGAAAAAAAGTCGCTCATGTCAGGTCCACCTGTTGCGTTCGATCACCCGCACGGTGAGGAACACCAGCACGGTCGAGAAGGAGACGTAGTAAACAATGGGAGAAAGCGCCAGCACGCCGCCCATGAAGCGCTGGAAGCGGCTGGTCAGGGAGAACCAGGCCAGGAAGTCGATGATGAAGGTCTCGTAGAAACCCTCCAGCGAGAACACGGCCACCACGATCAGGGTGGCCAGGAGCACCAACATGGCGGTGGAGATGATCAGGTTGCGGGTCGCCAGGTACACCCACAGCACCACCAGGGCGCCGAGGCAGGAGGCAAACACGATGCCGGGCACGGTGCCGGCGGGCACGCCGTTCTGCACGAAGTCTATGATCCACATCAGCAGCAGGGCGGCGAACGTGGACACCGCCGAGATTACCTGGTTGTCGGTGAGCGACGACATCAGCATGCCCACCGCGATGAACGTGCAACCGAGCAGGAAGAAGCCAACGTATCCGCCCAGGATCTCCCAACCCGGCAGACGCCCGAAGAAGCTCATGGTGACCGGGTACAACACGGTGACCAGCAGCGTGAACAGGAACACCGCCACCGCCGCGAAGTACTTGCCGAGCACGATGCCGGTCACGCTCACCGGCACGGTGAGCAGAAGCTGATCGGTGCGTTGCCGCTTCTCGTCGGCGAACAGGCGCATGGTGAGGATCGGCACGATGACCAGGAACACGAAGATGATCGAGCTCAACACGCCCTGGAACTGCGGATTGGAACGCAGCACGTTGTCGGTGGCGAAGAAGAAGCCGGCCAGCAGCAGAAAGAACCCCATGAAGATGTAGCCGATCGGCGAAAAGTAGTAGGAGCGCAGTTCGCGCAGGAATACCGCGATCATCAGGCGTCACTCCCACCGACATCGGGTGCGTCCGGTGCGTCCGGTGCGCCGCCGGAACCGTTGTCCCCGGATTCCGGGGCGGCACCGCCGGCGGCGTCCTGTGTGGTGAGCTGCAGGAAGATCTCCTCGAGCGTGTAGTCCATCGCCGTCATCAGGTAGATCGGCAGGTCCGCCTCGCTCAACGCGTGGAAGATGGCGCGCCGCGGATCGGCCCCGGCGGCGGTCTCCACGCGCAGGTCGACCGTGCCCTGCTCCACCGTGCCCTGCGCGCTGACCTCGTTCACGCCCGCCACGCCGGTCAGCGCGGCCAGCGCCGCCGCCTCCGAACCGGCCACGCGCAACCGGAATTCGCTGTTGTCGTGCAGGCGCTTGCCGAGGTTCTCGGTGGTGTCGGAGGCCACCAGCTTGCCGCGGTTGATGATGATGACCCGGTCGCACACCGCGCTCACCTCGGGCAGGATGTGCGACGACAGGATAATGGTGTGCTCGTGGCCGAGTTCGCGGATCAGGTTGCGGATCTCGATGATCTGGTGCGGATCCAGACCGATGGTGGGTTCGTCCAGAATCAGTACGCGCGGACTGCCGACCAGTGCCTGCGCCAGGCCGACGCGCTGGCGGTAGCCCTTGGACAGGTTCTTGATCAGCCGGTTGCGCACGTGCCCTATACCGGCCAGCTCCAGGATGCGCTCCTGCTGCTGCACCACGGTGCTGCGGTCCGCCTTCTTGAGGCGCGCCACGAAGCGCAGGTACTCGCGCACCGTCATGTCGAGATAGAGCGGCGGCAACTCGGGCAGGTAGCCGACACGCCGCTTCACCTGGTCGGGATCCTCGAGCACGTCGAAGCCGTCCACCGACACACTGCCGGCGGTGGCCGACAGGTATCCGGTAATGATGTTCATGGTGGTCGACTTGCCGGCCCCGTTCGGGCCGAGAAACCCGACCACCTCGCCGGCGTCGACCCGAAAGCTGATGTCGTCGACGGCAAGATGCTGGCCGTAGCGCTTGGAAACGCCTTCAACCGTTATCACGTTTATGTGCCTCCGAGCCGGTAACGCCGCCGCTGTGAGGTCGCGCAACGAAAAGCAGCCAAGACCAACGCTCGCGGTCGGTGCGCGCACAGGCGACAGGGATAACCGGGCTATTGCTTGGTATGCCCACAAGCTACTGAAACCACTCGGCGGAGTAAAGATGCACGCCGTGTTGGTCCGGGTCGCTTCGCTCGTGCTTCCTCGTGCTTGACATGATATTTTCATGTTTTCATACTCTATTCATGTCCAGCATGATCCAGATCCGGAACGTTCCCGCGACGATGCATCGGCGCCTGAAGGCGCGCGCCGCGCTGGAAGGGGTGTCCATGTCCCAATACGTACTGGCGGCAGTCGAGCGGGCGCTGGAGCGCCCGAGCCGCCGCGAGCTGCTTGCCTCGATACGCCGGCAGCCGAGCGTAGTACTGGATACGTCGCCGGCGGAGGTGCTGCGCGCGGAGCGTCTGGCGCGCGATGAACAAGTGGACGCGGCTGAACGGCGCCGCCGGCACCAGTAGCCGGTGTTCGTTCTGGATGCCTCTGGTGCAGTCGAGTTGTTGCTGAACACCGTCGCCGGCCAACGGTTGGCGGAGCGGATGGACGATCCGGCCGAGACCATCCACGCGCCGCACCTCATTGACGTGGAGGTCGCGCACGTACTCCGCCGCTACACCTTGCGCGGCCTGCTGAGCAGTACGCGTTGCGAACGCGCGTTGGCCCAATGGCGCGAATTAGAGGTCGAGCGCTATTCGCATGGGCTGTTCCTCGATCGCATGTGGCAGCTTCGCCACAACGTGAGCGCCTACGATGCCGCCTACGTAGCCTTGACCGAAGCACTGTCGACCATACTCGTAACCGGTGACGGCCGCCTCTCGCGGACACCCGGGCTGGCGATCCGCATCGAACTCGCCTGACCGACTTCAGATGGCCCGCTCAGCCATGGTGCGACTCGACTCTGTTGGCTGTTGCCGCGAGCGTGTTCTGACTAGGCAACCCCAATCGTGGATTTGAACCTGCACGCTACTTCGTATTACTTGACCGAGTGCGACGCACGTCGGTGAGGTGTATAGTTTCCCGCCATGACTCAGGCGCTTCAGGCGTTCCGGCTGTTGATCGACCCGCGGTTGCCCGGGGCGCGCAACATGGCGGTGGACGAGGCGCTGCTGCACTGCATGGCACCGGGCGGCGCGCCGGTGCTGCGGCTGTATGGGTTTGCGCCGCCGTGCGTGTCGCTGGGCCGGTTCCAGGCGTCCGGCGACCTCGGCGATGACGCTATGCGGGTGCGCGACGGCGTCGACCTGGTGCGCCGGCCCACGGGCGGGCGGGCGGTGCTGCACGACGACGAGGTGACCTACGCGATCGTGCTCGGGCGCGACCATCTGCAGCCGTTCACCAAGCGCGCCGCGTACCGGGCGTCGGCAGCGCTGCTGGTGCGCCTGCTGAACGCGCTCGGCGTGCGCGGCGCCGTGCAACCCGGCGACACGGCGGCATCCACGGCCTCGGCGGCGGACGCGGACCCGGACTGCTTCCGTGCCACCGGCGAGTACGAAATCACCGCCGGAACGAGGAAGCTGGTCGGCAGTGCGCAGATCACCACCCGCGACGCCGCTCTCCAACACGGCTCGATCCCGCTGTCCACGTCCTACGCGCGCATCAGCCGCTATCTGCGCGGCGCCGGCGCCGACGCTGGCGAGACGGCGATTCCCGGCGCCACCTCGGTAGCCGCGGCGAGCGGCCGTCCCTGGAGCTACGACGAGGCGTTGCAGGAGCTGAGCGAGGCGGCCCGCACCGATCTCGGATCAGAGCCGTCGGTGTTGTCCGACGCTGAACAGAGCGTGGCGCGAGAGTTGGAGCACGCCCGCTACACCTGCCCGCGGTGGACCCGATCCCGGTGAGCGGCTTCGCCGTAGAACCGCACGGTGCGGCTGCTGGCGCGGTCTCGGCAGGGATGCCCGCCTTCGCGACGTGTGGGCCGTGATTGCGTGCACGCGCCGGCCGCCCGCGGTCCTGCTCGCGGCTGCACTGGTCGCGCTGGCCGGCGCGGCCACCGCGGCGGATGACAACGTCGCCGCTGCACAACGCACCGATGTGCCGGACACGTTCTGGGAGGCGCTGGACAGCGCCGAGGCGATGCACGCCTTCGCCGCTTCGCTGACCGACGACGAACTGCTCGGGCAGGCGTTCATGCTCGGCTATCCCGATGCGGAGCCGACGCCGTTTCTGCTCGGCTGGATCGAGAGCCGTGGTCTGGGCGGCGTCAAGATCTTCCCGCGCAACGTGGCCAGCCTCGCGCAGCTTGCCAGCGACGTGGACGCGGTGCAGGCGGCGGCGCAGCGCCAGCCGCGGCGCATCCCGCTGCTGATCGCCACCGACGTGGAGGGCGGCTGGATCGACCACGTCAAGCACCAGCTCTCCAAGACGCCCGGCAACCTGGCCATCGGCGCCGCCGGCATGGCGGACGACGCGTACCGCACCGGCCGCTACCTGGGCCTGGAGTTGGCCGCCCTCGGCATCAACATGAACTTCGCGCCCACGGTCGACGTGTACTCCAGTCCCGACGCCTCGGTAATCGGGCCGCGGGCGTTCGGTTCCGACCCGGTGCAGGCCGGCCTGCTGGCGGTAGCCTGGTTTCGCGGCCTGCAGAGCGCCGGCATCATCGCCACCGCCAAACACTATCCCGGCCACGGCGCCGCCGACCGCGACTCTCACCTGGTACTGCCGCGCATCGCCGCCGACCGGCAACAACTGTGGGACCGCGAGCTGGTCCCCTACCGGTTCCTGATCCGCGAGGGGCTGCCGGCGGTCATGAGCGGCCACCTGGCGTTCCCGGCGATCGCCGGCGAGGACGTGCCCGCCTCGCTGTCGCCGCTGTTCATGGACGAGCTGCTGCGCGACCGGCTCGGCTTCAAAGGTGTCGTGGTCACCGACGACCTGGAGATGGCCGGCGCGGTGCAGTACGCCGGGTCGCCGGCAGAGGCGGTGGTGGCGGCCATCGCGGCGGGCAACGACTTGGCGCTGGTATCGCACACGCAGGCGTGGCAGGAACGCGCCTGGGAGGTTGCGCGGCAGCGCATGCAGGAAGACGTGCGCTTCCGGGACCGGGTGGCAGCCGCCGCGCTGCGCGTGCTGGAGGCGAAACGCGCCGCCGTGACCGCCGATCCGCCGCTGCCGCTCGCTTCGGGCGCATCGTCAGCCGGGTCGCTGGCCGACCTGGTGCCGGCGCCGGGGGCGGCGGAGTTCTTTTTCGCGTCGGCGGCGCGCGCCGTCACCGTGGTGCGGGACGCCAGGCTGCCGCTGCCCGAGGCACGCGGACGCACCTTGCTCGCCGGCCAGCACCGCGCCTTCCTGGACGCCGGCCGCCGGCGCTATCCCGACGCGGAGACCGCCAAGTTCCCCTGGAGTCCGTTCTACTACGCCCGCGAACCGCACCTCAGCGCGATTCCAGCCACCGCACGCCGCTACGACACCATCATCTTCGAGCTGGCCAACTTCAACAGCCTGGAGATCCTCACCGCCATGGAGCCGCTCGCCGACCGCATTGTCGTGCTGTCGGCGCTTACGCCGGTGTACCTGCGGGAGGTGCCGTGGGTGCAAACGGCGGTCGCCGTGTACGGCAACAGCGCCGCTTCGTTCGATGCCGGATTTGCCGTGCTGGCCGGCGATTACCCCGCCCCCGGGCGCTGGCCGCTGGACTTCGCCGGCGCCGCGCCATGAGCGGCTGGCGCTTCGCGTCGGCCGCCGACCTGGAGCCGGTGGCCCGCGGCCTGCGCGAGTGGGAATGGGCCTACGTGCCGTTCAGCGCCCGCCTCGCCGAGTCCGCGCAGCGCTCCCGTCGGCCATGGCCGACGTGGAGCGTGCTGGTGGACGAGCACGCATCGGGCGCCTCCCCTTCGCTCCTGGTGACGCGTTCCGGGCTGGTGCTGCCGGCGCTCGGCGGCGACCTGCCGCTGCCGCGCGCGCTGCGCCCGCTGGTGTACCGCGCATGCGGCCGCCTGCACTCCGCCATGGGCCTGCGCGCCGAGGTAGCGCGCGTCCAGGAACTGCTCGGACGCGGCTACGCGGTGGTGGATTACCTGTTGATGACCGTGGACGCCGCCTCCTGCCGCAGCGCCGCCGCACCGGCGGAGCTGAGCCTGCAGCGCGGCCGTGCGCGCGACGCGAAGCGGCTGTTCGACCTGCAGCGCGCCTACGAACTGGAAGAGGTATTGCTCGACGGCTCCCGGTTCAATGCCGACGAGTGCCTGCGCCTGCTGCGCCGCGGCCTGCAACGCGAGCTGGTCTACTTCGGCACCGTGCGCGGCCACCCGGTCACCAAGGCGGGCACCAACGCGCGCGGCGTCGCGGTCGACCAGATCGGCGGCGTGTTCACCGAGGAGCCGCGGCGCGGCCGCGGCTACGGCGCCGCGGTCATGACCGAACTGCTGCGCAGCCTGTTTGCCGCCGGCAAGTCGGCAACCCTGTTCGTAAAACCAGACAACCGGTCCGCCATCCGCCTCTACGAGAACCTCGGCTTTGTGACCCGCGACGAATACCGCATCTGCTACTACCGTTCCTGAGCGGAGCGGCGCAGCTTGGCGCGGATGCGCGCCTCGCGGTGCAGCAGGAGATCCCGGTCCACGGATTGCTCGCCGGCGCCGGCCGTACCGGCGCCAAGCGCCGCAACGAACGGAGCAATCGCGGTCAGCGCCGCCTGCAGGTCCCGCGCGCGATGCTCGTAGTACTTGCTCAATTCCACGGCCGCGCGCAGGCTGCCGTGCGCGCGCGCCATGTCCTGCCACAACGCGACGGCGGCGCGCCAATCGGCGGCCCGCTTGAGGTGCAGTCCGAGCAGGTGGCCGGCATCCTCGTCGCCGGTGCCGTACGCCTGGCGCAGCATGCCCGCCCCGCGCCGGTCTCCCTGTTGGAGCAGGAACGAGCCCACCGCCCCGCGATCGACCCCCAGCGCCGGTTCCCGGTCCGCATCGCCGGCCAACACCCCGTTCACCACGGCCAGCAGGCGCACCAGCGCCAGAACGTCCGACTCGTTGTGCTCGAACACCGCCGGCAACTGGCCCAAGACGCCGCGGCGCAGACTGTCGAAGTAGATCTCGGGCGCCATCCAACCGGGGATGTCGTCGCTGCGCGACACGCCGAGCACCTCCTCCTCGATCGTGGTCAACCGGCAGTTGTCGAGCAGCCGGCGCCAGAAACGGCGCGCCAGGTAGAGCAGATCGAGCTGATAGCCGAGCGCCATGGTCACCCCGGACATCACCAGGCGGGTCTTGAGGATGGTGGAATCGAACGCCTTGCCATTGTAGGACACGAACACCTGGAAGCGGGAGAACAGGTCGCGCAGGTGCTCCAGGAACCGTTGCTCGCCGGGGAAGTCGGCCAGAAACACCTGCTCGAACCGCACCCGCGGCCCGTCCACCCAGGCGCATCCGACCAGGAAAATCACCGTGCCGGCGCCCGCCAGGCCGGTGGTCTCGGTGTCCCAGAACAGGCAGTCGCCGACCCGGCAGTCGGCGGGCAGCAGTTGGCTCGCGGCATCGGCACCCGTGACGCGGGCGGGAAGGGCCGCCTCGCCGCCGCGAACGTGGACGAACGGCGCAATCTCCCGCCAGCCGGCAGCGCGCAGTTGCTCCGGCACCCGCGATGCCTCCGCCAGCGGCGCCGCCGCCGCCGGTTGGGACGCCTCCGCCAGCTCGGACCCCGTGATCATCCCGAGTCGATCGCGAATCGATGCGCTCACGCCGGTTCCCCCGCGGCCGCGGCCACCGGCTCCGCGGCCGGTGTCGCACCTGCCGGCGCGCCCGGATGCAGGTGCGCCAGCGCCTCCAGCAGCCGCTCCTTGCCGTTGTGCGTTGTGCCGTCCACATCGTGCGCGTGGTCCACGCCCGACTCGGGCGGCAGCACAACCGGTGGACCGATACAGGACGGGCACCCGGCGCCGCACGGACACGCGGCCAGCAGATCGCGGCAGCCGTCCAGCACGCGTGCCAGCTGCCCGTGCAGCCCCGCCGCCAGCCCGGCGCCGCCCGGACAGGCGTCGTACAGGTACACGGCCGGGCAGCCGAGCTCGCCGTCCCGGGTACGCGCGGCCGCCGCCAGGTCGCCGGGATCGCACAGCAGGAACAGCGGCGCAACGTTGTGCAGCAGCGCCGCCATCCCCTCCACCACGAACGAGCGCAGCGCGGCGCCGCAGCGTGCCAGGTAGGCGCCGCCCGTGGTGTGGGGCGGGAAGTGCAACACGACCGAGCAGGTGTGCATCTGGTCGGCGGGCAGATCGATGTCGCCGGCGCCGACCTTCTCGTGGGTGCCGTAACGCAGCTTCCGAAAGGCGGTCGCCCGCCGGTGCACCCGGATGTCCGCCAGGAGCAGCCCCAGCTCGGCGCCTACCTCGTCGCGCTCGCGCCGCTCAATGGTCAGCTCCGATTGCACCACCGCCTCGGTGAAGTAGCCGGCATCGCTCTGCTCCACCGTGCATTGGCGGCGCTCCGGGTCGAGACCGGTAACGATGTGCGACACGCCGTGGTGGAGATAGATCGCACCCGGGAACAGCAGCGTCTTGGCGGATGCCAGGTCCATCTCGCCAATCACCCGCCGCCCGCCTCCGCTCAGGTCGATGATCGCCACGCCGGCGGCGGTCGCGGTCCGCAATGACACCTGCTCGGCCGGATAGGAACTGTCGGTCCAGTGCCAGCGCCCGGCGGTGGCCCGTACTTCGCCGCGGTCGCGCAGATGGCGCAGCAGGTCGCCGGCGGCGGCCCCGAACGACGCACCGCCGGCGCACAGTTCGGCGTCGGCAAACGGCATCTCGAACGCCGAGCACCGCACATGGTTCAGCAGCACGTAAATGTTGTCGGGATCCACCCAGCCGCTTTCTGGGGAGCCGGCAAAGAAATACTCGGGGTGGCGGATGATGAACTGGTCGATCGGCGACGCCGACGCGATCAGGATGGACAGGGAAGCCGTGTTGCGGCGCCCGGCGCGGCCGGCCTGCTGCCAGGTGGCGGCGATGGTGCCCGGGAACCCGGCCAGCACCGAGGCGTCTAGGCTGCCGATGTCTATGCCCAGCTCCAGGGCGGTGGTGGCCACCACGCCGTCGAGCGTGCCGGCGCGCAGCCCGTGCTCAATGGCGCGCCGCTCGCTGGCCAGATAGCCGCCCCGGTACGCGGCCAGCCGTGCGCCGTCCCCGCCGCCGCGGGTCAGCGCGTCCCGCAGGTAGGCGGCCAGCAGTTCGGTGCGCGCCCGCGAGCGCGCAAACACGATGGTCTGGATGCCGCGGCGCAGCAGCCGTGCCGCCACCGTGCGCGCCTCCAGTACCACGCTGCGCCGAATCCCCTGCTCGCGGTCCACCAGCGGCGGGTTGTACAGCACGAAGTGGCGCTCGCCGCTCGCCGCTCCGCTGGCGGCGATCAGCTCCACCGGCTGCCCGACAATGCGCTCCGCGAGCTGCCGCGGATTGCCGATAGTCGCCGAGCAACACAGAAACTGCGGCCGCACGCCGTAGAACGAGGTCAGCCGGCGCAGGCGGCGCAGCACGTTGGTAAAATGGGAACCGAAGATGCCACGGTAAGTATGCAACTCGTCGATTACCACGTAACGCAGACCGCGGAAGAACCGCTCCCACTGCGGATGGTGGGGCAGCACTGCCGCGTGCAGCATGTCGGGGTTGGAGATGACCAGCCGCGCACGGGCGCGGACGGCACGGCGGGCGGAGGCGGGCGTGTCGCCATCGTAAGTGGCCACGGACAGGCCCAGCCCGGCTTCGCGAACCAGCCCGTCCAACTCGTGGCGCTGATCCTGTGCCAGCGCCTTGGTCGGAAACAGGTACAGGGCAGAGGCGTCGGGGTCGTCGATGCACCGCTGCAGGATCGGCAGGTTGTAGGCCAGCGTCTTGCCCGATGCGGTGGGCGTGACCAGCACCACGTTGCGGCCCGCCCGGGTCAGTTCGAAGCAGCGCTCCTGGTGGCTATACCACGTGCCGATGCCGCGCCGCCGCAAGGCGCCGCGCAGGCGCCCGTCGACGGCCGCTGCAAACGGCCTCGTGCACGCTTCGCGGGCCGGCAGCACTTGCCAGTGGCACACCCCGCTCATGAACGCAGGGTCGCCGCGCAGCTCGGCCACCATCTCTTCCAGCAGGTCCCCCCTCCCCGCGCACAGCGTATCCCGCCTCGCACCGCCGCCGCAACGCGACTGCCGCGGACACCGCGCAGCCTGCCGCGGGTGCGGCGCCCCTCACTGCGGGGGGATGTGGCCGTTGCCCTCGACCAGGCGGGCGCGGCGGCCGCTCTCCTTGTGCTCGCGCAGACGCCGCTCGAACGCCTTGCGCAGCTCACGCAGGCGGGCGTTCGGGTCGGTGAGTTCCAGGAACTGCTGCTTGCGCACCAGCGACAGATCGCTGAAGTACGCGAAGTAGAACGACGCGACCGTGGCGGAAGAGCCCTCCAGGTCGGCTTTCGGCAGGTTGCCCGGCGTCGTTTCGTAGATCTCGCGGTACAACGCCATGCAGCGTTGCACCAGCTTGCCGCCGGAGCCGGCGGCGTCGTCGCCAAAAAAGCTCACCTGTGCCTGCAGATACGCCTCGTCGGTCAGCAGGCGGGCAATACGGAAGCGGCGCATGCCGACGGTCAGGATGTCCATGCGGCCGTCGTCGTAGCGCCGGATTACCTTGACGATCTTGGCGGTGCAGCCGACGCGCGCCACTCCGTCCTTGCCGGCGCACACCATCCCGAACACACCTTCGCCATCGAGCACCGCGGCCACCATTTTCTTGTAGCGATCTTCGAAGATGTGCAGCGGCAGGGGCGCACGCGGATACAACACCACGTTGAGCGGGAACAGCGGGAGCGTCGCGTCAGGTTCCGGCATCGCGCCTCACTCGTTCAGCATACCACGCCCGCCGCACCTCTTGCCCGACGCGGAGCGGGGGCGCAGGGATCACACCAGAGCGCCGAGTTTTTCGCTCAGGAACTCGGACTTCTCGCGCAGACCGATGCCGCCGGTGTCGATCAGCAGGCAGTTGGGCCGCGCGGCATCCAGGCGCACGCTGCCCTGGCTGTCCTCGATCAGGCGCGTCACCTTGTCCACCGACACCTGCTGCAGGCGGGCGAACTCTACCCGCACCACGCCGCGCTGCTCGCGCAGGGAGGCTACCGCCAGGCGCCGGCAGGCGATGCGGATCTCGGCGATCGACAGCAGACTCAACACCACGTCCGGCAGCGGACCGAAGCGGTCGATCAACTCGCCGTGCACGCGCTCAAGTTCGTCGGCGGCGGTTACGCCCGAGATCTTCTTGTACACCTCCATCTTCACTACCGGCTCGGAGATGTAGTCGTCGGGGATGTACCCGGAGTACTCCAGCTCCAGGTAGACGTCGGGAGTGTCCAGGTCGACGCGGCGCCCGTTGCCGGCCATGGCGGCGATCGCCTGGTCGAGCAGGCGCACGTACATGTCGTAGCCCACCGCCAGGATGTCGCCCGACTGCTCGCCGCCGAGCAGGTTGCCGGCGCCGCGCACCTCCAGGTCCTTCATCGCCACCTTGAAGCCGGCGCCCAGCTCGGTAAAGTCGGAGATAATGCGCAGCCGCTTCATGGCCAGCTCGGTCAGCGCCTGGTCCTTGGGGTAGAACAGGTAGGCGTACGCCGGCTTGCCGGAGCGCCCCACCCGGCCGCGCAACTGGTAGAGCTGGGCGATGCCGAACATGTCGGCGCGATCGATGATGATGGTGTTGACGTTCGGGATGTCGAGTCCGTTCTCGATGATCGTGGTGGTCACCAGCACCTCGAACTCACCGCCCACGAACCGGTGCATCACCTCTTCCAGGTCCGCCTCGCCCATCTGGCCGTGGGCGAACTCGATGCTCGCCTCCGGCAGCAGCCGCACCAGGAAGCTGCTGATCTCGCGGATCGAGCGCACCCGGTTGTGCAGGTAGAATACCTGGCCGCCGCGCGCCAGCTCCTTGCGGATGGCATCGGCCACCAGTTCCTCGTCGAACTCCTGGATGAAGGTCTCGATCGGCAGCCGGTTTTGCGGCGGCGTGGTGATGAGCGACATGTCGCGAATCTTGGTAAGCGACATGTGCAGGGTGCGCGGAATCGGCGTCGCGGTCAGCGTCAGGCAGTCGATGTTGGCCTTCAGTTCCTTGAGCCGTTCCTTGTGCTTGACGCCGAAGCGCTGCTCCTCGTCGATGACCAGCAACCCGAGATTCTTGAACTCGACATCCTTCTGGATCATCCGGTGGGTGCCGATGACCACGTCCACCTTGCCGGCGCCCACCGCCGCAACCACCGCGCGCTGCTCCTGCCGATTGCGGAAGCGCGACAGCATATCGACGGTTACCGGGAACTTCTCGAACCGCTCGAGGAAGGTCTCGAAGTGCTGTTCGGCCAGGATGGTGGTCGGTGTCAGCACCGCCACCTGCTTGCCGCCCATCACCGCCTTGAAGGCGGCCCGCAGCGCCACCTCCGTCTTGCCGAAGCCGACATCGCCGCAGATCAGCCGGTCCATGGGGCTGGGCGCCTCCATGTCGGCCTTCACCTCTTCGATACAGGTGATCTGGTCCTCGGTCTCCTGGTAGGGAAAGCCCGCCTCGAACTGCGCCTGCCAGTCGGTGTCGCCGTCGAACGCGGTGCCTTGCACCCGCTTGCGGCGCGCGTACAGCTCGATGAGCCGCTCGGCCAGTTCTTCCACCGACTTGCGCACCTTCGCCTTGCGCGAGTCCCACGCCTTGCCGCCGATGCGGTCCAGCTTCGGGGCGCGCCCCTCCTTGCCGACGTAGCGCTGGATCAGGTTCACCTGCTCGATCGGCAGGTAGACGTGCTCCTCGCCGCCGAACTCCAGGTCGATGTAATCGCGCTCGTTGCCGAGCACGCGCATCCGCTGCAAGCCGTGGTACTTGCCGATGCCGTAGTTGACGTGCACCACGTAATCGCCGGCGGACAGGTCCACGAACGAGTCGATCGCCTCGCTCCTGGCCGCGGCCGCGGCGCGCGGTATGCGCCGCTTGCGCCCGAAGATCTCGTTCTCCTGGATCACCACGATGCCGGCGTCCGGCAGCGCGAAGCCGGCGCTGATGCTCTGCGGGAAGATACGCACCTGGGCGTTGCGGCCGGGTTCGCCGAGCATCGCGGTGAGGCGCTGCGCCTGGTGCTCGTAGACGGCAAAGATCAGCACCTCGTTGCCGGCTGCCAGCAGGCGTCCCACCTCGTCGCGGAAGTAGGGAATGTTGCCGAAGAACGAGCGCGGCGGATCGCACGGCAGCCGCAGCCGCGGCTCGGGGCGGGCGCCGAACTCGACCCCGGCGGCGCTTGGGGCCAGCTCGTGGACCACCACGCGGCGCTCGTGCCCGCCGGCCAGGCGGTGGTAGTCGAGCAGGAGGGACTTGGGAAGCGGACCGAAGTGACCGCCCGCCACCGCCTGCCGGTACAGCGTCTGGTATTCCTTGCGCACCGCGTCGTAGGTGGCGGCAAGGCGCTCTTCCCCGGCCAGCACGAGCAGCGCGCCGGGCGGCAGAATCTCCAGCAGGCTGGCCGGCTCGGCAAAGCACAGCGGGTAGAACATCTCGGCGCCGCGCGCATCCGGGTCGCGGCGCACCGCGTCCAGGAACAGCTCGCGCCCCTCCTCCGGCAGCGCCGGCTGCTCGAGGTTGTCGGTGAGCGCGGCCAGTTCCGGCCCCGCCATGTGCACTTCCCGCGCCGGGTACACCGCGGCCTCCTGCAACGCCGCCACCGAGCGCTGCGTGGCCGGTTCGAACTCGCGCAGCTCCTCGACGGTGTCGAAATCGAGCACCGCCCGCACCGCGTGCTCGCGGTCGTAAGGGTATACGTCGATTACCTCGCCCTTGACCGAGAACTCGCCGTGGATGGACACCCGCGGCACGCGCACGTAGCCGAGCGTAACGAGCTGCTGCTCCACCTCGATCGGGTCCAGATCGCTGCCCACCGCGACTCTGAACACTCGCTCGCGCAGGTAATCGGCCGGCGGCACCGGGTTGAGCAGGGCGCGCAGCGAGGTAACCAGGATGTCGATCTGCTCCGGCGCGGTGACCAGTTCGGCGAGGACGCCGGCACGCTCGCCAAACACCGCCGGCAGCGGCGACGCGCTGGCGTAGGGCAACAGCCCCCACCACGGAAAGCGCCGGACCCGGTCGCGCCCGCCGACCGCGGCCGCGGCGGCCGGCGCGATGGCGCCTGCTGCACGCCCGTTCCCGA
>MKWU01003835.1_pt1 | contig 18904 bp, 15 predicted proteins | sample 809101 | NCBI WGS metagenome assembly MKWU01 (sample SAMN05860141, study PRJNA318959) | sponge metagenome | host: Aplysina aerophoba | place: Slovenia: Piran, Adriatic Sea, Gulf of Piran | collected 2013-05-07
TCTGTGGATTGTCGTCAACAAAAAACTTCGCGATTGGACTTGCAAAAAACGCGATGACCAGCACGATTGATCCCATGGATAGGATCGCATATGCAAGGGCTTTCCAACCACTCTTGGTCGCACCTTCTGGATCGTCTGCACCTAAATGTTGACCTGAAAGTGTCGATCCTGCAATGGAAAAACCAAATCCAACAACCATTGCAACCATGAAAATGCTTCCGCCCAAACTGTATGCGGCGACCGCAATATCTCCATAGTTTTGTCCCAAGAGCATGAGAAAGGCGAAGTATCCAGCCTGAAAGATCAGCATCTCGATGCCGGCTGGAAATCCGATGTCAATCAGACGACGAATACGCGCCCAACTGAACCAATTCCTAGGAGTGTACTTGATTACGAATTTCTGTCGGAACCACAGAATGAGTCCAAGGATGCTGACGAGTAGCCCAGAAACTCCTCCGGCGATGGCCGCTCCTTTGACTTCTAGCGCTGGAAAGCCAAGATTTCCTGGCACCAATACATACAGCAACGGAATGTTTATGACGTTCATGCCTAGAGATAACCAAAGCGGAGTCCAGGCATCTCCCGCCGCTCTCAAGGATGCACTGAGAATGAACGAAAGGGCAAAGCCGAGGTTGAAAACGGCCATCCAGCGAATGTTGTCTCCTGCCCATTGTTGCGCCACTTCACCCAAGCCGAAAATACCGGCAAGTTCATACGAAAAGATGATCGTTGGGATCCCGCAAGCTACGCCAATAAAGCCAGCGATGTATAGACTGGCGACGGTAACCCGACATGCTTCGAGACGATCGTTTGCACCCCATGCACGAGCGACCAGCGCAGTAGTACCGGCGCTTACCGCCATTAGTAGCGCTTGTATTGCAAAGAAAACCCTTTGACCAATGCCTACCGCTGCGATCGCCTCAGAGCCTAATTCACCTACAAAATAGGTTTGGACCATGACGATAAGCGAATAGGTAAGATTCGCGAGAATCGAAGGTACAGCGAGATTGAACAGACTCGGCCGTTCGTTTTTCTGATCTACGCCTGCTACCATCTATTTATTCAACTTTTCAATCTCAACTCTGAGACTACACTAGGGTCATTCGTTCCATGAGCACATACCAAGACATTGAAGTCACTACCGATCAACACGTCGCAACCATTGAAATTCAGCGACCTCCGCACAACTTTTTCGACGTGCTTTTGATAAACCAGATTGCAGATGCGTTAAAGGTCATTGATGAGGACAGGAATATGCGCGCTGTCGTCCTTGCTTCCCAAGGAAAGTCATTTTGCGCTGGCGCGAACTTTGGTAGCAGTGACGATCAACCAGCAGATGCTGATTTCACAGAAAAAGGATTTCAAACTCGAACCGGGTCTCTCTACGAAGAAGGTGTGCGATTATTTCGAGCAAAGAAACCCATGATAGCCGCCATCCAAGGTGCTGCGATCGGAGGAGGTCTCGGTTTAGCTTTAGTTGCAGATTTTAGAGTAGCTGCACCAGAAGCTCGATTTGCTGCGAATTTTGTGAAACTTGGAATTCACCCTGGTTTTGGGCTGTCGGTTACGCTTCCGGCCATAATTGGGCAACAAGCTGCCAACTTAATGTTCATGACAGGTCGTCGTGTAAAAGGTGATGAAGCATTTTCAATGGGATTGGTAGATGAACTGGTCGACGTAGGCTCGGTAAGAGCACGAGCGCAAGCACTAGCGGCTGAAATCGCGGAAAACGCGCCACTGGCAGTTCTCTCTGTACGAGCCACGGCTCGACAGGGTTTAGCAGACCGAATTAAGATAGCAACCGATCACGAGTTAGCCGAACAGCAGCGATTGCGGTCTACTGAGGACTCAAAGGAAGGCATCAAGGCAGTGGCGGAACGACGACGTGGCAATTTCATAGGCGCGTAGATTTCAGATTTAGAGTCTTTGACTCTTATTGCAAGTAACTAACAACATACTGGAGATTGGGATTGGATTTAGGTAAGTTAGGTGTTTGGTATTTCACTGACGGTATGTCTGCGGCTGAGTCAGCGGAAGCGGTTCAACGTATTGAGGAACTTGGGTTCGCAGCACTTTGGATACCGGAGACCGTCGGTCGACATCCTTTTGTGCACGCAGCTTGGCTATTAGCCAATACCACAAAGCTGGTAATTGCAACTGGAATAGCAAATATCTATCACCGGGAATCAGGAGTGACGTTAGCCGCGCAAAATACGTTGGCTGAACAGTCCAATAACCGTTTTCTGCTAGGTTTAGGTGTTTCTCATAAGCCACTTGTAGAAGGATTACGAGGATTGACGTATGGTCCACCGGTTGCAACGATGCGACAATATTTGGAACAGATGGCTACCTCACCTTATATGGCGCACCGTCCCTCAGCTCAACCACAAACGGTCATTGCGGCACTGGGTCCAAAAATGTTGGAGTTAGCACGGGAAAAAGCCGCTGGTGCTCATCCATATTTCTCTTCGCCAAAGCACACTCGTATGGCGCGTGAAATTCTTGGTCCTGATCGTATGCTCTGTGTGGAACAGAAGGTTATTCTGTCTGAAGAAAAGGAGGCTGCATACGAAGTAGCGCGGGCCACTGCAAATACTTATCTGAGATTACCAAACTATCAAAATAACTGGTTACGGATGGGACTCTCACCGGAAGATTTTGAAAACGGAGCTTCAGATAAATTCATTGAAGAGACATTCGCTTGGGGGAGCGCAGCGAAAATCAAGGAAAGAATCGAGGAGCATTTTGAGGCAGGAGCTTCGCACGTATGTATTCAGCCGGTAAATCTAGGTGGAGCACAAGCCGGATTAGATTGGCCAACTCTCGAGCAGTTAGCCCCGTAGACACTGGCACTAAATTGGACAGAAAAACGATTACAAGGAGCGATTCAGAGTGAGTGAAATTGAAAGAATGAGAGTGATTGTTACAGGCGCTGCTGGCGCTCTGGGATCAAAGGTTGCTCAGGCGTTCCTTTCGCAAGGCGCGATAGTAACTGGTATCGACGTAATTACTTTTGATGCTGAATTTGAAACGAAGCAAGCGGATCTCATAAGTAAGGAGGACACTGATCGTGTTTTTTCCGAAATAGGTCAGGTAGATGTGTTGGCGAATATCGCTGGAGGATTTACGATGGGAGATTCTGTCGTGGATACTTCTGACACTACTTGGGATTTCATGCTCAATCTGAATAGTCGAACCGTACTGAATACCGTAAGAGCAGTAGTACCTGGTATGCGAGAGAAAGGGGCTGGAAAGATTATCAATATCGGTGCCCGAAATGGACAACGTGGTGTGGGACAAATGGGAGCTTATTCAGCTTCCAAGTCCATCGTCATACGATTGACGGAAAGTCTCGCCGATGAACTGAAAGCGGAAGGAATCAACGTTAATTGTGTTCTGCCCAGCATCATTGACACACCCACAAACCGGCGTGACATGCCCTCAAGTGACTTCAGTAAATGGGTAAAACCTGAAGCTTTGGCGAAGGTAGTGTTGTTTCTTGCGTCCAGTGCTGCGGACCCAATCCACGGTGCGAGCATCCCGGTGGAAGGATTGTCTTAGGTCAGAGGTCGTAAGATCCCCTGAAATACAGGAGCGGTTTTGCCTCTTCGTCATGTATTTTGTATGCATTGACGTTCGCCACAGCGATAGTGTGGTCGCCTGCATCGTGTTCGCTGTTGAAAGTACACTCAATGGTTGCGATTGCCTGATCGATGATCGGATTTTTATTGCAGGATTGTCTCCAGTCAACGACGGGTACCTCACCAGGAATTGCGAAGGCATCACTTAAGTCGCGCTGATTCTCGTTCAGAATGTTGATACTGAATTGAGCTAAAGCACGTACCTTTGGCCAGCTACTACTGGTTTTCTGAGGACAAAACAATACCATGGGTGGATTGATCGATAAGGAGACAAAGGATTGGGCTGCGAAACCGACAAGTTCACCTGCTTGATTGCCCGAGATAATCACAACACCTGTTGCGAATTGGCTCATCGCATTCTTGTAATCGACTTCGTTCATGGTGGAAACTCTAACTCTAACTGGAGGATTGAACCATAAATGTGCCAGTCGACTCGGCTATTACGGTTGGGTTATTGCGCGTGACGATCTTTCCTTCGATGACTGCTAGTCTTCCACGACGAGTTTGGAGTCTGCTTTCGAGATCTACTACCTCGCCGATACCTAAAGGATTTCTGAACCTGACATCCGCGCGAGCTGTCACGCAAACTTCCCCTTTCAAGAACAGTAAATTTGCCATTACGTCATCCAATAGACAAAACAGGATGCCACCGTGGGTTACTCCATCGTAGCCCATGAACTCAGGCACGGAAGTCCACTCCGCAGTGCAGGTATCATCACGTAAAGAGAATCTAATGTTGAGTCCTCTCTGGTTACCTGGACCGCATACAAAACACTTATTGGCTTCGGTATCTAAACGCATTGAAGGGTGTTCCTGGGAGGTTGGCAAGTTCCGCGAATTGGATTGTACTTGCTTTGTGTTTTTCGAGTTATCTCCAGAAATAACGAACTAACCGAGTTCTTAGGTACTATATGGACGTGTTGAGTCTTGACCAAATCCGTACGAAACTATCGGAATTTTCACCTGAATTGTTTGACGTTTCAAGCGAAACGAGACAGGCGGCGGTAGCAATCGTACTGCGAGAATCCAACCCAGGACTTGAAGTTCTCTTCATTAAAAGAGCGGAATTTGATGGTGATCCGTGGTCAGGACACATGAGTTTTCCTGGGGGACATCGAGACCATTCTGACGCGAGTTTGAGAGTGGCTGCTGAACGGGAGACTTTCGAGGAGATTGGTTTGTCTCTTGAGAGCGCCACATATTGTGGTGCACTTTCACATCAACGAACTTACGGTCGTGGCAACCGACCGGGTATGTTGGTGGCACCGTATGTTTTTACTATCGAAGACGACTTCGACGAAAAAATCAGTAGTGAGGTTGAAGCTGTCGTTTGGGGACCTTTAGAAGCAATGATGAATGGTGTTCTTCACTCGACTGAGGAGCGTCCTCTCAACACGGGTTTTTCCAAATTTAGTGGGTACACGCTAGGCAAGAACAGATTTGTCTGGGGCCTGACTTATCGAACACTACAGGAGTTGTTTGAAGTGATTGACCCTTCCTATGTTCAGCCCAATGAATCACTGACGTAGGGTCAGGAATCTATACTCACTTTAGCTCTGAGAGAGTCTGCTTTCTTTGCCAGGTGTTTGTGAATTCTCTCAGGATGGAAACTCAACTGAACTAATGCGATCCCTGTGTTAAAGATCTCACTGTAGTGTTGAATCTTGTCACGTTCAAGTTCAAATTTTGACATGCCTTCAAAAATAACCCTTTGTCCCATAGCCTCTGGGAGTTTAGAGGTATAAGAAAAGAGATAAGAGGCATACCCGACTTGATCTTGAATCACCGGATCAAGCATCTCCCAGGTGAAGGAGTGGGCATGTCCCCAGAAGTGATTTTGCAACATGTCCTGTATTGCGTTACGACCTATAAATTGGCCGTAGAAACCATCTTCGTAGCTTCCTTGTGGCGTGAAGAGAGAAGCTAAGGCTTCGCCGTTGCCATTTTGAACGGCTTCTGTAAATGAGTCAAGTAGCTCGCGGAATTTTCCTTGATCCATGATGATTGATCCTGAAGGTACTGAGAAGACAGTCCTCACATAAAGAACTCAGAAAATTCTGATTATGTGATTCACATTAGAATAGCAAATCGGCGTATCCTCTCGAGACATTTCGTTCCAAGTTTGCCGATTCAAGAAGGTTAGAAGGCTGGTGGCTGTTGTTTATCTGGACCCGACTTCGGCGATTTATTCGAAGTCAGTATCCCGCTCTCGCATTCAAGAATTATCGATATTTCTTTAATGCGTCCTTAGGTAGTGTTGGGGCAACTCAACTAACCCAAATGGGTCAGGGTTGGCTGATCTATGAATTGAGTAACTCAGCTCTCATGCTCGGAATTCTTGGATTCTGTATTGCCTTCCCCAATCTAGTGGTGAACTTACCCGGCGGGGTGTTCGCCGATCGACTCAACAAGAAGCATCTTCTCGCTATCACAAACGTTGTAAACGGTGCGGTTGTATTGGTACTGGCAGTACTGGTTTTGCTTGACCTAACTCAAGTCTGGCATGTTCTCCTTTCGGCTGCGGTTATATCTGCCGTCAATGGACTCGATTGGCCAGTAAGGGTTTCGATATATCCACATCTTCTGCCTCGAGATGGATACCTAAGTGCGATCGCGCTGAATTCCTTTCTCTGGCAGATTACGAGAATGGTTATCCCTGCGATTGGTGGCTACATATTGCAGTTCTTGGGTAATGGTTGGTTGTTCTTGTTCTGTGCCGCGGGATTCATCACCATGACTATCACCATGTGTCTTCTAAGGATTGAACACACGCCGGTAGTTTCTCAGAGTTCGCCTCTAGCTGATCTAATCGAAGGCGTGAAATTTGTTGCTGTGCAACCCTTGTTCCGCTACTTACTGCTCCTTACGTTCGTAGGGATGTTGTTCTGCAATTCTCACGTTCAGATCATGCCGATATTTGCTGAATTGGTGGGTGGGAGTGAAACAGCATTTGGGATGTTATTAGCGTCTGGAGGTCTTGGTGCAATCATTGGCGCAACGATAATCGGTAGTGCGAGACGTTTGGCCCAGGTTGGTGTGGTTTTAACTTCGACCGGTCTTTTGTCGATCATTCTCACATTTGGGTTTGCGGTCGCAGCACACTTAGGCTTTTTCATTCCCGCTCTGATTCTTCAATTTGCATGCGCGGCTTTTGCTACGATGTTCGTCATCAGCGTGCTTACGGTGCTTCAATTACGGGTGCCGAATCGGCTACGGGGACGAGTCATGGGTATTCAAACCATGGGATTTAGCTTGATCCCACTCGGTGGATTATTTATTGGTTACCTAGTTGAACTCTCCACCGTGATTATTGCGATGGCTATAGGCTGTGGAATCTATGCCTTGGTGCTTCTTGCTGTGATGTATAGGCGTCGGGATATTCGAAGCTTGAACTCAAGCCAATTATCAGAGGCGCAGATCTAAATCTGCGTTTGGTATACCGAGTTGGAAATGCCTAGTCTGCGACTACCAGTGGTTCAATGTTGCAACTGACACCGGTACCACCTATACCGCAATATCCATTCGGTACTTTGGCGAGGTATTGTTGGTGATAGTGTTCCGCATAATAGAACTCAGGCACTGCCATTATTTCGGTAGTAATCGAGCCAAACCCCGCTTCATGTAATTTAGTTTGATAATTCAACATTGAAGTCGACGCTAGTTCGTGCTGACGATCGTCATACACGTAGATCGCGGAACGGTATTGAGTTCCTAAATCGTTGCCCTGTCGCATTCCTTGTGTGGGATCATGATTTTCCCAAAACGTTTTTAAAAGATCTGAATAGGTAATTGATTGTTCATTAAATATGACCAAAACAACCTCGTTGTGTCCAGTTTGTCCCGAGCACACTTCCTCGTAGGTAGGATTGGGCGTGAAACCACCTGCATATCCCACGGCAGTGGTGAATACGTCGAGTTCCCAGAATTTACGTTCTGCACCCCAGAAGCACCCCATGCCGACCATCATTTTGCTCATCCCCGCGGGAAAAGGCTCCTCTAATGGTCGCCCATTCACGTAGTGATAAGGCGGTACAGGCATACGCGCAGACCTGCCCGGTAAGGCGCTATGCGGTTCCGGCATACGGAGTTTCTTGCCCCAGATCATTTCAAAACAATCCTCAAAATGTGAGTATGAATGATAGCGTAATGCTACGGTCGACTAGATCGAAGGATGCCGCGAAATGAGTTTCCGCTTAGCTGTATTACTGGTAATAGCGCTAGTTCTGCTTCCATCATGCCAGCTCTTACCTATTGACCCTGCAGAGGAAAAGGAGTCAATCACAGGTATTAGCCTAGCGGAGATCCGGGCGCAGGAGGAATCCTTCTTGAGTCAGCTGGATTCCTTGGTCAAACTACAGGAAATGCGTTCCTACGAACGAGTGGTAACGCGTATCTTGGGCTCAGAACCATTGCGACTCGGACCTTTGGGAACGGCAATCACAGATCGTTACAAGGCAAGCCTGACTGGACAATTGGCACTTGCCAAGTTTTACTCGTTTTTGGGACAAGATGGGGAGATCAGTCACCAGTCATGGGTCGATCAGATCAAGCGGCATATGGCATTTGATCGGGACGGAACACGAGAAAGTCCTTATAGAGCCATGAACATCCAAGATGCCATGTCTTATCTGATTACGGAAGACTTGGTACCGATAGGTTACGTATACGGTAGAAGCCAGGAGCATCCACTTTTGGTCGAAATCATTACACAAGATCAACAAGGTCTACAGCAAAGAACCATCTTCGAAATTCTGTCAAGCCGATTATTGGCCATGGGCTTCTGTGCAGAACAAGGCTCTGGATGTTTCGCTAATATGCTGAGCCATTTGGCAGGTGACATGGATTCAGGTGCGGCAACGTCACTTGCACTCATCCAGGCTGAACGGATAAATCGGCGGCAAGCGCGTGAAGCCGATGAAGACCAACAGCAGAGAGAAGCACTGGACCGAGCGCTGAACACCTTGAGATCGCACCTGAATCCCAGTAACGTCCTTACGAATCACACCTTTGCGACGTTGTTGACCTGGCGAGCGGAACGGACTGATAACGAAACATATCGGGCACGACTGTTAAACGAGGCTCGCGCCAAGTATCGAGTTGCCATCTCCGGGGGATCTGTCGACTCTATGCTGGCTCTCGGAAATCTCTATTTAGGTGGGTCGTACGGAGAAGCTGAGCGCGAGAAATCTATTGAGTTATTAGATCAAGCCGTTGGCCTCGGGAATGCAGATGCAGCGACTACGCTAGGTTGGGTATTAGCAAACGGTGTGGGAAACATTGAAAAAGATCCTGTACGAGGTCTTAGTTACCTTAAGAAAGGTAAAGAAATAGGCACGGAATCCCATGGCCTCGACTATATACGCTACCTCATAAGTCCTGATAGTGCTCAAGCAGTCTCGAAGCAGGACTTTGAATGGCTTAGGAACCTAGCACGTGAAGACGATCCAAATGCGATGTTGATACTGGCACACATTTATGCCAAGGGTTTCTACCAGAAGCCAAATTACAGTCAAGCGTCGCGTTGGTTCAAGAAAATCCCGGGTATTAATCCATACGATGCAGAGGTAGTCAATCAAGTAGCTTGGATTTTGGCAACTACTGAAGTAGAGAGGCTAAGGGACGCAGAAGAAGCCATAGAAATCATGAATACCATGATGCTTGGTAATCAAAGTGCTCGGCAAGAACCTATGTATCTAGATACATGGGCGGCAGCCTACGCTGCGATAGGTCGCTGGCGCGAGGCGATCTCTCTCCAGATTGAGGCGGTAACTCGTGCAGAGCACAACTCACGTTATACCGAGTCGCCCGAGCTTCAAGAAATGAGAGAGCATCTAGAAGCATTTCGTCAAAACAAAGCACTATTCGAGGAAGTGCCCTAAATATTGGATCCATGAATTCACTTTTACTCGACGATTATCGTGGTGTACTTCTAGGTCAATATTTCGTTCTTGACGTGCGGGCAGAAGGGGAGTTTGAAACCGGCTCAGTTCCAAATTCGGTCAATCTTCCCATTCTGAATAACGATGAGAGAGCGGCTGTAGGTATCACCTACAAACAACAAGGTCCAGACGCAGCTTACGACAAAGGCATGCAATTGGTAAGCGGATCACTGAAGTCAAAACGAGTGCAATCTTGGCGAGACGTAATACACCAAAACACCAAGGTTGTGATTTGTTGCTGGCGAGGAGGCAAACGTTCCGAGATTGCGCAGGAATGGCTCGCAGAGAGTGGAATTCATGCCCCACGATTGGCAGGGGGCTCAAAGGCTCTACGCCAATATTGTCTTAGTGTTCTGGAAAAGCTGGATCATCGAAATTTTGTGGTGGTAGCGGGCCAGACAGGCACAGGAAAGACCCTATTTCTCCAGCAATATAAGGAGGCAGTCGACTTAGAGGGTTTAGCTCAACACAGAGGATCGGCTTTTGGGCGAACGGGGATTGAGCAACCTTCCCCAATTTCATTTGAGGCGCGAGTTGCTTCTGAGATACTGCGTACTGAACAGCATTCCTTCACGTTATTAGAAGATGAAAGTCGTAACATCGGAAGACTTGCCGTACCTCCAGCGTTGCACGCACAGATGCAGATAGCGCCTCTGATAGTGTTAATGAAGTCCTTGGAGGAACGAGTATCTTTGACTTATCACACCTATGTCAAATCTCAAAACGGCCCGGAACTCTTGGACTCGCTGTCAAAAATTCGACGCAGACTGGGAGAAGAACGATATCAAGAGGTCTGGAGGACTATGACAGATGCGATTGCATCCGACAACAAGACTTTGCATTGCTCGTGGATTGAAAAGCTACTTTCGTATTACTACGATCCGCAATATGACTATCAACTGTCAAAGAAGCACGAGAGAATCCGCGTCCGCGGAGACGAAGCAACTCTAAAACAGTACCTAGAAGATCAATATTGCCTTAATCCGAAATGAGAATCGGATAGAACCTCGTCCGACAAAAGCAATGGTTTGGTCAATCACGGTCTAACTTACAACATATCCAAAGATCGATAAGAGACGATCGTGTCGCGAACGGAGTCGACTGGGTCGTAAGGTTTCAGCCCAATTTCCTGTTTCGCTAACAAGCAGTAACATCTAGGTGAGTCGTTTGTCGGTTGAGCAGGTTTATCACCGTCCATTTCTTCACCACCGATTTCGGGAATCTCAGGAAAGAGCTTCTGCATAAGACTCTGAAGCTCGTGCGTAAACAACTCACCGCTTCGGTCGCCAGCTGCGAGGATATATCTCGAACCGTTTCCTGCTATTGAACTTTCCAGGCATAGTCGGTGTGCTTTCCCAACATCTCGTACATCGGAAATATTCCACAACATTCTTCCTCCTCGAGATTTTTTGTAGGGTTTGCCCATAGCCATGAATTTCATACAGTTCTGCCAACTCCAACCTTGGTCATGATTTTCACACATGACCGGTCCGATGACAAATGCAGGAAGAATCGCCATGGCATCGAAGGTGCCGATTTCGTCCGCGGTCTGGTATAGCATTTTTTCAGCACGTGCTTTTGCCTTTGCATAGGCGATATCTCTGTTTTTTGGAATCTGGTCTTCTGACCAACGACCTCTATACGCCTCGATATTGTCACCACACCAGTCTTTCTCGGTAAACACATAACCAGGTGGACGAGGGTGTGCGACCGCAGCTAATGAACTTGTGAAGACGAATTTTCTCAAATTAGAGGATTTCACGGCCGAATCAATGACTTGCTTAACTTCGGTGAAGCAACCGTCATACACCTCTTGTGGGGTTTCACGGTTATAGCCGACTGTGGCTCCAGCGTGGATAACGGCAGCGCAATCTTGAAATGCATCGTCGTAGCTACCGGCCGCAAATAAATCGCCTTGATAGAGTTTCACACTACCCCGCAGGCCCTGTTCGTTCATCGCACTGAGGTGTGCAGTTTTTCGCTCGGAACCTATATCTCTGACACAAGCTCGAGTTTCATATCCTTGACTTACTAGGTCATGTACGATCCATGAACCGATATAACCACTGGCACCCGTTACTGCGATCGGACCATCTACAGGGGAAATGGGTTTAGCTAATTGCGCGGTATTCGACATCAAAATCCTCTTTTAAGTAGCGATGTATGGGGCTACACGACATCGTAAAGCCAGCCTCAGATTGAAGTCCGCCGATATTAGTCAGAGAGCGATTTCGCTTGTTGATTCCAGTGCAACCAATCACACTCCACAAACAAACTTCAAAATTCCTCCTCTGAGGTTCAGACTAGGCTGGCTGTGTCGCACCTTCCAAATTGAAAGTGTTGGGGGTCATTGTATACGGGTTTAGGGGTATCTTCTCTTGTGATGACTAGCCACTTGCTCGACGCGTACGTATGGGAGGGTTTACTGACATTTAGATTAACTGATAAAATCAGCATCCTTAAAACTTCAATTCAGGTACTGATGGAACACAAAAAAGTCAAGGGTCGGACTCTAACCAGAGAAGAAAAACTGTCGTTATATCGAGACGGTTACGTAGTCGTGAAGAAAGCCGTATCAGACGAGTTAGTCGATGCAGCGAGGTACCGGATCAACAACGCCGAGAAGGGTACTTATCCTGGTGCACACGAAGATCTAACCAATCTGGTAAATGCTTCCGACGTAACACCTGTTCTTCATGAAGCAATGGGCTATTTTGACCCACCGATAGCCTGTCAGGTAGGAGTGTTACGCCCGCGCAAACCGGGTGAGTACTTTAACAATGTTGGCTACAAAGACAAGGGTATGCCGTATTTTGGCGCAGAGTCGCACATGGATGGATTGTGCACCATTGGCGTACCGCAGGAAGTGGTTGAAGGTACACCAGAGGAGATCTACTACCGATATATCAGCTCGGGACCTAAAGGTGATATCGGAAGAAGCGCTGACGTAATGGGGCATAACTCAGTGCCGTTATTTGAAGATCCGGCAATGACATTAGGTATGGGTAGCTTTACAACCTTTGCTTTTGTTTGTTTGAACGATCAGACTAGAGAAGGTTGTGGTCAAACCGCTTTGTTACGTGGAGCACATCACGAGACAGAGAAATTCTTCCGCTGGCAATATGAAGTCAATGGTCACATTGGACCCGAAGGTCCCGGATGGCCACGTCTAGATTACGACTGTGAGAATCATTGCGGCCTTGTCTATTTACCTCAAATGGTGCGCGATAAGTTCATCGATGACACGTCGGATTCCAGTCCTGACGGGATGAAGTGGCCTCGACCTACTCAAATCTTAATGGAGCCTGGTGATGCCTGTCTCACGCTTTTCAATATGCCTCACTCAGCTACAAGAAATGAATTTGGCACAGAAAATCGAACCAACATTATCTTCCGCATACGAAACAAGAAACGTCAACCCAACCACATGGTCAGCGGTGTATCAGATCACCCCGATCGTGGGCAGCGCGGCGAATGGCTAGAGTACGAGGAAGGAAATGATCCTTGGCTCAGATCTAAATTCGCACTCTGCAATATGTGGGATGAGTGGGAAGGTATGCAAGACATCGTGACGGAGATGGAAGGCCAAGAACGCGTGCCGTACGAGGTGTAGTACTGCCTTTTCCTACGAGTTAACGACGTTCAAGAGCTTCTCAATATTTGGTTGGGAGGTGTCTTCTGATGGTTCAGTTAGGTTCTTGCGGTACATAACCAGATCCTGTTGGATGGCGTCCCAGTTCTTTTGTCGTATTCTCCCGTATCCTATGACGCGCTCATAGGCACCTAGGAGACGTAGACAGTTTTCCATAACCGCAACATTGTCGTCAGATTTGTCGCGTTCATTCAACACAGACAGTACACACGTTAGGTCATCCTCAAAGCTATCTATAACGATCTGATCAAGTTTGCGCTCACTTGCGTACTGGAACGGATTGAAAGCGGTATCCCGGAGTCCTTTGCATCGGGAAAGAACTTGCAGGATAGGTCTGAACCAACCTCCGATCAGGACTTTATCCTTGCCTGTTAGCTTGGTTAGCCAAGGTGAGCCGAACGAGTAAGTGATTCGATAACCCGAGGACATGTGATGTTGAATATTCTTTTGAAAATTTTCATGTAAGAGTAGCCGGGCGACCTCAAATTCATCCTTTCGGTACAGCACTTTGAAATAGGCTTTCGCAACGATTTCAGAGATTTGCCTACATTCACCAAATATCCTTGTTTCCGTGTCCTTAACGGACGCGACTTTGTGCAGGAACTGCTCTCGTAGTTTTCGACCTGAGTACTGGGACAGAATGTCTGCGAAGTAGGGTGCCTGATCTCCTACCTTACTCGGTTCAACCGGGAAGATCTGAGGTGCACCAGTTTGTTCTTGTGAGAGTTGTATTTTCTCTTCGGCAAAGGATCGTCCAGCTTCAAATACTTGCTTGTTAATTTCAACAGCTGTATGGTTAAGTTCTATGGCACGGAGAATCGAATCTTTTTGGAGTGGAATCCACCCGAGTTGCCATGCGTAGCCAAGCATCAGCATGTTTGTCGCAGTGGATGATCCAGTAACCCACTCCGCTACTTGATTGGCATCAAAGGTTTTTAGATATAGAGTAGTTGACTCTAAGAGCTTGGCCACCGTTGAAGACTGAAACTCTCGTTCGCGGTCAAGTACGAACTTCATGGACGGTTGTACGTGCATATTCAGAAGTGCTTTCGTACGCTGGGTCGACGCTAGCCTCAGAGATTCCTGAGATGTGGCGGTCACTGGGTCTGTACCTATCAATAAATCGACATTCCCTTCAGGTATGTATGTGTGATGCAGCATGGAAGGATGGATACGGATATGTGCCATAACAGCACCACCTTTTTGTGCTAACCCACTTTGGTCTAGGCTATTCGCCTTCTTACCATCAATCCACGCGGCACAACTCAGGATTCGACTGAGAGTAATGATGCCGGTACCACCTACACCCGCGATGATTATGTTGGCCGACTCTGGTACTTCAACCTCGTCCGACGCATATTCAAATGAAGTGGTTACCTGCCTAGCTTTCTTGGTGCCTTGTACTTCTACCAAAGCTGGACAATGACCGTCTAGGCACGACATATCTTGGTTGCACAAAGTCTGGTTGATTTCTCGTTTTGTACCAAGTGGAGTCTCAAGCGGAGCAATGGCACTACAGAGTGATACGTTGGTGCAATCGCCGCATCCCTCGCATACGGCTTCGTTAATAAACACATGCTTTTTACTTTGTGGGACGAGCTTTCGTGTACGTCGTCGCCTTAGTTCGTTAGAACAGGTTTGGTCGTAAATCAGTACGGTAACACCGGGTATCTCTCGTAAGTCTTTCTGGACGGCATCAAGCTCGCTCCGGTCTTTGACTTTAATCGGTACACCCTTGTACTTCTCTGGCTCGTTGGACAGCACGACCACTTCCCGAACGCCTTCAGCTTTCACCTGAGCCACGACATTCTCGACCGTGATTGATCCGTCCACGGTCTGTCCACCCGTCATAGCCACGACATCGTTGAACAGAATCTTGTAGGTGACATTTACGTTGGCAGTGACCGCGGCTCGTATTGCCATCAATCCTGAGTGTTGGTAGGTACCGTCTCCCAGGTTTACAAAGACGTGGTTTGTTTCGGAAAATGGAAACTGCCCGATCCAATTCGCCCCTTCACCTCCCATTTGGGTAAAGGTGTAGGTATTGCGATCCATCCACTGCACCATGTAATGACAGCCAATGCCAGCCAGTGCCAAGCTACCCTCCGGAATCTGAGTGGAACGCGCATGCGGGCAGCCAGAACAGAATAGGGGCTTCCTATCGGCCGTTGCATCTTGGACTTTCTTGTTTAGGTACTTCTCCTCAATACGTTGTAAGTAATCGGTCTGAGGAATGTCAATGTCGTTCTTTACAAAAACTCTTGCAAGCGCAATTGCAATGTCTTTGCTTTTTAGATCGAGGTTTGTAGAGAGAAGAGGTTGGTCGTTTTCATCGCTTTTGCCGGCGATTGGGCAATTGCTACGACGGTATAAAAATGACTTGAGTTGAGTCTCAATGAAGCTTTCGCCGTGTTCTACTACAAATATGTAACTAGCATCTAGAGCTAATCGCTCAAGATAAGCTCTATCCACTGGCCATGTGATCCCAAGCTTGATGACTTGGATGCCTTTTTCTTGAAGCGCTTGTTCGGTACGAAACCCAATCACGTAAAGGGTTTGGCGTAAATTCGTGTAGTTCATACCACTCGATACGATGGTCAATTTGGGGTTCTGCTGTGCACCGTAAATTCGAGTGAGAGGATTGCTCGCTTGGAATTGATCGACAAGGCGTTGTTTTTCTGCAAGCCGTTGTTCTTTGGCAACAGGGGTGTCGTCGAGTCGGATATGTGGATTAAAGGTATGAGGAGGAGCATGGAACTTTGGATTTGTGTTGAGCTGGATTGTTGTGGCAGCATCCAGTAACGCGGACTGAGTGAGCATACCAACCCATAATCCGCTATATCGCGAAAGTGCCCAGCCATATAGACCGAACTCAAGCAAATCCTCAATATTTGCGGGGTCGAGTACTGGCATTCGTAGATCGCGTAATAACCCGCCACTGAAGCTCGGCAGAGTCGAAGATTGGCACGACGGATCATCGCCAACCATTGCAAGTACGCCGCCGAAACGGTGGGTGCCAGCTAAGTTGGCATGTCGAATTGCGTCGGCAGACCGGTCCAGTCCAGGTGCTTTTCCATACCACATGGCATAGATACCGTCATACTTTGCATTAGGAAATAGGTTTACCTGCTGAGTACCACAGATGGCTGTTGCGGCCAGGTCTTCATTTACACCAGGTTGGAAGACTACTCCTGCTTCTTCGAGCTCGGTGCTCACCTGGCCTAGCTCTAGATCAAGGCCTCCTAACGGAGATCCTCGATAACCAGAGATGTAACCCGCAGTCTTATTTCCAGCTTGGCGATCTAGTCTCTGCTGATCAAGTGGTAAACGAGCTACAGCACCTAGGCCATTGAGCCAAATGTCCCCATCTAACTGCGTGTATCTGTCATGAAGTTCAAAATTTGAGAAGCTACGCATAGGTGGTTTTTGAGACTCTGTTCCTTAAATTTCGTCCTACATTAAGTTTATTGCAGATGAATTAGGAAGATATTGCTATTTATGCGTATCATTTAGGTCTAGTAGACTAATTTAATCTTTGCATTTACATTTCTAGGAAAAAAGTCAACAATGAAGTTTGACGCTATTGACGGAAAAATTTTGAACATTCTGCAGACCAAAGCAGATGTATCCATGCATGAGTTGGGAGAAGCTGTAGAGCTTTCGCACACTCCATGTTGGCGACGTGTGAAAAAGCTTGAGGAACAAGGTTTCATTAAGCAGCGGGTGACACTGCTTGATCCTGTTACTTTGGATCTATCGGTGAACGTCATTGTCAATGTGACCCTGCGACATCACCAAGAAAAAGCGCTGGAGCGGTTTGAGCGAGAGGTCATGAAGATTGAGGAGGTAGTGGAATGCTATTCAGTCTCCGGCGAAACAGATTTCCTGCTCAGAGTGGTAGTCCGCAATGTCCAAGAATATGAGAAGCTCCTGCGAGAAAAACTCATTCATTTACCTGAGGTTGGTAATCTAAGCTCAACATTCGCGTTAAGGCAAGTTAAATATACAACCGCGTTACCCATAAGCTCGGTCGAGTTGAATTCGGATTCGGTTCGAAGTCAGAAAAATGAAGACCTCGAACATGCTGGAATGGTTGCTGACAACATGTAGTAGGACCTGTCTACATTCGGAAGACCCCAAACCGACTATCGGTAGTTTGTAGCGGTTGGGTTACGACCGAGAGAGCAATACCTAAGGTCGTTCTAGTATCCACTGGATCGATCACGCCATCGTCCCAGAGTCGAGCAGTGGCGAAATAGGGGTGCCCTTCTATTTCATACTGCTGGCGAATATCTGCCATAAATGCCCGCTCAGCCTGTTCATCAACCGTTTGCCCTCGGCTTACAGCAGCATCCCTCTGAACCGTGGCTAAGACGTGTGCGGCTTGCTCGCCACCCATCACTGATATTCGAGCGTTTGGCCAACTCCAAAGCAATCGCGCGCCATAGGCGCGTCCACACATTGCATAGTTACCTGCGCCGAACGACCCTCCAATCACCACCGTTAGCTTCGGAACTTTTGCACACGCAACCGCAGTCACCATCTTCGCACCATCTTTAGCGATCCCCTCGTTTTCGTACTTCTGTCCGACCATAAATCCGCTGATGTTCTGCAGGAACAACAGCGGTATGCCACGTCTATCAGCAAGCTGAATGAAGTGCGCAGCTTTGAGAGCAGATTCAGAAAACAAAATCCCGTTATTCGCAAGGATGGCGACTGGAAATCCGTGGATATGCGCAAACCCGCAAATCAAGGTTTCTCCAAAGCGTGGTTTGAAATCACTGAACTCTGAACCATCAACTAGTCGGGCAATCAGTTCCTTTACGTCGTAACCAATTCTCGTATCAGCGGAAACGATACCATACAGCTCTTCTGCTGGATAGAGCGGATCTTTGTTCTCTTGCATCGCAGTAGGTACTCTCTGAAGCGCACAGTCAGCAACAATCTGGCGCGCAATCAACAGGGCATGGTCATCATTGTTTGCTAGGTAATCCGCCACTCCGGAAATTCGAGTGTGTACATCGCCTCCGCCTAGGGATTCAGGGTCGACTTCCTCTCCAGTTGCCGCTTTTACTAGCGGTGGACCACCCAGGAAAATCGTGCCTTGTTCTTTGACAATAATGGCTTGGTCGCACATTGCAGGTACATACGCGCCTCCAGCCGTACAAGATCCCATAACGACGGCAATCTGAGGTACACCCGCCGCAGACATATTCGCTTGGTTATAGAAAATCCTGCCAAAATGGTGTTTATCGGGAAATACTTCTGACTGAAGAGGTAAGAACGCCCCGCCAGAATCGACGAGGTAGATGCATGGGAGTTGGTTCTCTAATGCAATCTCTTGAGCGCGAAGGTGCTTTTTAACCGTGAGCGGATAGTAAGTGCCGCCTTTAACGGTCGCATCGTTGGCGACGATGACTGTAGGTTGTCCGTGGATGGTCCCTATTCCTGCAATCAAGCTAGCCGCAGGTACGTCATCGTCATAGACCTCATGTGCCGCGAGCATCGAAAATTCAAGAAAAATGGAGTCAGGATCCAGTAGCTGCTTAACCCTGTCTCGAGGGAGTAGCTTTCCGCGGCTGACATGTCGGTCTCGCGAACGTTGATTACCACCTAGCGCTACTTTGTTTTGAAGTTCTGCAAGTGCTTCTGCAAGTGCCTTGTGATGTGAG
>MKWU01003837.1_pt1 | contig 18896 bp, 27 predicted proteins | sample 809101 | NCBI WGS metagenome assembly MKWU01 (sample SAMN05860141, study PRJNA318959) | sponge metagenome | host: Aplysina aerophoba | place: Slovenia: Piran, Adriatic Sea, Gulf of Piran | collected 2013-05-07
TGGATGACAGGACTGGCCGGCCGATCCGCGCTGCAGCCGGCCCCAGCGCGGCCAGCGTCGGCATTCCGGTTCCGCTCATCAGCAGCGCCTCGGCATCGTCGGACACGCCGGCGTCCAGCGCAGCGAGGGCATCCGAGCTGCGGAGCCCGTAAATCCGGCGCGTGTCCTGCGAGTTGAGGTCGATGGCCATGGTCTGGACGATGGAGAGCCCTGCGGCGCGCCAATAGGCGACCCCCGCTTCGACGATCTCCGCCGGGTAGGGCGCCAGCAGCGCGACGCGCTCCACGCCCAGGGCCTCCAGCGCGTCCAGAATGGCCTGCGCGGCCGTGATGAACGGGCAACCGAGCCGCGCTTCCGCCCCGGCGACGATCTCCGCTTCCCGCTCCGCGCCGACGAGATAGGAAGACCCGGTGCAGGCAAAGCCGTAGACATCGGGCCGCAGCACATCGTAGCTGTCCAGGGTGCGGTCGAGCCGGTCGTAATAGTCGATCAACCGCTCGACCGAGGTCGACGCGCGGCTCACCAGACGGGAGGTGAGGATTTCCGCGTCGGGCCGCATGAGCCGGCGCATCTCCGCCTCGACCGTCGGGTTCGCCTGCGGCACGCCCACTCCGACCCAGCCGCCCGGCCCGTATTCCCGATCCGTGCGATCCATACCGTTTCCCCTGAACCGCCGCGGCCCGCCGGCTCAGATGTCCAGCGAGGTCTCGCGCTCCCAGTCGCTCAAATGCCGGGAATAGGCGTCCCATTCCTGCATCTTGAGTTTCACATAGGCGGCCGAGAACTCCGCCCCGAGCGCACTCTTCAGCACCGCATTACGGTCGAACGCGCGAATTGCGTCGAGCAGGTAGTTCGGCAGCCGCCTGACCCGGCGCCTGTGACCTTCGGCATACATGTCGAGGTCGCTCCGCTTTCCCGGATCGCGCCTGTTCTCGATTCCGTCGAGACCGGCCGCCAGACAGGCCGCCTGCAGCAGATAGGGGTTGGCCGCGCCGTCGGCGAGCCGGAGTTCGAAGCGCCCCTCATCGGGGATACGCACCATGTGCGTGCGGTTGTTGCCCGTCCAACTCACGGTGTTGGGCGACCAGGTCGCGCCCGACGACGTCACCGGCGCGTTGATGCGCTTGTAGGAATTCACGATCGGGTTGGTCACGGCACAGAGCGCTTCGGCATGGTGGAGCACGCCGCCGAGGAAATGCAGGGCAAGCTCCGACAGGCCGAGCTCCCCGTCCGGGTCGTGGAACAGGTTGGCTTGCCCGTCCACGTCCCAGACCGACACATGCGCATGGCACCCGTTGCCGGTCAGGTTGAGGAACGGCTTCGGCATGAAGGTGGCGCGCAAGCCGTGTTTCTCGGCGATGGACTTCACCATGAATTTGAAGAACGCGTGCCGGTCTGCCGTCACGAGAACGTCGTCATAGTCCCAGTTCATCTCGAACTGGCCGTTGGCGTCCTCATGGTCGTTCTGGTAGGGGCCCCAGCCCAATTCCAGCATGGCGTCACAGATCTCGGACACCACGTCGTAGCGGCGCATCAGGGCCTGCTGGTCGTAGCAGGGCTTCGCATCGATATCGCGCGGGTCCGAAATATCCGTGCCGTCGGCGTCGATCAGGTGGTATTCGGCCTCGACCCCGGATTTCATCCGCAGCCCCTGCGCCGCAGCCCTCGCAACGAGGTTCTTGAGAACGACGCGCGGCGCCTGCTCGACCGGCCGGCCGTCCATGACCAGATCGCCCGCGACCCACGCCACATCGCGCTGCCAGGGAAGCTGGATGACACTCCCGGTATCCGGCACGGCCAGCATGTCGGGATGGGCCGGCGTCATGTCCAGATAGGTGGCGAAACCGGCAAACCCGGCGCCTGCCTCCTCCATTGCCGGCGCGGCCGCCGCGGGCACCAGCTTGGAGCGCTGCATCCCGCGTATGTCGGTGAAGTTGAAGAGGAAATACCTGACATCGTTCGCCTTCGCGAAGGCTTCCAGCTTGCCGGTCATGGTCATCCTTTCGGTCTAGAAGGGTCCGCGGCCGTCAGGGCCAGAGGGCGTCGAGCGGGAAGGTCACCGCCTCGAAGGGCGGGAGGGACACGGGCTCATCCTCCCGCGCCGAGCCGACCGAGGTCCAGCCGCGCCGATGCAGAACGAACGCCTCCAAAGTCCTTGCCGCCGGATCGACGAACCAGAGATGGTCCACGCCCTCCCGCGCGTAGATCGGGCGCTTTTCTTCAAGGTCGAAGGTTCTCGTCGAAGGAGAAAGAATCTCGCACACCCAGTCCGGCGCCAAGGCGAAATAGGGGGCATCCGGGTAATCGGGCATCCGCTCACGGCGCCAGCCGGCGAGGTCCGGCACCAGGATGTCCTCGCCGAGATGGAGTTCCGGTTCATCGACGATCCACCAGCCGCCCGGCCCGCCCCGGCCCTTCTGGAACGGGCTGACCAGCTCGTCGCCAAGCGACGACCCCGCCAGCGCGTGCCGGCTGGCCGGCCTCGGCTGCGTATGCAGCGCGCCCTTGACGATCTCGGCTACCATGTGCGGCGGCGCATCAAGCACGTCCCGATATGTCGCCTTGCGGGCCGGGACTCGCCTCCGTAACGCCCGGTGCCCACTCATGCCGTCCTCTCCGGTCGCCGATGCCGCGCCATGCTACGACGCCCCGGCATTCCTGTCACGGTCGCGCCGTCAGGACCGGCCCGGAATCCAGTCGGTTCCCGCCAGCGGAACCCTCGCCATCGCCGCCGCCTCGATGGTGAGCGCGGCCAGGTCCTCCGGCTCCAGATTGTGGACATGGCTCTTGCCGCAGGCCCGCGCCAGCGTCTGGCATTCCATCGCCAGCGTGGAGAGGTAGTTGCGCACCCGCCGCCCTCCTTCCTCCGGGTCGAGCCTCGCCTCGAGGACCGGGTCCTGGGTCGTCACCCCTACCGGACAGCGGCCTGTCTGGCACATGTTGCAGGCGCCAGGATGCGTGCCGAGAGCCTCATAGTCCTCAAGGTAGAGCGGGGCATTGCAGTTGAGCGCCATCAGCGCAGCCATGCCGATGGAGACGGCATCGGCCCCGAGCGCCAGCGCCTTGGCGACATCGGCGCCGGTGCGGATGCCGCCCGAAACGATCAGCTGCACCTCGCGGTGGACGCCGAGTTCCTTGAGCGCATCAACGGCGAGGCGGACGGCCGGCAGCGTCGGGATGCCGACATCCTCGATGAACACTTCCTGGGTGGCGGCCGTGCCCCCCTGCATGCCGTCCACCACCACGGCGTCCGCGCCGGCCTTGACCGCGAGCGCCACATCGTACTGCGTGCGGGTCGCGCCGACCTTCACATAGACCGGCTTTTCCCAGTTGGTGACCTCGCGCAACTCCTGAATCTTGATTGTGAGATCGTCGGGGCCCGTCCAGTCCGGATGCCGACAGGCGCTGCGCTGGTCGATGCCAGCCGGGAGGGTCCGCATGCCCGCCACCCGTTCGGTCACCTTCTGGCCGAGCAGCATGCCACCGCCGCCGGGCTTGGCGCCCTGCCCGACAACCACCTCTATCGCGTCAGCGATGCGGAGATGGTCCGGGTCCATGCCGTAACGCGAGGGCAGGACCTGGTAGACGAGCGTCTGCGAGGCTTCCCGCTCCTCCATCGTCATGCCGCCGTCGCCGGTGGTCGTGCTGGTGCCCATCGCGCTCGCGCCGAGACCGAGGGCGCGCTTGGCGCTGGCGCTCAGCGCGCCGAAGCTCATGCCCGCAATGGTGATCGGGATTTTGAGCTCCACAGGCTTCGACGCATAGCGGGCGCCGATGGTCACGTCCGTATCGCAGCGTTCCCGGTAGCCCTCCAGCGGGTAGCGCGAGACCGACGCCCCGAGAAACACCAGATCGTCGAAGGACGGCAAGGCCCGCCACGCGCCGGAACCCCGGATGTAGTAAAGGCCCTGGTCGGCCGCGCGGTGTATCTCGGAGATGACATGCGGGGGAAAGCTGGCCCAGGAGCGCGTCGTTCGTTCGCCTGACATGATTGCCGTCCCTAGTAGGCCGCGGCGTTATCGACGCGGAAGTTGTAGAGCTGGCGCGCCGAACCGTAACGGCGAAACTCGCCTGCATCGGCAGCCAGGCCGGCGCGCTCCAGCAGCGCCTGCAGAGCCTCGGTGTCCCGCTCGTCCATATCCTTCTCGACGCAGTCCGCACCGAGGCTCTCGACCCTGCCGCGAACGAAGAGTTCGGCTTCGTAGATCGAGTCGCCCAGATAGGCGCCTGCATCGCCGCAGACGACCAGCCGGCCGGCCTGCGCCATGAAGGCGGACATATGCCCGATGGAGCCGCCCACCACGATGTCGATACCCTTCATGGTAATGCCGCAGCGGGCGCTCGCGCTGCCCTCGATCACGAGGAGCCCGCCCCGGCCGCTCGCTCCGGCCGACTGGCTGGTGTCCCCGGTCACCCGAACGGTGCCCGACATCAGGTTCTCGGCGACGCCGGTGCCGGCATTGCCCTCCACGATCACATCCGCTTTCCGGTTCATCCCGGCGCAGTAATAGCCGACATGACCGCGAATCCGGACATCCATCGCCTCCGTCAGCCCGACGGCGAGCGCATGGCGTCCCTTGGCGTTCGTAACCACAAAGCGCCTGCCCGCAACCGGCTCGTCGCGGCCCTGGAGTCGGCGATTGAGCACCCGGACGCCCGCCACGTCGAGGTCGATGGTCTCGACAGTCACGCGCTGCCACCCCAGGAATAGACCTTGCCCGGCTCCGGTTCCCACACCGACGCCGCCTCGACATCCGGCAGGCAGGCGAGTGCACGGAACTCGGACGCCATGGCGACCCAGTCATCGTTCTCCGCCATGACGGCCGGCTTGCAGGCTATCGGGTCGCGAAGGACCGAGAAGCCCTCTCTCGTACCGACCGCGAATGTGTAAAAGCCGTCCAGGTCCCGGATGCCGGCCTCCAGCGCCTCGGCGATGCTGGCGCCTTCGCCGATTCGCCAGGTCAGGTATCCGGCGGCGACCTCGGTGTCATTGTCGGTCTGGAACCGCACGCCCTGTTGCTCGCGCAGCCAGTCGCGCAGGCGGTGGTGGTTGGACAGCGAACCGTTGTGGACGAGGCAAAGATCGTCGCCGGTGTTGAAGGGATGGGCGCCCGCAGTCGTCACGGCGCTTTCGGTCGCCATGCGGGTGTGGCCGATCATGTGCGAACCGGCCATCTGGCTGACGCCGAACCTGTCCAGCACATCCATCGGCAGGCCTACATCCTTGTAGATTTCGAGCGCCGAGCCGGAACTCGTGACGCTGAGCTCGGGATGCGCCGCCTCAATCCAGTCCCGCAGCTTCCCCGCATCGACGGAAGCCCTTAGCACGGCGTGGTTCGACGCCGCCTCGGCGACGGCTTCGACGCCCAGCGCTTCGCCCGCCTCCTGCGCAAGGCCGGGCCAGTCGTAACCGGGCGCCACGCTGCACACGGTGACCTTGGCTTCGTCCCGCCCGCCTTCCTCGCGATAGACCGCGAAGCCCGCGCTGTCCGGGCCGCGCTCGGTCATTTCTCCCATCATGGGCGAGAACAGACGGCCCAGATGCGGCCTCAGAGCGGGGTTCTTCAGATACAGACCGACGATTCCGCACATAGCTTCCTCTCCCCACGCAAGCCGCACCGCAACCGCAGTATAGGGCGGCCGGATCAGACCTGTAGCGCCACCCCGTCATGGCCGGGGTCGGCGCCGCCGTCCAGACGGCCGTCCGCCAGAAGGCGGATGCCATGTACTGCCGCGAATCCGAAGGTCAACGGGCTGCGGACAATTTCGTAGCCCATTTTCTCCAGCGGCTCGACCGTATAGCCCGGAATGCGGTTCGAAATGTCGATGGCATTCGAGGTCGACGAGAAGCGCGGCGCCGACACCGCCTCAGTCATCGTCATGCCGTGATCGAGCACGTTCAGGACCGCCTGCGTCACGCCCATCGAAATCTGCGTGCCGCCCGGCGCGCCGAGCGCCAGGCAGGGCCGGTCGCCCTCGAAGACGATCGTCGGGCAGAGCGAGGAAAACCGGCTCTTGCCGGGCGCAATCGACCCCGCACGGCCAGGGCGCGGATCGAAGACCGCCATGCAGCCGTTGTACATAAAGCCAAGCCCCGGCGTGATGACGCCCGAAGGCATGCCGAGCGAGTGTGTCATGGTGACGATGCCGCCCTCGCGGTCCACGGCCACAACATGGGTCGTGTCGGGCGGCTCCGCCGCGACCCGCGTCACCGAGGCCCGCTCGCCGCGCTGGATCTCCCCGGCGAGCTCCGCGCCGTATTCCTTGGACAGCAGCCAGTCCAGCGGCACGTCGTAGAAGGTCGGGTCTCCGACATGGGCATCCTTGTCCCGCGTCGCCCGCTTCATCGCCTCGCTGACGACTCGCAGATATTCGGTGCTGTTGTGTCCGAGCGCCGCGAGGTCGAAATGCTCGAGCTGGTTCAATATCTGCAACACTTGCACGCCGCCGCCGGGCGGCCGGTTGGAGGCAACGCGCCAGTCGCGGTAGCCGGTCCAGACAGGTTCGGCGCGGGTCGTGCGATAGGCCGCTAGGTCGGCGGCCGTCATCAACCCGCCATTGGCGCGCATGTCGGCGTCGATCTCCTCGGCGATTTCGCCCGTATAAAAGATGTCCGCTCCGCCCCTGGAGACGCGTTCCAGCGTGCGGGCGAGGTCCGGATTGAAGACACGGTCTCCGGTGCGCCTGATGCGCCCGTCCTCATGGAAGTAGACGGCGCGGCCGGTCGCCGAGAAGGCGTTGCGCTCGCGGTTAGCCGTGCGGCCCAACTGCTCCGTCTGCTGCCACCAGAAATCGACATGCGGGCGCACGATGAAACCCTCGCGGGCCTGGGCTACGGCCGGCGCGCAGATATCCGCCCAGTCCCAGCTTCCGAACTCCGTCGCAGCCTCGAAATAGGCCTTGAGCGAGCCCGGCGTGGTGATCGACTGGTAGCCGAGATCGTTGACGCGGCCCTTCAGAATGAAGCCGAAGCCGTCCCGCGTCTCACCTTCCAGCAGGTCCTCCCACATCGCCGGATGTGCGGCGAGCGGCGTCTTGCCGTGAAAGTCGATGCAGCTATGGACGCCCTTCGACGGCAGGAAGAGATGGCAGGAGCCGAATCCGGCTATGCCGCACATCTGCGGATCGACCACGCCCTGCACGAGCGCGGCGGCGATAGCGGCATCGACAGCGTTGCCGCCCCGCTGCAACACGCGGGCACCGGCTTCGGCTGCCTCCGGCTGGGCGGCAACGATCATGGCGGGACGGGTCATGGCACCATCTCCCTGCGGGCGGCGGAGCGTAGCCCAAGAGCCGAGTTCATGGCGAGCGCCACGACGATCACTGCTCCTGCCGCCAGCACCGCCGGTGTCGGTGTCTCGCCGGTGCCGAGCCACACCCAGAGCGGCCCGAGCAGGGTTTCAAGCAGCAGCAGCAGCCCCACTTCCGCCGCCGGGATGTAACGGGGCCCGGTGCTGATGAGCGCGATACCCGCCGGCAGGACCAGGCCGGCAAGCAGCACCATCCAGACTATGCCCGTTTCCGGGACCGAGAAGGGAGAGGCGAGGGGGAACGCCAGAAACGCTGCCGCCAGATTGCCCCAGATCGGCACAGGCAGCGTGCTCGCAGCCCGAATGGAGCGCAACAGCACGAAATAGGCGGCGAGCGATACCGCGGCGGCAGCGGCGCAGAGGTTGCCCGCGAAGCGTCCGCTCTCCAGATCGTCGGCAAAAATTACGGCAACGCCGCAGGCGACCGCAATCGCCGCGGCCCAAGTTCGGCGCGGCACAGGTTCGCCGAGGAAAAGGCGCCCGATCAGGGCCGCGGCGAGCGGCGAGCTTGCGAGCACCACCAGCACATTGGCAGCCGTGGTAAGCGCCAGCGCCCACACGAAGCAATTGCTGACCACGACCAGGAGCGCGACGCCCAGCAGCCGTCGCGGCCCAAAGCGGAAGATGTTGCGAACGCCCTCCCGGCCCTCGATTGCGCCCACCAGCAGAGTGAGGCCGGCCGCGATGCCGACGCCGCGCCAGAACACCAGGGTCCACGGGTCGGTGTCGACCAGCCGTACCAGCAGGGTATCGGGCGTGACGATGAGGACGCCGACGAATGTCAGTGCAAGCCCGCGGGCATAGTGCGAATGCATGGGAGGCCGAACGGCTGCGCCGCGGCCCGGCAGCGCGTCAGGCGGCTTCGCTCAGCACTGTCTCGTCGCGCTCCGCGGTCGGACCGCTGTCCTGGCCTTTGGCGGCAATATCCCGGTCCACGAACTCGATGACGGCCATCGCCGCCATGTCGCCCCGCCGAAAGCCGGCCTTGAGCACGCGCGTATAGCCTCCCGGCCGGTCCGCATAGCGCTCCCGCAGCGTGGAGAACAGCTTTGCGACCATGGCGTTGTCACGGAGCTGCGCGAAAGCCTGCCGGCGCGCGTGGAGGTCACCGCGCTTGGCGAGCGTGACCAGCCGTTCGACGACCGGCCGCAGCTCTTTCGCCTTGGGCAGCGTGGTGCGGATCTGTTCGTGCTTGATGAGCGCGTTCGCCATATTGGCGAACATCGCCTTGCGGTGTGCCCAGCTCCGGTTGAGCCGCCGGCCCTGTTTGCGGTGGCGCATCGCCCTGTCCCCCTCCGCTCAGAACGGCTCGTCGAGCCGCTTGGCGAGCTCCTCGATATTGTCCGGCGGCCAGTTCGGCACTTCCATGCCGAGGTCCAGCTCCATCGTCTTCAGCAGCGCCTTGATCTCGTTCAGCGATTTCCTGCCGAAGTTCGGCGTGCGGAGCATTTCGTTCTCGGTCTTCTGCACCAGGTCGCCGATATAGATGATGTTGTCGTTCTTGAGGCAGTTCGCCGAGCGGACCGACAATTCCAGCTCCTCGACCTTGCGCAGCATGTGGGCGTTGAAGGGCAGATCGACAGCCCGGCCTTCGGGCTGCGACTGCTGCAGGTCCTCGAAATTCACGAAGAGCTGCAGCTGGTCCTGCATGATGCGGGCGGCAAACGCCACGGCATCCTCCGGCGAGACGGACCCGTCTGTCTGAACGTCGAGCAGCAGTTTGTCGTAGTCGGTTGCCTGCCCGACGCGGGTCTGTTCCACCCGGTAGGACACCTGCCGCACCGGGCTGTAGGTCGCATCGACCGGGATCATGCCGATAGGCGCATCCTCCGGCCGGTTGTCGGACGCCTGGACATAGCCCTTGCCGTTCTCGACCGTCATTTCCATGCGCAGGCTCGCGCCCCGGTCGAGCGTGCAGATGACATGATCGAGGTCCATGATCTCGATGTCGGAACCCGCCTGGATGCGTCCGGCGGTCACGACGCCCGGCCCTGTCGCGTCCAGCACCATCCGCCTCGGGCCGTCGGAATGCTTGCGCAGCGCCAGCCCCTTGATGTTGAGGATGATGTCGGTGACGTCCTCGCGCACGCCCACGATCGACGAGAATTCGTGCAGCACGCCGTCGATCTGCACCCGCGTGACGGCTGCCCCCTGCAGGGAGGACAGCATGATCCGCCGGAGCGCGTTGCCGAGCGTGATTCCGAAGCCGCGCTCCAGGGGCTCAGCAGCGATCACCGCCGACCGCCCGGGATCGCCCCCGGCTTGCAGGTCGAGCTTGCCGGGCTTGATGAGAGCCTGCCAGTTCTTATGCGTGAACGATGTGGTCATCGTTTCGTTTCAATCCCTGCCGGGAGGGCCGGCCAGCTGGTTTCGATCGGATGCTGCGATCACACGCGCCGACGCTTCGGCGGGCGGCAGCCATTATGCGGTATCGGCGTCACGTCACGGATCGAGGTGATCGTGAAGCCGGCCGCCTGAAGCGCGCGCAGTGCGGATTCGCGCCCCGAGCCCGGCCCGCGCACATTGACGTCGAGAGTCTTCACGCCGTGTTCCTGCGCCTTGCGGGCACAGTCCTCGGCGGCGATCTGGGCTGCGAAGGGGGTGGACTTGCGCGAGCCCTTGAAGCCCTGTCCGCCCGCCGACGACCAGGCGATCGCATTGCCCTGGACATCGGTGATGGTGATCATCGTGTTGTTGAACGTCGCGTTCACATGCGCGACGCCCGACGAAATGTTTTTGCGCTCGCGTCTGCGCACGCGGGCGGCAGCTGGCCTCGCCATCCTCGACCGATTCCTTCTTCGTTTATTTCTTCTTGCCGGCGATCGGCCGCGCCTTGCCCTTGCGGGTGCGCGCATTGGTGTGCGTGCGCTGTCCGCGCACGGGAAGCCCCTTGCGGTGACGCTGACCGCGGTAGCAACCGAGGTCCATGAGGCGCTTGATGTTGATTGCGACTTCGCGCCGCAAATCGCCCTCGACCATATAGTCGCGGTCGATGGCCTCGCGGATGCGGATGACCTGGTCCTCGGTCAACTGATTGACCCTGTACTCCAGAGGCACCCCCGCCTTCTCGCAGATCTCCCGCGATTTGGCGCGTCCGATGCCATGGATGTAAGTCAGGGAAATCTCAACGCGCTTCTGCGTCGGAATGTTGACGCCGGCAATTCGCGCCACTCCTGGGACTCCTTACAGGCTGGATCGCTGGAACAGCGCAACATACGCCCGGCCGCGAAAACCGTCAACCGCCAGAAGGCCGGCCTCCGGCTTCCCCGCCGAGCGCAACATCGATTTGCAGTGCAACCTCGCCGATTTCCGCCATGCCGTCAACCCGGCGCAGCAGGCCTCTCGTTTCGTAATAGGGAAGGATCGGCGCCGTCTGGCCGCGATACACCCTGAGCCGTTCCCGAACCGTATCGGCGCTGTCATCGGGCCGGCGCTTGAAATCCGTGCTGCCGCAATTGTCGCAGCGACCCGCCTCGACCGGTTGCTTGAACCGGTCGTGGTAGCCCTCGCCGCACTTACCGCATGTGAACCGGCCGGAAATGCGCTCAACCAGCGCCTCCCCGTCCACCTGCAGCAGCACTACGGCATCGAGTGCCTTTCCCTTGCTGGCCAGAAGGGCATCGAGCGCCTCGGCCTGCGCGGTGGTGCGCGGAAAGCCGTCGAGAATGAAGCCGCCAGCGCAGTCCAGTGCGTCCATCCGCCTGGAGATTATGCCGATCATAATCTCGTCCGGCATCAGCCGGCCCGCTTCCGTCACTGCGGCAGCCTGCCTGCCGAACTCCCCACCGCCCGCTATCTCCGCGCGCAGCATGTCGCCGGTGGAGAGGTGGGGAAGCCCGCGTCCTTCCGTCAATCGCCGTGCCTGTGTCCCCTTGCCCGCGCCGGGCGGACCCAGCAGGACCAGGATCATCTTCGCCGTCCCCGCAGACGCGACTTCTTGATCAGACCCTCATACTGGTGCGCGATCAGGTGGCTCTGCACCTGCGCTACCGTGTCCATCGTCACATTGACGACGATGAGCAGGCTGGTCCCGCCGAAATAGAACGGCACGGCGTATTGGGAGATCAGGATCTCCGGCAGCAGGCAGACCAGCGCCAGATAGGCGGCGCCGACCGTCGTCAGCCGGGTCAGCACATAGTCGAGATAGACGGCGGTATTCTTGCCGGGCCGGATGCCGGGAATGAACCCGTTGTAACGCTTCAGGTTTTCCGCCGTCTCCTCCGGATTGAACACGATCGCGGTGTAGAAGAAGCAGAAAAACACGATCATCGCCGTGTACAGCGCCAGATAGAGCGGTTGGCCGTGCCCGAGATAGGCGGCGACAATGCCGAGCACGCCCTCCTCGCCGCCCGGCGTCGCGCCGGCCGCGCTGAACTGCGCGATGGTCAGCGGCATCAGCAGCAGCGAGCTTGCGAAGATCGGCGGAATGACGCCAGCGGTATTCAGCTTCAGCGGCAGGTGGGAGCTGTCGCCGCCATACATGCGGTTGCCCACTTGGCGCTTGGGATACTGGACAATCAGACGCCGCTGGGCCCGCTCCATGAAAACGATAAAGGCGACCACTGCCACCGCCATCGCCAACAGGCCCAGAATGAAGGCCGTGGACATCTGACCCGTCCGGCCAAGCTCGAACATCTGCCCGAGCGCGAGCGGCAAGTTCGCTACAATGCCCGAGAATATGATGAGCGAGATGCCGTTGCCGACGCCGCGCTGGGTGATCTGCTCGCCGAGCCACATCAGGAAGACCGTGCCGCCGACGATGGTCACGACCGTGGTGAACTTGAAGAACAGACCGGGGATCAGCACGGCCGATCCCGACGGCCCCGCCATCGCCTCAAGGCCGCTTGCAAGCCCGAAGCCCTGCACCGCCGCCAGCAGCACCGTGCCGTAGCGGGTGTACTGGTTGATCTTCTTCCGGCCCGATTCGCCTTCCTTCTTCAGGGCTTCAAGCTTCGGGCTGACGGCGGTCAGCAACTGCATGATGATCGCCGCGGATATGTAGGGCATGATGTTGAGGGCGAAGATGCTCATCCGGCTGAGCGCGCCGCCGGCGAACATGTCGAACAGGCCGAGCACGCCGCCCTGCTGCTGGGCGAACACCTCCGCCAGGATCGACGCATCGACGCCCGGGATCGGTATGTAGGTGCCGAAGCGGTAAACGATCAGCGCGCCGAGCGTGAACCAGATGCGTTTCTTCAGCTCCGTCGCCTTGGCGAAGGCGCCGAAGTTCACATTGGCCGCAAGCCGCTCGGCGGCGGAAGCCATGGTTCCCCGTTACCCTTCCGCCGGTGCTGCGTTCAGCACCGTCACGGTGCCGCCCGCCGCCTCCACCGCGGCGACCGCGGCCCTGGAAGCGCCGGCCACCCGAAGGTCGAGCCCTGACTTGAGTTCGCCTCCGGCAAGCAGCCTGATGCCGTCGCGCGGCCGGCGCACGACGCCGGAGGCGACGAGCGCCGCCGCATCCACCGGCTCGGCCGGGTCCAGCTTGCCGGCCTCCACCGCAACCTGCAGGCGGCCGAGATTGACCGCCTGGTAGCGCGCGCGGAACCGGTGGTTGTTGAAGCCCCGCTTCGGCAGCCTGCGGTAGAGCGGCATCTGGCCGCCCTCGAAACCGTTGAGCGCAACGCCACTTCGGGACTTCTGGCCCTTGACGCCGCGACCGGAGGTCTTGCCCTTGCCGGAACCGATACCGCGCCCGACGCGCTTGGCCGTCTTGCGGGCGCCTGGGTTATCCGAGAGTTCGTTCAGCTTCATCGCGTCTTCGTCCTCGCTAACCCGTCAAATCGGGGGTGGCCCGCCATCATTCAACCTCTTCCACGCGCACCATGTGCCGCACCTTGGCGATCATGCCCCTCACAGCCGGCGTGTCCTCCAGGATACGGGACCGGTTCATCTTGTTCAGCCCGAGGCCGATCAGCGTCTCGCGCTGCACCCTCGGCCGCCGGATCGGCGAACCCGTCTGCGTGACCTTCACACGTTTCGCGGCCCCGTCATTCATTTTCGGCAGCCTCCGCCGGCGCATCTGCCTCTGCGGATTCGTCAGCGGGCGCCCGAGGCCCGAACAGGTCCGAGGGGCGTTTGCCCCGCCGCTGCGCGACCATGCGCGGGCTGGCCGTGCGGGAAAGCGCCTCGAAAGTGGCCTTCACCATGTTGTGCGGGTTGGAAGTGCCCAGCGACTTGGCCACCACATCCTGGATGCCAAGCGCCTCGAACACGGCGCGCATCGGTCCGCCGGCGATGACGCCGGTGCCCTGCGGCGCCGCACGCAGCACCACCCGGCCGGCGCCGAATCGCCCGCGCACATCGTGATGGAGGGTGCGCCCGTCCTTCAGCGGCACCCGGCGCATCGTGCGCTTGGCGCGTTCGGTCGCCTTGCGGATGGCCTCGGGCACCTCGCGCGCCTTGCCGGCGCCCACACCCGCACGCCCCTGGCCGTCGCCTGCGACGACCAGCGCCGAGAAGCCGAACCGCCGGCCCCCCTTCACAACCTTCGCGACGCGGTTAATCGAGACGAGCTTCTCAATGAACTCGCTCTCTTCGCGGTCGCGTCCGCGATCCGACCTCGGTCCCCGTGCCATACTGCTCCGTCTTCCTCCTGCGCTCCTGCCTACGGCCCCGTCAGAACGACAGGCCGCCCTCGCGGGCCGCGTCGGCGAGCGCCTTGACCCGTCCGTGATACTTGTAGCCGCTGCGGTCGAAGACGATTTCCTTCACGCCTGCCGCCACCGCACGCTCGGCCAGCCTCGCGCCCACCGCCTGGGCCGCCTCACGGTTGCCGGTGCCGGGCCCTTCGCGCAGGTCCTTCTCCAGCGAAGAGGCGGCAACCAGCGTCTTGCCTTGCCGGTCGTCCACGATCTGCGCGTAGATATAGCGGTTGGAACGGAACACCGACAGGCGCGGCCGTCCGTCGCCGGCCTTTCTCAGGCCGTAGCGCACACGCCGTCTGCGCCGCTCGAAGAGTTCCCGTGTCGTCAGCATCGCCCGCCTCTACTTCTTCTTGCCTTCCTTGCGGAAGACGTATTCGCCCTCATACCTGACGCCCTTGCCCTTGTAGGGCTCGGGCTTGCGCCAGGCACGGATTTCAGCTGCTACCTGCCCGACGCGCTGCCGGTCGGCACCGCTGACGGAAATGGCCGTCGGGCGCTGGCAGACGATCTCGATCCCCTCCGGGATCGAATATTCTACCGGATGGCTGTAGCCGAGCGACAACACCAGAACCCGGTCCCTCACCTCGGCGCGGTAGCCGACGCCGGTGATCTCCAGATTGCGGGTGAAACCCTGGCTGACGCCCGTGACGATATTCTGCGCGAGCGCCCGGGTCGTGCCCCACATGGCGCGGGCCTGTTTCGACTCGTCGCGAGGCCGCACCGCAATCCGGCCGTCGGCCAGTTCGACCTCGACCAGGTCTTCCGAAACCGGGAAACTGAGTTCGCCGAGCCGGCCCTTGGCGCTCAACACGGCGCCTTCGTAGCGGACCTCGGCCCCGTCGGGGATCGCGACGGGATTCTTGCCTATGCGGGACATCAGAACACCTGACAGAGCACTTCGCCGCCGACATTGAAGGACCGCGCCTCGTGGTCCGACATGACGCCCCGCGGCGTGGACAGGATCTGGATGCCCAGCCCGTTGTTGAAGGGCTTGAGGTCCTTGATCCGGGAATAGACCCGCCGGCCCGGCTTCGAGACCCGCTGGATCGAGCGGATCACAGGCTGGCCCTCGTAATATTTGAGCTCGATGCGCAACTCGCCGGCCGACCCCTGGTGGCTTTCTTCGTAGCTGCGGATATAGCCCTCGCGCGCCAGAACCTGCAGCACATTCATGCGCAGCTTGGACTTCGGCGACACGACATGCGGCTTGCCGGCCCGCTGCCCGTTGCGGATCCGGGTGAGCATATCGCCGAGAGGATCGCTCATCGACATGGGATGGCCGCCTCCTTTCCTACCAGCTTGCCTTGACGACGCCGGGCACCTGCCCCCGCGACGCCAGTTCGCGAAGTGCAATTCGCGACAGGCGGAATTTGCGATAATAGCCGCGCGGCCGCCCGGACAACTCGCAACGGTTGCGCAACCGCACCTTGGCGCCGTTGCGCGGCATGGCCGCGAGCTTCAGCGACGCGGCGAAGCGCTCGTCAGGCGCGAGAGATGCGTCGCGCACTTCTGCGCGCAGGGCTGCGCGCCGCTTCGCATACCGCGCCGCGAGCTGACGGCGTTTCTTGTCCCGCTCCACCATGCTGACCTTGGCCATGGGCGTTCCTGTCCTCCCTCGCGCTTATCGCTCGAACGGCAAGTTGAGGCCGCCGAGCAGGGCCCGCGCTTCCTCGTTGGTGCGGGCCGTGGTGCAGATGACGATGTTCATGCCGCGAATCGCATCGACCCTGTCGTAGGAAATCTCGGGAAAGATGATCTGCTCCCGGATTCCGAGCGAATAGTTGCCGCGACCGTCGAACGCCCGGGCCGACACGCCGCGGAAGTCGCGCACGCGCGGCAGCGCGATGGTCGTCAGCCGGTCGAAGAACTCCCACATCCGCGTCCGGCGCAGAGTGACCTTGCAGCCGATCGTCATTCCCTCGCGCAGCTTGAAGCCGGCGATCGATTTCCGTGCCCGCGTGACGATGGGCTTCTGCCCGGAGATGGCCGTCAGGTCGGCGACCGCAGCCTCGATCTTCTTGCTGTCGCCCACGGCTTCGCCGACGCCCATGTTCAGCACGATCTTCTCGAGCGCCGGCACCTGCATCGGGTTGCTGTAGGCGAACTGCTCGATCAGCGCCGGGCGCACGGTTTCACGGTATATGTCCTGGAGACGAGGCATGTCGCGCCAGCTCCTAACGGTCGATGACCGTGTCGGAACCGCGGGCGAAGCGGACCTTGCGGCCGTCTTCCAGCTTGCGGAACCCGACGCGGGTCGGCTTGTCGGTTTCGGGGTCGATATGGGCGAGATTGGAAAGGTGGACTGTCGCCTCGATCTGGTCGACGCCGCCCGGCCCCTGGGCGCTGCCGCGACGGTGCTTGGCAACCAGGTTGACGCCCTGCACCACGGCGCGCTCCTTGTCCGGCAGCACGCGCAGCACTTCTCCGCGCTTGCCCCGGTCGCGTCCGGTCAGCACCGCCACCCGGTCGCCCTTGCGAATACGCGCAGCCATCACAGCACCTCCGGGGCGAGCGAGATGATCTTCATGAAGCGCTTGGCGCGCAGCTCCCGCGTTACCGGGCCGAAGATGCGCGTGCCCACCGGTTCGTTCTGCGGGCTCAGGATGACCGCGGCATTGCGGTCGAACCGGATTGCCGTGCCGTCGGGGCGGGTCACTTCCTTCTTGGTGCGCACCACCACGGCGCGGCGGATTTCGCCCTTGCGCACGCGGCCGCGCGGGATCGCCTCCTTGACCGAGACGACGATGATATCGCCCACCGACGCCGAGCGGCGGCCAGTGCCTCCCAGCACCCGGATGCACTGCACCCGGCGCGCGCCGGAGTTGTCGGCGACATCGAGATTGGTCTCGACCTGGATCATGCCCCGGCCTCCCCGGACGCCCGTCCCCCGCCCGCGCGGCCAAGCGCCGTCCAGCGCTTGCGCCTCGAGATCGGACGGTGCTCCTCGATCCGCACGGTATCGCCTTCGCGATAGTGGTTTTCCTCGTCATGCGCGGCGAACTTCTTCGAGCGCGTGATGAACTTCTTGTAGAGCGGATGGCGAACGCGGCGATCAACGCGGACGATGATCGTCTTGTCCATCTTGTCGCTGACCACGACGCCCTGCAGGATTCGTTTCGGCATGACAGTGTCGTCCTCAGGCCCCGGCCACGGCGCGGCTTTTTTCGCCGAGGACCGTCTTGATCCGGGCGATGTCGCGGCGTACCTGGCGTATCTCAGCGGTGTTTTCGAGCTGGCCCGACGCCCTCTGGAAGCGCAGATTGAATGCTGCCTTCTGGAGATCCTCCAGAAGCTCCGAGAGTTCGTCTGCGGTCCGCGCACGCACGTCTATCGCTTTCATGGCGCTCAGGCTCCGTCGCGGACGACCACACGGGTCGCTATCGGCAGTTTGGCGGAAGCCAGCGCGAAGGCGTCGCGGGCCACGGTCTCCGGCACGCCGTCGAGTTCGAACATGATCCGACCGGGTTTGACCTTCGCCACCCAGTATTCCGGCGAACCCTTGCCCTTGCCCATTCGGACCTCCGCCGGCTTGGTCGAGACCGGCACATCCGGGAAGATGCGGATCCACACCTTGCCCGCGCGGCGCATCCTGCGGGTGATGGTGCGCCGGGCGGCCTCGATCTGCCGTGCGGTGATCCTGGCCGGCGCCGCAGCCTTGAGCCCGTAGCTGCCGAAGTTCAGCGTAGCGCCGCCCTTGGCCATGCCGTGGATGCGCCCCTTCTGCCGCTTGCGGTATTTCGTGCGCTTCGGTTGCAGCATCCCCCGGCCTCCTCAGCGGCCCATCGCGGCGCGTTCTTCCGCGAGCCGCTTGTCCTGCGCCATCGGGTCGTGCGCCATGATCTCGCCCTTGAACACCCAGACCTTGACCCCGCAGGAGCCGTAGGTCGTGTTCGCGGTTGCCTCGCCATAGTCGATGTCGGCCCGCAGAGTGTGCAGCGGCACCCGGCCCTCGCGATACCACTCGGTACGCGCGATCTCCGCCCCGCCGAGCCGGCCGCCCACATTTATGCGGATGCCGAGCGCGCCGAGGCGCATCGCCGACTGCACCGCCCGCTTCATCGCGCGCCGGAACGCAACGCGGCGCTCAAGCTGCTGGGCAATATTGTCGGCCACCAGCTTCGCATCGATCTCGGGCTTGCGGATCTCGACGATGTTCAGGTTGACATCGCTGTTCGTCATCCGTCCAAGCGCCATCCGCAACCTTTCGATATCGGCGCCCTTCTTGCCGATCACCACGCCCGGGCGGGCGGTGTGGATCGTGACGCGCGCCTTCTTCGCCGGGCGCTCGATGATTATTTTGGAGAGGCCCGCATTCTGGAGGCGCTTCTCCAGGAAATCGCGGATCTGCAGGTCCTCGTGCAGCAGGTCGCCATAGTCGCGGTCCGCATACCAACGCGAGTTCCAAGTCCGGTTGATGCCGAGCCGGAGCCCGATCGGGTTGACTTTGTGACCCATCACACACGCTCCTCGGCCGCATCCCCGTCGTCCGCGACGAGCACCTCATCACCGTCTTCGGGGACGAACAGGTCGTCCTCGTCGGGAAGTTCCCGCACCACGATGCGGAGATTGCTGAACGGCTTCTCGATCCGCCCGACCCGGCCTCGCGCGCGAGGCCGCATCCGCTTCATGACGATCGTCCGCCCGACCGTCGCCTCGGCCACGACCAGCCGGTCGATGTCGAGCTCGTGGTTGTTCTCCGCATTCGCGACCGCGGACTGCACCGCCTTGCGAACATCCTCCGCCACACGCTTCTTCGAGAAGGTGAGCGTATTGAGCGCCGCCTCGACGCTCAGGCCGCGAATGCTCTCGGCAACGAGGTTCAGCTTGCGCGGGCTCGTGCGGATATATTTCACGTAAGCCAGCGCCTCGTTCTCCGCCAGGCGGGGTTCTGCCTTGGGTTTGCCCATCGCCTCAGCCCCGCCGCGCCTTCTTGTCCGCC
>MKWU01003838.1_pt1 | contig 18892 bp, 12 predicted proteins | sample 809101 | NCBI WGS metagenome assembly MKWU01 (sample SAMN05860141, study PRJNA318959) | sponge metagenome | host: Aplysina aerophoba | place: Slovenia: Piran, Adriatic Sea, Gulf of Piran | collected 2013-05-07
AGGCGGGGTTGCCTTTGCCGGCAACCCGGCGACCTATTGGGCCGCGAACTCTGCCGCTACCCCTTGCCAGCATATCATCGAGTCCACGCTGGCCGGCATAGCCCGCGCTTCCGTCCGTGCCGCGCACTCCGCCGTGATAGCGCTCGACCTCATACGCGCCTTCCGCTCGAGGCTGGATCGGTTGGGTCGGCTGGAAGCGGGCTGAAGCGGCGAGCCGTGGGACCTCGTCCATGACGCCCGGCGAGTTGCAGAGTCTGTTCGCCGATCTCAAGGTCTGGCACGCCCATGGATGGCGGGCTCCGCACAAACCGCTGCTGGCGTTGTGGGCAATCGGTCAGTGTCTTCGAAACGAGGCTCGTCTGGCGCCATACGAGGAGATCGCCCGCCAACTCGGGGACTTGCTCCGCCGTTTCGGGCCCCCGCGAAAGCGCGTAAACCCGGACTTGCCATTTTGGCATCTACGACGCGACGGCGTTTGGGAAGTACCGGAAGCCGACCGTATTACAGAGACATTGAGCGGCCACGCGCACATCGGCTCATTGCGTCGGGAAGCGGCCCAGGGCGGTTTGCCAGCGGATGTGTTCTCTGCCCTCCGGCAGGATAGAGTAACGGCGCTCGACATTGCGTATTCACTGCTCGACGCCCATTTCCCCGATACCCTGCACGATGACATACTGCGCGCAGTCGGGATCAACACTGGCTATGAAGAGCGGGTGGCACGGGATTCCAACGCCAAGGAAAGGCAAGGAACCGCGCAGGATTTCGAGCAAGTTCGGCGCAGGTGGCGAGATCCGGCGTTCTCCAAGGCGGTGCTGGACGCCTATGGCGAACGATGTGCCGTGTGCGCCTTCTCTGTTCGCCTGTATGACGCGCCGGTGGCGCTGGATGCAGCGCATATCAAGTGGCACCGGGCCGGTGGCCGCAACCGAAACAAGGTAAGCAATGGGCTTTCTCTATGTGCCTTGCATCATCGGCTATTCGATGCGGGCGCGTTTACGCTTTCGCCTAAGTACACGGTCATTACAGCACCTGCGGCGCTTGGCCCCGGTAGAGAGCAATCCCTTGAACAGTTCTCGCGCTGCTCGATACTGCTGCCCGAGAAAACGAAAGACTATCCGGATTGGAAATCCCTAAATTGGCATCACCGCGAAGTCTTCGGACCCGTCATTGAAGGCGTGGACTACTAGGAGCCTCCCCGCCGCAATGTGACGCGACATGTCGCACTAGGCGCCACGATCTCCCGCTATCCTTAAGTCGAATCCCCGTTTGCCGCACTGCTCCGCGCGGATCAAGCCAAGCGTGCCAGCCCGGCCTTCGACAACCTTGCCAAGACTCCTTCGATCAGCACTACCGCTTGTTCAACATCTTCATCAGTCGTTCCGAAGCCCAAGCTGAAACGTACTGTTGCTTCAGCGTCGTCCACATCGAGGCCGATCGCCCGCAAGACGTGCGATGGCTCCGGGCTCCCCGATCCGCATGCGGAGCCTGTTGAAGCCGCGAGACGGGGTTGAAGCGCTCCCAGTATCTCGTGTGCGGTGAACCCATGGAAACAAATGCTCGCATTACCGGGGTGCCTTGCCTCGCCTTGGGGGCCAATTGGCCAGATAGGCCAGCTCAACTCTGTCAGGCGGCACACAAAATCGTTGCGCCTACAGCGCAGCTCGTCACATTTTTCTTGGGCCTCTTTGCTGTTCAGCAGTTGGCTGGCAGCGCCCATCCCCACGCAGAGCGGCACCGGGACGGTACCTGAGCGAAGCCCGCCCTGCTGATCGCCCCCGTAGATCAACGGTTCAATCCGATTTTGCAGGCTCCGCGCAATGCAGACGATCCCGACTCCTTTCGGGCCGTACATCTTGTGACCGGACAGGCTCAACAGGTCCGAGTTTGTTGCGACTGCGTCCATCGCCATGCCCATCGGCGCTTGAGCCGCATCGCAATGAAATACGGCCCCGTGGCGGCGAACATGGCCGGATATCGTCACGATATCCTGGATTGTCCCGATTTCGTTGTTTACAGCCATGACCGACACAACGAGAACGTCTTCGCCGAGCATGTCTTCAAGCGCTGCTAAGTTGACGTGGCCTTTCCGGTCCACCGGGATCTGCTCGACGGTGAACCCGTATTGTTCTTCAAGCGCACGAACCGATGCGAGCACACACTTGTGCTCGATGGCACTGACGAGGATGCGGCGTCGTCCCCCTCCGGCGGCCCTCCGCCCGAGCCCCAGCAGCGCCATATTGTTGGATTCGGTTGCACCCGAGGTAAAGCAAATTTCGTCGGGGTCCGCTCCGATGAGCCGCGCAACCCGTGCGGCGGCTTCTTCGACGGCACGTGCGGCTTGCCAGCCCAGGCAATGGTCCGACGAATGCGGATTGCCGAACGATTCGGCATGGTGGGGAGCCATTTCGGCCAACACTCGCCCATCGAGAGGTGTTGTCGCCTGATGATCGAGATAGATGGTTTGCCCGATTCTCATTTTATTTCAATGTGTTACTGCATCATCTCTTCGACGGCGTCGAATCTCGGAAGCCGGCTTCGGTCTGGCGGTAGCCTCCAGCTTCCATTGACCGTAGCATATGGCGTGCGTTAGGGTCGAGCTACTGGATGCTGCATCCAGTAGTCAAGGATCGGACAGTGCGCGGACCCCTATTTCAGGACACCTACAGCCCGCAGTTTTCTGGCCATGAAACCTTCCCGCTCCGTTACGGGTGGCTGAAGAAGGCGTTCGACCGAGTAGCGGAGACCGAGCATCAGACCGAGAACCGAGGTGCCTGTTGGGGAGAAGACGCCATAGCGCGATTCGGCGTCGGCAAGAACATGGTCGCGTCCATGCGCCATTGGGCGAAGGCCGCCGGCGTGATCGAAGAGCCCTCGACCAATTCCGTGCGGACAACCGAACTCGGTCAGCGCTTATTTGGCTCCGCTGGGCTCGACCACTACATGGAGCACCCCGCAACGCTGTGGCTCATCCATTGGCAATTGGCAGCCCATGAAGAAAAAACGACATGGTTCTGGGCATTTAGCCACTACCCCGCCGTCACTTTCGAGCGGGATTCGCTGGTCAAGAGGATTTGTCGTCTTGCAATGGACCGCCAGTGGTCCCGCGTCGCCAACAAGACGATCAGAAACGATGTCGCCTGCTTCATCCGCACCTATGTCGCGCGTCACCCGTCAGCCAAGGCGGGCCACGACGATGCTCTCGAGTCGCCACTGACCGAATTGGGTCTCATCAGGGCTGTTGGTCAGAAAGACGGATTCCGGTTCGTCCGCGGAGCAAAGACCACCTTGGGCGATGGTGTCTTCACCTATGCGCTCTTGGACTTCTGGTCGCGATATTCCACGGCAGCTTCACTGTCGTTCGAAGCCATCGCACATGCGCCCGGTGGGCCCGGGCGTGTATTCCTTTTCGACGAGAACGATGTCGCTGATCGTCTCGCCGCCCTCGACAGTACAACCGACGGTGCCGTGCAGTGGTCGGAAACCGCCGGCATCAAGCAGGTCGAACGCAACATCGACATCGGCCAAGCGTCGGCCCTGTCCTGGATTCGAAACGATTACGGAGCGCTTGCCGGGAAGGAGACCGCGTGATGCCTGTCGGTCATCGCGTCCGCATCGCCCGCCGTTTCCTTCGGTCGATCCGAATCGACTCCGACATCGGCGAAGCCGCCAGCCTTGAAGGTTTCGTCTGTCCGCAATCCTTCGCTGACGTTCTCCTGACGATGGTCCGACATGTTTCCGAAACGGGACAAGGCGCATACACGTGGACCGGTCCGTACGGCAGCGGCAAATCGAGTTTGGTCGTCGCGCTCAGCGCTTTGCTCAACGGCAATGCCGGACTTCAGACAGAGGCGGCCAAGATTTTCGGCCGAAAGGTCACGAGGGCGATCCGGGAAGCACTGCCGACCGGTACGAAGGGATGGCGTGTTCTTCCCGTCGTTGCGCGACGCGACGATCCCGTCGCGGTCATCGGCGAAGCTGTCAAACGCATCGGACTTGTATCTCGTCAGCCGCGCGGCGGTTGGACCGAAACCAACCTGATCGCCACCTTGACCGGCGCCGCAACCGAGAAGCCCAAGACGCATGGTGGACTCGTCCTCTTCATAGACGAGATGGGCAAGTTTCTCGAAGCGGCGGCGCAGGACGGCTCCGACATCTACATCCTCCAGCAACTTGCCGAAGCGGCATCCCGGAGCAATGGGCACCTTCTAATTGTCGGCGTGCTGCATCAGGCGTTCGAAGAATACGCCCACCGCCTATCGCACGAAATGCGCGACGAATGGACAAAGATCCAGGGCCGTTTCCTCGATCTCATCGTCAACGCCGCGGGCGAAGAACAGATCGACCTCATCTCCCGCGCGATCGAGAGCGATCATCGCCCGGAGAAGCCAGGCGCGGTCGCTTCCACCGTCGCAGCGCTTGCGCGGCCGGATCGTCCCCACGACGCCGAGAGGCTGGCTGCCATGCTCGAAGCATGCTGGCCCCTGCATCCGGTCGTGGCTTGTCTGCTGGGACCGATTTCCCGGCGGCGTTTCGGCCAGAACCAGCGCAGCATTTTTGGCTTCCTCAACTCCGCCGAGCCGCACGGGTTTCAGGATTTCCTCAATCAGGTATTCGCCGGGGGTCTGTACGAACCGGACCGGCTTTGGGACTACCTCCGCGCCAACCTTGAGCCGTCTATCCTCGCGTCTCCCGACGGGCACCGATGGGCGCTGGCCGCTGAAGCACTGGAGCGATGCGAAGCAATCGGCGGCGACGCTCTTCATGTGCGCCTGCTCAAGACGATCGCGGTTATCGACCTGTTCAAGGAGCGCTCGGGCCTCGTTCCGAATTCCGAGCTTCTGCACACCTGCTTTCCGGAAACGTCCGACGGCGAGCTTGAGAAGACGCTCACCCAGCTGGACACCTGGTCGTTCACGATCTTCAAGAAGTTCCTCGACGCCCGCGCGATCTTCGCCGGCAGCGACTTCGACATCGACCGGGCCGTTCGCACCGCGCTCGACGAGATAGACGAGGTCGATTTTCAGGAGCTCAAAGCGCTGGCAGGACTCCAGCCCATTCTCGCCAAGCGCCACTATCACGATACCGGCGCACTCCGATGGTTCGACGTGAACATTGTTCCTGTCAGCGGACTCGCCGAATTCGCCACCGTCGCTGGGCAGAGAAACGGCGCGATCGGCCAGTTCCTCCTAGCCATCCCGACCGAGGGTGAGAGCGAGACATGCGCCGAAGGCCTGTGCCGCGAGGCAGCGCGCCAGAGTGATGAGTGGGACACGGTCGTCGGAATTTCCAAACGATCCTGGGCCATCGTGCCGCTGGCACGCGAACTGTTGGCTCTTGACCGCGTCGCCAACGATCATCCGGAACTGGCCGGCGACCCTGTCGCCCGGCGAGAAGTCGCCGCACGGCTTGCGGCCCTGCAGGCCGTCCTGGAAACAGAGCTGCACAAGGCGTTCGACAACGCCCTGTGGTTTCGCAAGTACCACCAACCGAAACGACTGCGGCAGGCCGACCTGAACGGCATCGCCTCGGAGCTGGCAGATCTCCGCTTTGAAAAATCACCGCGCTTGCACAATGAGCTTCTCAATCGAAGGAAGCCGTCAAGCAACGCCATCGCAGCGCAAAACAACCTTCTGCGGCGCATGGTCTTGAACCAGGGCGCGCCGCGTCTCGGCATCGATGGATTCCCGGCCGAGCGCGGTTTGTTTGCGTCCCTGCTCGAAGCGACAGGCCTCTATGCCCGGCAAGGAAACGATTGGTGCTTCGTTGCACCCACGGCAAGCGATGGCGATCCCTACCGCTTGGCCCCCATTTGGGAAAAGGCCAGCCAGTTCGTGAAGGACAACTCAACTCGCACGGTCGCCATCTCCGAACTGTTCGACGAGTGGAGAAAACCGCCTTACGGCGTGAAGGATGGTCTCATGCCGATCCTCTCCGTCGCATTCGTCCTGTCGCAGCGCGACAAGCTTGCAGTCTACCGGGACGGTGTATTCCGGGCAATTTTCGACGATGTAGACGTGGAATACCTTGCGAAGAACGCAAGCGTCATCCAGTTGCGCTGGATGGACCTCACGGATACCGCCCGGCGCCTGCTATCGGGTATGGCGGACGGGGGGGGCGATCTAGACGAAACGAACGAACTCGCGCACTTGAAACCAATCGACGTCGGGCGCGGCCTCGTTGCGATCTACGACCGGCTTCCCAGGTGGACCGAACGGACAATGCGGCTATCTTCAAACGCCGTGAGTATCCGGGAGCTCTTCAAACGGGCGCACGACCCCAACCAGTTCCTGTTCGATGACATCCCCGGAACCCTGGGCGAAGACATTTCGCTTGCTGACGAAGACGCCCTGCGCTGTGTCATCGGCAGTGTCCGCGAAGGGCTCGAGGAGCTGGTGCAGGCTTATCCCTCCATGCTGCATCGCTTGCGCGACATCATGCTCGCAGAGTTGCAAGTGCCGAATGTCTCGCCACAGGCTCTCGCGGAATTGCGCGAGCGGGCAGAGAACATCAAACAGCTCGCTGGCGACTTCCGTCTTGACGCCTTCGCTGGACGTCTCCTGCAGTTCGATGGATCTCACGACAGCTTCGAAGGCATTGCCAGCCTAGCCGCGGACAAGCCTCCGCACGATTGGGTCGATCCCGACCTCGACCGGGCAGCAATCGAGCTTGCCGACATCGCACAAAGGTTCCTTCGCGCGGAGACATATGCGCGGGTCAAGGGCCGTCCGGATAAACGCCAGGCGATGGCCGTCGTAATCGGTATGGATGGCCGCCCGGCGCCTATGCTGGAGGAGTTCGACATTGCCGATGCCGACCGCGCGGCCGTCAACGATATCGTTGACCGTGTTGCTGCCACACTGGAGGGAGCCGACACCAGTCGCCGCAGCATCATTCTCGCAGCGCTAGCCGAGCTCAGCTCGCGCTACATGCAGGAGCGCCTACCTGCCAAGAAGGAAGGGAAAGGAAGAATCGCTTCATGACGACCGATTCCGTGAAACATGTGCTCGGCCTGTCCGGCGGGCGCGATAGCGCGGCGCTCGCCGTCTATATGCGGCAGCACCATCCCGAGTTGGAGATCGAGTACTTTTTCACGGACACGGGCAAGGAACTGCCTGAGGTCTACGAGTACCTGGGGCGGCTGGAAGGATTTCTTGGACAGCCGATACGGCGGCTGAACCCCGACCGTGACTTCGACTTCTGGCTAAAGCAATACAACGACTTTCTTCCCTCGCCGCAAACGCGCTGGTGCACGCGACAGCTCAAACTCCGGCCTTTCGAGCAATGGCTTCGGCCGATCCTCGCGGCAGGCACCACCGTCTACAGCTATGTTGCGATCCGCAGCGACGAAGAATATCGCGAAGGGTACTCCTCCAAGCACAATCGCCTCGTCATCAAACTGCCCTTCAAGCAAGCCGGTGTAGACAAGGCGGGTGTGCTGGAAATCCTTGATGGAGCAGGCCTCGGCCTGCCGAGGTATTACACTTGGCGGACCCGCAGCGGCTGCACCTTCTGCTTCTTCCAGCAGAAGATCGAATGGGTGCGGCTCAAGGAGGAACACCCCGAGGCGTTCGAGGAAGCGAAGGCGTATGAGAAGGACGCCGTCGAGCACGGCTCGCCGTTTACGTGGAGCCAAGGCGAATCGCTCGAAGAGCTGGAGAAGCCCGACCGCATCGCGCAAATCAAAAAGGATCACGACCTTCGGCTAGCCCGGATGCGATCCAACGTTCAGCCCAACCCGCTCAGGCCGGCCAGCGAACCGCTGGATATCGACGACTTGTATGGCAAGGCAAAAGTCTGCCTAGCTTGCCACAAATGACTGAGAAAACGGCAAGTGTCTTAACATGACCCGCATAGAATATAGTCTATTGAGAATACCTAGAGAGCTCGGTTGAAATTCCAAGATGAAGGGTAGCCTCAATTGTAGTCAACGCCCTTTCGTCCTCGGCTCTCATGCTCCGCCTTCGCCTAGTCATTGATCGGCTGACGTCTGGATATCTGAAACGTTGACGATCAATGCAGCCTTCCGAGAATTGCCGCTAACGTCGCTGCCTTCTTCGATTTCTTGCCCCCGCAAGATCACGGCATAGACTTTGTTCTCGTTCCCTCTGATCTCTTTCGATCCTTTGTCAGTAGACATATCGATTCCGCCGTGCTCGAACTTGGCGAAGAAACCCCGGTCACCTTTCACTGCGTCCAGACTGGCTCTTGCCGAAGTGTGTACGGCGTCGCGGTGCAAAGCGTGCAACGCCTGTTCAATGTCGTCGCAGGTCTGCTCCGTCAGCACAAGCCGATGGACAGGTTCCGGGCGTTCACCGCGTCCCACGTAGCAGGCCGCGGATTCAATTGCCTCCACGTCAAGCTTCCGTGCCTTGGCCTCGGCGTCCACATAGAATAGTGAGACCGAAACCGGGAACGGAACGGGCAGGTTCGCAGGCGGGCCGATCCGTCCGAGATCGGCAAGCAGCATCTGCTGGATTTCTATCGCGTAGATTTCGCGAAGACGCCCGATGCGCCAGACCTTTTCTTCTTCCCCAAAGAATCGGCCTAGTTCATCCCAATCGAGGCTCTGGACATTCTTCAGATTCCATCTGATCCACTTCCGGCCCTCATCGGGCAGAATGACAATTGCCGTTCTCACCGGTGCCGCTTTGTAAGACCAGTTTCTCGGCTGAAGCTCTTCCAGCTTGCCCGAGAGCAGCATCACGCGCTTCGTCCCGCCATCACGCATGAGATCGCATGCAGGGGTGACCACAAGAGAGACATCATCGCTGTATTGACTGCCGTCCTCCGTCTTCCAGCGCAGAACATCTCCGAACTGCAACTGGACATTGCCATCTCCTTCCGACAATTGCAGACGATCCGGGTGCAAGAACACCATCCGATGGACCAGATCCTGCAAGTCCGAAGATCCCACCAGATGGGGGGCCGGGTATTTGTCCAGATCAATCTTGTTCAGTTCGAGCGCCGCCGCGATCGTCCTGTTATCGTCTTCTATTTCATGCTGCAAGACCCGGTCGGCGACATCAAGAAGATATTCGCCGAGATTCTGTCCCTCGAAGTCGAGTAGCAGCGCCCGCACTTGCGCTAGATCGGATAAATCCAGCCTGCGCAGTATGCTGATGAAGTTTCGTCGTGCCTGGTCGAGGCCGTTGTCCCAGGCGTGTACAAAACCGGCGACCCGCTTCGCATCCTCGTAGTGGTTCGCAAGCCGGATCAACAGGGTGTCAAGCGTTCCATCTTTGGCGAGATCGGCCTTGCTGACCACGCGAAACGTCGATCCCAAAAGCCCGGCTGCATCCCGAAACTCGTTGCGCTTGGCCTGAAGACGCGGACTGCGTGACATCAGGACCACCAGCGGCGGGCTTTCAAAGCGACCCTCGACAAGCTCGCCGACCCGCTGTATCGCGCGTGCCATGTCGTCTTCGGACTGATGGAATCCGAGATAGAGATCGATGAAAATCAGCTCGGCTTCCCTTGCTACCGCATCAACGTCTCGTCCCATTGTGGTGCAGGTGAGCCCCAGCGCTTCCAAGGCTGCGACAAGGGCTTCCAGACCGCCGTGTTCCGTGTCATTTGTCTGTTCATAATCCCGAAACAGGTGCCCGCATGCAGCCTGTGGCAGTTTTTCCCGATTGTTCCAGACGACCGCAATAAACTCCGGTGAAGCTCTCAGCTCGCCCGCGGATGCTTCTTCATATCCGTCGTGAATGGTTCTTAGGAGTTCGTTCCCGTCTTCGCCGAGGTCGTCGAAGAAATTCGACCAGTCCCCGTCGTTGAGTTCTTCCGGACGCGGAACGGCATCAAAGACATCGTCGATGACGACTGCCTTCCTTATTCCGCGCCTTTCCAGCAGTTCCCTCAATTCTGTCACGAGACCACGACCTCATCGGGCAGTTGCAGGACGAAACGATGCAGGCGTCCGGTGTCTCGATTGGCGTGACTGTCCAGTGCGAGACTGCCACCGTGGTATTCGGCGCAGTCCCGAGCGATATACAGGCCGAGCCCCCGGCGCTTGGACTTCTCCTTCAAAGAGAAGAACGCGCGAAAGACGTTTTCGCGGTTCTCCTTCGCGATACCGCGCCCGTTATCCTCATATGTGACGGTCGGAGGATTGCTTTCCAGCGAGATGGAGATGCGCGGCTGGAAATCCGGTTCGTGCTGTCTTCGCAGTTCAAGCCAGTACAGTGAGTTCGAGAGAAAGTTCTCAAGAATCTGGACGATCATTCCCTTCACCGCGCGGATGCGAAAGGTGTGAGCGGGCAGGTTCACCTTAAGTTTGACGTTGTGCCTCTTGAATTGAAGCTCATGTCCGCTGAGTATGTCCTCAATCAGCGAACCCAGGTTGAACGTCTCCTTGCGTTGGCGGCCCGATACGCTAAGCGGATCGAGCACGCGCACGCGTTTGCTGACGGATGTCATCTCCGATCGGAGCGAATTGAGCAGACCCCTGATCTGGTCCGGTACTTCCTTGCCACGAAGGGCCTCAAGGGCTGTAAGCGCATTCTCCGTAGATCGCGCCAACTCATGTGCAACAACCTCGACCAGCAGTCCGACACCGGCCATTTGTACCATCTGACGATTCTCGCTTTCTACTTCGTCGATGCGGCGCTGTGCCCGGTCGAAGAATTCCTTGATTTCGAAGAAGGTATGTTGCAGCTGCTCGACGGTCTCCGAAGAGTCTGGAGCCATACGCCTTATCTCCCGCAACGCGGATTTCGCTCTTCTTTCAAGTTGGGATACGTCGGTCTTCGCCTCTTTCATGTTCAGAGGCTGATCCTTGTGACGACGATCAACTTCCCGCATGAAGTCACGAAGTTGCGACTGTATGGCGAGTTGCAACAAACTGATGAATGCCTGCTGTTCCGGACAAACACGCAATCCTTCGCGGTTTGTCTGATCAATCAGCAAGGGATTGCCCAAGCGGGAGATCGTAACGCGGCCAACGAACTGCGTCTTATTCAGGAGATAGCCGGAACTCGCAAGCGCCCGGCGGTCCAGCGCAAGCCAGTCATCGTCATCTTCACCATAGGGAAGGACGCGAAAACCGTCGCGAAACAAGAGAATTCCCGACCAGCGCCGCTGCAAGTCACGTACGACTTTCCGGTCCCCTATACTGTCGATACGCCCTAGCCTCTGGCGGTTGAACCAGTAGATTTCGAATTCGAACTCCCCTAGATCGTTGAGGGCCGAGACAGGTACCTCGCCGGAAGTCCCGCTGATCGATCCTTCCAGATCGGCCAATAGATACTCTCGCTTCTCAATTTCTAGTGGGTGCTCGAAACCTAGGTCTCGTGCTTCGTAGGTGCATTGCAGTAACGGTTGCGAGGCCTTGTACAGGAAGCGCCCTTTTACCGATGCATGCGCGTGCGAGAGCAGATTGCGGTCCATATGCGCGACAGGGATGCGAGTGCCGTTCCAGAAGATTGCGATGCGTGGACGGCGTTTTGCGTTGGCGAAGGGATCGGTCAGCCGCGCGAAGTCGTGTTCGCCTACATACTTGACCCGGTCATGCGTCCAGTCGGCGCTCAATGCGCTTATGATAAGACGCGTGCCACTCCAGTCGCTGTTCGGCTTTGACGTGCCACGTTCAGGGGCCACGTCGATTTCATCCAGCGTCGCGTCGAGATCGTCGAATGCCGACCAGTATATCTTGAGCAGGTTGAAGCGTTTGTCCCTAGCCTCGGCGGTTTCGACTGTCAGCCTATCGCCGAGCCGCATCGCGGAAAGTCGGCCGATGCCCTTTTCACCGAGAAAGGGCGCGCGCCGGCTTCCCGAAGCATGTTCGGCTAGCGCCGCGTCGACTACACGTTTCCGCGACGCCGTCCCGATCACGAGATAGTTGTCGATCAGGTCCTTGCGCGACATGCCGGTTCCCTGATCGGACACGATGATCCGGTTCTCGGAAGCGTGAAGCGCATCCAATGCTTCAACGAACGATCCCACGTCTCGGACTGCGTCTATGCCCTCGCGAATGCGTTCCAGAGAGTGCTCCGGCGCTGACGGGTCCAGCGCCTTTTCGACATCCGATTTCAGGCGCGGCAAATCCGCCAATCCTTCCATCGCCCTGTGTCGGAATTTTAGGTAATCGTTTCGCCGCAACGCGATTTCAAAACGAATCTCTGCGCCCGTCGGAGACTGGGCGTCAAATGCATTCTTGATCAGTTCGTAGAAGGCAATGACATCGGAGCTGATCAGTTCAGCTCCCAGTTCCAATACTGTTCGGGCGCATATCTTGAACAAGCCGTTTATCTCCGTCGTTTGTGGGGCTTGTCTATATCCGCCCGTATGTCGCTGGCTCGTACGAGACCGAAGACATTCCCGCCTGTAACGTCATCGCGTGCTCCATCCTACGCCGCCTTCTCTTTACGCAGGAGCGAGTCGACGGCATCCGACAGGTTCCAGATCGGCTCTGCATCGCCTTCCTTGAGCATCTCGATGACCTTCGGCAGCCCCGCCACGGCGAGGCCGTTGGCGAGGGCCATCATCTTGCGCGGCTCGGAGACGATCTGAACGTCGCCCGTCTTGCCGATGGCGATCAGCATCAGCGTGTGAACGCGCCACGGGTCGCTGCCGAATATCGAGCCATCGATGATCTTCCGTGTGTCGTGTTTCGTGATGTCGGCAGGGTCTAGTCCGACCCTGGCTGCGACGCAGACGGACAGGAACCAGAGGTCCACCATACGAGGAAACGGACTTTGGTCGATGATCGCGTCTGCGCTTCGCTGGCAGTACCGGGTGAACGCCTCATGGAATTCGACGGGTACGTTGATGTCGATTGCCTGAAAGGGATTGAAGTAGCGGTCGGCCATTGTCGATTCCTATGACGCCATCTTCAGTTCGACCTGCACATCCGGATGGCGATGGCAGAGCTGGCATTCGTTCCTGTGGTCGCACTCACAGCGGAGAACCTTGCGTTCCTCCACTCCGGGATCATTCATCAGCATCTTTGGATAGTGGGCCGGATTCGTCAGCGTGAATACTTCGCCGGCGGCCTGATCGATGATTTCCTCGCAGCCGGCGATTTCATCGTGTGTCAGGAACAGGATCAGCTGCGCGCTCTCGCGCACCGCCGTGCGCAGGATGGACCGTTTCACATAGCCGCTCGTCATCCCGAGCGGCGTATCTATCACGTTCGGCGCTTCGACCTCGCTGACCTTCGTCAGCGCGAGAATGAATGCGAGCGTCAGCGCCCTACGTGAGGCCCCGTTCAGGTCACGATCCGGGTTGAGTGTCCTGTCGTTCGGTCCGTACACGATTATGTCGAAATCCCGGCTGATTTCGGCGCGCCGGATGATTGCTCCCTGTTCCGGATCCGCACCGATCATCTCCAGGAATATGCTGTTCATCAGATCGCTGACCTTCTGCAGTTCCTCGGTCGTGATCCGGTCATAGGCACTTCTCAGAACCTTCATCACGTCCTGCGTGACTTCCAGTTCTGCAAGAATCCGCGCCCCCTTTTTCTGCTCGCGTAGCAATCGATCGCGCTTGGATTCCAGTTCCTCGCGCTCCCGCCTGAGACCAGCGAGCTGGGTCTCAAGGCTCGATTGCCTAGCCAAATAGCGGTCCCTCTGGTCCTTGTACTGTCGACGCGTGTCTCGAAGACCCAGAATATCTGTGTCCGGCAGAGAATCCAGTTGCAGCTCCAATGCGCGAAGTTTGCGGCCGGCTTCATCGCGCAGGATCTGGATGCCGTCTCGCCTCTCCACGACCTTCGTGTATTCTTCGAGCCACCCGTTCGAAGCAGAATCACCACCGCTCTGCAACGGCTTGGAACCGAAGTACAGGTCCGTGATGATCTCCTGGATTTCGTCAGCACGCTCACTGTCGTCGATCAGCTTTTGGATATGTTTGCGCCGCTCTTCGCCCTCCGAGTCGCCTATTTCCAGCGTTTCACCGCAGATGCAGATCTCTGCCTCAAGCCGGTCCTGCAAAACCGGTATAGTCGTGTTGGGGATTTTGCCTTGGTCGTGTAATTCTTCGAGCTTCTCAAATGCTCGACCTAACACAGGCGCTAGCAAGTCCGTCGCAATCGAACGGCTGCGAAATAGCGCCGAGTGTTCCTTGTTCGCGGCCAGGAGCTGAGCGTCCAACTGCTTTATCTCCCTCTTGCTATTCTCAAGGTCCTTACTGAGTTTTTCCTTATCACCCTTTTGGAGCGCAGTTGCGATCTTCCGGTCTATTGCATCGACTTTTTCGTCGAACGCCCCAAATTGCTGTCTGGCATCTTCCAGATCCGCTTCGAATTTCTCGCGGCTGTTTTCCATCTCTTCAAGGCGGGAGGCGATCTCATTTAGCTCGCCGCCTGTCCCCACTTGCTTCGCCTTCCTGTTGACTTCCCCCGCTGCTTTGCGCACGTGCTTGATGGCATCGTCGATAACGCCGAGACCTAGCAGCGAGCGAATGGCGCGCTGCACCCGCTCGCGTTTCGTGGATACAGCTACGTCCGCTTCGATGAAACTCAATGCCCGGTCGCCGTCAGTGAAAAACACTTCCCGTAATTCCGGCGGCAGCTCGTCGTTGATCAGTGCTTCCGGAACATCGATAGGACGCGCTCCAGCGTCGTCCAATGCGAACAGTTTCACCGTCGAGGCAGAGCGGCGTGTCTGGCTGTCCACGTCTTCAAACGCGGATCGCACCAGGCGGAAACGGCGCCGGGTCTCGCGCACCTCTCCGCGAACCCGCCGGTGCGTCGTCAATTCGAACTCGACCGTGGCGGTGATCGGCACACGTTTGCCATCGCCCGCTTCCCAGTCAATGGGGTGCAGCCGAAACCCCTCTCCCTTCCCAGGCAGCGCCGAGTCTCCGTAAAGCGCCCATTGAAGGCCGTGCAGGATCGTCGTCTTCCCCGACTCGTTCGCGGCGCGAATAACCGTCAAGTTCCGATCGGGATCGCTCGAAAATTCAAGACTAAGATCTCGGAGCAGCCGAAAGTTTTCAAACTGGGCTCGGAGCAGCTTCATGAGGTAATCTCCTCCGTTCCAGAGTCCTGCCCGCGTTGCGTTGCCAGGAACCGCGCAGTCGCATTGCACTTGTCATTAATCTTCTTTTGGATATTCGTCGCCATGACGCGGTGACCGCGCTCATATTCCAGAACCTCGGAAATCACCTCGATGAGCTCTTCCCGATAGCCGTCGCACCGCTCTTCGATCCCTGCGCATTCGTCAAGGATGATCGAAATTATCTTTCTGTCGTTTAGTGGCATCTGTCCTTCCCCAAACCCTACAGGTACGCGGCGTTCACCATTCTGTCTATCGTCGCCAGCGGCCCGTCCGGTCTGCCTGCGTTTCTGGCGAGGCGAGCAAACTCCTGGGCCCGGCGCAGTTCTGTGCGTACGAGCCCACGCGCATCGGGGTCGAGCCCCTCTTCCATGCCCGGCGGCAGAGCCAGTAGGTCGTGGATCACACTGTGCGTCTTGCCGATGGCACTGCACGTCCGCAGCAGCCGTCCGCGGCGCTGTACCCATTGCCGCTCGACCGTCGTACTTGCGAGAATGAAGGCCTTGCGTATCTGTGGGATATTCACCCCCTCGTCCAGTACGCGCTTCGCAGTAAGCACTTGAATCTCGCCGTCCTGGAAGGACTTGATGATCCGCTTCGTCTGCTCGCGGTCAGCTGTCTCTTCCGCGGTCAACTGATGGTATAGGATGTTCTTGTCGCGCAGCAGGTCGTTCACGTTGTCGAGCTGCTCCGGCCCCTTGTCCGAGGTGTAGACAAGAGTGTGCTGCAGGCTGCTGATATCGTGATCGTCAAGCAAGGCCTCCAGCTTGGAAACCTTGCCCGACGCCGTTTCCAGAAGAGCGCGACGGTCCCGCAGCAACTTCGCTAGATACTCGTCCGGCTTGCCGCTCTCGCTACGCCAAGCGTTCTGCTTGATCTTGCCCGTCAGTTCGAACCACTCATTCATCTCAATATCCGTCAGGTAGACGGCATGGACGTAGTAGTCGTATTCGACAAGGCACCGACCAATCGCCTCCTCAAGGGCGAAGTGGAACGCGACGGGCCCGAAGAACTCGAGCAGCGCCTCGGTTCCTTCTTCGTCATATTGGCGGATCGGTGTCGCTGAAAGTCCGAGCCGATGCTCGAAGAATTGCGGCGGCTCCTCGATGAATGACGGTCTGCCGAGGTTGTGTGCCTCGTCCGCAATCAGCAGCCGCGTGCAGTCGAAAGCCCTGACGGCCTCCTGAAATTCCTTGGTGCACAACGTATCGTGACTGACAACGACAACTTCCACATCCGCCAAGCCGGTACGCAGGCGTCGTCTGAGTCTTTGCAGTTCTTTCGCCCGTTTCGCCGCGTTGCCTGCTGTCGTGAGATTAACAGGGCTAATTCCGAACGGCACAATCTCTCCGCACCACTGTTCGATCAGTGGCACATAGGGCGCTGCAACAACGACAAGTAGCGGCTTCTGGTCTTCGTACACACCGTGTGCGCCGATCATCGAGGTGATCGTCTTGCCTGAACCGGTCGCCATTTCCAGCACACCGCGATACCCCGCCTCACACCACGCATTTACGGCTTTTCCCTGGTGCTCGAACGGTCCGTCTTCGTATCTCAGCCAGTCAGGAATCTTGAAACCCGCCCTCGGCACTGAAACCGGCTCGGCTGGCTCCATTGGTGCGGTCAATCCTTTCGCGCGGGTGTAGAGCGCGTGCAACTCCTCCTCGCTCGGGGCGAATTCCGAGCTGTACGTACGCAGTAGCCGCTCCTTCACGGCCTCCGGCATCGGGATGACGATACAATTGTCATCCTTTCTCTCCCAGAGCCGTTCGAACTCGTAGCTGAGTTTCTCTGCAATGTAATTCTGGTTCGGGTCCTGCCACGACCGCGATATGACAATCTGCTCGATATTCCTGCGAATGCCCGCATAGGTGGCGTTACCCGACCCGTGTGCCGCGACGACATCGCCTGAGTTCTCGAAGAGCCAGACTTTCGGATGAAAGAGGGCATCCTTCATCAACGCGACCTTGATTTCGATACGTCTCTCGCGCAGCAGCCAGGTCAAACACTTCAGTGTGTGGCGCTGAAGGAGGTCCTCCGTGAAGATCAGCTCCTCAAGAACTCTATCCGCGATCTGCTCCGCCGACTTCAACCCCTCCTCTATCGCTGCTTGGTCTTCGGCCCGAAGTAAAGGACTTACGATGAGCCGGAAGCTGTTCTCGGAGTCAGTGACATATGTCGCGAGGCCGGGGGCGAGGGAAGCCAACACTTCGCTTGAGAAGAACCCCACCATGCAATCGACTTTCCCAGCCGCCCGGAAGCCTGGAATCAGCACCTCTTCCGCCAACGGGTCCGTCGGGAGAATGTATAGGGGCCGGACTCGATCGAGCGACCGTAGCGCTCGCAAAACCGTCACCGTCGCCTGATCGCCCCTCACTGCCGGGTCATTTTTCACACGATCTCCCGACTTTGGCTCCGTTGCCATTTCAGACCCCGACGAAAGAGATTGCGACGCGTGAAAATTATGTATCTGCTTGTTTCGTAAGCTCGGCGGTAGCGGGGACTGCTGCCCTGCATCAAGCCCTTACCCCTGCTGGATTTTTCGCAGCACGGCGCTCGGGCCGGAGCGGGCGCTGTCTTCGAATGGCAAGCGGCCGAATTCAACATGCGGCCCCCCCTGTCCCCGCTTGTCCTCGATCGCCGGTCACGACCCGCCGTTCACGGCATCCCGCAACGGCTTGCCGGCCTTGAAGGTGGGCGTGGTCGAGGCGGCGATGTTCAGGCTCTCGCCGGTCCTCGGATTGCGTCCCATGCGGGCGGGGCGGCTCCTGGCGCCGAAGGTCCCGAACCCGACGATCCGCACATCCTCTCCCCTGGCCAGGGCCTCGCCGATCGCTTCGAACACGGCGTCCACCGCGTCCCCCGCCGCCGATCTTCCAATTCCGGTCCGGCCGGCCACAAGACCCGCAATCTCCGACTTGTTCACCCGGTCTCTCCCTGCGTTGCCGAATTCTCCCGACAGACCATAGCTGGGACCGGCGCCCACGGTTAGCACGAAGCGCCGGCTATTTCGATCCCGGCAGCGGTCATTCCGCGCCATTCCTGCCCAAACGGCGCCACCGGCGTTTCGCACTGCCAGGCCTCGCGGCGCGGCTTCAGGCGTTCGAGGCCGGCATCCGCCGGGCGATTCGCGTGGGCCGAGGAGCGGTCCCCGCGCCGCCGCCGGGGAGACCGATCCATGTCCATCGACAATGCCAGGTTTCCCCTGCCGCCCGAGTGCCGGGCGATGATTCGGGCAGGCGCGCTCGTCGTCCTCAATCACTCAGGCGGCAAGGACAGCCAGGCCATGACTATCCTGCTGTCGCGGGTCGTTCCTCGCGCCCAGCTGGTGGCGGTTCACGCCCCTCTCGGCGAGGTCGAGTGGCCCGGCACGATCGAGCACATCAAGAACACGATCCCGCCCGGCGTGCCGCTCGTCATGGCCCCCGTCACCTCCGGCAAATCCTTGCTCGAACGCGTCGAGGAGCGAGGACGCTTCCCCAGCAAATCGGCCCGATTCTGTACCAGCGATTTGAAACGCGGACCCATCGAGCGCGAACTGCGCCGCTATCTGAAAGCCCACCCGCGTTTCGAGGGACGGCTCGTCAACGCCCTCGGGCTTCGCCGCGACGAGAGCCGCGACCGCGCGCGCCGCATCCCCTGGCGGCGCAACGAACGCATGAGCGTTGCCGGACGGGAGGTCTTCGACTGGCTGCCGGTGTTCGAGCTCACGACGGAGGACGTCTTTCGCGTCATCGCCGAGGCCGGCCAGTCGCCGCACCCGGTCTACTCGTTCGGGCTGACGCGCTGCTCGTGCTCGTTCTGCATCTTCGCGTCGCGATCGGACCTGCGCCGCGCGGCCGAGCTCCGTCCGGACCTCTACGCGAAATACGCGCAACTCGAACGGCGCATCGCCC
>MKWU01003840.1_pt1 | contig 18888 bp, 19 predicted proteins | sample 809101 | NCBI WGS metagenome assembly MKWU01 (sample SAMN05860141, study PRJNA318959) | sponge metagenome | host: Aplysina aerophoba | place: Slovenia: Piran, Adriatic Sea, Gulf of Piran | collected 2013-05-07
CGGCTCGAGCCCGAGCAGGACGAGCCCTCGGCGCCCTACGCCGCGGGCGAGCTGCGCATCGACTACGCCGGGCGGCGGGTGACGCTGGCGGGGGAGCCGGTGGAGCTGACGGCCACGGAGTACGCGGTGCTCTACGAGCTGGCGGTGCGCGCCCCGCGCGTGCTGTCCCACGGCTTCCTGCTGCAGCGCGTCTGGGGTCCGGAGCGGGTGGGCGAGACCTGGGCCATCCGCGACGTGGTGAAGCGCCTGCGCCGCAAGCTCGGCGACGGCGCCCACGATCCCGCCTACCTCTTCACCGAGCGCCGCGTCGGCTACCGCATGGCGGCGGGCGAGACGCCCCCGCTCGCGGAGGCGCCGCCCGGGGAGCCGCCGCTCGACGACGCGGACGGGGCCGGCTGAGCGCACGGGCCGTCTTCATCTCCTACCGGAACAGCGCCGCAAGCGGGCGCGCAATCGCTCCGCGTCCAGGGAGGAGGGACGGCTTCGAGGGGGCGCGCCCGACGCGCTCCGCCGTCAGGAACTGCGCTGCACGGTCTCACCGGCGCCAGGGCAGCGGCCCGTGCCGTCGGTCGGCGCTACTTCCTCCGGCTGGAGTCCTTGGCCTGCTGGTCCTTGCCGTCGTCCTGGACCTGTTCCTGCCAGTCGTCAGGACGTTCGTCCTCGTCACGTGACTGCCAGTAGGCGTCGTTGTTCGGGTTGAGCTGGTTGGCGTGGTTGTCGAGATCGCTCTGCTTGCCCATGGCATACCTCCGAGGTGTGATTTGGACGCGGTATTGGACACTCGTGGATGATCTCGATCAAGTCCTCCCTGGGTCGAAGCAGGCGGACGGCCGCGCTACGATCGCTCTCAGACCGAAACCGACGGGGGTAGGTAGCAGGTGCCAGAATCGGGCTCAGTGGAGCCGTACCCGGAGCCCTCCAAGGGCGATCTCGCCGAGGACATAGCCCGAAGGGGGCTCTCCCTGGTGCCAGGCCTTGGTGCCCCGGCCGCCGCGCTGATCGACGTAGTGTTCGCCCCCGCGCTCGAGAAGCGGCGCATCCAGTGGCTCAACGAGCTGGCGGAACTTGTGAGTGATCTCCAGGCCCGGGATCCCGCTCTGACGGTAGCGTCGCTATCAGCCGACGACGAGTGGATCGACGCGGCAGTGGCAGCGACCCGCATTGCTCTCGGCACAGCCCGAGAGGAGAAGTGGCGGGCACTGAAGAGCGCCCTGGCGCACGTCGCCCTGCGCGACGAGCCGGACCACGACCTGAGCTCCACGTTCCTGAACCTGATTGACGTCCTTACTCCGTCGCATCTGCGGGTGCTGCACATGCTCCAGAGCACGCAGGCATTCGCAGCACGGCAGGGCACGACCGTGCCAATCACGATCGATCGCTCGTTCCACTGGGTTGTCGAGCGACTCCTTCCAGATGTTCCGTTCGACACATACACCCTGCTCAAAACCGACCTCGAGAGCCGCGGCCTCGTCATGAGTGGCGCTGCCGCAGTGGCGGCCTCCAGGGATCCGGTCGACCAACGGTTGACCACGCGGCTCGGCGACAAGTTCCTCAGCTTCATCAGCGGGACCGCCGGCGACATTATCGAGGACCGAGTGGGCCAGATGTGACCGCAGCGTCCAGGGAGGCCTCGAACGCTTCGAACCGCCAGTGGCCCGGGATGATCACGGTCATGGGCAGCTCATGCCCGGCGTAGGGCAGATCCACCGCCTGGTAGCCGTCTCCCGCTCCCTTACAGGAGCTCCTGCTCGTGCGCATCGTCGAGACGGCGGTGGTACTCCCGTCCAGCAGGTGAGGCCGCCGTCAAGAGCCTCGTGGCCGCCCCCGCTACCTCGGACCTTTACTGCGAGAGCCGTCGGCGGTTCGCCTCGTCCTCGCGAGCACCGGCACTCGATCGGTGTTCGGTCGCTGGCAGGGTCGTCAGGGTGCGATGATGATTCTCAGAAGCCAGCAAGGGAACAAGCCAAGCGAGGGACCGTATGCCCGCGAAAGACACGAAGCCCCTCGAAGTCTTTGTCTCCACCCTCCTGTGCCGCGATGTTGAGCCGGTCGGCCAGCAAGACGGTGATCAGGGAGTCGGGCTCAGCACTCTTACCAGCATTCGTTCCGAAATCGGTGTTGAGCAATCGCTTCAGGCGTTCATCTCTTTCACCCATGCCCCGTTTGGGCCTCAGGTTGAATTCAACGCAAGGGCGTACCTCGTGGACCAGCACCAGGACAAGGTCGACGGGACTGACCTCATCCACGGTGGCGGGACGATCAGCCTCGGTGCCGGTGATGGTCCGCTCACTCTCGTTCTCACGCTGAGCTTCGTGCCTACCTACCACGGGCCATACTGGCTCCGAGTGGATCTGGACGGTGTCTTGATGGCGATGACGCCGCTCGTGGTTGAGCCACCTGCCTACACGGACCCCGGAGGTAGGGTGGTGATGGGTTCTGGGGCGCCCACGTACACCTTTTTCGGGACAGTCTTGAGAGCCAATGATGAGCCCGTATCTCTCGCGCTTGTTCGAGAAGGCAATCTGGACCCTATTGTGGTTTCAAGCATGACCTTGGATAGATCGCTTCAATTCGACGCTTCTATCCGGATAGTGGCTTCACGTATAGAAGTCTCGGTCAGCAACGCAAGCGGTGGGGACCACTCGGGTATAGGGAACTACGTTGAACGTGTGGTTCGGATCTTGCTCGATGCGTACGGATACACTCAAGGTCACGCATATGACGTCGCTATTAGCCACTACATTGACCACCGCGAACTGGATTCAGGGAACTGGGTTAGGCCATTTACGGTCGGAGCCTTGCCCCTTCCGCAGGACGCGGAAGTCACTTTCGACAGTCTGCTGCGAATTGCGATGCTGGAGCCATCCAAGATCGATGACGAACGGAGAGTCCGATCTGTCGGCCAGCTCACGCAAGCGCTGGGGGACATTCGGGAGTCCATCCGAAATCCACATGACACCGCTCTTCATTCCTTCCGGGCCATCGAGGACATCCGACAGTGCTACGTCGAGCCCGGCGACGCGAGTGATGATGCGAGGCCTTCGTGGGAGCGCATGAGTAGCCAGCTTCGCATTGAGAGATCGTGGATCGCGGATATCGCCGCAGCGAGGCATCCCCAGGCGCATGGCGATAGTCGCATGTTGTCCGGGGAGCAGAGGGCGGAGTTCGTCAGGCGGGCCCGGGTGGTGGTAGACAGGTTCATCGCTTCCATGCAGAGGGGCTTCGAGCCGCTGTCAGATGAGGTTGAGATACTGACGTGAGGCTGCGGACAGCGAGCCCGATGATGGCGATGTCAATCATCTTCAGTGTTGTGCGGCAGCCTCCGGAAGCGTAGTGAGAGCCCCCTCACCTGAACCCCGCCGGCAGCAGCCACGCCTGCCATGCCGCACAGCCGCCCTCACGCCGTCGATTCCCCACCGTCTTCGGAGCGCGCGGGGTAGGCAACTAAGGGCCCCTCCAAGCCCGGCTCGTACGTGTACTGGAGGCTCTCAACCTCCACCTTGATGTCGGGGGAGTCGCCATCGCTCGCTCTCAGTACCAGTTCCTCCCGGACCGGCCAGTGCACAGGCTGCGCGTCCACGCCCTGGTAGTCGTACCGGTTCAGCGAGAGCAGCCAGGTTCCCCCTGCCTCCGGCGCGAGCCCCGAGAAGGCGACGAAGGTGTCCTTCTCAAGCGGCCCGCTCCTGGAGGCTCCACTCTCGTGAGTGATCGTGAAGCTAGGTCCAACCTGCGTACGGGCGTCACCAATCAGACGAACGCAGAATCCGGGGAACACCTCCGTTGCAGTAGTCTCCGAGTCCTGACAGGTCCCTCGCAGGCCATCCACCCTGTGGCCGCGCTGGCGTTCCGCGTACGCGGACTCCATCTCTTTCGGGAACGCCCGAGGGTCGTGAGGGGAACGGCTCCGAAACGTGGCAATGTCAGCAAGGGCTTCGTCCCTCCGATCGGCGTACCAGTACGAGATCGCGCGGTGGTACTGCATATCCACCCTTGGTGGTGTGACGAGTTCTTCGTACCGGGCGAAGAAGCTGAGTGCCTTCTTGTGTCGGCCCGCCTCGGCGGCTCGCACGCCCGCGTGCCACTCCGCATCGGGGTCATGGAGTCGGTCTTGATCGCGGATGAACCCCGACAGGTCGTTGTAGACCGTCGATGCCTCAAGGCCGTACACCACCCGCAGATGCGACAGGATCTCCGGCTTGAGCCTGCTCGGGATCTCGATGATGGTGACGTGTCCCTCCTCGATATAGCCACTCGTGGGCTCGATCCAAACGCTCTTTTGCACGTCCGCCATGTTGGCTGGGGTCCCGCGAGCTACGAGCTTGTACGGAGCGATCACGTCACGCTGCTCGCGACGCACGAGCGGCTCTCCCATCAGGATGACCCGGCCGTCCGTGTCAGGCCGGTGGTACGAACTGAAGAACATCGCGACGTTGAGGTCGCGCGTGAAGTCGATCAGGTTCGTCTTGCCGCCCAGGTGCTGGAGGCGCGTCAGGACATCGTCGTCGCTGAGATGGGGCGCGTACCGCCGCGCGAGCTCGATCCGGCGTTGCTGGGCGGAGCCAATGTCGAAGTACTGGTCGTCGATCTCGTAGAGCTCGCGGTAGAGGCCCGACGAAATTCGCCGGAAGCACTCCGGTTCGCCGCGATAGATGACTCGGGCTTCTGCTTCGTGGGCCCGGCTCATCAGTCGGGCCAGCAGGTCCTGGAGTTCGTCGCTTAGTGGGTTCATGCAAACTCCCTCCTACTCCGGTGCGACCGAGAACGCATTCGACGCCGACAGACTCCTCGTGGCGCACCGGCTGGGAGCTTCAACTCACGGCGGAGGTTCGAGGGTCGATCGCGCGCTCGCGCGCGCGGATATGGTCCGTGATAGTTCGCAGATCCAAGGTCCCGAGGTCCCACCCCTCGAGGAATCCGCGTCGGAGCAACGCGAGATAGAGGTGGCTGGGCGTGACGCCGGGTTCCGTCAGGAGTTCATCGACGGCCGACGAGATCTCCGAGTCCCGCGGTACGACATGGTGCCTGCGGGGTTCGCCTGGCTTCATCGTGAGCACAAGATCGAGTGTTGCGACATTCTCGAATCCCGAGGCGAGGCCCTTCACGGACCGCTGCCCCTTGTCGAGTACGGCCGTGAACTCCGGAACGACCTGGAGGCCAGCCTCGCTGATCGCGCGTTGCACGAGCTGCCACATGGCGCCAGCGCTATTGCCGAAGATCATCGAGATGGAGCCGGCGTCCTTCAGTATCCTCCTGCACTCCGAGAGTGCGTCCGTCAGGAGTTGCTCATATCGTGCCGCCGATCGGTGAGTGTCCGTCCGAACGCGATCGACCACGGCCTCTGCAGCAGGATCCGTCGTAGAGCCGAGCCATGCTTCGTGGAAGAGATTCATGTCCGAGTAGAAGATGTTCGACCCGAACGGGGGGTCGGTGAAGACGTAGTCGACCGAGTTGTCAGGAAGCGGCAGGTCGTCAGCGCTCGCGATGTCGTACGTCACCTCACCGGCGCTGCCATTCCGGAACAACGGACCTCCGTCCCGGTGGGTCCGAATCCAATCATCGGACCGAATGACTGCTTCCACCTTCCGGGAGAACAGGTCAAGCACGTTCCACTCATAGAACACGGGAGCCACGTAGTAGTTCGCGTTGGCGGCATTGAGGGGCCGCTTCCTGGACCACTGGTAGCGTTTGCTGGCCCTCGTCAGGATCGCTGTGAACGCGAAGAGCAGCTTCTGCTTGATGGCCCGATCGGTGATTGCGTCAATCTCGAACTTCAGGGCACCGAGGACCGATACATTGCGTCGAGAAAAGAAGCTCGCGGTCGAAGTCAGACCATGACGGCCGAGGGCCGATGCGATGAACATCTGCCGCGCCTCGCCGATTTCGAGGTCAGGCCAATCGATCTCGGTCGCAGGAAGACTCACGGGCGGCTGGGACCAGCCCTGCTCAAGTTGCGTGTCGCTGCATGAGCATCTGATCCAGTCGACCACGGGTTCTTCGTCGAGCTTCCGGGATCTGCTGGTCACGAACCCCTCGCAGTGCGGGCACCGCATTCCGCTCTTGTCCCATTCGGCGGCTTCCAGTGCGTGGTAGAAGTTGACCGGGCGGGTGCAGGTGTCGCACTGGACCATCGCGCTCCACACGGTCTTCGCGAGTTCACCGGTCGAGCCGCACGCGCTGCATTCGACCGCGTACACATTGCCCAGTCGGACACCCGTGGCACGAACGGCCCTGGCCGCTGCTTCTCGAAGCTGGCCGGGTTCCACCAGATTCACGTAGTTCGACCCGATGTGCTTGCCCAGGACGGAGACATCGAAGAGTCTCGCGTTGCGTCCGAGCAGGGTCGCGGCGACGCCTGTCATCCCGGACCCGGCGAAGGGATCGGCTACCGTGTCACCCGGCGACGAGAAGGCTTCGATGAACGGCAGGATCGCGGGGAGCGGCACCTTCGTCAGGTAGGCGTGCGCCATGTATACGGGGTCGCTGCGCTTCGCTTTGATGGTTTCCGGAAGCGGCCTCGGGTCATCCATGATGACATCTTACCAGTTGACTCATCGTCTGTAGACTCGAAGTCTACAGGATTCCTAGTGTTGTCGGGCGATGACGGCACCACGCTCGGCGACAACAACGCAAGGGCGTGCCGCGTTCGGGCGCCGCGTGCGCTCGCTCCGCGAAGCCGCTGGGCTCTCCCAGGAGGCCCTTGCGGAGCAGTCGGGTCTGCACCGGACATATATCAGCAGCCTCGAACGCGGCCGCCGCAACGTTGGATTGGACAATATCCTTCGGCTCGCGTCGGCGCTTGGCGTCAAACCCGGCGAGTTGCTGGAGTCCTGGTCCTAATGGGATTCAAGGAGGACGCGGACTTCGCGCGCTTCCTGTCCATGGGAGCGATAGGAACGGCTGCGGTCGCTGAGCATCTCGGTTCCGACCTTCAGCACGCACCGGTCGAGCTCGAGCGCTACGCGATGGCAAACAAGGTCTGGCAGACCAAGGTCAAGCGCTTTCGGCTGCCGGACCTCGTCTGCACTCGTTGCGGGATACGCGTCGAGTCCCGTGCAAAGTCGGCTCTGTCCCTGGTCCTGTCCCACTCCGACACGCCAGGACGGGAGTGGGACGGAGGCGGGATGCGCGATCACGATCTCTTCGCGTTCGTCCGAGTTCAACTCGGCTCGTCACCCCCACGCGCGGGTATGCCGGCGTACTTCGAGACTTCCGCCCTGCGTCGAACAGTCGACGTTGCCCTTCCCAGCTCGCGCAAGGCTGCCTCGGAAGGCTCCGAGATGACGTTGAAATGGCCCAGCTGGGTACCGGGTCGGAGCGGCCGAGTGACGGGAATCGATGCCGATGGTCGCATCGTCTGTCAGTGGGACGATGGCCGTACGTACCGGTATGGGCAGTGGAGGAAGTGGAGGGTAAGAGGAAAGCTGTACGTCGACGAAGGGGGTCACTTCACTGGTGGAGGGACCCTCGTTGCCGGTGTCGTCGAGGAGCCTTCAACGCTTTCGTGCCCCGGGGACACGTGGGATCTCACCACCTCTATGCAGGCTCTTGATGAGACGGAGCGTTATGCGGCGGTCAAGGTAGCTGGTCTGTTGGGCCGGCACGATCTGGCGGCGCTCATCGCCTCGGTCGCTCAGAGTGACGATTGGCGACTGCGTCTCGAGGCGTACGGCAGCCTGGCCCGATTGGAGCCCGACCCCTGGACGGACCGGATTGTCGACATCGCTGTAGGAGCGGCAGTCGAGCCTGAGCAGAGGATCGAGGCTGTGTTCCTGCTGAGTGAGATTCCTCATCCTGCGGCCACGACGGCTCTGGGGGCGGTCGCAGCAAGTCGGGCTCTCGACAGCGAGCTACGTGCAGCGGCCGCATGGGGGCTCGGGCAAGGCGCAGCGCCGAGCGTGGGGTTGCTCCTTCCGCTCGTGTCTGATGACGACCCGCTCGTCGCGCTCCACGCGATCACGGCGATCGACCAGATTGCAGACGATGAAGCATCGGAGCTGCGAGGCTGGCTCGGGGCAGAAGCCAGGGTGGCAGCATCTGCTGCGAGGGTTCTGCAGCGGCTCGGACGTGTTGAGGAACTCCTGGATGCTTGCGAGACCGGCGGAAGCCAGCGCCTGTGGGCCCTGAGGGCCTTGGGGGACCTGCCGCCGGATGAAGTTCGGGAGCGCGCGGGCCGGCGCCTCACCGACGAACTCTTGGAACTGCTGGCGCCACTCTGGGCAGGGCAGGGCGATTGGCTGCGGTCTGAGGACGGGAGAGCGGGGCTGGACTCGCTGGACGTCCAGAAGGTCCGGACGAACCCTGGCACCCCTTGGACCTCTAACCGTTGAGGCCATCGTCCGCGACGCTAGGGAGGCAACAAGTGCGACTGCTCTGGGTGGAGCCTCCCTTGCGGCCCACTCGCTCAAGCGGAGTGGCGGCGCGGTCGGAGGCTGGCCCAGGGGCGGGTGTAGTATGCGCCCCACGGTTCCAACCCCGATCCTTGATGCCTGACGGTACCGGCACGAGGCGTGATGAGGGGAGGTGGGTGCCACGACCGACTTTATGACGCCAGAGCAGCGAGCCGAGGTGGAGGCTCTGCGTACGCAGCGGTACGAGACCCGGCGTGCCACTGTCCCAGCCCTCGAAGACCTGTTGTATACGCCCGTCCAGGTTCTGGATCACGGCTTCGTTCGGGTCGTCGACTACATGGGTGACGACGGCGCGATCGTGCAGGCGGCGCGCGTCTCATATGGACGGGGCACACGGCGCACCTCGGATGATCGAGGGCTCATCCGCTACCTCATGCGCCACCGGCACACGACTCCCTTCGAGATGTGCGAGATCAAGCTGCACGTCAAGCTCCCGATCTTCGTCGCGCGGCAGTGGATCCGGCACCGCACGGCCAACGTCAACGAGTACTCCGCCCGCTACTCAATCCTCGATCGTGAGTTCTATGTGCCCGGCACCGACGTGATCCGGTCTCAATCCCGGACCAACCGCCAGGGCCGCGGCGAGCAAGTCTCCCCGGACGAGGCCGTCCGGGTGCAGCAGCTGCTACGTGAGGACGCCGAGCGCGCGTATGAGCACTACGAGGAACTGCTGAATGCGCCGCCGACCGGCGAGTCGCCCGGCGAAGAGCAGAGTGGCCTCGCGCGCGAACTCGCCCGGATCAACCTCTCGCTCAACTTCTACACGCAGTGGTATTGGAAGATTGATCTGCACAACCTGCTGCACTTCCTATCGCTGCGGGCGGACGACCATGCCCAGTACGAGATCCGCGTGTACGCGGACGCGATCCTTGAGAGCGTCGTGAAGCCATGGGTACCGTTCACCTACGAGGCGTTTCGCGACTATCGGATGAATAGCGGGATGCTCTCCGCCGGCGCTCTTGCGGTTGTCCGTGCATTGGTCGAGGGTCGTAGGCCCGAGGCGGAGGCATTGCGCAAGGCATCGGGAATGTCTGGACGCGAGTGGCGAGAGCTGATGGAAGCGCTCGAGCTGCACTAGTGAGCAGCGTGACCGTCTACGTGTGTGACGTACGATGTGCAAGTTGTGGGGGCATTGGCGGAACGGATGAGCGCACGCCGGGGGAACGGACATGGGACGACTGGGATGATCGCTGCTGCCCGCTGGCATCATCCGGTTTCGTCTCGGCCGCCGCGCACCAGGTCAACCCGCAGCACGAGTGCGCCCTAGATGAGACTGCAACTTCGCCGACGAGTCGCCGCCAAGCCAAGGCGGTTCGGAACACCCGAGTGCCGGGCACTCGGGGTGGCCTGATTCCAGACTGGGTGGCTCAATCTTGCCTGAGACCTTAAGCGACAGCCACACACTGGTCACCGAGCAGTTCGTCTTGAAGAAGATCGAGTACTTCGCCGATATCCAATTGTGGCCAAGAACCGTTCAACCGAAGAGATGGCTCAGCAACTTCTCGGACGCGGAGCGTCCGTTCGCCATTCATTTGCTGAACTCGTTCACGAACTTCAACCAGGACATCGTCAACCAACTCTTTGTGTCCTCGTTCCAGCTCCTGAGTTGCGAAGTCGTTCCGGACAGCGCTCCGTTGGACGAAGTGGTGCGGGCGTGGACCGAGTTCCGCAACCGAGTCTTGATCACCCCTGTCAGCGGCGAGAGACCATCCCCAGCGGACAGTGGATACCGCTACGCAAGCAAGGCCAGGGACCTCCTGCGCATCGACTCATCACAACTCGTAACGCATGCAGACGCGCTAAGGGCGGTAGTCGCTGACCCGACTCAGCCAGTCGTATTCGTCGATGATTTTGTAGGTTCCGGGCAGCAGATCCTGAGCCACTGGGAACGGCTGGTGGTCGTGAACGGGACAGAGTTGTCATTCTCTGTCGCAGCTAGGGCCGGCATGGGTCCTGCCTATTATTGCTGCGCTCTCGCCACCGACTACGGCTTGGGTCGGATCAGAACTGCTAGTCTCCCGCTGACTGTGCGAGCCGGCAACACGCTTCCCGCAAATGCAAGCGTCGTCGCGCCGGACTCACTAGTTTGGCCGGAGGCAGATCGTGCAGATGGCGTCACGTTCCTCCACGAGGCCAACACCCGCGCAGGGATCAAGACCAACGCCATGGGGTTCCACGACCTTGGCCTCACTGTCGGAATCGAGGGGTGGGCGCCTGATGCTACCCTGCCAATCTTCCTGTGGGACCAGAATGATTGGATTCCGCTGTTCAGGAGATCGCCGTGACGCAAGACGCAACCCTCGACGAGCAGCTAAGCACACTCTTCGGTGACTCCCGCGCAGAATGGCTTGGGGAGCGGATTTTCGAGCTCTTCGCCGAACCTGCGTACTTTCCCGAACTCGAGCAACGCCGCCCATGCGTGTTGATCGGTGGGCGCGGGACCGGCAAGACGACGGTCCTGCGCGGCCTGTCATACGAGGGGCGCCTGGCCCTCTCTGAGTCGACCCCGCCGTCAGACTGGCCCTACTACGGTCTCTACTACAAGGTCAATACCAACCGGGTAACTGCATTCGCTGGTCCCGAAGTGTCAGAAGACCGCTGGACCCGCCTGTTCGCACACTATGTCAATCTCTTACTGTGCGACAAAATAGCACAGTTCATGGTGTGGTACGAGAGCAACGTCGGACTGTCAGCGAGTCTAATGCCGGAGCAATTTCAAGCCGTCTGCGAAAGTATGCACATCAGTGGTGTTCATACTTTCGAAGATTTGTCTGGGCAGATTAAGCTCTCTCTTATTCGTTTCGAGGCGCTAATCAATAACATAGGCGACTCAGAAGAGATGATGCTTTCGGCGCAAGGTGTTCCGATAGACGTGTTGTGCGAGATGATCAGCGCTCTCCCCGGGTTCGAGCGGAAGCAATTTTATTTCTTGATAGACGAATATGAATCATTCTCCGCACTGCAACAACGAGTCTTCAATACACTAATCAAGCACTGTGGAGAGCGATATAGCTTCAAGGTTGGAGTGAGGGAGCTGGGGTGGCGGGCTCATGAGACTCTCAATCCGACGGAAGTTCTTGAGAGTCCGGCGGACTACGCACGTATCGATATTAGTGAACGCCTCCAAGGCGACCGCTTCAGTGAGTTCGCCTTGGAGGTGTGCAACAACCGACTGAGTCAATTGCCAGAGTCATTCTCCGCCCCCAAGAGTATCACGGAACTATTCCCCGGAATATCCGACGACGATGAAGCCGCATATTGGGGTGTGGAAGGGTTGGTGTCTGGGACCAAGGAAGAGTTGTTGGGATCGTTCCCAAGCGATGTGGCGCTGATCGAAGACATGGAACCGCTACGCCTCTTCTTCATAGGATTCTGGGCCCGGGCCACGAAGATGTCACTCGAGGCTGCCTTCGACGACTTCCGCAAGCACCCCAAGTCATGGCAGACGCGTTACGGCAACTACAAGCACTCGTTGCTCTATACACTTCGCGCCGGCCGATCGGGCGTCCGGATGCGGAAACTCTATGCAGGCTGGAAAACTTACGAACTGCTAGCAGGGGGGAATATCCGGTACCTTCTAGCGCTCATTTACCGGGGACTCGTCCAGCATCTCAGAGAGGTCGAGGAGCACAGCCTCGCGAGCGGCGTGTCCTTAGAGACGCAGACCCAAGCCGCCAAGCGCGTTGCACGGGAACGCCTCGAAGAGCTTGAAGGACTATCCGCCAACGGCACTAACCTGGCGCAACTCGTGATGGGACTCGGGAAGATCTTCGGTACTATGGCTGTGCAGGCTGATGGTCACACACCAGAAGTAACGCAGTTCCGCCTCATCGGCGATGGCTCTACAGGTGACGTCCCACAATCCAAGGAATTACTTCAGGACGGAGTGATGTTGCTCGCTCTGAGGCGTTTTCCCGGCACAAAGCCAACTGGGAGAGATGACATCCGGCAGTACGACTACATGCTGTATCCGCTCTTCAGTGCTTTGTTCGACTTCAGCTTTCGTAAAAAGCGTCGAACGGACCTGTCTCCGGCGGACATTGTGGGGTTGGTCGAGCAGCAGCAGGAGACAGTGATCAAGATCCTCGCGCGTTCGAACCGCACACCTGACGACGCGTTGCTCGGGGACCAGCTGAGGCTGTTTGAGGCGCTACGTGCCTGAGCTGCCACTGCTGACACGGATCTACGGTGATTGGCGAGAATTTGAGCTCCCCACCGCGTCCTGCTACATCTACGCCCGTTCCAACGAGGAACGTTCAAGGCATCCGGGCGCCTGGGAGCAGAGAGGTGAGGACTGTCGCTTTGTCGAGATCGTCCGGCAGAAGAGGTTTGCGTTTTCTGCGAGGTTCGGCGGAGCGACACACGAGATTCTCATACGCAGTCGGACCGCGCTCTCGAATTTCATCTCCCAAGTACAATCTCCTGGTGGATTGTACGTCAACATCACAGGGATAGAGCACCACGTATGGGCTCCTATAGTGAGGGAAGGTCTCAGCCGGTCCCGCCGAATAAAGGCGGTCTATGTTGAACCGGAACACTACAGGTATAGCTCGAACCCGACTGAAGGTCGGCTTTTTGATCTCACCGCGAGGTTTACTGAGATTAGCTCCTTGCCGGGGTTCGCTCGACTAGAGAGCATCGAAGATGAAGCGAAGACCTGTTTCGTGCCGCTTCTGGGCTTCGAAGGAAACCGGCTTGCTCATGCCATCGAGAAGATCGATCCTCCGGTTGAGAACATCCTCCCAGTAGTCGGCGTCCCCGGCTTTAGGGCCGGATTTCCTTTCAACACCTACCTCGGTAATCGAGGAGCGCTCGAAAAAGATGGACTCTGGAAGCAAGTTCGCTTCGCCATCGCGAACTCGCCCTTCAGCGCTATTGAGAGCCTCAGGGCGATAGCGGCGGACTACCCGGACCATCTGCTCAAGATCGCTCCCCTAGGAACGCGCCCTCACGCACTCGGCGCGGTGCTGTTCGCCCTCAACAGCAGTGCCCAGGTTGAGCTTGTGTACGACAACCCCACTCCAGCGCCCCAGCGCAGCGATGGAGCTGGGAGCATTCTCGTTTACGACGTCACAGCGATGGTTTCATAGCGCTGTGGTGGCTGACGTTGATTGACCAAATATTCACTCCGCCCGATCTCGCGGGCGATCTGGTTGAACTGGCGGCAGTCGGCGGACGCGAACTAGGGACTGTTGCGGACTTCGCGGTTGGCGACGGCGCCCTCCTCCGTGCGGCCATCGAGCGCCAGCCGAGCGTAGAGGTCGTCGGACTCGACATCAACAGAGCGACCATTCACAAGCTGCAGGCCACCAATTCATCGTGGCAGATCGGGGCTTGTGATTTCCTCAATCCCCGATCGCGAGCTTCATCGCCGGTACTCCGGCGAAGTCGCGGTCGGGTATCGACAGCGTTGCTGAATCCTCCGTTTACCTGCCGTGGCGGTAGACGAGAGCACGTCACGTTGAAGGGACAGCGCCTAACGTGCAGTGTCGCGATGGCATTCATACTGACGGCCCTGGATTACCTGACTCCTAGTGGGGTGGTGGTCGCGGTTGCACCCCGGGGAATCGAGAAATCGGAAAAGGACGCAGCGGCGTGGGAAGTGCTCCGCTCCATGGGGACTGCTGAGATCGTAGGCTATCGCGATCGTGGAGCGTTTCCCGGGACAGCTCTGCGTTCTCTACTGCTTAGGTTCACAATGGGTCCATTGCCCCACCGGCGACCGGCTTGCGCGAGGCCTGTCGCAACCCAGCACAAGCGCCCTAGCGTCTCACTTGTGCGCGGGACCGTTCAGATGCATCGGGCGCACTTCACCAACGCCGGCATGCCACTTATCCACACCACCGATCTTTCGGACGGCCAGCTGAGCCCCGAGCATCGACGGACCAGCGCACCAGGGCGCAAGTGTCGCGGCCCGGTAGTGCTGATCCCGAGAGTGGGTCGTCCGAAGCTATCGAAAGTCGTCCGAACCACCTTGCCCCATGAGGTCACGTTGTCCGACTGCGTCATTGCGCTGGAGTGCGCCTCCGAGGACGACTCGCTCAGAGTCCGACAGGTGATCGAAGATCGATGGGACGAATTTGAGGAGTCGTACGGCGGCTCGTGTGCGCCCTATGTCACACTGAAGGCCTTACGCGACCTGCTCGGTCGCTTCGGATTCCCAAGCGAGTTGGGTGGCGGGTCACCAATGCCTGATGGCGATGCCACGACTTCCCAAGTTGCCGTGACGCGGAGCCCGATTCTCCTCGATGGATTACATGAGGCACCGTATCCCTCCGAGGCCCGTCGGGGCCTCGACGAGGACGAAGGTGGTGTGCCGGTCGGCGACCGGCCAGAGGCTGCACGCCGGTGATCGCGACAGTCGGTGGAACGGCAGCGGCGCGAGATTGCGGGTACGGTCCCGCCAAGCCAGCACATAGTCCTCGCTAACCGATGCTGACTCGGCACAGCGTTCCGGCGACATGGGCGTTAGGCAGAGAACGACGGTGGACGTGGTGTCTTTGAGGCCCGCTGAGGTGGGTGCGGGCCCCCGGTCCTTCGCGTCCGATCGCAACGGCCCCGCCCGGTCGCCCAGGGGTAGCTGGGCCGACGGTGGAATCGCGCTCGTGTGCTTGCTACAGTGCGAACAACACCTCGAAGGTGGTACTGCCTACCGTCAAGTTAGGCCCACCAACACGTACCGTACTCATAACTCGGCCTGACAACGCGACATCGGCGGCGTCCCCGCCCCCGATGGGGCTGTCGGGCGGGGTCGGGATCGTGTAGTGGATCGTGGCCCGCCAGGGCGCGACCAGGATGGCCTTCACGAAGGACCGCACGAACGACCGCGTCTCGGTGATCTCGCTGGTCCGCAGGAACTCGCTCATCTCCTCGGCGAAGGCCGCGACGGTCTCCGCGCTCTCCAGGAGCACGCGCCGCTCGGCGAGCATCGCCCGCGCCTCGTCGGCGGCGACCTCGAGGAGCTGCTGGCGCTCGCGGTGCTCCTTGATGCGCTCCGAAGCGTCAGCCATGTCGAGGTCGGTGTTCTCGACGATCTGCCAGACCCGGCTCATCCGCCGGCGCACGTCTTCCAGCTCCGCCTCGATGCTCTCCAGCTTCTGGCGCTGCTCGCGGGCCACCCCGTCCATCTCCTCGTCGAGCATGCGCACGAGGTCGCGGATGTTGGACTCGGTGAGGACGTGGTCGCGGAGCTGCCCGATGATGGTCTCCTCGAAGCGCTGCGCGTTGAGCCTGGGGGGTGGCGCAGGCCTCCTTGCCCGTCTTGATGAGGGACTGGCAGACGTAGTAGGTGTACCTGCCGCTCTACGCCTCGGCCGCCGTGAGCGAGCGCCCGCAGCTCTCGCACTTGACGAGGCCGCTCAGCAGGTAGGGGCTGGAGGCGCGGCGGGGGTGGACGACCTTGGGCGCTCGCTCCTTGAGCAGTTGCTGCACCCGCTCGAACTCCGCCTGGCTCACGATCGCGGGCACCGCGCCCTCGACGCGCACGGGCGGGGCCTTGCTCTTGGTCCGCTTCCCCCACACGAGCGTGCCGGCGTAGCTCTCGTTGGTGAGCATCCCGTGCACGGTGTTCTTCAGCCAGCGCCCGCCGTTGCGGGTGGGGATGCCCTCCTCGTTGAGGACGCGCACGATGTCGAGCACGCCCTTGCGATGTACTCGCGGGTGACGACGTAGTTGTTTTTCTCGGCGTAGTCGCGCAGGGCGCGCAGCTGGGCGGCGACGGAGAGGTCGACGTCCTGACGGTCGCTGGAGACGCGCGCGTAGAGGGCGGCTGTGGTGGGTTCGGGCGCGGGCCGGGATCAGGAAAGCGCAGTGGGGCAGACCAGTGAGTACCCAGAGACAGTTGAGCGACGAACAGGAGGCGCAGCGCCTCGAGGGCCTGCGGACGCTGGCGCGCATCATCGCCCGCCACGCCCTCGCCCATCCCGACCGCTACGGAGGCGGGAAGCGCGAGGCGCGGACGAAGCCGGCGAGCGACGAGCGGGGCCGCAAGGAGGGCGCGGCATGAGGCGCACGAGAATCCGGGCGGAGGTGGTGTGGGAGTACCTGACCCGTCACAACCTGAGTCAGAGCGCGTTCGCGCGGCGGCTCGGCATCGACCCGGGCTACTTCTCGCAGATGATGAACGGGCGGCGCTTCCCGTCGCCGGAGATGCGGGCGCGCCTGATGGCGGGGCTCGGGATCACCGCCTTCGACGAGCTCTTCGTCATGGAGGAGGCGGTCGCATGATGCGCAGCGCGCCGCCCTCCGAGCTCCTGCTCGCCGAGCCGTTCCTGCCCGAGGACTTCCCGCGGCGGCTGCGGCGCTTCAAGGAGAAGCTGGGCGTCTCCTGGGACGTGCTGGCGGCGTGCATCGGCGCCGACCCCCGGCAGTTGCAGCGCTGGCGCGAGGGCACGAAGCCCTGCGGCGACTCGCTGTACGCGCTGTTCCTGCTGGCCGACCGCATCCCCGGCGGCGTCCGGCTGCTGCTGGACGGGGACGGCGAGGGCGCCGCGCCCTCCATCTGGCTCCCGAGCGGGCCGCTGACGGCCGGGCGGGGCGATGCGGGACATCGACCAGGCGCAGTCACACCGAGGAGGTGATGCAGATGGGATCGACGCAACGCACGATCAAGGTGAGGGGCCGGGACTTCCCGATCCTCACCAAGGACGAGATCCGCAGGCGCTACCTGGACGACCTGCCCGAGCGGCTGGAGCGCTTCATCGAGGCGGCGGGGTGGTCGTGGCCGGAGCTGGCGGCGCGTCTGGGCGTGACAAAGCGACGCGTGGCGGCCTGGCGCAAGGGCCGCGTGCCGAGTGGCGGGGCGATGTATGGCCTGTTCCAGCTGGCGGCGCGCGTACCGGGGGGCATGGAGGCGCTCTACCCCGAGTCCAGCGGCGGCCTCGCGGCCGAAGGGGGGAGGAGGACGAGCATCCTCACCGAGCCCCGCGTCGGCTACCGGATGGCGGAGGGGGCGACGGAGGCACGAGAGGAGGAGTGAGCCGGAAGCCCACCGCGCCCGGCGCAGATTCTTCGCCCGATGCCCGTATAGGGGCGCGACCGCGGCTGACTCCTCGGCGTCCTCAAGGCCGTCGGCTTCCCGTCACCCACCGGGCAACAAAGGGGACGAGGAACTCCAGCGGCTGACTTCAGGCCAAAACGCAAAGGGCCGCTTGCCCCAAAGGTCTCCGGCGCGTTCTATCAAGTCATGCGACAACTTGCGATGCCCTCTGTTTCCATACGGCATCGAAGAATAGAGTCGAAGCGCTCAGTGGAATCGCCTTGCTGCCCGTCACCGACGACGTGGCCTCACTGGCTGACCAACTCGTGCGCAAGGGAGCGTTGCCTGCGGGTGCGCAGAACGATGCGGTTCATATCGCCGTATCGGCAGTACATGGCGTCGACTATCTCCTGACCTGGAACTTTCGTCACCTCGCCACGCCGAGACCAGGCCACTGGTCCGAGAAGTCTGCGAGCAACAGGGCTACGCTACTCTGGAGATCTGCACCCCAAGCGAGCTGATGGGAGGTGCTGAGGATGCCTGACGAAATCATCGAAGAGCTGTGGAGGATCAAGGACAGCATTGCACGGGAGCAAGGCAATGATGCGCGCCAGCTCGTCGCCTATCTCCAGAGCGCCCGCCCCGGGGCGTCACCTCGGCGGTCCGTCGTGGACATTCTGAACGATGGACCAGGCAAGCGCGCGAGCCGGCGTGGGCGTGCTGGTAGGCGCGGAAGCCGGCGCGGGCGTGGGCGGAGCCGGTGTCGCCGTGGGCGTCGGATCGTCGGTGCAAGCGGCGATGAGCACCGCTCACCCCAACCGCCAGCAGCACGACAAGCGTAGTCACCGTCCCCGCATTCATTCCGATGCGGGGACGTTCCCGTGAGGGTCGCCGCCCCGACCTTGGCAGCACCAGAAACGGAAGGCGTCGTGACGGGAGGAGGCGCAACGGGGGCATCGGCGCGCCCCAAAATCCGAGGCTATCCGTCGTCTAAACGCCACCTGATTCCTCTCGAAGCAAGCGTTCGTGTGCGTTGTCGTCTATCAGGAACATGGCAAACCGGGACAGGCCCATCGCGGATTCATCACCATGGCTTCAGAAGCGGGAGGAAGCGCCCCCGTAACGAACCCCATCGCCTGACGGCCATATGTCTTGCAGCATTCATCTTCTGACCTCCTTAATCAGCCTCTCGTGGGCAGCATTTAATGGCCCACTACTCTCGTCTGTGTTCGTCCCGGCTCCGGCCATTGCGGGAGCGGAGACGGCCCGAGAGGGCACCGTGACCGGCTCCCCCAACGGGGAAGAGCTATCCGGCCTGACTGTAAGTGTTCCCTGCGCATTTCTTTTATCCTTGTGTAGTGATGGGGTTGGCGAGGCTACGGCTGCCCCAGCACCCGTGCCATGATGAGGCGCTGGAGCGCCAGCAGCTCATCGTCGTTGAAGCACTCGACCATTCTGAGGCCGTCGTCCACGATCTCCGCCGCCGCCGCCGCCGGCATTGCC
>MKWU01003841.1_pt1 | contig 18887 bp, 23 predicted proteins | sample 809101 | NCBI WGS metagenome assembly MKWU01 (sample SAMN05860141, study PRJNA318959) | sponge metagenome | host: Aplysina aerophoba | place: Slovenia: Piran, Adriatic Sea, Gulf of Piran | collected 2013-05-07
TCGGGGCGGCGCTCGGTGATCGCCTGGAGCTTGGGAATCAGCTCATCCAGGGTCACCTCGGTTTCCTGAAGATAGGTGGTGCCGTCGCGGGCGACGGTGACCGAGAGCGGCTCCTCCTCTCCCCGCGAGGGCGGCGCGTCGGACTTGGGAAGATCGACCTCCACGCCCACCGTCAGCAGCGGTGCGGTGATCATGAAAATCACCAGCAGCACGAGCATGACATCGACGAAGGGTGTGACGTTGATCTGGCTCATCGGCGGGCGTCGCCGACGCCCGCTGCGGCTCCGGCCGTTCAAGGGCTGATCCCATTCGGTCGCCATCAGCCCGCGCGCTCCTCAAGCTGGCGGCCGAGAAGGGCACGGAACTCGGTACCGAAGGCCTCCAGCCGGCCGGCATAGCGGTCGAGGTCGCTGCTGAGCTTGTTGTAGGCCACCACCGCCGGGATGGCGGCCACGAGGCCGAGCGCGGTCGCGAAGAGCGCTTCGGCGATGCCGGGCGCCACAACGGCGAGCGAGGTGTCCTTGCTGGCCGCGATCGACTGGAAGCTGTTCATGATGCCCCAGACGGTGCCGAACAAGCCGACGAAGGGTGCCGTCGAGCCCACCGTGGCGAGAAAACCGAGATAGCGCTCGAGCTGATTCAGCTCCCGGTTGAGCGCGGCATCCATGGCGTAGGAAATCCGGCGCTGGAGGCCTTCCAGCCGGTCTGCCGAAAGATGGGATCCCCGGCTCGCGAAGCGGCGCCACTCGTCCATCGCCGAGGCGAAGAGCACGGTCATGGGATGGCTGCGCTGATTGGAGAGGTTGTCGTAGAGCTGATCGAGGGAGCCGCCGGACCAGAAGGCCTGCTCGAACTCGACCGCGAGCCGGCGGGCGCGGGCGTAGCGGAGGCTCTTGTCGAAGATGATCGCCCAGCTCCAGAGCGACGCAATTAAGAGGACCACGATCACGGCCTTGACGATGACGTCGGCCTGCAGGAACAAGCCCCAGAGGGAGAAGTCCTCGGCCATCGCGCTGGCGCCGATCTCTACGGCGCGGACAAGGTCGGATTCCATATCTTCCCCGCTACCGCCGGTCCACCGGCACCAGTTCTGAGAGTGCATCGCGCAATGGCACCGGCAGCCGCACGGCGCGGCCATTGCGCCCGACGCAGCCGAGCTTGAGGTCGATGTTGGCCAATAGCGCCCCGCTGCGAACCACGCGCTGCTCGGCCTCGATATGGGCGCCGGCCACCGTGCCGATGCTCGTGCGTACCTCGATCTCGTCGTCGAGCCGCGCCGGCTGTCGGTAGTCCACGACGCAGCGCCTCACGACGAAGGCTGCATCGTGGTTCCCCAACAGTGTGACGTGGGTAATGCCGGCGCCCCGCATCATCTCGGTCCGCGCCCGCTCGGCGAACTTGAGGTAGTTGGAGTAGTAGACGATGCCGCCGGCGTCCGTGTCCTCGTGATAGACGCGAAGCGGATAGACGTGCTCGGGGCCTTCAAAGCGGCCGCCCAGCGGGTCCATCGGCGCGTTCGGTTCAACGGCTGCCATGACCTTCGTCCAATAGGGCGAGCTGGCGGGGTGCATCCTCAGGCAGCGCCAGACCCAGATGGCCAAAGCCATGCCGGGTGAGCATGCGGCCGCGCGGCGTCCGCTGCACGAATCCCTGCTGGATCAGGAAGGGCTCGATCACCTCCTCCAACGCGTCGCGCTGTTCGGAGAGTGCCGCCGCGATGGTTTCGATCCCTACCGGGCCGCCGCCGTAGTTCTCCGCGATGCAGGAAAGATAGCGGCGGTCCATCGAATCGAGGCCGCGCTGGTCGACCTCGAGCCGGTTGAGCGCGCGATCCGCGATGGCCGCGTCGATGGTCGTCTCACCCGCGACCGCCGCAAAGTCGCGCACGCGGCGCAGCAGGCGGCCGGCGATGCGCGGCGTGCCGCGGGAGCGGGCCGCGACCTCGGCGGCTCCATCGGCGCTCAGTGTGACGTCGAGAAGCCCCGCATTGCGGGTCACGATCTCGACCAGCTCGTCCACCTCGTAGAAGTCGAGCCTGAGCGGGATGCCGAAGCGCTCACGCAGCGGCGTGGTGATGAGGCCGGTGCGCGTCGTCGCGCCGACCAGGGTGAAGGGCGGCAGATCGATCCGCACCGAGCGCGCACCCGGCCCCTCGCCGATGATCAGGTCGAGCTGCGAATCCTCCATCGCCGGATAGAGAATCTCCTCCACTGCCGGATTGAGCCGGTGGATTTCGTCGATGAAGAGCACGTCGCGCTCGTTCAGGTTCGTGAGAATCGCTGCCAGGTCACCGGCGCGCGCAATCACTGGTCCCGAGGTCGCACGAATTCCGACACCGAGCTCGCGGGCGACGATTTGCGCCAGCGTGGTCTTGCCGAGGCCCGGCGGCCCGTAGAACAGCACGTGATCGAGGGCCTCGCCGCGATCGGACGCGGCTGCGATGAAGATTCGCAGGTTCTCGCGCACCGCGCGTTGACCGACGAAGTCGTCGAGCTTGCGCGGCCTGAGCCCGCTGTCGAGCCGGTCTTCGGGCTCCGCCGCGCCGGCGACGATACGGGCCTCGCTCACTGTGCGAGCTCCTTGAGGCCGGCGCGGATCAGCGCCTCGACGGGGGCCTCTGTGCCAAGCGACCGGGCCGCACCCGACACCGCCCCGTGGGCCTCGGTCGGGCGGTAGCCGAGATTGACGAGGGCCGCGATGGCATCCGCGTTAGCCGCACCACCGGCGACTGCGGGCGCCGGTGGTGCGCCCGGCAGGGTCTCGGCCTTGTCTGCCAGCTCGCTCAGGATGCGCGCCGCGAGCTTTGGCCCCACCCCAGGTGCACGGGTGAGGCTTGCCCTGTCCTGAGCGGCGATGCAGGCGGCGAGCTCCGTCGCTGGCAGGGCGCCCAGAATTGCGAGCGCGAGGCGGGCGCCGACGCTTTGCACGGTCTGCAGCAGGCGAAACCAGTCGCGCTCCTGCTCGCTGGAGAAGCCGTAGAGGTGGATGTGGTCCTCGCGCACCACGGTCTCGATGGTGAGGTTCACCTCCTGTCCTCGAGGCGGCAGCGAGGCGAGGGTGCCTGCGGAGCAATAGGTGAGATAGCCCACGCCGCCGACATCGACGACCGCCCAGCCATCGCCCAGGCTGTCGAGCACTCCGCGCAGCTTCGCGATCATCGGGCCGCCTTCGACGATGCCGGCTCCGGGGCCGGCTGCCAGCGGGCGTGGGTGCCGGCCGTGTGTGCATGGCATATCGCGGCGGCAAGCGCGTCGGTGGCATCTGCCGTCGCGTCGCCGACACCGGGCAGCAGGTGGCGGACCATCAGCGCGACCTGTTCCTTGTCGGCGTGCCCGGCGCCGACCAGCGCCTTCTTGATCCGGTTCGCGGCATATTCGTGGACGGGGAGACCGGCGAGCGCCGGCGCAAGCAGGACAACACCCCGCGCAAGGCCGAGCTTGAGTGTCGACTCGGGGTTGCGATTGACGAAGGTCTCCTCGACCGACGCCTCGTCCGGCTTGTAGCGTGCGACGATCTCTACGAGGCCTTCATACAGGGAGCAGAGACGCTCCGGCACACTCGCTCCCGAGTCGGTGGCGACCACGCCGTGACCGACATGGCGCAGCCGGTTGCCCGCGGTCTCGATCACGCCCCAGCCAGTGCGCCTGAGTCCGGGATCGAGACCGAGAACGCGTGCCACGCCGCTCGCCCCCGCTCAGGCCGAGAGCTTGCGCAGGACATCGTCGGTGACATCGTAGTTCGCCGAGACCTGCTGCACGTCGTCGCTGTCGTCGAGCGCTTCCAGCAGCTTGAAGACAGCCTCTGCCCTGTTCTCGTCGATGGGCACCGTCGTCTGCGGGCGCCAGGCGATCTCGACCCGCTCCGGCGCACCGAAGCGCGCGGTCAGCGCCTCGCTCGCCTCACTCAGGGATTCGGGCGCGCAGATCACCTCATGGCCGTCCGCCTCGCTTTCGCACTCGTCGGCGCCGATCTCAAGAGCCGCCTCGAACATGTCGTCACCGCTCGCTGCGTCTGCGGGGAAGCGAATGATTCCAACACGTTGAAACAGGTAGTTCACAGAGCCTGTCTCGCCCAATGTGCCGCCGTGGCGGCTGAAGATCGAGCGGATCGTGGCTGCGGTCCGGTTGCGGTTGTCGGTGATAGCATCGACGATGACGGCAACGCCGCCGGGCCCGAAGCCCTCGTAGCTCAGCGTGTCGAAACGCTCCTGCCCGCCGTCCCCGCCCGCTGCCTTCTTGATGGCGCGTTCGATATTGTCCTTGGGCACGCTCTGCGACTTGGCCGCCGCGACGGCGGTGCGCAGCCTGGGATTATGATCGGGGTCGGGCGTCCCCTCTCTGGCCGCGACATAGACCTCGCGGATCAGCTTGGTGAAGCGCTTGGCCCGCCGGGCGTCTTGCGCGCCCTTGCGGTACATGATGTTGGCCCATTTGGAGTGGCCGGCCATGGGCTCTACTCAATCGCGTAAGGAGACACGGGTCGGTGACGCGAGTTGGTGGCGTCTCTCATTACCCTGCCTAAATGCTCATTGTGGCCAGATTGGGGCAGCCTCTATAGGGGGTGGTACTACATATTGTAGAGGTAGTCACCCCGAAACCCACGTCATTCAAACAGGGGAGGCGATTGGTGAGGGGCGGGACTCAGAAGCTCTCCGGCGTCCGAAGTTGGCCAGACAAGCGCATACTCTACGGCTGCGCCCTGCCTTTGGTTGCTCAAATCAGACAGTAGTTTTGATTCTCGGCGCCAGGAACGGCTCTTGAGTCGATTCGGGCGTCGAATGTGACGAACCTTCCGCGGCGCGCAACGGCGAGTGCCAGCAGATAGATATCGGTGATCTGTCGTGGGCCTATCAACCGACTCCAATCCGCGGTGCCCGGGCTCAGCAGGCTTACCGAATCGGGCCAGAATTCGTGATGGGCGCTTGAGGTTGCCTGCCGAAGGCGCTTCGCAACGAGGGGTGCGGGCAGACGGTTGGGGTAGGTGGATTGGGCCATGATTCTCACGCACCCGTTCTCGGTCAGCGGGCAAGTGGCCCACCCCTCCCGGATATTGTCCCTCAGCCAACGCCTTGCGGCCTCGTGGTGAAGGTGGTCGGCATCCAGCAGCGCGATCAGGACGTTCACGTCCAGTAGCGCCCGCATCAGTCGCCGGCTTCCTCGCGCAAACGGTCGATTAACTCGTTGGTAATGATCCCGCCGCGCTTGGGGAAGGGACGAAATCCGAATTCGGACTCTTGTCCAGATTTTGCCGGTCCGTCCGCGTGCCCATGCGTCAAGGATTGGCGCAACAGGCTCGACATCACGTCACCCAATGACTTGGAGTCACGTCTGGCGAGTTCCTTCACGGCGATGAGCACGTCGTCGTCGATGTTCAGGGTCGTTCGCATCGCAGGTCCCCATCGAAACAGTATGATGCTGACGCATCACGCATCAAACATCAACTCTGAATTGTGAGGCAGCTGCGTGTTTTCGCCACTCTGCTATCTGTCGGCGACCTTCACCGCGACGAAGCGAAGGCGCGTGTAGTCGGTGACCCAACGGCCGTCGGGGCAGAGGCGGTCGCGGGCGAGGGTGACGGTGCGGTCGATGACGGCCTCTGCGCGTCCCGGCGGCGCTGCGTCGGTGAAGTTCCGGCCGAACATGGCGATCCAGTCGGCGAGGCCGTTGGGGCAGTCATCGAGCGGAGTCGGGCGGGCGAAATAGCGGAGCTGCGACACCTCGAAGCCGCCATCTTCCAGGAGTCCCACGTAGTGGCTCGTGCGCGGGAAGTACCAGGGGAAGTCGACCGACTCGGACGCCACACCTTCCTCGGCGAGCGCCCGGTAGAGCGCATCGGTGATGATCCGGATGTTGCGGTGCGCGCCCATCTCGGCGACGAAGCGGCCGCCGGGCCTGAGCGCACGGGCGACGCAGGCGATGACCCGCGCGGGCTCCTCCTTCATCCAGTGCAAGGCGGCGTTGGAGAAGACCGCGTCGGCGTGGCCCTCGATGGTGAAGTCGCGCCCATCGGCATGCTCGAAGGTGAGGTCCGGGTGAAGCGCGCGGGCACGCTCCACCATCGCCGGATCGCCGTCGATGCCGATGACGTCGGCACCGCGTGCGGTGATGTCCGCCGTCAATTTGCCCGTGCCGCAGCCGAGATCGACGATCCGCTCGCCCGGCTCAGGCGCGAGCAGATCGATCATGTCCGTGGCGAAGGCTGAGACGAAGCCGAAGGAGCGGTCGTAAAGGCCGGCGTCCCAGGTCGCCGGATCGACTGCCCCAGTGGCGTCGCCTTTGGTCGATGGTTGGCTCATTCGCTCGTGCCGCCCCGGCTCGGCCTAGTCGTCCGCGGTCTGATGGTCGCGGGCGGCGTCCATCATGGCGTGGATCATCTTCGGGCGCGGTACGGCCGGCTTCGGGTGCGCCACCGGGCTGTGGCTATGGCCGAGGCCCAGCACCGTCTCCACCATCTTGAGCGAGAGCGGCCCGGGATTGACCACCGGGACGGGCAGGTGCTCCGAGAGGTAGGGTCCGGCTTGAGAGAGCGTGGTGGAGCCGAGGACGATCACGTCGGCGCCCTTGGCGAGGCCCCTCTCGCACGCTTCCTTCATCTTGGGGAAGACCTCCGCCTCGCGGCCCGAGAACAGTGCCCTCATGTCCGATTTCGCCTCGAAGAGCTCGACCGAGGTGCAGAACTGCGAGACCTCGAACTTCTTCATCAGGTTCTTGTAGAAGGCGAGCCAGGCGTCGGTGTACTGCGGATAGGACGGGTCGGTCTGCGCGATCACCGAGAAGCGGGTGCCGAGGGTGAGCGCGTAGAGCAGCGACGACTTGCCGTTCGAGACCACGGGGATGTCGAGCACCGCACGCAACTCGGCGACGCCCGAATCGCTCAGGGTGTTGACCGTGATAGCGTCATAGCCCTCCTCGGCCAGCGCGATACCTGCCTCGAAGATGGCGAACTCGACCAGCATCTCATCGTGGCGGCCGAGGAAGTGCATCGGCCCAGCCTTGAGCGGCTTGTAGTCGAAGGTGACGTTGCCGGAGAGCTCGACCTGCTCCAGTTCGGCACGCCTGTAGTCTAGGCCCTCCTCATCATACGGAAACGGCACAATCACTGCAGCGCGTTGCATGACGATCCTCCCTCTGATCCTTATCGCTCTTGTACAGGTGCCGGCTCTACACGGGATTCTGGGCGAGCCAGTCGGCGTATCTTCGAACGCCGTCGGCGAACGCGACCCGCGGTTGCCAACCGAGGGCGCGCGCAGCCGCGGAGACGTCGAAGCGCCCGTGGCTCTGGTCCTCGGGATCGCCGCCCTCGCCGAGCGAGATGTTCGCCCCAGGCACCGCGTCGCGCACGGCGTCGACGATCTCGCCGAATTCAAGGCGCTGACCGCCGGTGATGTTGAAGGCGCGCTGAGGCCCGATTTCCTCGGCATCGAGCGCCGCGATCACGGCGCTCACCACGTCGTCGATATACACGTATGCCGTGTGAAGCCGCGGCCGTAGGGAAGCGTGGTGGCGCGCCCCGCCTGCGCGTCCTGGATCATCTCGCGCAACACACAGGTGGTGCGCCGGCGCGGTCCGTAGACCCAAGAGAAGCGCAACACGGCAGCGTCGAGTCCGGTCTGAGCCACGTAGGCGCGGGTCAGGATGTCGCCGGATGCCTTGGTGGCACCGTAGACGTCGTCGGCCGCCAGCGGCGCGTCCTCGGACACGGGATCGAGGCCCGCGGCGGTGTTGCCGTAGGCCGATGTGGACGAGCAAAACACCAGGCGCACGCCCCGTTGACGCGCGATCTCCAGCAGGTTGGCGGTGCCCGCGACGTTAGTCTCGATCACCGCGTGCGGGTTATCGCGGCCCAGCATGGGGCCCGAGACCGCGCCGCAATGGACGATCGCCGCGATTTCGCCGCTGCAGATTGCGTGCAGCTTGTGAACGTCGGTGAGCTCCGAATCGGTCGACGGAAACCCGCCGTCCTCTCGTGGCTGGATGCGGTCGGTGCCGATGACGGTGCGCCCTTCCCGCGCGAGCCGGGCCGCGACGCCGAATCCGATCAGACCCGCCGATCCGGTTACCACGATTGCTCCCGACGCCATGGGTTTCTCCCCGCTTCGCCCGATCTTGAAGGGTGCGGCGGAGCGAGCGACCGCGTCAAGCGCCGCACGGATGGCGAAAATTTACGCGGTTGGGCACGTCGCCCTCGCTTGCCCCGCGTGATCGTTTACAATCGACGCCATGATGCGCTTACGTCTCCCATGACCGCCCGCCCCACCCGCGACCCGAAGAAAATACGGCAAATCCTCAAGCAGGAGCGCGCCGAACTGCTTGCGCTGAGCGAGGCTGCGGCGGGCGAGCGACGCCCGGTCACGCTCGATCAGCAGAGCGTCGGCCGTGTTTCGCGCATGGACGCCATGCAGGTGCAGGCAATGGCGCAAACCGTGGAGGCGCGTCGCCGCGCGCGGCTGCCGCTCATCGATGCAGCGCTGCGCCGCCTCGACTCCGGCGACTACGGCTACTGCATCGACTGCGGAGAGCGAATTCCCGCCAAGCGCCTCGCCATCGACCCGACCATCGCCCGCTGCGTCGACTGCGCCGGTTAGCGGCCCAGCGAGATGGTCGCATCCATGTAGAGGACCGCGCGGCCGGCGATCGAGACGCGCTCGCCCCGGTCCTCGCAGATCATGCGACCGCCTCGGGCGGAAAGCTGACGAACGGTGAGCCGCCGCTTGCCGAGCTGGCCCGCCCAATAGGGCACGAGCGCGGTCTGCACGTTGCCGGTGACAGGGTCCTCGGGAACGGCGTTCTTGGGCGCGAAGAAGCGCAGCACATAGTCCGCATCGCCCTCGTCTCCGGGCGCGGTCGCCACGACCCCGCGCCGGTCAAGCGTGGTCAGCAGCGAGTGATCGGGGGTGAGGCTCCCGACTTGGGCCGCGTTCTCGAACTCCGCGATCCAGTCGGCGCCCGCAAGCACCTTTGTGGGTGTCGCGCCGAGCGCCCGCGCCAGCTCCGCAGGGGGCGTCGCCGGGCTCGCGGGCTGGGCCGGAAAATCCATGACCAGCTCTGCGCCCTCGCGCGCGACCGTGAGCCTGCCGCTCAACGTCTCGAACGAAACGCTCCCCGTGCCCGGCCTCAGCTCCTCGAACACGATGAAGGCGGCGGCGAGGGTAGCGTGGCCGCAGAGATCGACCTCGACGTTGGGTGTGAACCAGCGCAGGCGATAGCCCTCGCCCTCCGCCACCAGGAAGGCGGTCTCAGAGAGATTGTTCTCGGCCGCGATGGCCTGCATCGTCGCCTCGTCCAGCCAGGCGTCGAGGGGGCAGACCGCCGCCGGATTTCCGCCCAGCACCCGGTCGGTGAAGGTGTCGACCTGAAGCAGTCTGATCGTCATGCGCTCCCCTTCCACGCGAGCTAGACGCGTCTGCGGCGCTTTGAGTACGTGAGCAGCGCGAGGCCCGCCAGCAGCAGGGCCGCCGCGATCCACGCCCAGCTGCTCAGGCGCTCACCGAAGATTGCCGCCCCCCAGCCGAACCCCGACAGCACCACGATATAGCCGAATTGCGAAAGGAAGAGCGGACCGCCCAGCCTGAGGATCTCGAGAATGAGGTACCAGACCAGCGCGGTGACCACTGTGGCGGCCAGGATCGCGAGGTCGCCGGCAAGCAGCGGGCCGGGGAAGAGATAGGTCTCGCCGGTGCCGAGCATCACCGGGATGAGCACGACAGCGCCGCCGAGCTGGATGCCGCAGGCCAGTCCCAGCGAGTGCGCCTTGGGCGGCCAGAGCAGCGCGCCCGTGATATTGAAGGCCGCGAAGCAGACCGGCGCCAGTAGCGCCAAGAGCAGCCAGCTTACCTCCGCGAAGGTCGGCAACGTGATGCCCGGCACCACCAGGATCAGAATGCCGGCAAGGCCGAGCGCCACGCCGCCGGTGCTGAGCAGCCGGAAGCGCTCCATGCGGAGCGACATCGCCATCAGGTAGGTGCAGGTCGGCGAGAGGCTCGTGACCATGACCACGAGGCTTGCCGGCAGCTTGGGCGCCACATGGGCGAGCAGCGACACCGGAATCGCGATTCCGATCGCGCCGGCGACGAAGTAGAGGCGCAGATGCGCACGGTCGAAACCGACCGGCGTGCGGGTCGCGAGGCAGCCGAGCCAAAGGATCAGCGCAGCGCCAAGCGTGTGCCAGAAGACGTAGGCGAGACCCGGTACACCGTTGGTCGTCGCGAGCTTGTTGATCGAGAAGAGCAGGCCATAGAGCGAGCCCGCGACCAGGAGGTAGGCGACCGCGAGCACGCCCAACCGGGGCGCCGTTGCCGCGGCAGCGCTCGTCCGCGCTTCGCCCGCGTCGGTCATGGGCAGGATGCAGGGTGCCGGTGCGCGGCGGCGCGCTAAGGTCCAGCCGCTGGTCCAGGCCGGTGCGTACCGTTAGAGAAAGCAGCTACCACTTCTCGTGCTTGTAGCGTTCGGCCCAGTCCACGCCCTGCCAGGTCATCTGCGAGTCGGGCTTCAAGAAGATCAGCCAGCGTGGCTCGACCAGCGTCGGTTCCAGGTATTTCGGTCCGTTCTCGCCGAGATAGCGCAGCGACATCTCGGTCGCGACCTCGACCCATTTGCCGCCGGTATTGGGCTCCTCGACGATCTCGGCCTTTCCCTTGGCCATCACCTTCTGCATCGTCTCCCAGATGTCGACGCAGATGTGGACCCGCGGGTCCCGCTGAATGTGCTTGGCCCAGATGGAGCGCGCGCGCGGGACGACGTAATAGCCGCCGTCACGGTACTGGTACCAGAGTGGCACGATGTAGGGCCAACCGTCCTCGTCCAGGCATGCGAGCCGGCAGAGGTGGGGCCCCTTGAGGAATTCGTCGACCTCTTCGTCGGTCATACCACCGACTTTGCCGCGCCACGAGTCGTTATCCGCCATCCCATTTCTCCCTTAACCGGCTGGTGCGCGGCCGCTCCGCCGAGGTCCGACGATGCCGCGCTGACAGGGCATGATAGCATGGTGTGCCGCGGCCATGCCGGCCGCGCGTACAATCGTGAACGAGGGAGGCCCCGAATGCAGCTTGGCGTCGTTTTTCCACAGACCGAGATCGGCAACGATCCTGCAGTCGTTCGCGACTACGGGCAGGCGGCCGAGGCGCTGGGATACGAGCATGTCCTCGCCTTCGATCACGTCATCGGCGGCAACGCGGCGACCCACGAGCTCAAGGGCCCCTACAAGCACACCGACGCGTTTCATGAACCCTTCGTGCTGTTCGGGTTCCTGGCTGCTGTCACCCAGCGCCTCGAGTTCGTCACCGGCATCATCATCCTGCCGCAGCGTCAGACTGCGCTGGTGGCCAAGCAGGCGGCGGCGCTCGACGTGCTCTGCGAAGGGAGGCTCAGGCTCGGCGTGGCGATCGGCTGGAACCACGTGGAATACGAAGCCCTCGGCATGGATTTCGGCGACCGCGCGCGGCGCATCGAGGAGCAGATCGAGGTCATGCGCCTGCTCTGGACCAACGAACTCATCACCTTTGAGGGGCAGGACCACAAGATTACCGACGCCGGTCTGAACCCGCTCCCGGTTCAGCAGCCCATTCCCATCTGGTTCGGCGGCCACGCCGACGCCGTGCTCCGGCGCACCGCTCGGATCGGCGACGGCTGGTTCCCGCTCTTCGCGCCGGACGAGGCGGGCGCGGCGGAGGTCGAGAAGTTCCGGGGCTACATCCGCGAGGCCGGCCGGGACCCGGCAGAGGTTGGGATCGAGACCTGGCTCGACGTGCTGGACAAGACGCCCGAGCAGTGGCGCGCGCACGCAGCAGGCTGGAAGAAGCTCGGTGCGACAAACTACTCGGTCAACACGATGAACTCGGGTCTCTCCTCGCCCGAGGCCCATATCGAGAGCATCGCGCGGATCAAGGACGCGCTCGCAGATATCTAGGCTCGGCGGCTTTGTTTCGAAATGGGCGAGGGCAGGGCACCCGTCCTCGGGGAGGGCGAGCGGGCCTTTCTCGAAGGCCAACGCGTGGCGCATCTTGCGACGGCGGACGGCGTGGGCGTCCTCAATGTCGGGCCGGTCTGCTTTACCCTTGCCGGCGACACCGTCTACATGTCGATCGATCGCAAGCCCAAGAGTGGGAAGCCGCTCAAGCGCCTCCGCAACATCGCCGAGAACCCGCACGTCGCGCTAACCGCCGATCACTACGACGATGACGACTGGTCTCGACTCCGCTGGGTCATGGTGCGCGGCCTCGCGGAGATTCTGGAAGGCGGCGTCGAGCACGACGACGCGCAGCGACTCCTCCGTGCCAAGTATCCGCAATACCGCGCGATGGACCTGGCGCCGCTCCCCGTGATCGCGATCAGGATCGAGCGGGTGACGAGTTGGAGCGCGGCCGGCGGCGGTGGCGCACGCGATGCCACGGGCGGCGGCGCACAGCGATGACCGGCAAAGCGGCGCGCCCTCGCGCTCTCTCCCTCTTCGCGTTGCCGGGCATCCCGATGGTGCAGCCCGGCGACGATCTCGCGATCTTGATCGCGGACGGTTTCGCGCGCGCCGGTGAGGCCGCCGCCGACGGCGACGTCCTCGTGGTCGCCCAAAAAATCGTGTCCAAGAGCGAAGGGCGCTACGCCAATCTGGCTACCGTCGAGCCCGGTGCCAAGGCACGAGAGATGGCCGCGCGCACGGACAAGGACCCGCGCATGGTCGAGCTCATCTTGAGCGAGGCGCGGCGGGTGGTGCGTCACCGCCCCGGCGTGATCATCGTCGAGCATCGGCTGGGCTTCGTCATGGCGAACGCCGGCATCGATAACTCCAACGTGGAGCCGGCGGGCGTGGACGAGCGGGTGCTGCTGCTGCCCCTCGACCCCGACGGCAGCGCGCAGCGCCTGCGCGAGGGACTGCGCGAGAGGCTCGGCATCGACTGCGCCATCATCGTGAACGACAGCGTCGGCCGCGCCTGGCGGGTGGGCACCGTCGGCCTTGCGCTGGGCGCTGCTGGCCTGCCGTCCCTGCTCGACCTCCGGGGGCGCGACGATCTCTTCGGCCGGCCGCTCGAAGTGACTCAGGTGGGGCTGGCGGACGAGCTCGCCGCCGCTGCCTCCCTGCTTCAGGGCGAAGCCGACGAAGGCATGCCCGTTGTCGTGGTGCGGGGCCTCGCTGCCGCCGGCCCCGGCAACGACGGCGCCGCTCTCATCCGCGCCGAGGCCGATGACCTCTTCCGCTAGCGTCAGCTACGTGGCGCTCTCGGGAGGCGTCGGTGGTGCCAAGCTCGCGCTCGGGCTCTGTGACGTGCTGGAGGACCCTGAGCGGCTTACGGTCGTCGCCAACACCGGTGACGACTTCGAGCATCTGGGCCTGCACGTTTGCCCCGACCTCGACACGCTCACCTACACCCTCGCCGGGCTCGCGAACCCGGAGACCGGCTGGGGGCGGGCAGGGGAGAGCGGCGCCTTCATGGAGGCGCTCGGCGCGCTCGGCGGCGAGACCTGGTTCTTCCTCGGCGACAAGGACCTCGCGATCCATGTCGAGCGCACCCGGCGGCTGCGGTCGGGCGAGAGCCTGAGTGCGGTCACGTCTGCGCTCTGCGCGAAGCTCGGCATCCGGGCGCGCATCCTGCCCATGAGCGACGACCCAGTGCCCACCATCGTCGAGACGGAAGAAGGACCGCTCGCCTTCCAGCACTACTTCGTGCGCGAACGCTGCCGGCCCCGCGTGCTCGGATTTCGCCACGAAGGGGCGGAGCAGGCGCGGCCCTCGGCCAGCTTTCTCGACGCGCTCGCGGCGCCCGATCTCGGCGCCGTCATCATCTGCCCGTCGAACCCCTACATCAGCATCGATCCGATCTTCGCGGTTTCCGGTGTGCGTGCGGCCCTCACGGCTTGCGAGGCACCGGTGGTCGCGATCTCCCCGATCATCGGGGGACAGGCGGTCAAGGGGCCGACCGCGAAGATGATGGCGGAGCGCGGCGTTGCGCCGAGCGCCGCCGCGATTGCCGAGCACTACGCCGGGCTGATCGATGGCTTCGTGCTCGACGAAGCCGACCGGGACGCAGCGGCCGTGATCGCTGCCACCGGCGTCGCGGTCGAGGTCACGGCCACGATGATGACCGCGCGCGACGACAAGCAGGCCCTCGCCCGTGCGGTGCTCGCGTTCGCAGGGAAGATCGGCGCGGCGCGCTAATCGAGCTCCACCGCGTAGGCTGAGGCGGGCAGCGCCTCGGGGATCAGCCCCTGGGCCTGGAGGAAGGCGGCGAAACGCTCGTAGCGCGCGGTGTCCAGCGCCGCCGGCCGGAGCGCGAAGCGCGGCAGCGTGTCGCGCCAGGCGCGCTTGTTGAGCTCGTCGTCGAGCTCCTCCCGGCCACGCAGGAAGAGCTGCCACGACTCGTCCGGGTGGTTGATGAGGAACTGGACGCCGCGCTCCAGCGCGTCGACGAAATTGCGGAGCGCCGGGTCGCCCTGCCGGTCCGTATGTGCCACGACGATGAGCTCGTCGTAGGGGGGCACGCCCTCTTCCTCGATATAGAAGGCGCGGCCCGGATGGCCCTCGATATCCATCTGGTTGAGCTCGAAGTTGCGGTAGGCGCCGATGACGGCATCGACCTGGCCGGAGAGGATCGAGGGCGACAGCGAGAAGTTGACGTTGACCAGCGTCACGTCCTCGATGCTCAGGCCGTGGCGTTCGAGCATGGCGCCGAGCAGCGCGTCCTCGAAGCCGCCCACCGAGTAGCCGACCGTGCGCCCTTTGAGATCGGCGATCGACTGGATCGGGCCGTCGGCGAGCACCAGCAGCGTGTTGAGCGGCGTCGCCACCAGCGTCGCGATCCGCACCAGCGGGAGCCCCTCGGCCACCTGGAGGTGAAGCTGCGGTTGGTAGGAGACGGCGAGATCCGCCTGTTCGGCGGCGACCAGCTTGGGCGGGTCGTTGGGATCGGCCGGCGCGATGAGCTCGACCTCCAGGCCCGCTTCCGCGAAATAACCCTTCTCCAGCGCCACGAAGAGGGGCGCGTGGTCGGGATTGATGAACCAGTCGAGCAGCAGGGTCAGCTTCTCGGCCGCGTCGGAGGGTTTGGGGGCAATCAGGGCCGCCGCCAGGCACAAGGCAACTGCCGTCAGAAGTGTCTTCGTCATGGTCCGCATTTGTCGTCCTCCCAGTCGCTGAGTCAGGTGTCAGGCTGCCAGTGAAGGGCCCGGCGCAGCACGTGGTCGATGATGAAGTAGATCGCCACCGCGAAGACCGCGAGGGTGAGAAGCGCGGCGAACATCAGGTCGATCTGCATGCGCGCGTTGGCGTGCAGCATGAGGAAGCCGAGGCCCGCGCTCGATCCCACCCACTCGCCCACGACGGCACCGATGGGCGCCACTGCCGCCGCTACGCGGACGCCCGAGGCCAGCGCGGGTAGCGCCGATGGCACGCGGATGCGCCACATGGTCCGCCACGGGCTCGCACCCATGGCGCGGGCGAGGTCGAGCCAGCCCGGTTCGGTGCGCCGGAGGCCGTCGAAGAAGTTCGCAGCCACGGGGAAGTAGATGATGAGCGTCGCCATCGCGACCTTGGACGCGATGCCGTAGCCGAGCCAGAGCACGAGGATCGGAGCGAGCGCGAAGACCGGCACCGCCTGGGAGGCCACCAGCACCGGCAGCAGCCAGAGCCGCGCCGGGCGCACGTAGGTGAGCACCAGGGCGCTGATCACGCCTAGCAGGGTGCCGAGCACGAGGCCGAGGGCGATCTCCAGCAGCGTGGTCTGGGCGTGGCCCAGGATCAGCCCGGCGTGTTCCCACCAGGTCGCTCCGACCCGCGCTGGCCCCGGCAGGATGAAGTGGGGCGTGTCGGCCAGCCACACGACTGCTTGCCAGACCAGGACCAGGAGGCCGCAGATCGTCGTCAGCCTGAAGGCGCGCATTCCGGTTCCGGGCCATCAGTGGGGGCGCAGGCGGGCGCCGGCATCGTCGGCCGCCGTGAGCTGTTCCAGGAGCTCGGCGTGCAGGGCCTGGAGGGAGTGGTCGCCGGGCTTGCGGGGCGGGGGGCCATCGGGCGCGGCAGCCAGCTCCAGCGAGGCGGGGCGCCCGGCCATGACGTAGATGCGCTCCCCCAGCCGGAGCGCTTCCAGCGGATCGTGGGTGACCAGCAGAACCGTCCGCCCGGCAAGGAGGCCCGAGGCGAGCTCCTGCAGCCGCATCCGCGTGATGGCGTCGAGCGCGGAGAAGGGCTCGTCCATGAGAACGACGGGCCGGTCCTCCATCAACGTGCGGGCGAGCGCGACGCGCTGGCGCATGCCGCCGGAGAGGGTGCGGGGCAGGGCATCGGCCTCGGGGCCCAAACCCACGCGCTCCAGCAGTGCCAGCGCGCGCGCCCGGTCGGGCTTTTCGCCCCTGAGGCGTGCGCCGAGAGAGACGTTGTCGAGCGCGCTGAGCCAGGGCATGAGCAGGTCCTGCTGCGCCATGTAGGCGACCGACGCACCGCCCAGGACGCTCAGGTTGCCGGACTCGAGCCGCTCCAGGCCGGCGATGACCCGCAGCAGACTCGACTTGCCCACGCCACTCGGCCCAAGCAGGCAAGTCCACCTGCCCCGCTCCAGGGCAAGCTCCAGACCGTCGAAGAGGAGCGCGCCTTCGAAGCCAAAGCGAGCACTTTCAACGCGGACGGCGTGGTGCGGCTTGGTTTGCTGGTTTTCTGGCGGGGACACGTCTCGTTTCCTACGCCGGTCTTAGCCGGATCAGGTTCAAGGGGTCGTCGGGGTTATCCCGACCTCTCAGCCGCGTACGGCTCCCCCAGAGCAGTTTCGATTGTGGCGAAGCGGCCGCTGCGTTGCAAGGGCGCCGCAGGCACGGCAGTGTTTCGGTCAGCGTCGCGCCGACGCCGATTCCGGGGGCAGGCGATGGAATGGAGCGATACGGGTATCATCCTCTCCGCCCGCCGCCATGGCGAGAACGCCGCCGTCGTCTCGCTGCTCACCGAGCATCACGGCCGCCACGCCGGACTGGTGCACGGCGCGCGCGGACGCCGGGCGCGCGGGCTTTATCAGCCGGGCAATGCGCTCACGGCCCGCTGGCAGGCGCGCCTCGCCGAGCACTTGGGCCGCTATACCTGCGAGCTGGTGCGGGCGCGGGCGAGCCTGGTGCTGGACGACCCGCCCCGTCTCGCAGCGCTCGCCGCAGTCTGCGCGCTGGTGGAGGCGACGCTGCCGGAGCGGCTTCCCTATCCCCAGGTCTACGGCGCCACCGAACGCCTGCTCGACACGCTCGAAGCGAGCGAGCGCTGGGCCGAAGCGGTGGTCCATTGGGAGCTTGCGCTGCTCGCCGAGCTCGGCTTCGGTCTCGATCTCTCGGCCTGTGCGGCAACAGGCTCGGTCGACGACTTGGCCTACGTGTCGCCCCGCAGCGGGCGGGCGGTGTCGCAAGAGGCCGCCGAGCCCTATGCGGACAAGCTCTTCCCGCTGCCGCCCTTCCTCCTGCGGCCGGAGGATGACGCCACCGTCGCCGCTACCGATATCGTCGCCGGGCTGCGGTTGACGGGATGGTTCTTCGAGAAGCACGTGTTCGGCGGGCAGGGGGGGCGCATGCCCGCCGCCCGCGAGCGCTTCATCGACCGCTTGCAAGCGGGGGCCGCGACCACGGCGAGAAGTCCGGGTTAACCCTCACGCCGCCTGTGCTATAGCGGCTGTCATGGCGCGAATCGCAGACGACGGCGTGACGGAAGGCGCGGTCCTCCCCGTACCGCTCGGCGATGCGCTGAGCGAGCGCTATCTCGCCTACGCGCTCTCCACCATCACCGCGCGCTCGTTGCCCGACGTGCGCGACGGGCTCAAACCGGTCCAGCGTCGTCTTCTCTATGCTATGCGGGCCCTGAAACTCGACCCCGACGCGGGCTTCAAGAAGTGCGCGCGGGTCGTGGGCGACGTGATCGGCAAGTACCACCCACACGGCGATTCTGCGGTGTACGACGCCCTGGTGCGGCTCGCTCAGACCTTCGCCGCGCGCTATGCGCTGGTCGAGGGGCAGGGCAATTTCGGCAACGTCGACGGCGATAATGCCGCGGCGATGCGCTACACCGAGGCGCGGCTCACGGAGGTCGCACAAGCGCTGCTCGACGGCCTCGACGAGGACGCGGTCGACTTCCGCGAGACCTACGACGGCGGCGACAGCGAGCCCGTTGTGCTGCCGGCGGCCTTTCCCAACCTGCTCGCCAACGGGGCGACGGGAATCGCGGTCGGCTTGGCCACCAGCATCCCGCCCCACAACGCCGGCGAGCTCTGCGACGCGCTCACCGCGCTCCTGAAGGACCCCAAGCTTTCGGACGACGCCCTGGTGACGCTCGTGCCAGGGCCGGACTTTCCGACCGGCGGTGTTCTGGTCGAGGACCGCGACCAGATTGCGGACGCCTATGCGACGGGGCGGGGCGGCTTCCGCGTCCGCGCGCGCTGGGAGAAGGAGAGCATCGGCCGCGGCCAGTATCAGATCATCGTCACCGAGATTCCCTATCAGGTGCAGAAGGCGCGCCTGATCGAGCGCATCGCCGAGCTTCTCCAGGCCCGCAAGCTCGCGCTGCTGGCCGACGTGCGCGACGAATCGGCCGAGGACGTGCGCATCGTGCTGGAGCCCAAGAGCCGCACGGTCGAAGCCGGGCTCCTGATGGAGATGCTCTTCCGCCAGACCGAGCTGGAGACCCGTATCGCGCTCAACATGAACCTGCTGGATGCGGCGGGCGTGCCCCGCGTGATGACCCTCAAGCAGGTGCTGCAGGCCTTTCTCGATCACCGGCGCGAGATCCTGCTGCGGCGCACCGCCCATCGGCTGGCGGCGATCGCCCACCGGCTCGGTGTGGTCGGCGGGTATCTCGTCGCCTACCTCAATCTCGACGAGGTGATCCGAATCGTGCGCGAGGAGGACGAGCCGAAGCCCGCGCTCGTGGCGGCGTTCGGGATC
>MKWU01003843.1_pt1 | contig 18872 bp, 22 predicted proteins | sample 809101 | NCBI WGS metagenome assembly MKWU01 (sample SAMN05860141, study PRJNA318959) | sponge metagenome | host: Aplysina aerophoba | place: Slovenia: Piran, Adriatic Sea, Gulf of Piran | collected 2013-05-07
CTCGCAGACGGTTTGGCCCAGTTCGTTGCGGCTGAGTTTGGGGAACGTGCGGACGACCTCCTGGATGTCGGCGATCTGTCGGCGGGTGAGGCGTCGGCCGAAGAAGGTGGTGGACTTGAGATTCTGGATCAACGGGTCCAAAGCGGTTGCCCTCCCCATTCAACCTGCCAGAATTAGCCGTGAAAGTCAAGCGCATTCGCAAAAAAATCTGTCCTGAGTCATAAGCTGCTGATCTCAAATCGCTTACGCTCCGAATCCACCAGATCTACACTCCACACACTCGGTCAATGCCATTGCTCGCGGACGGGGTCGGCGTCAACGACTGGGACCAGAACTGCGTTGCGACCATTGCCAGCGGCAGCACCCGCACGGGCAGGGTCTCGGGATTGGACAGGTCGGCCACCCACAGCCATTCCGCCTGGCGCATCTCGATGGCGATGGTCAGCAGCTTGTAGAACGCGAAGACAACCGGCATCTGCAGCAGGATCGGAAGGCAGCCGCCCATCGGGCTGGCACCGTGTTTCTTGTACAGCGCATGCAGTTCTTCGTTCTGCTTGGCCTTGCGGGGGTCGCGGAAAGTCACCCCCTTGTACTTGCTGTTGATCTGCTTGACGAGCGGCTGCAGCTGCTGCATCTTCCGCATCGACTTGGTGCTCTTGTACTTGAGCGGGAACAGGGTCGTGTTGATGAAGACCGTGACGATCACGATGCTCCAGCCCCAGTTGGCAACGATGTTGCCGTGCACCCAACGCAGGACCGCAAGCAGCGGCTCCGCGATAAAGGTGAAGAATCCGAAATCCACGATCCGACGGAGGGTTCCGCCGAGGCCCTCAACGGATGAGAGGGCCTCTCTGCTCTTGGGACCGAGGTAGAAGCGAACGTCGTTACGTGGGGCTCCGCCGAATGCTGTGGCGACGTACGATTCTGTGTCGCCCGGTTCGGCGTTGGCTGGGCCGATTTCAATCGCACTTGTCTCGATACGGACATCTTCGCCCGCAAGGGGAATGGCGGCAGCGGCGAAGAAGCGATCCTCGAAGCCCACGTAAGGGTACGGGCCCGAGTGGATGATCCGCTCGTCCTCGGCATCTGATGCCGTGACTCGGGCAACCTCGCCGTCCCCGTAACGAAATGACTGGCTATAGGCGCTGTTCCCAGCCCGGGCGGTGTCGCCGAATCCTCCACCCCACGCGATGAGATGCAACCGGGGCTGGCCATCCCGCTCCACTTCCGTCCGGACCCAGACCACGTTTCCGGCCACCGGGAACTTAAAGGTCTTTCGAATGCCGAGACCGTCCCGAGCGAATTCGAAGACAAGAGTGTGGGGTGCGCTTCGCCTCCGGGGTCCGGGCGTTACCGAGAATAGCGCGTCGTCCGCGCCATCGATGGCTCCTCCGCCTGGAAGCACCAGTCGGAACGGAAGCCCGAAGCGCTCGGCCCCGCGGCGGTGGACGAGGTCGAGCGGCTCCCCGAGCGCGTCGCTGTACTCCTTCAGCCTCCAACTGGTGACCATCGCTCCCCGGTTGGTGAACTCCACCAGGAAACTGTCCGTCTCGACGGACACCGACTGCTCGCTTCCCGCTTCGACGGGCAGTTCCCCCTCCGGGGCCTCGATTGACAGTAAGGCTGGGTCCGAGCTGTCAGCGCGAGTGGGCTCGCCATGTACGGGTGCTGGTTCCAGCGTCATTGGCTGCTGTGAGGACGACGGCGGCTCCGACCGCGGGGCCACGAAGAAATAGGCCACCATCACCACAGCCGACAGTACGGCAGCCAGAATCATCCGGCGGTGGATGAATTGATCGTCGTTCAAGGGGTCACGCATCGGCTGGGCTTGAGTAAGTCGGATGGGGGGTCAAGTCGGCCTTGAGCGCGAAGGAGGGAGGGCAGGGGGGATGAACCCCCGCCAGCAGCGCAATGGCGGCAGCGCAGGATTCCCTCTGCCGTCAGCCAACGCTCCGGCGGGACCCGGCCACGTGCACCGACAAGGGCACGTCCCGACTCGTTCGTGGCGGTCAGTCGCTTTCGGGCCTTGACGCGGCGGTCTGCCAGCACTGGAGTCGTTGCGACCTGCGCCGAGGGCTGTGCGTCTACATGTAGATTCACTGTGTCTTACGCACTGGCTTGCTTGCTGATTTCGTGAATCTCGCGCTCAAGGCCTTGAGCCCGCCTCACACAGCCAATCCAAGTGAGAGCCAGGAATGCCGCGAACACGGTCAACGGTCCAGGGGATTCGTAGAACAGCAATAGCGATGGCGAATCAATTCCCAGCCACCTGATGACCCCGACCGATCCGCCGCCCCACCAAAACCCCAGCGCGCCGGGAAAGAGCAGGCACAGGACCCAGCGTATCTCCAGGATTTCGTCGCGCTTTCTGCCAAGCTCCACACGCAGGAAGTTGACGCATACCTCTGGCCGGGCTGCGGCGTTCAAGCTCACAGGCTGCCTGTTTCGTGTGACCCTCAGGCCCAGGTACAGCAAGACGGAAATCCCTGACATGCAGCTCACTCGCAGGAAGGGTTGCCGGAAATAGACAAGCAAGACGCAGCAGACCGTGATCAGAGACCCCAGCGTCAACATCCACGTCCAGAATTCCCGGACACTTTCTTGGTGAAGCTGACGAGCCCTCGTGCATACTTCCTCCAAAGTGATCGGGATGCCTTCTTGCTCCTGGGCCTTCCACACTGCTTCATGCTGCCTCTCTGCACCACGCTCATTCATGATCTCTTCCTCCCGGGAATTGGCTTCTCAGGACCCTCTTGATCCGGTGAATCTTTGTCGCGACATTTGCGGGCGACAATCCAGATACCTCTGCGATTGCTGCCGCGGATTCCCCCTCGAGGTGGAGGACAATGATCTGCCGATCCAACGGCTTCAGTCTTCGAACTAGATCGAGCAACCTAGATAGAGAGTCCCTTGCGATCGCCACTGCCACGCCATCGATGTATCCAGGTTCCGTCTCGAGGGTCTCGAGGTCGACCAGGCGTCCACGAGCCCGACGTCTCTTGAGCACGTGAGTCGCAGCGACGTTATGGGCGACTCGATAGACCCAGGTCCGGAGACTGCAACGTTTGTCGAACGAAACCAAGCTCCGCCAAATGGCGATGTGGATTTGTTGAAGGAGATCACGGCGACGGTCAGCGTCAGCTTCGTATGCACGTGCCAGACGGGCCAGCGCAGCACCGCTTGCATCAATCGCAAGCTTGTACAACTTGTCGTGGTCAGCCACAGAGCAGTCGACGTTGCCCCCTCTATGGGATAGTCATCGGAACTATCGAGTTTCTTACACGACGGAGCACCTGATTCTCCAAGCGCTCTACGTTGGAGGGCGAAGGCAAGCGCCCTGGACTGGTCGGCGACAACCTCCATGCCGCCGCACTTGCCGCCGCGACGAGTCCACTTCCTTGGCTACGTCGCGGGCATCAGGCACTGTGCCGCCCTGAGCGCCTGCCACGCGGCTGGCCTGCGCTATTTCGCCAGCCTGCTGGAGGAAGTGCCAACGGAGTCGTTCCCGGCATCGTGCTGGCAGCACCTGGAGTTCAATGTCCGCCAATGCGAGCGTCTTGGGGAAGACCGTCGGGCGGAGGGACCGGGAAGGGCCTGTCCAGATTTGGAACAGGCCGACCCGTTCGGAGAGGTTCGGAGACCCTCATCAGCAGCCGGGAAAGCAAGGTACGAGACGGGATGATGATGACTTGGTATTGAGGCACAATCCCTGCGGTCCGTAGTTCAGAAGTGGCGGAGTCCACCTTGAATTCACCGACCAGCTGTCCAAGAAACAAGCCGGACCACGGCTCATCAACCATTTGGAGTCCAACCTCTAGGAGGCCGCGACCTCGATCAGGCATCGAGTCGAAACAGGATTGAGATGATTGCAATGTCCGGTGGCGGCGCAGCCGTTTGGGTCTCCGCACGCCAGTGTTGCTAGAAAGCCGCACTAGGACCACGGGACGGAGAAGAGGAGGAGGGCGATCGGGATTCCGGAGAAAACAAGAACCCTGCTTCGCACGGTCCGCCGTGTCAGGTACTGGTGGCAGGTCACTGCTCCGCACGCAACGACAAGGAACAGCATGGTCCACTCGTCGGACAGTTTCGTGCCAGTCCCACCCTGTTCCAAGTGCCACCTAGTCAGAAAGCGCACGCCAATGGATCCGGTCCACAGGACACCCAAGCAGATCCCCGCTAAGGCCGCCATGCCGGCGAGGTTCCGTGTCAAGACCGCCAGCATTGTGAATATGGAAGCCCAGGCCATTGAGGTGAGCAGGGCTTCAAGTAAAGATGGAGGAGATTGCGCAAATGGGCTCCCCAATGCCGATTCCACGATGGCCGCGGGCAATACGACCAGCATTGCGAGGAAGGCAGCCTTGCTGGCCAGCAATATCGTTCTGGGAATCGGGCGGCTCAACCAGAACGCGGTGCTTCCGACGGCGGAGTCGGAATGGATCAGCTTGGAGACGACTGCCGCACGGACCAGGAGTTCCACCACGGCGGCTTGTGACAAGAGGATGAGGAAGTCAACAAAGACGAGGTCAGGCTCATTCTTCAGGCGAATCCTATGTGCGCTTGAAGCGCCTATCAGGATCACCAACGCGTACCATGTACCGAGAATGTTCCGGAGATGGCGAAAGTCCTTGCGGATGATGTGCAACATCAATTTCATGTCTGTACCTCCATTTGTCGCCGGTAGTGCAGCGCGAGTGACATGCTGTTTTCCGTCATCTCCCTGAGCCCCGGGGACAACCTCCCGAATCCATGCCTCGCCGGTCTGCTCGTGATAGTCGGTCACTGGGTTTCCGCACGCCAGCGTTGCTAGTAGTCACGTCAAAACCACGGGCCGGACAAGACCAAGATGACAATCGGGATTCCGAAGAAAGCGAGGACCCTGCTTCGCCCGGTTCGGCGTGTCAGGTACTGGTGCCAGGTCACTGCTCCGCACGCAACAACAAGGAACAGCAAGAGCCATTCGCCGGAGAGGTCCCAGCCAGTCCTGCCGTGTTCCGAATACCACCTATTGAGAAGGATCAGGCCACTGAAAAAGAGCCATATGGCGCCAAACACGATCGCCGCCAATGTCGCCATGCCCACGAGGTTCCGCGTCAAGGCCGCCATCAGTGTGAACACAGAAATATAGGCCATTGAGGAGAGCAAGGCCTCAAGAAACTGTGGAGGGGTGTCCGAAAGCAGTGTCCCAAATTCCGATTCCACTATGGCCACCGGCAGCACCACCAGCACTGCTAGGAAGATGGCCTTGCTGGCCAGCAAATTGGTCTTGGGGATCGGGCGGCTCAACCAAAACGCGGTGCTTCCTACCGCGGAGTCGGAATGGATCAGCTTGGAGACGACTGCTGCACGGAGCAGGAGTTCCACCATGGCGACTTGCAACACTAAGGACCAGAAATGATGGGAATATTCGGGATTCTCTTTCAGCCGACCCCAATGAGCGTTCCAGGCGCCTGTCAGGATTACCAGCGCGCACCATGTACCGAAGATGAATCGAAGATGGCGAAAGTCCTTGCGGATGATGTGCAGCACCAGTTTCATGTCTGTACCTCCCGGTGTCGCCGGTACTGCCGTGCGAGCGACATGAAGATCGCTTTCAGTGACATGCGATTCACCGTCATTTCCTTGAGCCCGGGGACAGCCTTCCGAACCTGCGCCTCGCCGGTCTGCTCGTGGTAGTCGGTCACCACGAACCGGACCCTCTGTCCCGACGATTCGGCCGTTAGCCACGAGTCTGGAACTGGATCAGGGAGCTGTTGGCCGGCGGCCAGTGTGAATTCGCATTGACGGAAGCGATCCTCCAGCGCTGCAGTGGACTCCGAGACTCGCAGCTGCCCGCGATCAATGACACACACCCAATCCACTAGGCGCTCTACCTCGTCGATGTCATGAGAAGCGATGAGTACGGTCCACTCGGATCGGCCGCTCAGTTCAAGCAGCCCCCGGATGAATTCATCCCGCACGAGCGGGTCCAAGCCACTGAACGGTTCGTCCAGAATGACCAGTTCCGGGCGATGGGCGAGGGCTACGAGCAAGGCGACCTTGATCCTGGCACCACGGGAAAGGCTCTTGATCTTCTGGGTGGGGGGGAGATCGAACAGTTGGACCAGGTCATCGCAAAGATCCTCGTCCCAGGATGGATACATGGGTTGGCAGTAGTCGATCAACTCCCAGACCTTCATCCATCCGGGCAATTCCTGGTTCTCGGAGACATACCCGATGCGGGACAACTCCCTGGGTCCGAGTTGAACGGACTCCGTACCGAGAACGGTGGCGTTTCCTGCGGACGGCCGGATCATGTTCATGAGCATCTTGATCGTGGTGGTCTTGCCCGCACCGTTCGGTCCGAGCAAGGCGCAAATGCGTCCTCTCGGCACCTTCATGGTGAGATCCGTGACGGCCAGGTTCTTGCCAAACCGCCGCGAGAGCCCTTGAGTCTCAATGATTGTGTTCATTCGCTCCCGACCTCCTGGCCACGCTATGTTCCTGTTGCCGACCCGGCCGGGCTGCGGAGAGTTGAGCCCATTGGACCTGGATCGCCTCGATCACCTGCTCCATCGTTAGCGACAGTCTCCGTGCTTCGACGACCAACTGCTCAACCTCATGGACGAGGAGGGCGGAGCGCTCCCGTGGTGAGGGCTCCGGAAGTTGAGCGACAACGGTCCCGACTCCCGGCTGAACTTCCAGGAGTCCCTGGTCTACCAGTCGAGTCACGACCTTTTGCGCCGTGTTGGGATTGATCCGCAGTTCCTGGCTCAGAGTTCGGACCGAGGGGAACCTGTCACCAGGTACCAGTTGGTTCGAAACGATCGCCTTTTGCACGGCGTACACCAGTTGCTGGTAAACCGAGGAGCCCGTTCCCAACTTGACCGTGAAGGGCAACATAACTGTACTAGGGACTCTAGTACAGTTATTGTCAAGTACTTTCTTGAAAGAATTTCGGGTGTCACTGTCCGATGGGGAGTGAGGACGTGCTGAGCCGCGGCTAGCCGGCTATGCCAAGTAGCCTGGTTGCACGGCGTCGATAGTCGAATCTTCGCATCGGCAATACACGCCGTGGCTCGGAAGTCACCCTGCGGCCATCATCGAGAGCGGCAGCCTCCCTCAGTCTAGGTTGAGTCCTCACCCAGTTCCGCAGGCACCGGAGAGCTCGTGCTCGGGCGTTGCCAACAGATGGTTCACGAGTACCACGAAGGTGTATGACAGAGTGAGAGTTCTCCGTGCGGCATGCTGGACGACAGATAGGGGGTGCCCGCCGCTGTGCAGGGGGAGGCTTCAAACAACCCGCTGCCGGTGCCGTTGGCCAAACGAACTCGTGAATGGCGCGAAACTGTCGCGCACATTCCAACAGTTCGGCCCCTTTCTCCCTTGGTTGCGAGAGTTGGGCTCAATGTGGACCAGAAAGGCAACCAAACACGGGCGGCTCGTTCGCGGAGGCCTCCTGGGCAGTGGGGAAAACCAGAGCAGTTGTAGCCTATTACAGGAGGCGCCTTGCATAAGCACTGGTTCCTGATCTGGAAGAACCTGCGCAGGAATGCCAGAAGATCCATCCTGACGATCCTCAGCAACTCGATTTCGGTGTTTCTGCTCGGATCGCTGTTCTCGGTCTACGGCTGGCTCTACAACACGGAGGTCGGAGCGGAGTCAGCCCTCCGATTGCTCACGCGTCACAAGGTGTCCGTGACCCAAGCCCTTCCCTACCCGTACCGCGCCAGGATTGCGGCGATCGATGGCGTCGACAGCCTTGTAGCCATGAATTGGTTCGCCGGTTTCTATATCGATCGGCAAGCTGAGAACATGTTTCCCCACTTCGCGGTGGAACCGGACGAACTCTTCGATGTCTTTCCGGAATACGATGTTCCACCTGAGCAACTCAAAGCGTTCAAGCGGGACCGTCAAGGGATGGCAATAGGGAAGTCTGTTGCCGACCGATTGGGGCTGGAGCTGGGCCAGAGGATTACGCTCCAGGGCATTTTTTCTGACTTCGATCCGGAAATCAACATTCGAGCGATCTTTGAGGGGCCGGACGACTTCAATGCTTTCTTCCATATCAAGTATCTGGAGGAAGGCTTGGGGCCGGAAAGGGGTTCGGACGTCAGTCTATTCGTGATCCGTCTGCGCTCTATTGAAGATGCATCGTCTGTGTCCCAGGCGGTTGACGAGATGTTTCGGAACACACCCGCCCCGACCAAGACCGAGGCAGAGGCTGCCTTCGCGCAGGCGTTCGTCAAACAAATCGGCAACGTGAAGCTCTTCCTGTTGTCAATCGGGACGGCGATCGTGTTCACGATGCTGATGGTTTCGGCCAACACCATCGCGATGTCTGTTCGCGAGCGCACTCGCGAGATCGGGGTTCTCAAGACTCTTGGATTTCCATCCACTTCAGTGCTGGCTCTAGTGCTGGGCGAAGCGACTCTGATTTCCGTCTTGGGCGGAGTCGTGGGCGTGGCGCTCACGCTTGGCGTGACGACGGTGATCGCAGGCGCTATGGACCAGTTCGTACCCGGATTCACCCTCCCGATCTGGGGAGTGCTTCCATGTTTTGCCATCGTGCTCGCCGTGGGGCTCACTAGCTCGGCAGTGCCAGCCGCAGTTGCGGCCCGCAAGCCCATTGTCGACGCCCTGCGCCATACGGGCTGAGGCGGGTCAGACACGCATGGCGATTCCGGACTCCATAGAGCATCTCGATGGCCGCTGACCTGACTAGCGGCACGGGGTGTACAGACACCGCTTGTCACGGCGCTCTAGGAGCTCATCTTCTCGATTTGCATTGCGCTCTTTGATCTACTTGGTGTGCTGAACCGATCCGAATTCGACCGGTCGAGTCCGGCAATCTTGTCGCTCCCGCTGCTTGGCGGCGAGCGAGTTTACGTGCCAAGCTTGCGGCACGAATACGCCAATCGTGGACCAAGCGATGATCGCCAGACTCCCCTCGCAAGTGGGCGAACGTCCGAATCGTGAAGTCTGGCCGCGTGCAACCAACCCGTTGATCAACTGAACTGATCCCTATTCATCAAATGATCCACCATCATGATCGGTAGGGTGCGGATCCCGGCCTCCCACAAGGGTTCGAGTAGGACCATCCGGCGTGCAGTGGGCGGGGCCTTCCCCCTCCGTTCGCCGAATGTCATCCGATTCCCCGATTCCGGCGCACAATCCGGGCCATTACCGCCTGAGTCTTGCCATCCTGCGCAAGGACTAAACCAGAATCGCAAATGCACCCCATCCCGATTGGGGCTGCATAATTAGGACCGGGCACGTGGCTCAGTTGGACACTCGCACCTCGCGCAGGAATCTGCGCCACCGTCGGCTGGCTACGGTTCAGCCCCTTGGGCCGGCTCGCTTCGAACTGGTTTGCAATGCCTTCACCACTTCCTGTGCCTAATGAGCTCGTCACCATCCTCTCGCAGCCCAGCGCGCACGGAGGCAAGGCCCCCGCGGAGCCTCTGCCAAGTCTGGATCACAACGATGCGGCAGAGGTGGCCGAGGGCGGAATCGTGTGCGCCTGGATTAGACTGTGCATTCTGCAGGCTTGGGAACGCACAGGCCTTCGCGAGGGCGAAATACCGCACTCGTCGCGCAGTTCGAGGGGGAATCAACTTAATGACTGACCAAGGCCAAGGGCAATCGAGGGGACGCCTCTTCCAGCACCCTCTGTCAGCATCGACAGGTGGTCGAGCCTCAGTGGCGAGCTGGGCTGAAGTCGAAGACTGTGTTGGCCAAACCGCGGTGCAATCGAAGAATGCATCCGTTGATGGTGTAGATTAGGAGCCGTCAGACACCTCCCGATCCCCCGTACAGCACTGGAAGCCTGCAGCATCATGCATGCCCTACGTCACGCTCCGATTTCGCTAGCGACAGCCGTCCTCGCCGGGGGCCTGCACATGAATGGGCAAGAGCAACCCTTGGTGCAGCCGGACACTGAGTACACTGCGGACCATGCCCAGGCGCTGGATCGCGTCGACAAGCTCTCGGAACTGCTGTTGGGAATGCCCCGGACCCCGGCAGTGGTCAATGCTTTGTCACAGCTGGGAGAGGTGGCCTGCCGGCATGACAAGGATCTCGGCGTTCGGGTGTTCGAGAAAGCCTATGCCGTTTCCGCCGGCATGGCCTTCGACCTTGTCGAGGAGTCCTCCCTCCGTCTGCTGTCCAGGCTCGTGTCGAGAGCGTCGAACTGTCATGCAGAGTTTTCGAGCAGGTCACCAACCGGCCGCGAGAACTCGCCGAGACTCCAGCCTCGGGCACGCCTGAGCGCCACTTTGGACGCCGTGACGACAAACCCTGCCGCAGCTACGGGCTTCGCGCACGATGTAGTGGAAACCCTCTCCGACCTGGACGCTCGGGAGCACCGAGAATTTGCCGGGGCACTGAGGATCCTTAGGAGAGAGCGGCCAGCGGAAGCTGACGCCGTCTTTCGGCACGCTCTCCGGAAGGTCACGTCATCGGGGTCGGTCGGAGAGTTTTTCGCGCTCGGGAACTATGTATTCGGCCCGGAGGAGTCGCCACTAGGCCCCGGTGCCGTCGGGTCTATGGGTGTTGCGGGCGGGGGCAGAGTTTTTATCTTCTCGACGCTCCGACCAGGAATTCCGGACGAACTGGCGAACCTCTACATCGCGTCGTCTAGCGCAGCCCTTGCCCGCCTGGGAGTGCTGGGACAAGAGGACATCCTTGCATTCGGATTAACAAAGCAGTTGGAGTCTTGGGCGAAATCGCACGCTCCCCATCAGGCGCCGGCCCTGTCGAGCCTCCTGGGCGATCAACAGGCAAGACTGGACCAAACCCAGAGCTTGTCCGTGGTCGCGGAACGCATTCGTCAGCGGTTATCAGGCAAGCCATTGCCCGGACTTGAGGAGCGGATTGACTCAGCTCCCGATGAGCCCACCAAGGCCCGGCTCCGATTTTATTCGGCGTACCTCAAGATCAACTGGGGTAGCCTGGAAGAGGCGCGTGAAGTCGTGGCGGAGCTGGAGGACGAGATTCGTCCGCCGTTGCTCGATATCATTGCCCTGAAGGAAGTCCAGAAAACGATCGGCGAGGGTGATCTGGAGGCGGCCCGTCTCGGGCTCTCGACGCTGAACGACAGACTCCACCTGGCCCTGGCGGCCCTCAGCTTGGCCTCGGCCCACTGGAACCTGTCGGACGATTCCGGCATACGCCTTGAGAAGGATGTGCAGGCTGCGGCCGATGCTATCCAGCTGGCAGGCAGCGCGACGGCACAAGTCCCTGACGACATTCGTCCGAAGATCCGGGTGGCGGTTGCCGGAGCCCTGGCACTTACAGAGCGATTCGAAGAGTCGCTGGCGGCACTCGAACTCGCGTTGCAGGAATTCAACTCAGCTCAGGAAGCCGAGAAGAGCCCCCACGAACTGCTTTCGGTCACGGTATCCGACAGTGGTGCTGTATACGCGACGCCCACTCGTGACAATCTGCCCATGTTTGGTTTCAGCCTCCTGCCGCCACTGGAGCGAATTTCCAACTTCGCTGGCGCAGTCCTTCAACTTTCGAAATCCCCTGAGCCAGAGCTTGACCGCCTAGAAGGGATCGTAACCCGGGCCGTCAATCCGCGAATGCGAACGAGCGGCCTGGTGGCCATCCCCGAGGGCGCCCTCGCCAACGCGTTTCGTTCGCAGCGGGAACCGTTGACGGAGCCGGGGGACAGCGACGAACCGGACGGGGAGACGCCAGCATGGTCCTCAGCGGACGAGCAAGAAGCGCCCGACTAGTGGGATGGTTGCCGCTTCTGACGGTATTGGGTTCGCGTGATTCCAACCCGGTCGGCAGTCAGGTCGCCGGGGCACACATGGAGGGGCCAGCCAAGAGGGGGCGAAGCTGCCACGCACCGTGGGCTTTTCAGGTAGGGGCCGGATGCTGCCGGGCCTGGAGCGCTACCGGGCTGGGACAGCGGACCCATCGCACGGACGCGGGCCTCGGTTTCATCGGCACGTGCCCCGTGGCCGGCGTCGCTGTCCCACTGGACCTTCTTCTGGCCGTGCACCCTGGTGCGGGCCTGCCGGTCGCGGCCGAGCAGCTTGCCCTCGGTGTCGTAGACCTTGACTTCGGCGAGGCGCTTGCCCAGCGGGGCGTAGCGCCCAGCGTGAATCATCGTTGTTGCCGTCAGTGGAACTCGCCCGCGGCGTCCTCTTGGCCGTTGGCCAGGATCCCGTAGCGAACCAGCGGCACGCTCTTGTCGGCGTCGAAGTCTGGATCCAGCAGGGGCGGGTTCTGGAACAGCCCCGGGTAGGGGTCCTTGAGGTGTTCTTCGCGGTCTCGTCCCAACATCGGGTCTCCAGTGACCGTTCGGACGATTGGGAGGCGATCTGGGTTGCGGCTCCTGAGCGCACGGGTCTTCGCAAGGGCGAGATACCGCACTCGTCACTCAGTTCGAAGGGGAATCAACTCAATGACTGACCGAAGTCAAGCGCAACCGCGGCGCGCGAGTGGTGGCACGCCTCTTCCACGACCCTCTGTTGGCATCTGGACTGAAGTCGAAGACTGTGTTGGCCCAGTCGCGGTGCAATCGAAGAATGCGTCCGTCGATGGTGTAGACTTACGAACCGTCAGACACCTTCCGATCCCCCTGTGCATCCTTGGAAGCCTGAAGCATCATGCATGCCCTGCGTCACGCTCCGATTTCGCTCGCGACAGTCGTCCTCGCCGGGGGTCTGCACCTGAATGGGCAAGAGCAACCCTCGGTGCAGCCGGACAGTGAGTACACCGCGGACCAGGCCCAGGCGATGGATCGTGTCGAGAGCGTCGAACTGTCATCCAGCGTTCTCGAGCAGGTCCCCAACCGGCCGCGAAGACTCACCGAGACTCCTGGCCCGGGGACGCCTAAGCGCCACTCTCGAGGCCGTGGGGACAAACCCGGCCGCGGCTGCGGGCTTCGCACACGATGTCGCGGAGACCCTCTCCGACCTGGACGCCCGGGAACAGCATCTCTTTGCCCCGGTACTGATGAACTTGAGGGAAGAGCGGCCAGCGGAAGCTGACGCCGTGTTTCGGCACGCTCTCAGGAAGGTCACGTCATCGGGGTCGGTCGCAGAGCTTTTCGCGCTCGGGAACTACGTCTTCGGCCCAGGGGAGTCGCCACACTACCCTCCCGATGCCATCCAGTTCTTGGACGCTGTGGGCGAGGGCACAGTTTTCGGCTTCTCGGCGACCCGACCGGGAATCCCCGACGAACTGGCGAGCCACTACATCGCGTCGTCAACCGCAGCCCTTGCCCGCCTGGGAGCGCTGGGACAAGAAGACATCCTTGCATTCGGATTGACGAGGCAACTGGAGTCTTGGGCGAAGTCGCACGCTCCCCATCAGGTGTCGGCCCTGTCGAGCCTCCTGGGCGATCAACAGGCAAGACTGGACCAAACCCAGAGCCTGTCCGTGCACGCGGACCGGATTCGTCGGAAGTTGTCCGGCAAGCCATCGGCCAGTCTTGAGGAGCGGATTGACTCAGCTCCCGATGAGCCCACCAAGGCCCGGCTCCGATTCTATTCGGCGTACCTCAAGATTTTGAATGGTCACTTGGAAGAGGCGCGTAAAGTCGTAGCGGAACTGGAGGACGAGATCCGGTCGCCTTTGCTCGACGTCATTGCCCTGAAGGAAATCCATGAAACGATCGGCGAGGGCGATCTGGAGGCGGCCCGTCTCGGGCTCTCGACGCTGAACGACAAACTCCACCTGGTTCTGGCGGCCCTCAGCCTGGCCTTTGCCCACTGGAACCTGTCGGACGAGTCCGGCAATCGTCTCGAGAGGGATACGCAGGCGGCGGCCGATGCTATCCAGCTGGCGGATAGCGCGACAGCACAGGTCCCTGACGAGATTCGTCCGAAGGTCCGGGTGGCGATTGCCGGAGCCCTGGCACTCACAGAGCGATTCGAAGAGTCGCTCGCGGCACTCGACCTCGCGGTACAGGAATTCAACACAGCTCAGAAAGCCGAGAAGAACCCCGACGAACCCCTTTCCGTCACGGTATCCGACACTGGTGCTGTGTACGCGACAGTCACTCGTGACAATCGGAGCCGGGGCTTCAACCTCCTGCCGCGACCGAAGCGGATTTCGAACTTCGCTGGTGCAGTCCTTCAAATTTCGAAATCCCCTGAGCCAGAGCTTGACCGCCTGGAAGGGATCGTAACCCGGGCCGTCAATCCGCGAATGCGAACAAGCGGCCTGGTGGCCATCGCCGAGGGCGCCCTCGCCAGCGCGTTTCGTTCGGAGCGGGAACCGTTGACGGAGCCGGGGGACAGCGACGAACCGAACGGGGAGACGCCAGAATCGTCCTCAGTGGACGATGAAGAAGCGCCCGACTAGTGGGGCGGTTGCCGCTTCTGACGGTATTGGGTTCACGCGATTCCGGCGTATCCCAGTATCGGGCCTGCACTCGGGCCGAGGCATGACGACTGTAGCCAAACGGTTCCCGGCCGAGTGCCAGCCAGAACGATCAGGGAGCAACTAGACGGTCGTTGCACGAAGTCCCATACACAACCTCGCTGCGGTCGTGCGGTGGATTCGTGTGCTAGTGTTCGCTCTGCTTGGAGCAGTATTATCCGACTGATTGGTTCGCCTGTCCTCCAAACGGGCGAGTAGAGGCAAGAGGCAAGACTGATCCACTTTGGAATAATGTCCCAATCCGCACTTCGGTTGTTAGATGAAGAACAACAAGCCAGAACACGGTGTAGAAACGGATGGACCGGATTCGCTTTCCGAGCCCGCTGATGTAGCGGATCGTGGCGATCAAGCCCGGGTGCGACTTCGTCCGCTCTTGGCCGTGGGCTGCGTCTGTGTAGGAATCGGAGTCCTATGGTCCATTGGCGTAAGGATTGGGATTTCCCCGAATTCCGTGTCTTACCAGCCGCTGGTCCACAATCGCCTAGAAAGCCTCGTTACGGAACATGTCCAGCGAGACTTCAACGCGCAAAGCCGTGTTGGGCTTGTGATTGCCGCGATTGCCGAAGGGAAAGAGACAGTTCTCGGCTATGGGGCTCGCCACCTCGGCCATCGATCTCCCATAGACGAAAACACACTATTCGAGATCGGCTCCATTACGAAGGCGTTCACTGGAATTCTGTTGGCGCGCCAGATCGAAAGCGGAGAACTCACGCTCGACACGCGGATTGCTGAACTGTTGCCAAGAGGCTGGTCGCTATCCGAGTCAGCGAGCCAAGTCACGCTGGAACGCTTGACTACGCACACTTCTGGATTCCCCAGACTTCCGGCCAACCATCTCCGCATAGGATCGTTGGTGAATTCGTTGCTGTTCGGCGGCGATCCGTATCGTAGCTACTCTGAAGAGCTGTTTCGAGAGGCCGTTGCCACAAGCCAGCTGCATTTCATCCCGGGGACCGAAAGCTACTATTCGAATTTCGCGGTCTCACTCCTCGGGCACATACTTGCGACGAGAAGCGGATCGGATTACGGGGACTTGGTGAGGCTCCAGATCTGCGAACCTCTGGGAATGCACGATACTTCGACAAGCCATGACGGCGCGGACCGCCACAGAGTGGCAGGGAAGTACCGTTGGTCGGCCAGGCTTGGGCCAGTCATGTTAGGGCTGACGAATTCCGAATGGATCCTTCCGAATCACCTGCAGGCAGCTGGCGGCATTCGATCAAGCGGTGCAGACATGCTGAAGTTCCTGAAGGCGAACATGGGAATGGTAGATTCGGCCATTCAGCCGGCGATTGAGCGGTCCCATCAAGAGCTCTTCAGGGAGAGCAATCGAAGGGCGACTGGCATGAACTGGATGCGGTCGCGTTACAGTTCTCTTCCACAGCTCGTGATCTGGCACAACGGTGGCACCAGTGGTCACACGAGCTACCTAGGCTTTACCGAGGACGGTCGCCACGGCGTAGTGGCACTGTCGAATACTGGGGAGAGCGTTGATAGGCTCGGGCGCTCAATCCTTACGTCGCTCGCCGAAGAGAACATAACGGCTCCATGAGTATCGGTTTTGACCATAAGGCCCGGTCGATGGAGGTGGCAAGCGAGCATTGGATCACCTTGCGCAAGCCGGTCTGAATGTACAATACGGACCTTGGTGTCGGCCTGCAGGTTTTGGCACGAACCGGCATCAATTGCGAATCATCAGCTGGCCTAGCATTGCGATTATGAGAAACAGTTCAGACGCCGCCCGGCAGGAGAAACGAGTGAAGAGACCTCTATCCGATCAACTCGTAAGGCAGGAGTGGGGGCGTCTGGTTAATGTTCTCGTGCATCCGGTCAAGGCATTCGAAGACATTCGAGTTCGCCCTGGATGGATTGTTCCCGTGACAATGCTTACTTTAGTCGGGACCTTGCACATTTTCTTGGTCTCGCATTCTGTCGGCATGGAGCAGGCTCTACAGAATGAATTCGATATTTCTCAGAACGACTTGGTCATGAGAGACTCCGCTGCGAGCTTGGCCTCATCTGGCATCTTCTACATTCTCATACCAAAACGGCAGCTCGCTTCGCCTTCGGTCCGAGTTCGTACGCGGTGATCACGAAGACCGAGTTCGGAATGGGGTCTGGAACATAAACGACTCGCAAATAACGGCCTGCGTGCGTTTGCCCGAGCGCGATTCTCACGCCTTCCTCTCCAAGTCGGTCTTCCATCGGACGATTCAAGACCGCCTCGACTTCGTCTTCAGCCACGTCATGACCGTAGATGTGAGGCTGCCCACTCCTAGGATCATCGTAGTAGCGTACCCGCACCGATGCATTGTCTCATGCGGCGGAGAAGCGACTTTGCGACCACACGTTCTTACTTGGCGGTCGGTCACTGCCTCCTTGGTCTAGAGGCAACAACAGTTTCGGTTATCCGGGCAAGCTTGACCTTGGTCCACCGCCAGCGTTGAACGGATTGAGCGCGATGGCCGGCGGGATGCTCTCCTGACGGATTCGGTGATTGATGTGAAGCTTCACATTTGTGACATGTTGAGGCCCGGCTCAACATGTGAAGAACAGGATGGCCGCTTTGCTCAAGACAAGCCGCTCCCAGCTGGACCGGCTGCTCGACCTCCAGAACAGCATTACGCTGGGGAGCCTGCAACGAGCGGCTGCTGTAGTTGGACGCAGCGGGTAGCCGGTCGAGTCGGTCGGAGGTCGTTCGTATCGGTAATGCCGTTCTTGGCCTTCGATCCTCTGCTCGAGGCGTTCCATGATGCTTCCTTGCAGGAGTCGCTGAAGACCCACGAGACGTCCGCGATACGCGACCGCGGCTTCGTCCGCAACGACATGCCCTACCTAGCGGTTGTCGTCACCTACGGCCCGCGGCCTCGAAGCGCCGAGCCCGCCCCGCGGACAAGGCGCCCCTGATCACTTTCCGAGGAACCACGTTGCCAACCGCCCGAAGACCGCGACGAGGCCCTCGGGTGCAGCCTGTGAGGGGAGATTCAGGGCGTGATCGGCCCCCTCGAGCCTCTCATACACCGCGCTACGCCCGTTGGCCTCCAGTTCCGCTCTCATCACGTCGAAGCCGGCGACGAAATTCAACTCGTCCGCGGAGCCATGAACCAAATACAGGTGGGCATTGGACTTGAGGCATTCCTCAATCAACGAGGTCCGATAGAATCCTGACAGGTGGCGGAATGGATGATCGAAGCAGAATCTCGTCGTGCTTTGGGGATCGTCCTGAACCTGATCCCAGCAGTCATAGACGAGTCCCTCCGGATCAAAGTCCTGACGGCGCAAGTACTCTGCCACTACATAGAGGTGGTTCGGTCCTCCCCCGGCAAGCGATGCGACATGCGTCACGCTTGGGAGGACATTGGACACCGTGACTGCGACCATTCCACCCTCCGAGTGACCCACAACCAATGTTGAGGCAGGGTCAACTGAAGGCAGCGTATGTGCTGACCGGATCGAAGCCGCGATCGCTTCAGCCCACCTGTCGAGGGTATGCTCGTGGAAAAACTGTGGCCTGCAGGATTCCTGCATCGGTGATTGGCCCTGGTCGTCGAGGAATTCTACGCCGGGTTTGTCCACAATCAAGACCCTGGCTTTTCCCAGGAAGACGTCGTACATGACCGCCCCTATGCCGCTAGAGATTCGGTCTTGGCGTTGCATGAAGTGCGACGAGCAACCGGTACCCTGAACATAGACAACTAGAGGCAACTCCTTGGCGGCGCCTAAGGGTTCCGATAGGAAGAACTTGATCCTGCGGTCGAGCTCGTCGACCGTCGAGTACTTTCGGAACGGGTGACCCTTGACGATATCGCCCACCTCGGCCTGCACAGCTAGTCCTGGACAGGCCGGAAATGCAAGTGCAGCAATGGCAAGATACCGGGTAATCACGCTCAATTCGCCCGCGCCCCGAAGTGAATGCGTCGACGGCGGCCGCCCGGCAGTCAGGATACCAATCCACGTTTCCGGGGGCTCTGCACTCTCGTCCGTTAACTCAAGGGAAGGTCTTGAGGGATGGAGACGCGCGTGCGACTCAAGAATGGCCGGAAGCCGGCGGCGGTCGAAACAGAACTGGCCGGGCGGCGCACGGACAAGCCGAACCCGGGCTACTACGCCCCTGTCACGGTCACGAACGCCGAACGGTCGCTCGCTTCGGGTCGGGGCCCGTCGCGCTGAGTGGAGTCCGGATGGCGTCGGGCTTCCGGCTGGCCATCGCGGCCCAGCTGGTGCTGCCGGCACCGGCCCAGGACCCCTGCCCTGCCCATGCCCCACAAGTCACGATCCGGGCTACTCTTGGGAGGCGTTTAGAGGCGGCTCGAAGTAGTCTTTGAGCTCATACGCCTCGCTCATGATGGTCAAGCGAGTCCAGCCTTCCCAGATCTTTTGATGGCCCGGGGGCGGGGCGTTCGGGCGGTACAGGTAACCCCCCAGGATCGCCATCGCCCGCACCGCCAGCCCCAAGTTGTCCGGCGCGCCCAACTGGCGCTTGGCGGCGAAGT
>MKWU01003844.1_pt1 | contig 18869 bp, 21 predicted proteins | sample 809101 | NCBI WGS metagenome assembly MKWU01 (sample SAMN05860141, study PRJNA318959) | sponge metagenome | host: Aplysina aerophoba | place: Slovenia: Piran, Adriatic Sea, Gulf of Piran | collected 2013-05-07
AAATCTGGTTTTGGAGCGGATGGAACACTATTCAATCTACGGCAATCAACAATGATATCACTACTCTCAACCTCCGCCACTTTCTCCAAATAATGCCGAACCCCATCCCCATCCACATAATCAACCCGATCAGTCTGTGAAACAACCGCCACAGCCTCCGGCTCAATATCCGACATAGAATTCTTACGCTGCCAAACATCCATCCAGATACTGCTGGGGAATTTGGTAACCAGAACCGATTTCTCCACATAGTTAAACCGGATTCCTGCCACATGGCCTGTGCCAGACGCAACTTTGTAATAGCCATTTTCACCGGCTGAAACTTTGCAGGCATCACCATAAAATAACTGTCGTCCAATGGTATCTTCTGACAGTTGGCGGACACGCTCATCAGTGCCATCCATCCGGGCAGAGAAATCAACCTGCCAGCTTTCGGCATCAATATTGATATCGGTAGTTTCAGCGGCTCCGGAAAACTCCAGCATAAAATTCCGGGTCATGGCCACGCTGGGGTCTTTGGTCTGGGTGGGCAGATAGGCAATGGAAACTACTACATCATCGGCACTGGCATAAAGCCCTATCCAGTTGAAATCAAACTTATCACCTCCGGTATCCAGCATTAAGGAATAAACCACCAGATTAGGGCTGATATAACCCATTTGGCTGACCTGTTCCTGCAGAACAATCTGGCTTGATGGTGGTAACTGTTCTTCCCGGTCTACCGGATCTTCCGGATTCAGGTTTGGAATATTGGCCAGAACAAACTGATCAATAGCCAATAGTTCGTTATTAGCCTGTTTCTGTGCAATCAGGTTTTCACCGGGTATTGTAATTGCTGCCATATACTGCACTCCAGCTAAACGGCAAGGCTTGCAACAAAGGTTGAATTGTTGGAGGCTACCGAAAAATTACGGGCTTTCAGCTTTGTGTAAAGCTCTGTTAATGATGCCGTTACCGTCAACCTGTTTAGGGTGATTTCATCGGTAACAAACTGCAATCGAATAAAAAATGGTAAAGATGGCTCTGGTTCCGATATTGGCAATACAGCCGAAACCGTTTTCCTGGACAAAACCTGCTCATCACCCTTTGCAAATGCCGTCATGCTGACAGGTTCAGGAAATGGCGGAGGCTTTAAAGGAAGCCCGGCAGATGCAGTTAGCCTGGAATAAACCACCTCATGCCCTTTACCATACCCAATAGCCTGATCAGGTTCCGGCGGTTCCGGTGGCAATATGGGCAATCCAGCGGCTAAGGTTTTACGGTTAAGCCCAAGCTCATGTATCTGTGACTGGGTAACGCTTCTGGTTGGCGGTAACAGGGCTACTACGGTGGCAAAACTATTGGCAACCTCACCACATCGCATATAAGCCAAAACCGGTGTTTCCAGCAGGAAATTATACCGGCGGCAGGTTCTGCCATACTGGCGGATAATCGTTTTAAGCAGTTCCGGGTTATCAGCCAGCTGCTCATCGTTCAGGTGGATATTGACAATATCCCAGTCAATACCCTGAATGCGTTCCTCTGTGGAAATATGCCCGATATCCAGCCTTTCACAAATATTAATAAACCCAATGGTTGAACCGGCATCACGGGCATTCACAAACGCATACGCCACACGTTTCCGATACAAATCAAGCGGCTCACCATCATAGCGGGTAATATCCCGTTGCCATGCAATCAGCTCCAGAATACCCCGGTCACAAGTCAGCGGGTCAATCTGTTCAAGCGGCCATTTTGCCCACTGGGCTATGCGTTTAAACCATTCAATAGCGGCATTTTTCAGTTTGGTCAGCTCTTTGCCGCTAATCCACCATGGAAGCTTGATATATTCAAACATCAGCCAGCCTCCAAAGTGAAATCAAAGTTGCTTAATACCGGCAGGTTCAGTTCGGTGATGATATCGGTGTTTTCAAATTCCAGCGTTTTGATACTTGGGAATGCCTGGTGCAATTCTTCCGTTAACCGGGAAAACGAAAACAGGCTCATTGCCCAGGTCTGGGCCACTCTGTCCTGATAGTCGGTATTCTGCCGGAAGGCACAACGCACCATGTTTTCAATGCCCTGTTGCAGCTGGCTGCGTTCGGTGCTGGTCAGGTTGGGAACCGGCCATACCTTCAGGGTTACATCGGTTTCTATGGCCGGAATGGGGTAACAGATCATGCTGTCACCATGGCCATGAAAGCCGTTATCGGTTATATGGGTATTGATTTCCTCCACAAAGTCATCAGGAGGAATTCCGCTTTCAATCATGATGTAGCAGTTTGCGGTTCCAGGCCCTCTGGGGGCATCGTGTTCAAAGAATAAAAAGTCGGTACGAATACCGGCAAACTCGCTGATAATCTGCCGGTAAGCAGCGTCATGATGAAACAACCCTACGGCAGTGAACTGGTTGCGGGTTCTAAGCCTTAATTCATCATTGCTTTCCTGGTTGGCTCCAGGTGTCGTCAGCCAATCATCATTATTGCGAACAGATACAATACCAGCCACGGCAACAGGCAGGATCTGGTAATAACCCGGTGCCAGATTATAATTATCTCCGGTATCTGCGGCTTTGCAGGGTACATCTGCGGTTATTTCACCGTCCTTGAAGTCGGTATCGCTTATTACCACCATTTCGTAAATGGTATTGTTGATTGTGGTTGAATGAACCAATGTGCCTGCCGGAACTACCACCGGCGTGTTCAGGCTTTCACGGGTAAAGGTGATATTACCAATAGCTTCAACGGCATCCTTTCGTTCCAGATCAAAACCCCATGCCATAATATCCAGCCAGGGTTTACCGGCGGTTTTGAGATAGCTGTTGGGCAATAGGTGATAAATCAGGAAGTTAACAACCCATTTTGCCGGACTGGTAACAATGATGCTGATCAGTTTCCAGAATGGCGACCAGTCGGAGTCGTTTTTAATCAGGCTGTTCTGATCGTCATTAATCTGATCCCATTCTGCCTGCATTTCTTCATCAGTAATCGGAATGCCTGCATCCCGCACAATCTTTTCAAAATATTCTTCATGGGTGTTGATGGTATTGGTCATACTTCCATCTCCACCTTGATGTCACCGGCCAGGCTTTCAGCGAACAGATAGATCTTTTCCCGGTTACTCCAGTCGATCTTGATGGTTCCCGGAAGAATACGGGTGTCGTCTTCCACCAGAGTTTCAATTTTGGACATATTGCCAGCCCATTTGCTCTCTGACCGTTCTCCCACCAGTTCTATCAACAAACCACTGTCCATAATCATATGGACAATATCTTGTGTAATAGACGGGCGCTGCACCACCATTTCAGGAATACCAGCGGCATCAAGAGTAATATCACGATCTGTAATCAGAATATCCTGCCATTCATTGGAAGCAGTCATATCAGGCTCCCTCCATTAACAGGAATTCATTCATCAGGGCCGGGGTCATGGTCTGGTTGGTGGTGATGGCTACCTGGGTAGTTTTGTTACTGTTGTCGCTGATTGATTTGCTGATCTGGTTGGTAATGCCTCCTGCCGGAACCTCATTAGTCATGGTTTCACGGCGATAGGGCACATCAATATTCAGTGATTCCACATCTATGATGGGTTGTATTGCTGCAACTTTTTCGGGCTGATAGAGTGCTGATTCAGGCGGCACAGCAACATTAGTCTTTTCAACTTCTGCAGCACCAATATTCACACCAGGTATTTTATTCAGCCTGTCAATTACCCAGTCAACAATACCTCCCAACGATTTAAACCAGTCAACAATGTCTTCAATCATTCTGATAAAGGCTTTACCGGCGGCGGTATCAGCAAACATATTCCAGAGTGCCTTGATTCCCATCCATGCTGCATAAAGCACAGCAACCAGGGCGGTGATACCAATCACAATCAAACCTACCGGAGAGGCAATGAATGCGGCATTCATAGCCCATTGTGCGGCGGCAACACTCATGGTTATTACTCTGCCCAGATTCATAACCATCAGGAATCCAGCCCAGGCTGCTTTGCCTAAACCGGCGGCAATGGTTAAGGCTGCCATGCCTGCACCTAATGCCAGAATGGTGATGGCGGTTAAACCTATTATTTTGGTCAGGTTGGGGAATAGTTTTGTCCAGTACAGCACTTCCCTGGAAGCAGTGGCCATTGTGTCTATTAGCGGGTTTATAACGGGTAGTAATGCCTGACCTATGGCTATACGTACAGCATTCATCCCCTCAGCCAGCTGCATCCATGGATCGGTCATGGCTTCTGCCATGGCGGCGGCTTGTTCCATGCTCTGCACTTCACCCAGTTGGGTGATGGAACCTGCCAGTCCTTCGGTATCTGTCATTAACAGTTGAATCAGCTTTACCGCCTCATCAGAACCAAAGGCATCTTTCAGGCTGGTGTATTGTGCGGCTTTATCCAGATGCCCGATTTCACCCTGCAATATACCCAGAACATCGGTCATGGATTTCATATTGCCGGTGGCATCAAAAAAGGACACTCCCAGTTTGTCCTGGGCAGACACAGCCCCACCAATAAACGCATTGTATTTGGTGGCTGCTTCACTGCCTGACATGGTGGCCTGCAGGGTTCCCAACACGGCTATCTGCTCACTCATATCAATGCCCATAGCCGTTGCCGATGCACCTATGGAGCCAAAAGCCGATGCCATTTCCGAACCAGTGGTTTTAAACATCTGTACGGCGGTAGCCGTTTGCCCGGCAACCATTTCAACCCAGTTGGATTTGCCCATTTCGTCGGCGGTGTTTTTAAACACACCGTACATGGTTCCCATATAGTTGGTAATAGTGGCTACATCGGATTTTGTTCCTTTCGCCAGAACACCAGAAGCAGTGGTAAACGCAGAAAGCTCATCACCTGACAACCCACCAATAGCACTTTGAATATCATAAGAGGCTCTTACAAACTCATCAGCAGCACTGCCATAGTTGGCAGAGAACTCCAAAGCGGCATTATTAAGTTGCTCCAGAGCTTCTTCCTGTACGCCAAGGCTTTTTACCTCGCCCAGTGCCCGGTTCATCTCAATAGCTGGTGTCAGGCTCTGATAGATCAATGCCCCGGTTCCGGCCAAACCAATAGCCCCGGCTGCCATATCACGGAAACCGGATTTTGCGGTGGTAATCAAACCATCAAAGCTTTTGGTTGCCTTCTGGGCAGGGCCGGTGATCTTGTCAACCAGCCCCACTGTGAACATCAGAGGCTTCAGGGCATCAGCAGGCATGGGAGATCTACATCAGTGCAGTTATTCTCGATCAGGTTTAGTAACTGATTTCACAGCCCACATAGCGCCATCTTCAAAATGAGTTTGTGCCAGTGAGGTACAGCGTTCGTCTTTACCTGATTCTGAAATCAGATCTATCAGTTCAGCAGATTTACGCTTTATGGCATCAACAGCTTTATCTCCGGGTGCGATGCAAACCAGTAGGTCATGCTGCTTTCGGTATCGAAACACGCAGGTGATCGCTTTTCCATTGCCAGAACTGGTTCCACCAATCGCAGGCCCGAACAACCCTCAATGCTAACATCGGATTTAAATGATCTGGATGCCATGTAGCACCGGGTATTTTCATGCGCTCCTGCGGGATATAACGGTTCGCACTTTCTACCTCCCCTGAACCCACTGGCCAGCCAAGCTTTCGACAATAACCATAATCAACGCAAGCACTGAAACGATCCAAATGATTAATCAAGCAACGTAGGCGATCATTTTTTGTATGCTGATATTCATTCGCAAGGCTTTCATGAATGCGCTCGTAATCATTAGCCCACAATCCTCCCATATGTCGTCTGACCCAAAGCTCTCGCGCACGATCTGTGTAGCCTAATTCTTGTGCTGTTTCATAGAAGTGGGATTCCAAGTGCCTGTGATCCAGAATGTATTTAAGGTTCGGAATAGTTTCCACCATTGTTTCCATTAATCCCTGTGCCCCATCCCCGGGAGCTATGATTCGAGTTTCTCTGGTGCGACCACATAAATCAGTGCAAGCAAGTATATTGTCACAAAGCTCTGAATAGGGGGCGTTTGCACAGACATACAGGGAGTCCAGCGAACCAAGGACGTGAACGACACCTGTACGGCACTCCTTCCACTTTATCTCACGGGTTTTCCTATCATCGCTGAACAGCCCTGTCCGGATTTCACAACCATCCAGCTCACTGATAACTTCACTGGCCTCCTGTAATTGTTCATTATTTGCATGCTGATACCGGTCATCAAGCCAGCTTTCAGCATGCTCACCCATTGCCTCGGTATGTCGCTGGAGAGTGGTTATATCAATAGTTTGCCCATAATGTTCCGTGAATAGTTTGGCTGCTTTGGGAAAAGATTTCTCTGCACCAAAACTACATAAAGTTCGTTCAAGGTTCAGGCTCATGCCTCGCCCTCTGACCCCAAAGTGGAGCAACATAGGGCGAAGACCTTTAACCTCATCTTCTTTCTTTAAATATGGGGACTTGATGCGAATTTCACCGTGAAGAGTTTTGAATGGTACGGTAGGGTGTCTCTCTACCTTCCAGCCTTGCTGCTGATAGCGATCAAGTAGCATGGAGTGAGCTGCCTGCAATACCATTTCTTCGACATTATGAGCAACAGGCCGCATGATCTCAGTGATTTGATCATCAAGATTTAGTCCGTGCTCAGTGACTTGTTCAAGTTGTTTTATCATTGCATTTGCAATGATTTCACTGGCGGAATTTATGGCTTCGTCATAGGATTGCATAGCGGTGTCTCGCACTTCTTTGGTCGAAGTTTGTCACCATATTTTGGCTGACAATAGAGGCATCGCCACTTACCTACTGGTTTGCATCGCACCCTTTATCTCCAGCAGGATTAAAATCAATGCCAACACGATATTCACCTTCAGTCATACAAACCTCGACTAAAAAACAGAATTCAGCGTTTTCTCCCGGAAAACGCTTTGGCAACCCCATTGGCTACCACTATCCGCATCCTCTGCCAGTACTCCTTTTCCATCCAAAGGGCTCTGGCCATGGTTTCCTCCGCAGAAAGGTTAGAAAAAGGAAACCAGTGATTGGCCAGAGCCTCTAACTGGGTGAATCCTTCCTGCTCAATTTGTCTTGCCCGTTGCTGGATTTTTTTACGGTAATCTCCACATCAGGCTTGAATTCTTTAACTACCACACCAAACAGGTCACTGGTCAGGGCATCCTTAAACGCCTGGTTAACAGCTTCTTTCGTTTTTTCATCAGCAGAAACTGAAATCAGAAAGTTGTGCATGGGCGCAACTTTGTTATCCATTTGCAATGCGTTAACGCACTGGTTGTATGCCTCCAGGGTGACGTTAAAGGTCAGATCCCTATCACCCATAAGGATTTCAATGGTTTTTGTGTTCATGGCGTTATTTTGCTGTCCAGGTGTCGTATGGTTTCGCCCATTTGTTCCCGGTAATCTGAAAAAGCTTTCCGGGTCACATATTTTTCGGATAAATCAATGTGCAGCTGATTTAACTGTTTTTCTAATTCGTCAAGCTGAGTTTCTGTTTCTGTCCGGAATTTCTGGGTTTCGCTCCAGAGGTGATTTAGCATCCAGCCTCCGGGCCCGGCCAGAAGAATATTGACCAGTACCAGGGCAATGGCTCCAAGCTGTTTGTAACTCAGGGTGATGGACTCCCTGCTCATACAGTCCTCGACTTACCTGTTTTTGGTGACCAGAGGGTAAGCCGTTCACCATTGCGTACATCGAAATGAAACCAGTTCACATCGTCTTCTATAAAAGCGATGTGTGGAAACATCTCTTTGTTTTCAATAACAAACTTACGGACTTCAGCGGCAGTATGATCCCTGAATTTACAATCCATTGCCCTGCCAAAGGCATGCTGGCTGGTAGGGCTGAACTGCTTACATTCGTCGGTTCTCAGACCGGACTGTTTAAACTTTCCACCAAAGCACCAGTCATTCACTGTACAAGGCCCCAGTTTCAGGCGTAACTGATCCAGTGTGATCAAAGCCCGTTCATCAATAAGATTAAGAGCTTTGTCCCCCATCTTGTTATAAACCGATGGTGGAACCAGTTCCTGAGTCTTGAAAAATCGTGGTTTATACATAATTTAAGCTGCCCTGATATCATCGGTATCTGTTCTGGACAGATAGGCAATATCATTAATCCGCACAAAATCAGGGCTGGTCACATCAAAGGGCAGGGTGGTCATATGCTTTTCACCACCGGCCTGATCAATATCCAGCAGGCTGCTGATTCTCAGCAGGCAACCAAACAGTTCTACCTTCATTTTTTCATTGCCGGTATCCGCAAACGCATTGATATCAAAAGGCTTGAGATCACGAAACGAACCTGCTCTGGAGGCAGAATCCATAATCAGCTTAAGATTCTGGGCATCCACTTCAATCTCGCCACTGCATGCCACTTCACCATCTACGTAGTCGTTGGGGATACCACGGTCTTTGGCTACAGCCCGGCTGTCTTCGATATCGGCAGTCATGGAGTTGACGAATATCAGCAAGTCGCCCAGCTGGATATTGAAACTTTTTCCTGAAATTCTCATGGGAACCTCTCATCAGGCGGCGGCTGCGTACTGTCGTAGATCCAGAGTGATATTGGCAGTAATGGATTTTGGAGAGCCATAAGGACGCAAAGTAAAATAAATCTGAACGTCGTATTTGCTAACCCACTCAATCACAATATCTCCTGCCTGTGGTGGCTCTATCTCACCGGGGAAGGGTATTCCGTTAATTTCAACCCTATGACTCATCTCCCGCAATGGTGTCATAAAGTAGGTTTCATTAAAGGCAATGGACTGGGGAGTGCTGTTCAGCAGACGGTTAGCAATACGGGCAACAGCCAGAAGGTAAATACGTCTGGCGGCTTTATCGGCTACCCGCAGATTCTCAATAACACGGTAATCACTGGTTTCCGGAGCTAATGTATAACCGTCAGATGTATAGGTTCCATCGTAGTCTTCATACCAGGTGGGAACAGTGAAGCGGCCATTGTCATGCAGATCCAGCAGGATTGATTTATCCAGCGTCCTGCCACTGGCATCTACAGGGCGATCGGCATAGTTTCCGATAAGCGAACCTGTAGCTGTTCTCATGGGGCTATCTGCCACACTGACGGATTTATCAGCAAGCCTGCCTGCCAGTGCTCCAGGAAAATCAGGATACAGCAGGGGAACCACAACAACCCGGTCAGCGGAAACATTTTCAGTAATATCATTGGCGGCACTGGTGTAATCGCTCCAGCTTTCACCATCATTGCTGGTATCCAGTTCCCGGAATGCAGCCTGAAAAAACGTCCGGCGCTGATATTTGCCGATCATGTTTTCTGCTTTGGCGTGCATATCTTCCAGTTCAGCTTTAGTTTTAACCGGATCGCAACACACCACAGATTCAACACTGACCTGACCAACAGCATCATCCACAGAATCCAGCAAATCAGCACTGTCAGACAATGGCAGAAGATAACCAAACCAGTTCTGCCCACCATTATTAATGGCTGCCTGAACCTGTGTTTTCAGGTTGCTGGATGTGGTTCCCAGTAGGTCATCAAGATCAGTGGACATATTAATGGCGTGAACCTGGTCAGTATTATCTGAACTGCCAGCCACTCCGGTAAACAGATCCAGGCATTCAACGGCGGTGGGAGAGCCTTGCCCAAGATCCAGATTGTTAACTGTAACGGAACCTAAAGCCATGTGCTGCTCCTGTTATCTTGACGCTTTGGAACGGCGTTTCCGTTCCGAAACAATCTCATTGCTCATCATTTCGGAGGCATTGGCTCCGGTGACTCCCAGAAAGGGACGGGCAGGAATTTTCACTGTCCAGCGTTTGGGCGGGTTCTCGATTCTTTTCAGTTTTCGAATCAGCAGTGCAGCCTGCCCCATCTTCATATTTTCAGTTACCCATTTCTGACTGGGTTTTCTTCGTTTCGCCCTGCCTTTGTTGGCACCTGATTTAAAGGTTTCTCCGGTACTCACCCTGAAACCCGATTTAATCAACGCTTTTGCCTGCTTGCGGCTGGCAGGTTTTTGATAGTCCGGAGTGCCATGAATATTCACCATACGGCTGGCACTAAGCACTTCAGGCACACCAAACTGGTGACGATAGGCCAGCTTTGCCACCATCCGGTTAGGCCAGGTCAGTTTTACGTTTTTTGCAGAAGCATAAAACTTGATGTTCTTGCCCATCTTTTTTAATACCTTGCCCCTGCCGTATTTACGTTTTTTCATGGCCTCGCCAGTCATGGTTTTCTGCTGGCGGATATGATCACGGCTGGCTTTTAACAGATTTCTGCCAAGATTTTTAAAAATGCGTTTTCTGGAGGTTCCGGGCAAAGAACGGATCTCAACTTCATGATTAATGGCGGAAGCTCGTTCGGCATCGTAGGTCAGGGACATATCAGCCTTCATCGGGCTCCACCTCATCCACAGATTCCGCTACATCAACCAGAGGTTCATCTATCAGACTCCAGCGTTTTTCATGCCAGCAAATATTGCCGTTATCGTTCTCTACGATCATGACCGGCTCAGTAAATTCAATGGAAATATCAACGTCCCAAAGGGTTCCCGATGCGTCCAGGGCTTCAATATCAATTTCCGGATCTGGCATCCTGTAAGCATCCCTATCCGGATCGTGATCATCCAGCCACGATGCCAGCCATGCGGCAATCAGTCTGGAATCTCCGGTGTAACGCTCTATCAGAATGGTGCATTGATAATGCATTCTGCAGAGTTCCAGGTACTTCCCCATATTCCGGCTTTCAAGAATCTCAGAGCAAAGATCTACCCAGGTATCAATATTCTCTCTGGCAACAAAATCCAGTTCTATCAGGTAGCCGGTGATCTGTTGAAGTTTGCGGCTCATAGGAAATCCACTGAAATATCAGAAAGTTCCAGAAATGCCCTGATCGCTTTATCAGCGTTACAAAGGTTGCTCACTTCAGTGTCGTAGGCTGATTTTGCCTGGTTCTCTGCCGGTTCCCGTCGGTCTATAGTGGGGTAATCCCGGCAGATAATGGCTTTGCAGCGGCAGGACACAGCCCGTCGATACAGCATTAGTAAACGGCTCTCGTCGGCGATGGTTTCAGCGGGTATATCAGCCAAATTCTTATAACCTTCATCCATCTGGCACTTCCGGTACTCAATCAGCTGAATATTGGTTTCCAGCATTGCATGGCTCAAATGTGCCTTGATGGTTCCGGTATCCAGCTCGCTGGGTACACGGTAATCCCGGCAGAACTTGCCAATATCCACATCCGGCCAGAATGGCTGGTTTTGGGTAGTACCTTGTCTTGGTTCAGGCTGTTTACCGGAAAAACTGTCCATACTCAAAACCTTAAAACCGGGACAGGACAACAAAAACAAGCCCTGAACCAACCTGGTTTGACTGCTTTTGTGCCTGCCCGGTGCTGGTGTTGAGGAGTCTGTTCATTTATCCAGTTTCTTTTTAATCTGGTTAATCTTGGTGGTGCATTTTGCCCCTACCGGATCTATTTCAGTGGCTCTGACAAAATGTTCCATGGCATCTTCCAGCTGGTTATTGCTCATATCAATATCACCAGCCACTTTGTGGTATTTGGCAATCAGCTCCCTTGGAACTTTCCAGCCATCTTCGATCATTGCTTCAAAAATCTGGCTGAACTCCGGATCGTGGGACTGGCCTCTGGCAATCTGTGCATTGGCCCACACCAGAACATTGTCAGCAATAAAGGTTGGCAGGTTGGATTTTTTAAACCTCTGAGGCATTGGTTGCTTCTGATCAATAGCGCAATGGATAAATTCCATAGCTTCAGGAATTTGCCCGGTATCCAGCAGCATGATAATGACTTCCACAAGAACTGGATTCCGGTAGCATGCCTCTTCTTCAATATATTTATGTGCTTCAGGAATATATTTCGGTATCAGGAATTCCTGCCTCTGTTTGTTCTTGTTATCGGGTGACAATCCAGACAGTTTTTTCAGGTCAGTTTCCAGACTGTTAACCAGCAGTTGAAAGTTGTCGTAATCTTCCGCAGTCTGGCGGATGGTTTCAGATTCGTAGTCTTCGGCCAGCTGGTCTTTTTTGCCTACCAGTTTTTTGGCCGTTACTGCATCTTTAAATTGCAGGGCTATTGAGGTCATACAGCACTACCTGCTTCGGTGTTATCTTCTTTATCCCTGTTACGTTTGCCGGGTTTTTCAGGTTGTGGTGGCTCTTCATCTAAAAAGACAACATTGTTTGCCTCTATACCAGCGATGGAATCCAGATTCTCAATCATGTAAGCATCATTGGAACTCATAAAGTCAACGACACAGTTTCTTTCCGGCTTGTCTTCCATCTTGCGGCGCATTCTTCCTGACTGGAAATAGATGGACAGGTTTTTAGGATCGGTGACAACCAGACCTTTATCAGGAAAATTCGGGACAATCAGGGAAGGTAAACCGCCATAGGTTTTCTCAAGAATCATAACCTGACTTTTTTCTGTAGGTTGCTGGGCAAAGGATGAGAGGGCTTTTCCCATATCATCAGCAACCAGTTGCCGACCGACAACAGCCACTTCATTCCCTGAACGCTGGGCAACCTCTATTATGGAGAAAATATCGTAGGTTATGGCATCAAGGTTTTTGTAATCACCGGCCTTGCCAATAGTAATCTGACCAGTATCGTTTGAAGATTCAGTCAGGTAATGTTCTGGCTTTTCATCCTTTAACAGCGTCAGCCAGCCCTTGTTTACATCTTCCAGATTAGGGTTGCTTTCAATGTCTGTCTCTTTAGCGGCTTTTTTACCGTACCAGCCAATCAGAATCTTATCTAAGGCTATACGGCGATAAACCTGGTTAAGATACATTTCCATAAAATTTTCGTATCTTGCCCAGATATCCAGCAATTCGTAAGAGAAAGCAATATCTGTCTCTGTCAGCATACACTCATATTCAAGCCCATCCGGTGGTGACATAAATACAGGTTGACGATCTTTATTGGAAACATCAGTACGCTTCGCCAGCGGATTTGTAACCCAGATATTTAATGCCTGCCCCTTTTTGTCTGTTACAGGCAACATATTGATCATTTGCAGGAAGGCACTTGAGTCCTGAATTTTGCCAATCAGCCTGGTTTCCAGGGGCTCAGTAACAGCAAAGGCAGAACTGACAGAATTAACGCCATAGGTTTGACACATGGACTGCTGCAGCAAGCTGTACTTTTTTCGGGTGGTAATTCTCATTGCTGCAACCTCACAATACTTCGGTTAATTCTCCAGCCCCGGTTCCGGCTGGTTTCTCCGTTGCGGGTTTGCCTGCAACGGCTTTGGAAAGCTGGGTTTCAACAGCGGTTAACCGGTCACTGATCTTTTCAACAGCGGCCAGAATTTTGCCTTCTTCACCACTTTCACCAGTAGTTTCTTTGCCAGTTTCAGGCTTTGCAGTAAAAGTTGCATTAGCAAACTTGTCTTCCAACAGATTGGTCAGCTTTTCAACGGCCTCTGCCTGCTTTTCACCCTGATCCTTGAGGGTTTTGAACTGCTCTTCCGTCATGTAGTCATCCTCCAAAGGATCATTGGGCTTTTTAAGTTCTTTGCTCAGTCGTTTCTTAAACCACTGGAAAAAGCTTTCATCATATTTCTGGTTGCTGCTCTGTTCAGCAGTCTGTTCAGTATCAGTGAACTGGAGTATTTCGGTAGGCTCGCTGATCAGTACAGGGTATTGATTTTTTCTTGAGGAGTTTTTGAAAAGTTGTAACTGGCTGGTTCCCAGGCTGGCAGGTTCATCAGTGACAGCCAGCCCCATCAAATAGGCTTTTCCGGTTCCGGCAAAATCAGGTTCTAATTCCATGGAAGTGTGTAGGCGTTGTCCGTTGGCGTTCATTTCAATCAGGCGGCGGTTAGGCTGAATCTTTGCCTGAAGAACGGTTCTATCCTTTTTGTCGGTACTGGTGCGTACTTGGGAGACTCTGCCAAAGTTGCCAAACCACCAGAGCAAATGCTCGGAGCTGATAACAGCTTCGTATTCGTCAGGGTCATAGGTTTCAGCAGCTTCCAACAGCATCTGTTCGCTGATCTTGCGACCGTCAACCGTTGGGCCTGATGTGCCGATGGTGAGCCAGTCTGTGGTTAAAGGCATAGTTTGGGGTTTTGTCGGGCAAGTGCTGAAAGGTTTAGTTGTGAAATCCGGTTAATTAAAGAAATTGTGTTTGTATTTGTTTGTAAAATCCTAAAACAGAAATTTTCAGGAATCGCTGTTGAAAACTGGGTATTACACTCCCGGCATGGCTAACCAGAAAGACATTATTGAAGCAGCTCGATCCATGTATATTGCCCGGCGACGTGTGACAGATATTGCCCGGACACTGGGCATTACCCGCAACACTATTTATCGCTGGGCAAGGGATTACGGCTGGAACAACCTGAAAACAGAAGGTTCCCCCCTGGAAGTAGGAAAGCAACGGCTGGCGGTCTTACTGGCTATATGCAACAAGTCTGAAACGCAACTGGCAGAAATAGAGTTACTGGTTTGTGTAATTGAGCGTCTGGAAAAGCTGGAGCAACGGGCAGAGAAAACGAAACCTGAAGAGAAACGGGAGAAAGGCAAGCCTAAAAAGAAAGCTTCTAATGATTTTACCGATATTGACCGGGATTACCTGTTAAAGCTGTTTAAGGAAAGTCAGTTTGAATATCAGTTTAACCAGTACCAGCATATTAACTGCCGTATAAGAAACCTGCTGAAATCCCGGCAGATTGGCTTTACCCGCTATTACTCTGCTGAAGCCTTTGTGGATGCCATTTTAAACGGCGGAAACCAGATTTTCTTGTCAGCTTCAAAGAACCAGGTGAGTGTATTCAGGGATTATATAAAGAGCTTTGCCCTGGAATGGTTTGATAAGGATATCAAAGGCAAGGATCGAATAGACCTGCATACCAAAACCGGACTGACCTCATTACATTTTTTAAGTACAAATAGCAGCACTGCCCAGAGCTATAACGGTAATCTCTATTTTGATGAATATTTCTGGACAAGGGATTTTGAAAAGCTCGATAAAGTTTCAAAGGCTATGGCCAGCCAGAAACGCTGGCGGCGTACCTATTTTTCAACTCCATCGGCTATCAGTCATCCTGGTTACAGCATCTGGAGCGGAGAGCCTTACAAGGACAAATTTCGCAAGCGCAATCAGCCTGTTCCTGAGTTTCCGGGGGAAATGGAACTCCGCAACGGCATATTGTGCCCGGATAAACAGTTCCGGCAAATCATCACCATTGAGGATGCCATAAAGCAGGGCTGTGATCTGTTCGACCTGGAAGATTTGCAACTGGAATATGGGGATGAAGAGTTTGAACAACTTTTCCGTTGCAAGTTTATTGATGACAGCAACAGCCTGTTTCAGCTGGCAACCCTGCAACCCTGTCTGGCAGATATGGCAGACTGGCGGGATTTTAGCCCTGACCGGTCAAGACCTTATCTGAATAAGCCGGTATGGATTGGTTACGATCCATCAAGATCCAGAGATGGCGCCTGCATAGTGGTACTGGCCCCACCAAAACGGCTGGGTGGACAGTTCCGGGTAATCGAACGTATCCGCATGTTGAACCAGAGCTGGTTCTATCAGGCGGAAAAAATACGGGCGCTTACTGAAAAATACACTGTGGATTATATCGGTATTGATTTGACCGGGCCCGGTTCCGGAGTCTTTGAACAGGTGCAACAGTTCTACCCCAATGCCAGACCCATTCATTACACCATTGAATCCAAGACCCGGCTGGTGCTGAAGGCCCAGGAAGTGATCGGCCAGGGGCGGATACTCTGGGATGCATCCTGGAGTGACATTGCGGCTGGGTTTATGCAGATCCACCGCACCACCACCACACATGGACAGATAACCTATGTTGCGGATCGTTCGGAACGAACCGGCCATGCTGACAGTGCCTGGGCAATAATGCATGCACTGATTAATGAGGGGCTGAATTTCCGCAATATGCGTCCGTCGTCCTATACCTTCGGTGATGAATATGAGCAAGCGGCGTAAAAAACGGGATTCAGTGGCGTTGCAGGAGTTTCGCATAGGCGACCCGGAACCGGTGCTGGATAACATGCTTGATTATCTGGGCGTGTTCCTTTCACCCTGGGCAGGGTATTACGAACCTCCGGTATCATTGATCGGACTAAGCAGAATGCGTCATGCCAATGCCCAGCATGGGCGCTGCCTGAACTTCAAACGCAATATATTAAGCCGGTTCTTTCAGCCCAATGATTACGTGAGCATGCAGGACTTTCGCTGTATGTGCTATGACCATCAGTGCTTTGGGATGGGATATTTCCAGATTATCCGCAACAGTTTCAACGGTATTTCAGGATTGCAACACCTTCCAGCCCTGAATATGCGAAAGAAACCGGATACAGAACAGGGTGAAACCCAGTTTTGCTGGCTTGGGCCTGACCAACTGTCTCCGGTGGATTTCCAGCCCGGTGAAGTGGTGCAGACACTGGAATACGACACAGTACAACAAATTTACGGGATTCCTGACTGGCTTTGCTCCATGCAGGCGCTGTTGCTGAATGAAGAAGCAACGCTTTTCAGGCGCAAGTACTACAGAAACGGCTGCCATATCGGTTATATCCTCTACACCACTGACCCGAACCTTGATCCCAAAGTGGAAAAAATGCTGAAAGATAAAATCAGGGAGGGGAAGGGAGCCGGTAACTTCAGGAGCCTGTATATCAATATACCTGGAGGCAAAGAAAAAGCGGTTCAGGTTATCCCGGTTGGCGATATCAGCCAGAAAGACGAATTTAACAGAATTAAATCCATCTCTGCCGATGATGTGATTGTTGGCCATGGTATGCAACCGGCACTGGCAGGTATCCGGCCAGAGGGAAACCAGAGCTTTGGTGATATTGAAAAAATCGTGCGGGTTTATATTGAAACCGATGTAAAAAGCATGGTGCAACCGTTTCTGAACCTTAATCAACAACTGGGGATGGAGTTATTCAGTTTTGATTTTGAGTTGCCTTTGATGGGGGATGGTGTTGGAACAACTGGCGTTGCTGCCTGATCCCATTCCAAAGAAAAGAGCTATTGAGCTGTGCAACCAGTCAATAAGGCGGATGCTGGATAACTACCGGAGGTATCATAATCCAAAGTATCCGCCTCTGATAAGGAAGCGGTTGCAGTTGCAGCAACGGCTGAAACGCTGCAACCAGACACATTTTACCTGTGAGGAACTTGGGTTGGTTCCTCCGGGGTGGCTGATTGGGCAGATTGGGGCTGTGGCTGGGTTGATTGTTAGAACTAATCGGTTTACCGGTTGAGTTGGAACAATCGTAACGTCACTTATGCGAACTGGATTCGTATAAGCATGTGTTAGATGGTAACTGCTCATATTTTATTGGCAAAACTCCGTCCTCAGAATTTTTTGCTACGGTTTTACTGAGCTGTAGCAGTGGTGAGATGAATCTTGCCAATAAAATATGAGCAGTTACGTTAGATGCTCCAGTAGTTGACTTGCATCACCATAAATTATAACAATTCGTTATAAACTGGCTGATTTAAGGTGTTGCCTATGTCTTATATATTTACTTGTGTCTCTGCTCCTGATGTTGCTGATGAAAAGTTCGAAATGGCGATGAGTGCCGCTGTACCAGAAGTAGCCAAAGTGCTTTATGACTATGATGTGGATGTTAGTTTTACAGCTCCAGACAAAATTGAGATCACATCATTATCTGATGTAATGCCTTTAAGCTTGGAAGACTGTAAAGAAAAGCTAAAATGGATTTTCATTGATGGCTCTACCAGTAAGACTTATCCTGAATTCAGATACGTTAAAACTGAAGATACACTTGCTTAAAATCCAGTCTTCACGCATCTAACAAATTTATCCAGCCGTTCGCCTTCGGCAACGGTTGATAAAGGGGTTAGGTGCTTCTGCAAAAAAAACTTCCATATATCCCTTGATTTTTTTACACTTAACCCCCATTAAGTAAAAATCATTCTAGTAACTACCACATACGGATTTTGTTAATGCAACATTTAAAAATTTTTAGGGATAATAATAAGGAGTTGATTGAACAACATGATATTGGCAATGCTCACCTAATTTGGTCTCTTGGATTATATTTAGATGAATCTGATCTTGATAGATTAGCTACAGATGGTCTCACCGATGGTAACGGAGACCGATGTATTGATTTCATTATCCAGTCAAATACAATCTTGTATATTGCACAAGGTTATTTTTCTCAAAAATCTGATTTTAATATCGCAGCTCCTTCAAAAAAAGCTTCTGATTTGAATATTGCAATGGCATGGATTGTGTCAGGCAATACAGAAAAAGTACCTGAAAAACTAAGAAAAAAAATAACGGAAGTAAGGGAACTCATTAATAAAGGAGAAATAGACTCAATTGAGTTACTTTATACTCACAATTGTGCAGAAAGTGAAAATGTAAGAACTGAACTTGAAACTTGTGCAACATATCTACGAAGTGCCTATCAAGAAAAAGATATTGAAATTACGTTCAAGGAGTTAGGTTGCAGAAATTTAGAGAAGCTGTATATCTCCCTTTCACAACAAATTGTAGTGCAAAGCGATATTAAATTTAATGGCACTATCGTTGAGTCTATAGATGGTGATGGCTGGACGTCTCATCTTGGTTATGTTGATGGACACTGGCTATACGAGCTATATAAAAATCACGGAAGCGATCTATTTTCTGCAAACTACCGTGGTTTTATGGGTATTAACAAGCGCAAGAAAATTAATAATGCGATACGCATGACCGCAGATCAATCGCCTAATGACTTTTTTGTTTTCAATAATGGAATATCAATACTTACAACAAAAATCAATGATGATAAGAGTAACCTTGAAGGTATTTCTATTATTAATGGAGCCCAGACAACTGGTTCTATAGCATCGACCCACAACCCAGAAAAGCTAAAAGATGTTAAAGTCATGTGTC
>MKWU01003845.1_pt1 | contig 18865 bp, 16 predicted proteins | sample 809101 | NCBI WGS metagenome assembly MKWU01 (sample SAMN05860141, study PRJNA318959) | sponge metagenome | host: Aplysina aerophoba | place: Slovenia: Piran, Adriatic Sea, Gulf of Piran | collected 2013-05-07
GGTGGACACGTCCGGTGGGCCAGAGTCAACGCAATCCCCTACTATACGCCGTCCAAAAACCGCGGCGCAAAATAGCCGGTGGATGAACCAGTTTTGGTCAGCGTCAGGCGCCTTATTCTGGACGTTGCGTATCGATTTTCGAGTGGCAAATGCAGTCCCACAGCGTACAATGACACCCTCTCGCGCAATCGGCGCGGACGGTCGAATTTTCCGGGGCAATTGAATGGCAAGAGGCATCAACAAGGTCATCCTCGTCGGCAACCTGGGGGCGGATCCGGACACCCGGTACATGCCCAGCGGCGACGCCGTTACCAACATCCGCCTGGCGACCAGCAGGTCGTGGAAGGACAGGAATACCGGTGAACAGCAGGAGCGCACCGAATGGCATCGGGTTGCGCTGTTCCGCGGTATGGCGGAAACCGCGGCCCAGTACCTGCGCAAGGGTTCGAGGGTCTATATCGAAGGCGAACTGCGCACCCGCAAGTGGCAGGATCGCGATGGCAACGACCGCTACACGACCGAAGTGGTGGTTGATGGGTTCAGAGGCGAGATGGTCATGCTTGACGGACGTTCCGATACTTCCGCCCCGGCGCCCATGCCGGCGCGCGGGGTTGCGGAACAGCCGGCATCCACCGGCACCGACGATCTGGACGACGATATCCCGTTCTGACGTCTACATTCGAAGTACAGTAGAAAAAGATTAGGGGCGAGTCGCTATTGCGGCTTCGCAATCTTGCCTCCGAGAGCGTTAGAAGCAAGTTGCGAAGACCACCGTCTGTCCCCACGGCCCGCAGGGCGCGTGCCGGTCCGAAGGACTCGTCCACAAATCCATAGGACAGGGTGGGGTGTAGCGCCTCCTGGCGCAACCATGCCCTGCTCTGGTTGCCGTGAAGGCCGATGCAACACCATCAATTCATTCCTTGATCGAGGCCAGGGCATGGGCACCAAGCAACGGGGATCTGACCACTGCAGTTAAGCGACGGTGGACGGGCGTGTACCCGCGGCGCGCTTTTTCAGCCTCGTCCAGCACCCATTCGCGGAAAGCCTGAATCTCCGGGCGCTGCTGCGCTGCCGCAGTGGTGATGAGGCAGCGGCGTTCGGTTGCGCAGCTCTCTCCAACTCAAGGATTGAAGCCACCGTGACCCCTGACGCGGTTCGCTTGGTACCGCGTCTCGTGACAGAATCTGGGCAAGACAGACATCGGTTGACCTTACTGAAAAGGAACCATGACAACGCTCGAAGAATCGCTATTGGCGCAAACTCGCATCCTCAAGGACAAACACGATGCGCTGGCAGCCGCCACCGGCGAGAATTTCAACCTGTTCGAGATCCTCGGTCGCGAGACTGACGAGGTCCGAACCCATTCCGCGATCTTGGCTGCATTGCTGGACCCCAGTGGTTCGCACGGCCAAGGGGCTGTGTTCTTGCGTCATTTCCTGGCCCGGTTCGGCAAGCGGTTTCAAATCGTCGACATGGTGGTCGATGCGGCGCGCGTAAGACCTGAAGTTCGGCTCGACAACAAGAGCCGCGTGGACATCCTCATAGAGACCGATGACACACGCATCGTGATTGAAAACAAGATATACGCGGGCGATCGGCTTGGGCAATTGGCGAAGTATCACGCGTACGCCGTGCAACGGCCGAACTCAAAAGTAGTCTACCTAACGCTACACGGCAACGCTCCCAGTCGAGAGTCGCTCGGAGACCTCCGTCTCGATGAAGTGGCACTCGTCTCTTACGAGTCGGATGTGCTCGCGTGGCTCGATGACTGCGTCAAGGAGGCAGTACGCGTTCCTCAAGTACGGGAGATACTCGCACACTACCAAGGACTTCTGAGAAAGCTGACCGGAAAGGCCAGCGGAGGACTGGTCATGGAACTTAAGCAACTGCTGGCGAAGAAGCACAGCGCGAAATACAACTTCGAACTTGTGCCAAATATCGCAGAAGCGATGACGGAGCTGAGCATCGAGACTGAATGGGAATTCTGGAAGGGCGTGCACCAGCAATTGACCGAGAAGGGCGAGCATGCGTGGCGTCTGATTCGCTTGCCACGAGTCGATGACGAGTGGGGTGGACTGAAGGAGGTGACACGAGACGTCATCAGGCATGCTCACGGCACGGGGCAGAACAAGTGGTATTACGGTTGGACTTTCCAAATTAAATCCGAAAGCGACCCGGATCGCTTTTGTTCGGGCGACGTGCAATTCATTCTGCGGGTTGAATGTGAGAACGACGGCTGGGGCCGCTACGGTTTGATCGCCGCTCGGCAATCCAGCGGAACCTATAGCCGCGTTGGACGAAGGGAGATGAGCGGAGATTTTGACCATTGGCGGCACCGAGTGACGGGTGAACGAAAGGGATGGAAAATCGACGACGATGGGTGGCTCGCATGGAGGCACCCAAGAGAAGACATCCCTCTTCGGAAAACCAACCCACCCTGGTTGCCGCCCAAGGTCATTTGCGGGATCAGGGAGCGCGAAGGCGTCGCCCCATTGGTAAAGGAAATCCACGATACGATTATCGGGATCAAGAGCGTGAAGCCAGGCTGGGAGTGAGCCAACTCTGATCTTACGCGTCGCGCCTTGAGTACGCGTCTCGACAGCGCCAGGCTCCGCTGGTTGCTCGCGTCAGGTCGCGGAAATGGAAGAAACAACGCCAAGTCGGCGGCGTCGGAAAACCGGCGTTCACGTATGATGTGCAGCGCACCGCCGCAAGGCGGCTGTGACGGGAAGGAACGACGAATTGGCTATCGACGTAAGTACATTCACCAAGGGGCCAAATGGAGAAGCGGCGCTGCTGCGAGTTGCCATGACGGCGTGACGTGCATTTGAAGGCAAGTATGAACCTGTGTGGCTGTCGAATACGGGCTTCCGAGGCCTGTGCGGGAAGTGTCAGGCAGGTGTTTGGGACGTAGGTGAACGTTGGAGGAAGTACTTGAGCCTACGGAGACCATGACGATCCCGGGTTATCTCCAGGAGCCTCCGGATCGGGTTGTAGATGTTGCGCCGGTAGAAACTCGCCCACAGGAATTACCTTTCGAGCAGCTCACATGGCAGAACTTCGAAAGGCTTGTGTACCGCTTGGCGCGCGAGAACTCCGACGTTGTGCACTGCGCGCGCTATGGGCGACCTGGGCAGGCTCAGAGCGGTGTCGACGTTTATGCCCGTCTGAGCGGAGGAGGACATGTTTGTTGGCAGGCAAGGAATCGTAAGGGCATCGACGCCGCAGGCATCGAGAAGGCTGTCGACGACTTTCTGAAGGGCAAATGGGCGGCTACGACCAAGCGCTTCGTCCTTTGTTTTCGTGCAAGCCTTGCGGATACTGGTGTTCAGGATGTGATTGAGACACAGGCCGGGCGGCTTGATGGCAAAGGCATCGTGTTCGAGGGTGTCGACGGTACTCAGCTCAGCGACAAATTAAGGTCCCACCCGGGAATCGTTAACGACTTCTTCGGTCGAAACTGGCTTCTTGCCTTTGCGGGTAAGGAGGCTGTGGAGAGCCTTAGGAGACCGCTCGAAGAGCAACGCGTGGTTGCACTTCGAAGCCGTTTGGCGCAGTTCTACCATGCGCGGATACATCACCTAGATCCGGACTTGAACGTTGTCCCGGGTCGGCGGGATACGCGCGACATTCGAAAGCGCTTCGTCGTCCCCAATGTCGATCCGGCCAATCCGTTCCTTGAGGCGTCGCTGGAGCCGAATGACTCGCCCGACGAGGGACCCGGACAAGACGAGCATGATTGGCAGTTCGATGAGTACAGCTATCTCGAAAAACCCGCCGACATCCGCAGTGAGACTAGCGAGTCGTCGGAGATTCCATCTGTTGCGCTCGACGACTGGCTGCTTCAGGGTGAACGCGCGCTGCTGCTCGCTGGAGCGCCCGGCTCGGGCAAGACTACAGCTTTGCGGTGCCTGGCGCTCGACCTAGTGAGCACACCCGAGCTGTTTCCCGCAGTCAATGATCGGCTCGGTGCGTGCATACCACTTCTCATTCCTTTTGCTCTCTGGAGCCGTCTCGCGGCGAAGGAGGAACGAGAAGTGGGGTTGGCGGAGGTGATTCAAGAGACGTTCAGGGCGTTCGTTCCCGACAGGGAAGTGGAGGATTCCTTCATTGAAGCACTATCCGACGAAAGACTGGTGCTGCTAATAGACGGTCTGGACGAGTACAGCGACGAGCAGGCGGCGCGGACAACAATTGCCACGATCGAGGCCCTTGTTCGCACCCACGACGTGTTCACCATCGCGACCGCGCGCCCGGCGGGGTTGCGTCGTCTGGGCCCAGTGAGCGGACACTGGAAGACCGCACGACTCATGGAGTTGCTGCCGCGTCAGCAGCGCGATCTCGCTACGAAGCTGCTGAGTGAGGAGGAAAGCGTGCCAGCGCCCGTCGCCCTTCAAGTGGACCAGTTCTTCCAGCAACTGGAGCGTGGTGGTCGACTGCGGTCTCTCGCAGGAAATCCGTTGCTGCTCCACGGGATGCTCTCGGTAGCAGCGCGTCAGATCAATCTGCCGAACACGCGATTCCAGTTATTTCAGAAACTCATCGAAATCCTCCTGGAAGTGCATCCCCAACGGCGTGCGACGGCTGCCGCTGAGATGAGTTCGCGGACCCAAGTGTTCTCCAACGACGATGTTCGGATCGAAGCGTTGGCCAAGCTGGGATTTGAGGTCCAGACACGGGGCGCGGACGCCGGGATTGATCGCGCCGATGCGCGTCGGGTAATTCAAAGATACCTGGCAGATTCGGATACCGGACCGGCGTGGTCGACGGAAAAGGCTCGACTGGGTGCGCGGGAACTGACGGACATTGACGCAGACACGTCGGGCCTTCTGGTTGAGCGTGGGCCGGACGAGCTAGGTTTTTGCCATGCCGCGTTTCGTGAACACCTCGCGGGTTTGGAGCTCGCCACCTGGGAGCTGAAGGACCTGATCAAGTTCGTGTCTGGCTGCGCGGGCGACCCACGCTGGCGCGGCACCATCCTTGTGCTACTTCAATCACTGAAGCGCAGGTCCGACGTGAAGAGGATACTAGAAGCGATGCTGGACGAACAGGAGGAGGCGCCGGACTCAACAGATCTGCGGCTGCTCCTAGCGGACGGTGCATTCGCCACGGCGTCTCTCTCGGGGGAAGTCGGTCGGCGGACGGCTCTCCACAGCCTGAGTCGGATTGAACAGGGGACGGACGATGACGAAGGGCTGGAATTGTTGAGCTTGGCGTTGGATGGTCCACGCGCTGGTCCCATTGGTGAGGCGATCGTTGCTCGGCTTTCGAGGTGGTGGCCCGGCCATACCGAGTTGCAACGGAACCTGTACGCGCAGCTTGGCAAGTGGGACCCGACAGAGGATCTTGCGCGGACGCTGCAACTTGCACTTTTGGGGGACAGCAACCAGCTGGCTGCGGCAGCGAGTCTCGCCAAGGTCTTCAAGGGCAGGCGCGAGGTGGGGGATTGGCTGAAGACGCTCGTTCATGAGTCGAAAAAGCCTTGGGTGAGCGCAGCGGCGCTCGAAGCACTGAGTCGGGGCTGGCCGTCCAGCGATGGGCTGGACAGTTGGCTTCACGAGGCCGAGCAATCGCCGAGCATTCAACTGCGCGTGGTGGCCGGGTTGGCGTTATACCGGCGCGGTCGGCGAGGTGATGAGGGAAGGGACGCGCTGTTGCAAGCCCTAGAAACCGGTTGGAGTAGATTCAGCGGAGATATTCAATCGGAGATAATGGACGCGCTTGTCACGGACTGGGCGGACGACAGCGAATTGCTGGATGCTTGTTGGGCAGGAGTAGGCAGGCATGGTCCGCGGAAATACACCATAGAGCGCAATTTCGCCCGATCCATGCTCATGAGGCTTCACCGAGCAGATGCCCGCGTGCCTCTCTGGGTACAGGAGGAAATTGAAAGGCGCGACTACTTTCCGTTCACGCGACGAGCGGGCGCGGTGCTGGAGCCAATCCTGGCCGAACATGCGAACGTGCGTTCGGCCGTCGAGAACTGGTTCGAGGGGAAAAAATATTCGAGTCACCACTACGACGCCGCGAAACTGGCGGCGATGCTCGGGACCGAGACGGCCAAGCAGTCGATGATCAGCGCGTTGGCTGAATCGAGTCGTTTTCGGTTTTGGTCGGTCTGGAGCCTGCTACATGGCTGGGGGATCGACGATCCCGAGGTTGCGGCTGCCCTGAAACCTCTCGCGCGAAACCCACCGAAAGAAAGGCAGAACATCGCCCATCACGTTCCGGCAATTGTCGGTTCTGTCGACGAGAGCTTCCGGCTGCTATTGGAGATCTGCGACCTTCCAAAGGTCACGCGCACGGACTGCGTGATACGAGGGTTTGCTGCCCTAGGGAGTGAGATTGACAAGGAGGAGGCTGTGTCCGCAATCCTTCCTCATGTCAGGAAGCTTCCAGCCATGTTCGGGGGCGAAGGCGGACTGATCGTCCATTTTCACACTGATCCCCGGGTAAGGGAGATTGCCCTGGAACGGCTACCGGAGCGGTCGCCCCCGCTGGTGGCCATGACAAGTGTCTACGGCAGCGACACGGAAATCGCATCGCTGATACTGCAGCGTGCGGCTCCGCTGCCGGCGGTGTTTCGCCGTTACATCGCCAGGAGAGCAAGCCAACGCTTCGACGACGAGGCGTTGAAGCGGGTTCTGCACGAGTGCGACCAAGAGTCGGACAGCCATGCAATGACCCAGGCGACGATCGGGCTTTCCTACGCGGTGCTCGCGAATCCAGACGAGGCCAAGGCCAGAACCGAAGTTCTGCGCAGACAACTCCACGCAGTCGGGCGCAACTACCGAGAGCGACAGGTTGCGGCCTTTGGCGGCCTACTGGCGCTAGGACGTACTGATGTCTTTGCAGGCGAGAGGGAAAGGCGCGACGACGAACCACTAAAAGTACACCTTACGCAGCAGTTTAAGGACTATTCGCCGGTACTTGAACTGGCGACGGAACGATGGGAGGAATTGGAAAAGGCGACGGGGGGATCTACGGCTAGACGCCTTAGCCGATGGGACGATAAGTCTGCCCGCTTCTGGCAGTCGTTCGCACCCTATCTCAGCCGGTCATCCAGCTTGAGGACGAAGTTCCTCGAATACTGCGAGGGTGAGTCCGTTTTGCTGGAGGGGCCTTTACTGGTAGCGCTGTCACGGCTCGACCCGGGTCGTTCACTGCTGCTGGATTGCTGTACACGGGTCTTGTCCGCAGAATTTCACGAACACAAATGGACTCCTCTTAGTATTGCCCAGTCTACGGTGGTTGCTTCGAAATGTCTGGCTAGGTATTTCTCTGAAGATTCCAATGCGGTCAACGCAATCGTTGCGGCGAGCGACAGTCTGCGGGCGCACGGAGGCGCGCTTGTCGGATTGGCGTCCAAATGGCCCGATCACGACGTTGTTGTGCGCGAAAACCAAAATCTCGTGGAGGGGCAGCTTTGGACCGGATTGCTTGTGTGCGCGACGCTCTGGGTTCTGGCTGCGCAAGGAACTTGCGAACAGGTTGCCAACGTGCTTGCCTCGTTCGTAACGAGACGCACGCCCAGTCCGTGGGATTTTCCCGAGGACGTGCTGGGTGCGTTCCGGGCGCGACTGGAACGAGACCCTGATGTTGAGGAGGCGCTCCGACAGCTCGCCATAGACAATGATGAACCAAGTATTCGCGCGTCAACGGTTCGACTGTTAGCGTCCATGTCGACAAGGCAGAGCCGAGACCTTGCAGAAGAAATGCTGGCCGCTGAGTGTCGGCGATCAGGGCCACCACGGTTCGCGCTGGACATACTCACCAATCGCATTCGGCCGGCTCGAGATCTCTTGCGCGAGGCGTTGAAAAATTCCAAATGAACCGGAAAGGACTCGCTGAGGCTATCCAGTTAGCAAACGAATTCACCGCCGTCTGAAGATTGCGTCGCAGTAGAATCATTGGTCGGATGTTCCGTTGCGTCTTTCGCGGATCGTGGCATGAGGATGATGGCCGGGCTTCAACACGCGCGAGACAGGTGGCGTTTCGCCGCAGCGCCGAGGGTGCTAACCCTGGCATGGCGACCGCGGGCGGATGTCCGGCCGGGCACGGAGTTGAATTGCAATCTTGCGCTCGATACAGAGCGCGCACATGTGGTAGCGGAACTGGGCGCGCGGTTGCTCAATTGCTGGAGAGGCCGACCAGCCTACTGTTCGCATTGAAGGGTTCGGACGAAGGCGGTGCCGGTGTCAAGGGGCTGACATGGCAGCGACGTGCGCGAGTCATAGCCGACAGGCCACACCTCGGGCAACAGACCGATGCACTGTCACGTTCGCGTCTCGAGCTGACCGATAAAGTCACTTGATGCGAAACCAGTTGCGGATCGCGAGGACGAGCAGAAAAATCAGTACGGCGGAGAGCAAGAACTGAATCGCACCGAGAAACGCCACGGACGCAGGGATGTTCGGTGAAGAAGCCCACAGCATTGGCTCCTGTTCGGACGGGTCCTGTGAGTGCATTCCATACAGGCAGGCGTAGGTTCGCTCGAGGTTTCCGGACGAGCCGATGCCGGCAAACGGAAAGGCATTGTGGACGGAAAGCACCCAAGCGGCGGTCCGTGTGCTGCCGGAGCCTGAGGTACAGGGTACCTCCTGACCGTACGGCGCCTCGGCCAGTTCAGGATTGTGACTCGCATAGATCCCGGCGAATACCCAAATGCCGGCAGCCAGCCAGAGCACTGGTAGGGCCATGGAGCGGCCGAAGTCGGATAGGACTTCATACAGCAGACCAGCCCAGAACCGGGGGCGGGACCAAGTATCTATAGTACCGCGACGCGCGATGATCTCGCCTGTCAGAAACTGAATCTCGCACTCGTGATCATGTCCCTGTGCAGCCAGGCGCCTCAAGGCACGCCAGTCTGCCGGAAAATCGGAGCCTGACTGCTGCCGGGCGAGTTTGTTCAGTCGCCCGGGATCGAGTTCGACGATATCGAATTCCGGTGCTGCCTCGAAGTCAGCGCCCACGAAACTTGGAAGTTGGGCAAAGCTCACATCGCGCAGGAAAAGGCCCTTGCCGTGCACCGCCTTGAAGTTGGCGCCTTTCCTGAATTCAGTTTGGGTGATGTGGAGGGGTACCTCAAATGAACTTTGACCGAACAGGGCGTGGGCGGAAAACACTGACCCCGAGATACTCGCAAAGCGTGAGATGGTAGCGGCCAAAAAACGAAATACTCCGGAAAATGTAGCGTTTTCGATCATCAGGTGATCGGGAAAAGCGGCATGGGTGAACGTTGCAGTCTCTCTAAATTCGGTGTTTTTGAAATGGGCAAAACCCTCGAACCTGACGCGGGAAAAGTTGACGGTATGGTGGAATTCTGCGGACGAAAAATTTGCACCGTCGGTGAATCTGGACCTTGCAAAGAAAGCCTCACCGGGAAATCGAAATCGCACAAACTCCACCGGGCCGTCGAAAGTGCGTTTCCAAAAATTCGCCTTGGCCTGTTGGTGCCAGGACCGTGTAGTCTCGTTCCATGTGGACTCGGCTCCGTCATCCCAATCGCCGGATTCCTGGAGATCCTGTTTTTTCGAAAGCATGTCGTCGGCCCAAGCGTTCCAGGCTTCGGCACCCTGCTGAAACAGATCGAAGGTTTGCTGGCGGTTCATGGGTCCATTTCCTGGCGACGGCGACAGCGTTGGGAACGCGAAGAATACCCGAACGCAGAGGCATGAGTGGGTTGGCCAAGGAACTCTCAGCGACGCGGTCCCTTGCAACGGCGGTTCGCGTTCTTCTCCGAGACAGGCTATACGCGGCCGCTGGCGCGGGACCGAGCCGCCGCCCCCAAACCCTTAGCCCGCGTACGTACGGCTTCGCATTAGCACCGGCGGCGACCGCGCGCAGATCACCCCATCGCCTGCCCGTCTGGTTTCTGCCGCGCACCGCGTACATGTTGCCGCCGGCGATAGCCGCACCTCGGCTTCTGAACTCAAGTGCCGCGGCATGACCCTCCCGACACGCATGATCGTGAATTCATTTGGAATTCACGACGGTTCCTCACCCGGAGCAGGCACGCAAGGCGCGTTGCCGAACTCGCCTGCGCTCTCCAGCAAGTCCGCCAGCAGGTTGAGGTCCCTTGCGTGCATCCCGAGCCGGTCGTGCCGCCACACTCGGCAGGTCACCCCGTCGACCACGATCTCCTCGTCTGGATAGTCCTGTCTCCCGTCCGGGTAGAACAGGTGAGTACCCCCACCCTACCCCCAGTCCGTGCGATATGCTCGAGGCGGCGCGAGGCCAGCCTACAGGACCTGTTCAATGACCTAGGAGTCGCGCTTGCAACGCTCTACCTGCATAGAAAGGGCTACACAGAAAGGGCCTTCTGTCTCGCGACCCAATGTGTGTTGTTTGCTGACGGTACAATTGATGAACGTCGCAGTAACCACGTAGCGTTGTGCAAGGCGTATAGAAGTTCCTCAACCGCTGTTCGTGCGGGAAAGGAAATGGACTCAGTGGCAAATCGTGAGTTGCTGAAGAAGGTTTCGCGTCTGTGCAAATCCGGGATCATTTGCATCACCATGACAGGGTTCAGAATCAGTCCTCTGACATACCCTTGGGCGTTGCACTTTCCCGGTCCCTACCAGACGCTCGGACCTCACCGCCGGTAGATTCCTCGCCAGCGGTGCCTGGATTCCCCGCACGCAAGGCCTCCAATCACGACATGAGGCGTGCCGCCGCACGTTCGCGCAACAGGTATAATGAAGGACGACACGCGTCCTCGAGATTGAGGCAGCAGGAGCGCGGTCGACGATGAAGCGCAATGCCGTGACGACCCGTCCCAGTCTCACGAAGACCCGTTTCGCCTGCACGCGGTGGCCGGTCCAGGTATTGCGCTGCCTCGTCGCCGAAACCGCCACGCACCAACTTGCGGCTGGACCGACGGATTGAAGCCAGTCGACCGGCAAGAGGAGCTATCCCGACATGACAGCCGCCTTCTCCAGGACCGCGCGCAGCGAGCGTCACTTCAGTGCGTTGCTGCTGCCTCATTTGTTGATGTCCAACAACTTTGCGGGCTGTCGTGCATTGTTTAAGAAACTGGAACTCCTCAGTGGAGAGGAGTGCCGCCCCGATGACGTTGAGATCGTCGCCGAACTGAACCCGATCCGTGATGTCGCAGCGCGAGCTGACGAATTCGAGGAGGCTCCCCTGGTACGGCAAGGTCAGGTTGTTCCAGACCTTTTCCTGCGCGTTGGCAACAGTGCGCTGGTCATTGAAGCGAAGTTCTTCACGTACCCGTCTGCTTCCAAGATTGCCGGTCAACTGAAAAAGCAGCGCGACGCCATCGAAACCGTGTTGCGCCATCCCAAGTGTGCCAAGTACGCGGACTGCACGTTCCGCTACCTGGCATTGACCGTGGATCAACCGAACGGTCGCGCGGAGTGGGGTGAAGACATGTCACGCATGACCTGGCGCGAGGTCATCTCAGTACTGAAACCCGTCGTCGATGCCGGCGGCAGTTGGGACACCGCCTACGCATTGGAGCAGCTTAAGGATGCGGTGGAGCGTAGCACTGCAGAAAGGCGTTCGCCGAGAGAAAATGGGCGCTGTGCATCGATCGACGAGCTACTTCGCCAGGCGCCAGCGCTCCTGGACGACGGGAACCTGTACATCGGCTTTACCGGTGGCGAAAAAGCCCTGGCTGACGTAACCATCGATGACATGGAGAAGAGGGACCATTACAAGTACTCCGACCGCAATCCGAACAAGAACTGGATTCCGTTGCACTTGGTCATATCGCACTACTTGGAGCTGCTGCACAAGGGACGGTGACGGCGCCGTGTGCCACTAGCCGGTTGCGGGCTCCCGGGGTTGGGCAGTCGTGCCTTCAGCTCCCCTCCACGACTTCGCTACCCGTCCCGCTCCCCGACCGGAAACGCCGGAGCGGAACGATGGTGCCGGTACCGTGACGATGGTTTGTACGGAACGCTCTAGCGGTCCGCGCCCTACCAATCTGCGTTGCATACCATATGGCCCGCGTGCCGCCGCCGACGCGCTGTCGGTTTGTCGGGGCATAGGGTACGAGAACGCCTTGATGCGGCCCTACGCACAAACTTGGACCGCACTCTCCGAACTCAGTATCCACTACGGCGTCACGTTCGGCTGTGTGGATTCGGCCGATGAATGAACTCGCAATCAGTATGGAATCGATGCGCTGATGCCCTGGGCCTATACGCCAGCTCCAAGCTGAAGACCAGGTGGGATAGACGCCCTGCTTACGTTACTTCTTAGGCTTAGGCTTTAGATTGATATTGACTGAGCCGCAATTGCAACGCAGCGCTACGGGTTTGCCCTTGTCCAGAGACAGGAAGACATAGGACTTGCAGGCCTGCTGACCGCAACGCAAATTTTCATGCAACTCCCGAAAGGTAGCGACGACCTTGGTAAATTCGTGCGAATCTAGGTTTGCCCATTCGTTGAAATGCAGGGTGGAGTTGATTGCCCACTGTTCGACATTGATTCGCCCGACGAGCTTTTTCGCTGTTGCCCGTTTCTGCTTCAATTCTGCCACGACTACAGAATGGCCCCAACTCTGAGCAGACTCTTGGCCTTTCTCTAACTGCTTGCGCCATTCCTTGAGCGCCGGAGGCATGAGATCGCTGAGGTCGTATCGTCCATCCCCCCGAAACTTCACTGGCGCACGCAAATTGTCCGCGAGAATGCTGGCGGTGTACTCAAGAAAGCGCCTCAGGAGCGCAGCGGCCGTGGGAACGTTTTCCTTGTCCAGTTCCGCCTGAATCTCGGTCCAAACGTCGTAGTCTTCCCAGATCCGGGGTCCGGAGTCGACAGTCCAGCCGCCGAAAGTCCTGCTATTACCGATGAGGTTCTCTGCCTTCATGTAGTTCAGCCATACACGGTCATGCGTAGTGAGGATGAACTGCGTGCCGGGGAACTGGGTCTGGAGCAACCTGCACACTTCGCGCCGGTGTCCGGAATCCACCGACATCAGCACATCGTCGAGAACGGCAAACGTGAAGTCTTTTCCGAGGGTACCTTTCATGAGGGCGAGATAGAGGCAAAGGCCCATGCCGTCTTGGTGGCCTTCGCTGTGATAGGCGCCGGGCGGAAACAACCCCCGGCCGTAGAAATCGACGTTGAAGTTGAGTTTGGCTGCTGCGGATTCGAGCTTTCCGACGAATTGTTCCTCGTCCCCGCGATTGATTATGCGATAGTAGTTCGACAAATCATCCGCTACAGAATCGTAGATCTCATCAAGAACGACTTTGGACGTGTTCTCGTAGTGTTCCAGCACTTTGTGAGCGACTGACGCTTGCCGGTCGGCACGCATTTCGGCACGTGAATTGTCCACCAGCGTTTCGTATCGCGCTTGGGCAGCGACCAGGAAGTCGCGGGTTGTCTGCTTTGGAGATTCGTCGGGTAGCTGTTCGACAATCGAATAACACTGCTCGCACTGGCTCGATACTTCAGGTGCGGGTGTCCACCATTCTATATAAGCCGCGTGCAACACAGGCTTGATGAGCGATCGGTCTTGCTGGAAGTCGCCGAGCGCGGAAGCGATGGACTTCAGGTTCGCAACGTGGCTGTCGAGATCCACGTGGCCGATCGGCGGATCGAGTTTCTCACAATAGCCGATCGCTCTCTCAACGGATTCAACTCTGTTCGACAAGGCGGTGTAGACGGCAGCGATGTGTGTGTCGAGTGCTGTGATCAGTTGGTCAATCTTCTTTGAACTTAGGAGCTTCTGCTGCAGGTAGTCCACCAATTCTTCCTTGTCCCACGGCCTGTCACAAAGCGGACAGGCGTCCTCAGTGACGAGCCCGAGCCCCGTCCTGAAGAATCCGTGGCGGTGGGCGATGGTCAACGCGGTTGCGTCGTCGTGCAGCTTCTCAAGCGCTTTCTGCATGGCGTCGGTGTGAACGCGAAGTTCGTCCGGGAAATCGCTGGAGATTTCCTTGCGCAATTGCGACAGGTCGAGGAGCGCTGTCTTTTTCGCAAGGGGGGGCAGCGTCGTACCCGGCGGCTTAATTCCCTTGTCGGCATCGTTCAGACCTTCTGTGAGCGATGGGGTGCCCGTCAATTCCGTTAGGTTATCGAGGCCAAGCCGCTGCCGGCTGTCATTGACGTTCGCAAGCACGAGCTCGGGTCGAAACGTTTCAAGTCCAAGGGAATTAGCGAGGCTCGTTTCTGCCGTGCGGCGGGCGGACTTCTTCTGAGTGGCATCCGTGTTGCACTTATTGCTGAACTTCTTGAGGGACTTGCGCAGTTCCTCAAGGCGACCAAGACGAAGAAGAGTTTGGACGTCTGTCGAGCGCTTTGCCGGCTGAGTCATGATGTATTTCACGATTTCCCGGCGGGAAAGAGCAAACTCCGGGTGAGTCTGCAAACTGTTGAGGACTGCCTGTACGTCTGAATCGGAGGGGGTGACTTCGACGAGCGACGGGGTCTTGACGTTTCGCGTGATCGTGACACTCTTTTGGATTTTAGGTATATGGGCGGACAGGGTGACCCTAGATTTCTCGGGATAGTCCTTCTGATCAACGTGTGGAGCGTGGTTACGCACGCTTATGCCTGCGGTCCCCTCGCCTGACAAGCGTGTCACGTTTCCGGTCAGGCAGAACTCGATAGCGTCAACAACACCGCTCTTGCCTGTACCATTCGGCCCGTATATGCCGAAATTCTTGCCAGAGAGTTGGAGTGTGATGTCGCGAATGCCTCGGAATTCTTCGATGCGGATGGAGTTTAGCTTTATCACGTATCGCATCCCGTCGCAGGCTGAAACATCGCGCGACGGATCTCGTCGGGCTTGGGAACGTCGCCTTTTCGCAGGATCTTGTCGAGACGGTCAATGGCATCGCCGTCGATGTCATTGTCGGCTTGCATAGCGCTGACAAATTCATCGAGCACTTTTGTCACTGTGGGAGAGAGGGGACCCGAATTCTGCTTGCCTGTCATTATGCTATCGACCTCCGTTCGTGCTGACGGGAGCACATTGGTAGGGTTGGATGGCGTACTTGTACACGCGATATCAATATTGCGTGCGCAGAGTGAGAGCACTGCCAAAACAGCGCAGCATACATGAGGCTACCCGCTCGGAAATTAGTGGAAACGCAAATGGGCCGTCTTCCAGACAAACGGACGCGATGGTGGGGTGTTCAGAGTGCATGGACCGAGACCGTCTGGCGACGCGTCCCTAGTCGCATGTGCGGTGGCCTAACGGGGCGTTTTGCTGATATCCGACCTAATTCCCGTCCGAAAGCGTTTCGGAATGGGCCCGCCACCCGGCCTCGGACATCGACAAACTGATGCCCTGGGCCTTTACACCGGCTTAATGCTGAAATCCAGGTGGTGTAGAACTCCCGCTTACAATGACGAAGGCATGGGGGTCGCCGGATGTGCGGACGATGGAGGAAATCAAGTTGATCACGCCACTACGCCACAGATTGCCGGGAAAAGTATATCTTGGACGAAAATCCGTTTAGAGCGTTCCCGTTATTCGGGCGCGGGCACATGGTTGGCAATTTGGTTGGCGATTTGCGTTAGAAACTCAACGAAATCGACAAGGACCTGGTGTCTGTCGACGCCGGTTGAGAGATGCACGGGAATTGAATCGGTGCCCTCCGCCCAATTGTATTCTTGCAAAATTCCATGCAGGTCATCTACAGGCAATACGCCATCCCATTGCGAGAACATGAGCCAGATCGGCGTCTCCTGAAACGTGGACCATAACCTAATATTTACGCCAAGCCACGCGCCCGCCCATTGGTCGCCATGCTCGCCCTCGCCGCCGAGCTTGAGGTAACGGCCGTTACCATAACTTTGGGGCGTCACGTTTAACCCCTCAACGTTCACGATACCGATTTCTGTAGCTTGAGCGACCGCATCGCTAATCAGGCCATTGAGGTGAAGGATGCGGAGTGGAAACGCAGGGGAGAATTCTCCTGGTTGAATGGGCAAGAACGCGGTCAAATCCTGTTGTTCGCACAATGCCTGCAATTGCCGAATGTCGCACTCTAAGCCGTCTTCGGCATCCATGGAACGGGCGAGCATTCGGTCGAGCAGCATTCGCCAACTTGTCAGTTGAAGATATCTATTACCGCCATCGACCGCAATGCACTTGATGTCCTCGTGTTCAATAGCGTCTGGTCGAGGAGCATCGCCATATATACGCCGGAGCAATTCTATCCAAAGCGACTCGAGCCTTTGCGCGGGTGCTACGACCGCGAGCACTGAGGGAGTAGCGTCAATGGGGAGTCGTTCGAGGTATGCGCCGGGCTGATTTGGGGTCAGATCAGCCCCGAACTTGGCCTCAATGAGGACACGCTCTTCGTGGTGTGGCCCAAAGACGACCAGATCGGGGCGGTCTCCCGCTTCCCCTGTGCGCTGGGCAGTGACGTCGGTTAATTTGCCGATATCCGGTACGCACAAATTCAGGTGGTCGCGCAGTGCGAGCTTCGCTGCACCGGAGCGCGACAAAATATAGCCCAACGCATAGACGGCGGCGTTCTCAGTCTGGTCGGTTAATTTTGACACGACGTGCGTAAGTAATTGATTCATCACTGGCCTCCTGACAGTGGTAGATTAAAACGATTGAGCACAATCATCCCTTAGGCGCAAAAAATGTCGCGTGTGGCGGGTTCGTACGCGATACCCGGGATCGGTGCCACCGCAATTGCGAGCAATCATAGTCTCTTGAACGCGCAAATCGATTAACTGGAAGCGCGGCTGTACTCTAGAATCGACGAGTTCGAGGCTTCAGACTAAGGCGCTGAGCTAATCCAACGGTAGACAGAAAGAGTGACCGGGAACCTTGCCTCGGCGTTTCAAGAGTGCTTCAATGCTGCGACTGCGGTCACCGAGGTGGGATTGAATCAAATGAAGCAGCGTCTAGTGAAGTGCATCGACGTCCGTTGCGACAATCAGGACGACACCGTGCGCCTCATATGGCTCGAGGTTGAGAGTAGACTCACCAGGCACCTGCCGATCGATGATTAAGACCACCGCAATCGCCGCGTTGGCTTTGGTCTCGCTATCGGCCAATGGACAGGAAATTACCCTTCCCGGCGGGTGGGAGATGAGCCGAACCGTCAATCCGATGGACGACACCGTAGTTGCGAGGGTTTACAAGGAATCGGAAAACCACAGCGAATCGGAATACTTTGCTCCGGAGCTGCAATTGCGTTGCCGGGACGCAGAACTGGAATTGTTCGTCTCCTGGTTCAATCCGCTGCTTCAAGGCGGACCTGGAATGATCGATAAGGCGATACTGTATTTTTGGCCCGACCTAGACGTGCAAGTCCGGCTCGGGGCGGAGTCGGCCGAGAACCACGCTTGGGTCATAAGTACTAGCCACAGCTCAGCGTTTTTCACCGGCAATCTTAATGCGTTTCTGGCGCGCATGAACTCGGCAGATCAAATCGCTGTCGAGGTGTCTTTGCGATGGAGGCGCCCGATAGTTGCCTCGTGGGCGCTGGTTGGATTCCCCGAGGCGATGAAGCCTGTCACCGAGCACTGTTCTTAATCGCAATCGCGCGAATCCACCCTCAAACTGATCTGTTGTGCTCGCAACATAGGGCACATTTTTGGAATGGCTGGTTTGCGGGCCGCGCCGCTAGGCGTAGGGTGCCAAATTTGGGCACTCGACAAGAGAGTCCGCTTTAGGGAAGACAGCGCGATAATCGTGCTGTATGGACCGAGTTGCTGCCAGGCAGTTCGGCCAGTGAGGCGCTGGTCTACGGGCTGAGCGCGTTATGGAACCCCGGCGATTTTCGACAACCCCGATGTTACTTTCGTGGGTAGAATGGCTTATGGCTTCAATTTTGGTGCGCCCGCTGTGCCCGTCTATTGATCGCCTGCGAGATACCACGACGATCCGGTTTGCCCGGATTCGCAGCAGCGGCCGAAAAATTGTGTGTGTGCGGTTGGCAGGAGAGGGTGGGCGAGCGACCATTGGCACGGCGGCGAGAAACGCGGCCGAAGAGATGGGACATTGTAGAAAATTGCCTGCAGTTTTGGGTGCAGGTTGTATGATTTTCAACTATTTTGAGAAGCATAGTTGAATACGATTCACGAACATAAGGAGAAAGTTTATGAATTACAGAGAGATAGAAGAGACAAGAGTGAGAGTATTGGCTAGTTTGTCAATATTACCGTTCTGAGCGGACAGTCCCGCAGTTAAGCGTCCCCGGCGATGGCAAGCAAGCGCCCGGCCACGATAGAAGAATATATTCGGGCTGCGCCGACCGAAGGCCAGCCGCACTTGCGCTGTGTGTACGCGATCCTCAAGGACGTCGCGCCGGAGGCACAGGAGGCGATCAAGTGGGGCACTCCCTTCTTCGTGGAGCCCCGGTTCCTGTTCTCATTTTCCGCGTTCAAGGCACACTTGGGTTTCGCCCCATCCGAGGCGGCGCTTGCGCGGTTTCGCGAGGAACTGAAAGCGCACCAGACCACCAAGTACTCACTCAAGGTCCCCTACAACAAGTCGCTGCCGGAGGATCTGATACGCAGGATCGCTGAGTACCAGCTTCAGATGGTGAGCGAACGTGACGACGAGTCCTTCTGGTAAACCCTGTCCGGCAGGCGGCACTTGCCCATCCGGGGACACCCGAAAGGCGCCTCGATCTTCGCGTTGTGCCATCGGAATCGGTCTCTGCGCGTCGCGGTGGTTTTCGTAAGCTGTCGCTGCGCGCTGGAAACTGCAGCAGGTCCGCGTTACGCTCCGTTTTTGGTTCCGCGACACGGTCGCTGCAACTGTCAATGCCCGAGCAAGTATTCATCCAGACTTTCGGTTGTCAGATGAACGAGTACGATTCGGCCAAGATGGCCGACGTGCTCGGCGCGTCCATGGGCGTGACCGAAACGCAGCATCCCGACGACGCGGACATTCTCCTGCTCAACAGTTGCTCGGTTC
>MKWU01003846.1_pt1 | contig 18865 bp, 18 predicted proteins | sample 809101 | NCBI WGS metagenome assembly MKWU01 (sample SAMN05860141, study PRJNA318959) | sponge metagenome | host: Aplysina aerophoba | place: Slovenia: Piran, Adriatic Sea, Gulf of Piran | collected 2013-05-07
GGGGCCGGGCGAGACCCCTGGCCGCGAGCGCATCTTCACCTGCCGGCCGGCCGGCGACGGCGACGCGGACGAAGCCCGCGCCTGCGCGGCGTCCATCCTCGAGACGCTGGCCCGCCGGGCGTTCCGCCGCCCCGTCTTCGCGGCGGACCTCGACGTGCTGCTGCCGTTCTACGACGCGGGACGCGCCGAGGGCGGCTTCGAGGCCGGTATCGAGACGGCCCTGCGCCGCATCCTCGTCGATCCGGAATTCATCTTCCGGGCGGAGCGGGAGCCGAACGGCGTCGCCCCGGACACGGCGTTCCCGCTGACCGATCTGGAGCTGGCGTCCCGCCTGTCGTTCTTCCTCTGGAGCAGCATCCCGGACGACGGGCTGCTCGAGGTCGCCGAGCGGGGAGACCTCACCGAGCCCGGCGAGCTGCAACGGCAGGTGCGCCGCATGCTCGCCGACCCGCGTTCCGCTGCCCTCGTCGACAACTTCGCGGTCCAGTGGCTGCTGGTGCGAAACCTCGGCGCGGCGCGTCCCACGCCGTCCGAGTTCCCGGACTTCGACGACAACCTGCGCCAGGCGTTCGCGCGGGAGACGGCGCTCTTCGTCGAGAGCGTCGTCCGCGAGGACCGGAGCGTCATCGACCTCCTCGATGCCGACTACACCTTCCTCAACGAGCGGCTGGCCCGCCACTACGGCATTCCGGACGTGTACGGCGACCGCTTCCGGCGGGTCGCGGTGACCGGCGAGAACCGGCGCGGCCCGCTCCGGCGCGGCAGCGCGGCGGCGGGCACCCCCCGTCCCAACCCAGGGGCGGCCCCGCCACTACGGCATTCCGGACGTGTACGGCGACCGCTTCCGGCGGGTCGCGGTGACCGACGAGAACCGGCGCGGCCTGCTCGGGCACGGCAGCGTGCTGACGGTCACCTCCTATCCCAACCGGACGTCGCCGGTGCTCCGGGGCAAGTGGGTGCTCGACAACATCCTGGGGGCGCCGCCGCCCCCGCCGCCGCCGGACGTGCCCGATCTCGAGGAGAACCCGGTGGGCGAGGTGCTGGCGATGCGCGAGCGGATGGCGCACCACCGCCGGAACGCGATCTGCGCGAGCTGCCACGTCCGGATGGACCCGCTGGGGCTGGCCCTGGAGAACTTCGACGCGACCGGGCGTTGGCGGACCGCCGAGGGCGGGAACCCCATCGACGCGTCGGCGGAGCTCGACGACGGGACGTCGTTCACCGGTGCGGCCGGGCTGCGCGACCTGCTGCTGCGACGCCCCGAGCAGTTCGCGGAGACGGTGACCGCGAAGCTCCTCACGTTCGCGCTCGGCCGCGGCCTCGAGCACTACGATGCGCCGGCGATTCGCGGGATTCTGCGCCGGGCCGAGCCGGCCGGGTACGCCTTCTCGTCGCTCATCGAGGGCATCGTCGAGAGCGTCCCGTTCCGGATGCGCCGCTCTGCGGCCGAGGCGGCGGTGGCGGACGCCGGCTCGTAGGCGCGCCCTGACGGGCGCGTTGCGAGTTTTCGCTGGCGCGAGACTCCTCCCCGCAGATTCGCGGTGAGCTCGACGGAGCGCGCCACGACACGAACCGTAGCCAGGAGACCGAGAGCCATGATCAGCACCGCACGGTCGTTGCCGCGGCGGACGTTCCTGCGCGGCGCCGGCGCCGCAATCGCCCTGCCGTTCCTCGATGCCATGGTCCCCGCGCTCAGCGCGGCGGCGCGCGCGGCCGCGCGGCCGGTGCGCCGGCTGGGGTTCGTCTACGTGCCCAACGGCGTGATCATGAGCCGGTTCACGCCGCCCGACAGCGGTTCCGGCTTCACGTTCACGCCGATCCTGCAGCCGCTCGAGCCGTTCCGCGACCGCGTGGTCGTCGTGTCCGGGCTCGGGTCGCGGCCGGCGGAGCCGCAGGGCGACGGGCCGGGCGACCACGCGCGCGGGAGCGCCGCTTGGCTCAGCGCGGCGCACGCCAAGCGGACGGAGGGCGCCGACCTGCGCGCCGGGACGACGCTCGACCAGATCGTCGCGGACGAGGTGGGGCGCGAGACGCAGCTCCGGTCGCTCGAGCTGGCCGTCGACGACGTGAGCGAGCTCGTCGGCAACTGCGATTCCGGCTACACCTGCGCGTACACCAACACGCTCTCGTGGCGGACGCCGACGACGCCGCTGCCGATGCAAACCGACCCGCGGATCGTCTTCGAGCGGCTGTTCGGCGACGGCGGCACCCCCGAGCAGCGGGCGGCGCAGGCCCGGATGGACCGCAGCATCCTCGATTCGGTGACCGAGGCGGCGGCCCGCTTCCAGAGGCGGCTCGGGCCGGACGATCGCACGCGCGTCGGCGAGTACCTGGAGGCCATCCGGGATCTCGAGCGGCGCATTCAGCGCATCGAGACCGCCGCCGCGGACGAGGTCGAGGTGCCCGAGGCCCCGGTCGGCGTGCCGGACGACGTCGACGCCCACATCCGCCTGATGCTCGATCTCCAGGTGCTCGCCTACCAGGCGGACGTGACGCGGGTGGCGACGTTCATGATGGGGCGCGAGATCTCGCAGCGCACCTACGGGATGATCGGCGTGCCGGAGCCGCACCACGGCCTGTCGCACCACGGCGGCGACAAGGAGAAGATCGCGCGGCTCGTGCGGATCGACAGCTACCACGTCAGCCTGCTGGCGTACTACCTCGACCGGCTGCAGTCCGTGCCCGACGGCGACGGGACGCTGCTGGACCACTGCGCCATCCTCTACGGCGGCTGCATCAGCAACGGCAACATGCACAGCCACTCGCCGCTGCCGGCGCTGGTGGCCGGCGGAGGCGCGGGCAGCATCCGGGGAAACCGGCACCTGGTGTACCCGGACGACACGCCGCTGGCCAACCTGCTGCTGGCGCTGGCCGACAAGGCGGGCGTCGCGGTGGAGCGGATCGGCGACAGCACGGCGGCGCTCGCGGAGGTGTAGGCCGGCGGACGCGAAGCCCAGAGGACGCGAAGCCCAGGAAGGAGCACCACCAGTGCGCGCATCCAGCTTGCTGCTCGTCACCGTGTTGGCGATTCCGCTCGCCTCGGCTGCAACCGAGGCGCCTTCGGCGGCGGGCGCGGCGCCCGCGGCCCGGGATGCCGGCCTGCTCGAAGCCGTCCGGACCGGGGACGCCGCGGCCGTCGCGGCGCTGCTCGACGGGGAAGCGGACGTCAACGAGGCGGGCCCGGACGGCACGACCGCGCTCCACTGGGCGGTCTATCGCAGCGACGTCGCGATTGCGGAGCGGCTCATCAGCCTCGGGGCCGCGGTGGACGCCGCGAATCGGTACGGCGTCCGGCCGCTCACCATCGCGGCGGCCGCCGGGCACGCCGGTCTCGTCGAGCTGCTGCTCGACGCCGGCGCCGACCCGGCGCTGCCGGCGGCGGGCGAGCCGCCCATCCTGTCTGCGGCCCGGACCGGCAGCCTCGACACGGTTCGGCTGCTCGTCCGCCACGGGGCGGACATCAACGCAACGGAGACGCTGCGCGGGCAGACGGCGCTGATGTGGGCGGCGGCCGAGAACCACGCGGCCGTGGTGCGGACGCTGCTCGAGCTCGGGGCCGACGTCCACGCCCGCTCGACGGGGGCGGGGACGGTGCGGTCCGGGGCGCTGGATGCGGACCAGCGCGCACCCGAGCAGGTGACCGTCGGTTTCACGCCGATCCTGTTCGCGGCCCGGCAGGGGGCGCTGGACGCCGCGCGGGTCCTGGTCGCCGCGGGGGCGAACGTCAACGAGGAGGGCCCGCGGGGCAGCAACGCGCTGCTGATCGCGACGCGCAACCACCACTACGAGCTGGCCGCGTACCTCGTGGCGCGCGGCGCCGATCCGAACGCCGCCGACGCGGGCGGCGCCACCGCCCTGCACGCCGCTGTGCGGGCGGAGACCCTGCGCGGCGTTTCGGCGCCGGCCCGGACGCCGACGGGCGTCATGGACCGCGTCGCATTCGTCGACTTCCTGCTGGATCACGGGGCGAATCCGAATGCCCGGCTCGCTCGCGATGCGCGTCCGAGGACGGCCGACACGCGCGACCTGATCGCGGATCGGCTCATCGACTTCAGCGTCTCCACGGGCGGCGCGACGCCCTTCTTCTTCGCCGCGAAGGCGGCGGACGTGGAGGTGATGCGGCTCCTCGTCGACCGCGGCGCGCACCCGCGGATCACGACCTACGAGGGGACGACGCCGCTCGCCGTCGCGGCCGGCATCGGCTTCAACGAGGGCCAGCGCCAGCCGCCGGATGCGCAGGTCCTCGAGGCGCTGGCCTTGACGATCGCTCTCGGCAACGACGTGCGCCTGGCGAACGTCCACGGCCAGACGCCGCTCCACGGCGCCGTGTACCGCGGGCTCGAGCCGGCCATTTCGCTGCTGATCGATCACGACGCCCCGCTGGACGCGATCGACGGGGTCGATCGGACGCCGCTGAAGCTGGCCGAGGAGGGCTTCTTCCAGCTCGCGTCGCGACTGCGGCGCGACGGGGCGGCGGCGTTGCTCGCCGAGCTGGGGAACGACACGCCGGAGCAGGCCCGCCTGCGCCGGCAGAATCCGACTCCGCGGTAGGGCGCCCTGACGGGCGCGTTGGGAGTCTTCGCTTGTGCGCACTCCTCCGTCGCGACCCGAGGAGGCGGGGTGGCTGCCGTTCGTGGAAACAAGGGACTACGCGGGGTTCGACGGGGTGCGGCGCTACCGGGTCGCCCCGCCGCGCGCAGGACGAAGCGACGCGGCCCAGCGGGGCTCGCGGGAGGGACAGGAGATGCGGAATTCGAATCGTCGAGGGTTGATTGGGGTCGCCGCTGCGGTCGGGGCGGTCGTTGCGCTGGCCGCGGTTCCGGCGGCGGGCCAGATCGTTGCTGCAACCGATGAGGCGCCGGCCCGCACTCCCTGGGGGCACCCGAACCTGCAGGGCCTCTGGAACAACAACACCGTCGTGCCGCTCGAGCGCCCGGACGATCTGGCCGAGCGGGAGGAGCTGAGCGACGAGGAGGTCGCGGCCCGCTTCCAGGCCAACTCCGACTTCCTGTTCACGCCCCGCGAGGGGGACCCCGGCTTCTACAACGAGTTCTGGTTCGAGTACGGCCAGGACACGAACCGGACGTCGCTCATCATCGACCCGCGCGACGGGAAGCTGCCCCCGCTGACGCCCGAGGCAGCGGAGCGGACCGCGGCGCTCGCCAACTTCGCGACTCTGCCCGCCGTCACCGGCGACGCCGCGAGCTGGGAGGAGCTGTCGCTTTTCGACCGCTGCATCACGCGCGGGATGCCGGGCGCCATGTCGCCGGGCTTCTACAACCACAACTACCGCATCCTGCAGACGCCGGACTACGTGGTGATGCTCGTCGAGATGATCCACGACGTGCGAATCATCCCGCTCGAAGGGCGGCCGCACCCGTCGCCGGCCGTGCGCCAGTGGCTGGGCGACTCGGTCGGGCGCTGGGAGGGCGATACGCTCGTCGTCGAGACCACCAACTTCACGGACCGCGCGAATACGCGTGGGGTCACGGTCTTCGGCGGCAGCGACCAGATGCGTCTGGTCGAGCGCTTCACCCGCGTCGGCCCCGACACGATCGACTACCGCTACACCATCGAGGACGCGGCCAACTACACCGCGCCCTGGACGGCCGCGATCCCGATGACCCGCATCGACGGCGAGATCTTCGAGTACGCCTGCCACGAGGGCAACTACTCGGTTGGGAACATCCTCCGGGGAGCGCGGGCGAACGAACAGGAGCAGTAGGCGGGTCCGTAGTCGGCCGCGCCCGGTACCGGCCGGCCGCGACGGTCGCCGCATGGCGGCGGACGCTTCGCGGCCGGCTACACTCCCGCCCCGCCCCAGGTCTGCCGGGGCCGCCGCGCCGGCGTCGGGGCCGGCCGGGTGACCAGCGCCCGCCCGAAGGAGGCCGCGAACAGCAGGTAGAGCAAGCCGAAGGCGGCGATGGTCGGGTTGAGCGCCCCGGCGATGAGCGCCTTCACGAGGGCGACGGTCATCATCGTGAAGTGCAGGAAGTTGCCGAGGGCGAGAGGCCGGTTGTTCTCCCAGCCGAGCAGCGTCCCGCGCGCCGCCCAGTTGACCACCCCGAACCCCGCGTAGAGAGCGCCGGTCGCCTGCACCAGCAGGATCCCGAGGTTGGTCGGCTGCATCCTCGCGTAGAACAGCACTTCCTGGGGGAAGAACGACGCGGCGAGGCCCAGGGCGAGCATGAAGAGGCCGCTGGCGATCAGGAGAATCCGCGTGCTCATCGCGCCCTCCCGCGAGAAATGGCACGCCCGGCTGGACTCGAACCAGCGACCCTCGGTTTAGAAGACCGATGCTCTATCCACCTGAGCTACGGGCGCACGCTTTAGAATCAAAAACTTACAGGTTTCGCTCTTGTACTGCCAGCCGGTACTGCCAGCCGAATCGCCGGCCGAGCACTCTCCACCGCCCGGTCGGCGGCGTCCAAGCGCTCGATTGCATCGGCATGCTTCTGCAACTGCGGCGGGGCGTAGATCATGGTCGTCTCGGGATTGGTGTGTCCGTACAGATCCTGGATGTCCGCGACGTCGGAGCCCGTCCGCCGAAGCCCGGTCGCGAACGAATGCCGAATCTGATACACGGTGAACGGTGGCCGGCCGGCCTTGCGGGCGGCGCGCTCCAGCGCCTTGTTGGCGCTCGCGCAGGACCATTTTCCCAAGGCGCCGGCGGCCAGGAACTCGCGGGCCGCGTCGAGCCCCTGGCCGACGAGCGGGATCGCCGCGAGCCGGCCCCTCTTGCCGCGGGGAACGACGACGAACGGCATCGGCTCGTCCAAGCGGAAATCGTCCGGCTGCAAGCGGCCCATCTGGGACGGTCGCATTCCGGTCCAGTGCATCAGCCGCAAGCGTACTACGGTCCGGGACCCGGGGGTCAGCTGCGCCAGGACCTCTGCGATGTGGGAGCGTTCGAGCCACCGGGGCTTGGGTGGCGGCTGCGCGAAACGGACGAGATCGATCAGCTCGGCCGCCGCACGCCGTCCGTAGAGCACCTTCACCAGGTTGGTGAGCGCGTTTCGCCTGTGGTTGCAGGCCGAGGCCGACCGCGCTTCGCGCCACCGGCGCAACTGGTCGTTGAGCAGGGCCACGTGATGCGCCAGTTCCAGCGTGCGGAGATGCCCGAACCGCTGGACCCACAATCCGATGTGATGCCGGCGATCCGCCATGCTCACGAGTTCACCGCCGACCTGCTGGAGGTAGCGGTCGGCGTCATGCGCCAGCGTGTGCCGCTCGCCGGGAGCAAGGGTTCGCAGTCCGGCGCGTAGCTCGTCGCGTCGCGCCCGGACGGTCTTGAGCGGCGTGCCGGGCGGGAATCGTACTTCCCGCTGGATGCCGTTGACCTTCACCGTGGCGGCCAAGCCCCACCGGTCCTTGTAGATCCCCTGGGCCACGCGGACGCGGCCGCGTGTCTGCGATCCGGGGCGGTCGGTTTTCGTCGGCCGCTCGCGCTTCGCCGCGTCGGCCTTCCGTGCTCGCGGCTTCTCGCGCGGCGTCCCCGCCACCGGACCTGCGGCCGTGCTCGCGGCGGCCGGTTCGTCTGTGCTGCGGGCGGTCGGACGCATCGAGCTTCTCCTACGCGTGGGTGCGTGCGCTCCACTTGACCTCGCCGATCACGGGCGCGTCGAGCGGCCAGGGCAGCGTGGGCCAGGTCTGCTTGTTGGGGTTGTCGCTGACGATCTGCCAGGCGCCGGTGCGGTCCTTGCCTGCGCGCTTGACGATCAGCCCGTCGTCGGTCCGCACGACGTAGATGCGGCCGACGCGCCGGCGCTTGCCGGCGGTGTTGACGAGGATCGAGCAGCCGTCGACGAGGGTCGGCTCCATCGACTCTCCCATGACCTTGATCACGCGGCACTGCCGGGCGTCGAGGCCGTGGCGGGCGGGGCCGGCCCGGGGGGACCTGGGGCGGCCGGCCCAGCGCCCCTCCCAGGACCTTGACCGCGCGGCACGGCGGGGCGTCGAGGCCGGGGGGGGCGAGCCAGTCGCGGCGGAACTTGAGCCGTCCGACCATGCGCTCGTCCTCGACGACGGCCCCGCCCCCGGCGGAGCCGGCGACCGCCCAGACGCCGACGAAGTCGCCGTCGTCGGTGATGCCGGCGCTCGCCTGCTGGTCTTCGAGGTCGCGGACGCGGGCGGTGGCGGCGGTCAGGTCGCGGGCGAGCTCGTGGGCAGGCGTTGGCTCGTCGGCGAGGCCGAACAGGTAGTCGACGGAGACGCCGAGGGTCTGCGCCGTGGCCGAGAGCCTGGGCATGGTGAGGCCGCAGCGGCCGTGCTCGACCTGGGAGATCAGGTGGCGGGTGTTGCCGAGTCGGTTGGCGAGCTGCAACTGGGAGAGCCCCAGCGCGGTGCGGGCCTTGCGCAGGCGCTTCGCGACGATGTCCACGCGGCCAGTTTAGCAATAATAATTTATTGCGTAAAGAAACTCTCCCTCCCCAGCCGCGAACGGTCGAAAAACCCCCGTGTCCTGGGAGCGAAACAACGCTGCCCGCCCGGCGGCGCCGTGCCGGGTTCTGCTGCGTTCTGCTCGAAAGCCCCCGGCAGTGACCGGGTCTGGGAGCTGCGGAGCCCGCCTGCCAGGCGGGATATGGGGGCTCGTGGGCGCGCCGACGGCCGTCCGCAGGCCCGTCACTCCCATGCCGACGCGGGCGCCGCCCGGCGACGGGGTCGCAATCGGGGAACGATGAAGGCAGGCCGCAGCGCCCCCGCCGTTACCGGCATCCACAGGGGGGAAGTGAGTATTGACATCCGGTGTATTGGGTAATAGATTCTCGCTGATGTCGGACCCCAGCGAGAGGAAGTCACCCACGATTCGGGCGATTCGTGGCCGGCTGGCCGCGATCGGGCTGACCCAGCACGACCTTGCCGCGGCGCTCGGGCTCAGCCAGCCCACGGTGAACGCGATCCTCACCGGCCGCCGGCCGCCCCCGAAGGGGTTCGAGGCACGGGCGAGCCGGGCGCTCACCCGGCTCGAGAGCATCGAGCTGGCCGCGACCGAGGCGCGGGCGAAGGCGGTCGAGGAGATGGGCGCCGCCGAGTGCAACGGGTCCGGCGACGACCCCATCGACGTGGAGGCCCTGCCGGAGGTGCTGTTCGTGGAGGACCTGGCGGGGCTGCTGCGCTGTTCGCGGTGGACGCTGGAACGGCGGGTGAAGGCGCGGGTCTTCCCGCTGGCGCCCATCCAGGGCATCGACAAGCGCTCGCGGTGGAGCAAGGCGGCGGTGATGCAGTGGCTCGCCATGGGTGGACAGATCGGTGCGCCGCCGCGGCGCAGGAGGCGAACGGCATGAGGGATGCGAGTGTCGGCGGAGCAGGGACACGGCCGGTGCCGGCCGTCGTGCGGCGCGGGGCGAAGCGCGTGGCCCCGGCGTGGCGCGAGGTGGTCGAGCCGGCGACGGGGCGCGCGATGTTCATCTGCCCGCGGTGCTGGCCGGAGGCCGGAGCGTACTGGCGGGCGCGGCCGAACGCGAGGGGGCGGGGCCTCGGGGCGCGGCCCGGCTGGGGGCAGTGCGCGGGGTGCGCGCCCGACCCGATGGGGGTTCGTGGGGGGGCGGCCGGAGGGGGCGCAGTGCGCGGTGTGCGATCCGGACCGGATGTGCTGACGAGGGCGCACGTTTCCGGATGCGGGGCCTGCGATGGAGCGAGGAACCGGATGGGGCAGCGAGCGTCGGCGGGAGCCGCCGAGCGGGCGGGCTGGGCAGGACAGGTAGCCATGCCCGCGGATCGGCTGTTCCATGCGCGGCTGGGCCACTCGGCGAAGGTGTCGAGGCTGTCGGACCTGGCGTTCCGGGTGTGGGCGACGTACCTGCTGGCGGCCGACGACTTCGGGGTCATGCGGGCAGACGCGGTGGCGTTCCAGGCCGCGCACGATGCGCTGCGCGAGCGGCCGGCCGAGGAGGTCGCCGCGAGCATCGAGGGGCTCGTCGAGGTCGGCCTGGCCGAGGCGTTCGAGCACCAGGGTGCGCGGTACCTGTACCAGCGGGACTGGCAGGACTTCCAGCGGGTGCGGTTCCCCGGCCGGACGCTGCATCCGCTCCCGGCCGAGGCGATGGTGAGCGGACGAACGCTGCACCTTTGGTCCGCGCATCCGGGCGGGACGCGGCTGCCGGCAACGGCGAAAGGGGCGTTCGCGGCTTCCGCACCACTTCGGAAGTTCTCTCGAAGCAGTTCCGTGCCAATTCGGGACAACTTCCGCACCACTTCGGAAGTAGTGCCGCACAACTTCGGCACTGCTTCCGAAGTGGTTCCGCACCAGCGATCCGGGGCCGATTCGAAGTCCGAGGCCGTCCCGGGAGGTCCGGAGAGGCGCTCCCGCACTGCTTCCGAAGCAGTGCAGAACAACTTCCGCACAACTTCCGAAGAAGTTCCGTCTCACGCACGCGCGTGCGAAACGGCTAACGGCTTACGGCTAACGGCTTCTGGAGAAGAGAGGGGTGCGGGGGGAGAGGAGGCGGCCGGCGCGTCGGCGACGGACACGGCGTCGCGCGCGGCGGCGCTGGTCGAACGGTACCGGGCGGAGCTGTATCCGCGGCACCGGGGCGTGGCGTATGCGCCGACGCGGGCGGTCGAGGCGTCGGACGCGGATGCGGCCGAGCGGCTGTGCCAGGCGTGGAACGACGCGGAGCTGGACCGGCTCGTGGAGCGGTTCCTGACGGCCGAGGGGGACCGGTTCCTGGACGGACGCACTCGGACGCTGTCGATGCTGCTGTCGCGGGCGCCGGCGCTGGCCGAGCAGCTCCAGGGCCGGCGCGACGGGGCGGCGCGGTCGACCGAGCCGCGCGAGGCGTACGACGCGGTCATCGAGCGGGCGAAGTCATGACGGCGGCATGCGAGCGGTGCAGACGGACGCCGGGCTGGGAGCCGGTGGTGATCGACGGCGTGAGCCGTCTGCGGCGTTGCGGCTGCTGGGCAAGGGCGCACGCCGCGCCGGCGTCGGTGCCGCACGAGTTCCGGGAGGCGGGCTGGTCGACGTGGCTGCGAACGGCGGCGAACCGGCACGCGCTGGAGGCGGCGCAGGCGTTCCTGCGCGGCGGGGAAGCCGACCGGGACCTGCTGCTGTGCGGCCCGGTGGGCACCGGCAAGACGCGGCTCGCGTGCACGGCACTCAACGAGGCGTGGCGGTCGGGAGAGCGGTCGGTGAGGTTCGTGCGGGTGTCGCGCCTCCTGCTCCGGCTCCAGCCCTCGGCGGCCGAGGGGGCGGAGTCGTTCGACCGGCTGGCGGCGGTCCGGCTTCTGGCGCTCGACGACCTGGGCGCGGAGCGGGAGACGGCGACGGACTACACGCGGCGGACGCTGCTGATGCTCTACGAGGCGCGGCGCGACGCGGGGTTGCGGACGATCTGGACCTCGAACAGGACGCCGGCCGAGGTCGGCGCGTTCATGGGCGACGACCGGCTGGCGAGCCGGGTCGCGGGCGGGGGCCGGGGGGGGGCGGCGGGGGGGCCGGGCCGGCGGGGGGAGCCGGATCGCGGGCTGGTGCCGGGTGGTGTCGCTGGACGGACCGGACTGGCGGCTGCGCGGCGGCGACTTGCAGCTTGCGGGAGAGCGTACCGGCGACGACAGGGCTGCCGCCGGGAGGGGCGCGTGATGGGGCGGATGCCGGAGGTCGCGCGAACACCGCCGCTCGGACCGGACGAGCCGCGGTCGCGGGCCGCTGTCGAGCAACGGCCGGTCGGCGGGGCAGGGCGCGGCGACACGCTGCGAGATGCGCAGACGGCCCGCGAGCAACCGCGTCGGCGCAGCGGGCACCGGCGCGAGTACGACGGACGACAGCCGCGGCGGTCGTTCGAGGCCCGGATCGCCGGTGTGGTGCGGGACGTGGGGACGTTCCGGGCCGTGGCGCTTCGGGACCTGGTCGAGCGCCAGTTCGACGGGCATCCGTTCGCGGCCGGGAAGGGCATCGCCCACGCGGCGCGGCGCGGCTGGATCGAGCGTCGGAAGGCCCGCGGTCCCAGGGGCGGGGAGTTCACGGTCCTCGTGGCGACCGAGGCCGGAGCGGCACGGGCGGCGGAGCTGTGGCGGGCCGCCGGCCGGAGCGAGCAGCGGACGTTCGCCGGGGCCGTCCAGCCGGGGCAATGGGCGCACGACGTGGGGGGGTACCGCGCCGGCGGCCGGGGGCACGCCCGGGCCGGGGCGGCATCGACGCGGAGCTGCGGAGCCTCGTGGCCGCGCGGTCGGAGCGGGCGCGCCGGGCTGCGAGAGCCGACGAGGAGCGGCGTCAGGCTGCCGCGGCCCTGGGGTTGCCGGTCGAGGGCGGCAAGGTGCTCGTGCCGGATGCGCAGGTCGAGTACGTCGACGCGGCCGGCCGCACCGGGCGCTGCAACGTCGAGGTGGCGTCGGAGCACTACCGGGGCCGAGCGATCCGGGCGAAGGCGCGGGCCGGCTTCGCGATGTACGCCGCGTCGGGGCGCGCCGCGTCGGCGGTGCGCCGGGCGCTCGGTGGCGGGGGCGGGGGCCGCCGCGGGGGCGGGCCGCCCCCGCCCGGGGACCGGGGGAGCGGGCGGGGGGGGCGGGGGGGGGGGGGGGGGGGGGGGCGGGGCCCGCGGCGGCGGCGGCCTGCCGCGCCCGGAGCACGAGGTGATCGAGCTGTGAGGCCGTGGAAGGTGGGGGTGGGGCTGACGGCGTCTGCCGGGGCGCTGGCCGTCTGGGCGCTGTGGGTCGAGACGACCTACCTGCACCCGTTCTGGCGGGTCGTCGCGGTCGACTACGGCCTGTATGTCGCGGCGGGGTTCGGGACGGCGCTGGCGGCGTTCGGGACGACGGCCTACCTGGCGGCGCGGGTGGTCGGACTCGGCGCAGTGGGTCGGAAGGTGGATGTGGTCGAGCGGGCGGTCCGTCGCGGCGGCGGGCAGGATGCCGCGCTGGGCGAGGCCCTCGCCCGCGACGAGGCGGGGGACTACTCGTGAGCGGTGCGGCGGAGTGCGTCGCGGCGGCGGTGTGGGCGGCCCGCCTGTGCGCACCGGGCGCCGGGAGCGCCGTGCCGGCGGTGCTGCCGCGCGACCGCGGGGGGTTGCGCGCGGGTCCGGCCGGCGGCGTCGCGCTCGGGAGGATCACGGCGGCGGTCTGGTACGTCTCGGCGAGTGCGGGGTTCGGTGACAGCGAGGGGGACTCGATGCGGAAGCAAGCGTGGGTGTGGAGCGCGGCAGCGGCGGCGGTGCTGATGGCCCAGCAGAACGTGCTGCTGGCGCAGGGGCGTTCGCCCTGGGTGCAGGCGGTCAACAACCTCCAGCAGGCGTTCACGGGTCCGATCGCGCGCGGCCTGGCGCTGGTCGCGATCGTCGTCGGGGGCTTGATGTTCGCGTTTCAGGAAGGCGGCAGCAAGCAGGCGCTGGCCGGAATCATCTTCGGCCTCGGGATGGCGCTGGGGGCGGCCAACTTCATCACGTGGCTGTTTCGATGAGGGGCCGGCGGCAGTGGCGGGGGTGCCCGGGGGTGGGCCACCCGTTGGCGGGGGGGGGGGGGGGGGGGCGGGGGTTCCGGCGCGGGGGGGCGGGCGGCAGTGGCGGGGCTCGGCGGTGCTGAGCCAGCCGTTGACGGTGCTGGGGGTGGAGCGGCGGTTCTTCCTGCTGGCGGCGACGCTGGGGGCGGCCATCTGGAACGCGGTCAACAGCCTGATGGCGGGCGGACTGGTCTTCGGGGTGCTCTACGGCGTCGGCTGGCTCGCGTGGCGGCACGACCAGAACCTGGTCGGCGTGATCCGCGCGGCCATCCGCTACCGCAGCCGGTACGACGCGGGGCTGCTCCTGGACCGCTCGCCGTACGTCGTCATCGAGCGGGGTGAGTCGTGACGGGCGACGCGGGACCGCTGGCGCACGAGCTGCCGTACTGGGGTTGGGTCGACGAGCGGACCTGCCTGACCCGGCACGGCGAGCTGGTGACGGTGGGACGGCTGACGCCGGTCGTCACCGACGGCCGGAGGGCGGAGGACCTCGACGCGGCGACCGGGCGCTGGCAGCGGATGCTCTCCGGGCTGCCGCCCGAGATGCGGGTGTCGTGGGTCGTCGAGCGGCGCCCGGCGGCGTTCGACCTGCGACCGGCGGCGTCCGACATCGCCGGGCTGGCGCAGCGCAAGCGGCAGGCGTTCCTCGACGGCCGCGTGCAGGACGTGGAGGCGCACGTCGTATGGAGCTTCGACCCGAGGCTGCGGCAATCGGCGCACGCGCGGGGACGCGGCTGGTGGCGGTCGTATCTGGCCGAGTGGCTGCGGCGCCGGCGCGCGCCGCACGAGTCGGTCTACCTGGCGGCGGACATCGCGCGGGCGGTCAAGACCGAGGCGGCGCTGGTCGCCGCCTCGGCAGCCCGCGTGGTCGACGCGACAGCCATCGAGGTCCTCACGGCCGACGAGGCGGCAGCCGTGCTCTACCGGCTGGTCAACGGCGGCCTCGGGCAGTGGGTCGCCGGCATGGGCACGGCCGCCGGGGTCAACTGGCGGCTGGCGGGGGCGGACGTGGCCGCCGAGCGGCACGCGCTGCACGTCGGCGGCGAGCAGGTCGGCCTCTGGTCCTGCGTGGCTCCGCCGGCCACCGTGACGGCCAACGCGCTGGAGGAGCTGTACGCGCTGCCGGCGCCGATGACCGTCGCTCTGGAGTGGCGGCCGTGGTCGCGGGAGGCGGCGCGGAGGAAGCTGCGCTCGGCGCAGCGTCATTACTTCTCGAAGCGCTACTCGATGGTGGCCCACATGCAGGAGAAGGAGGGCACGGCGGCGGCGCTGGAGGATGCCGCGGCGAGCATCGAGGCGCAGCGGGCCGGTGCGGCCCTGGTCGAGCTGGAGACCGAGGGCGTGTCGTACGGCGACGTGGCCTTGTCGGTGGCCGTGCGCGGCTCGGCCGAGCAGTTGGAGCAGTGGGGCGCGGACATCCAGCGGGTCTTCGGCGGGCTGGACGCCAAGGCGGCGCGGGAGTCCTACGGGCAGCTCGCGGTCTGGTTCGGAAGGCTGCCGGGCCAGCCGGCCTCCCGGCAGCCGCGGCGGGTGTTCGTCTCGGCCGGCGTGGCGGCCTGCATGGCGCCGCTGTTCGGCCCGCCGCGGGGCGACCGGCGCTGCGCCCATCTCGACAAGCCGGCGCTGACGGTGTTCGAGACGCCGGCCGGCACGCCCTACCACTACGACCTGTTCGGGGGCCGCGACGTCGGGCACACGCTGATGCTCGGGGCCACGGGCTCGGGCAAGAGCTTCACGCTCAACTTCCTGCTGGTCCAGGCGCTGCAGTACGACCCGCGCGTCCTGATCCTCGACCTCGGCGGCAGCTACCGCGCCCTGACGCAGTTCCTCGGCGGCGGCTACCTCGAAGTATCGCCGGAGAAGGACGCGATCCCGCTCCGGCCGTTCGGCCTGGAGCCGACCGAGCGGACGGTCCAGTTCCTCTCGGCCTGGGTGCTGCGCCTGCTGCGGATCGGCGGCTGGGAGGAGTCGAGCGGCGACCTGTCGGAGGTCCGGGCGCGGATCGAGGACCTGTATGCCCTGGCCCCGGCGCGCCGCTCGCTGGGCAACCTCGTGCGGTCGTTGCCGGCGCCGATGTGGCCGGCGCTCTCGCGCTGGCACGGCTCGGGCGCCTGGGGCAAATGGTTCGACAACCCGCCCGCCGAGGATGCGGACCTGACCCTGGCCGACTGGCAGGTGATCGACCTGGCCGGCGCGGTCGAGCACGAGGACTGGTGCGAGGCGGCGCTGCTCTACCTGCTCGAACGGCTGCGGACCGAGATCGAATCGCCGGCCGAGACGACGCGGCTGAAGCTGATGGTGGTCGACGAGGCGTGGCGCTACCTCCGGGACCCGGTGGTGCTGGGTCGGCTCACCGAGGCCGCCCGCACGTGGCGGAAGCGCAACGCGGCGCTGATCCTGGCGACGCAATCGGTCACCGACATCACGGAGACGGCCGGGGCGGCGGCGCTGCTGGAGTCGATGCCGACGCGGCTGTTCCTCGCCAACCCCGACTTCCCGGAGGCCGGACAGGCGACGTTCCAGTTGGGCGACGACGAGCTGCGCACGGTCCGCGAGCTGGAGCCGAAGCGCGAGCTGTACCTGCGGCGTCCGACGACGGCGGCGGTCCTGCGTCTGGCGGTCGACCCGGAGAGCTACTGGCTCTACACGTCGTCGGCCGGGGAGGCGCAGCGGCGCGCCGAGATGGTGGCGCGCTACGGGGTGGAGGGCGCGATCGTGCGGCTGGCGGCGGGACGGGATCACAAGCGGGCGGCGGTCTTGGGGTGATGGGAAGGAGCGATGAGAGGGATGAGACGAACAGCGACGGGTGGCACGCGCCGTGGGCAGGGGGCGGTGCTGGCGGAGGCGAGTTCAGTCGGCCGGTCCGATTCGCTCGATGGTGTCGATGACCAGGGCGCGCAACTCCCGGACATCGGCCTGCAGGTCGTCGATGCGGGCGTTCAGGTCGTCGATGCGGGCGTTCGTGTCGTCGATGCGGGCGTTGACGCTGACGTTGACGTCGTCGATGCGGGCGTTCAGGTAGAACCCCTGACCCAGCACCAAGCCGCCGATGGCGACCACGGTCCCAATGATGGCCTTGGTGTCGCCGCTCATTCCCGCAGCGTAGCACGGCCGCCGGCCGCAGCCGGAGCGGCACCGTGCGCCGGCGCCGCGGCGGGGTGGCAGCCGGAGGTGAAGCAGACGCTGGTGGCGGCTTTGTGCTGCGGCGTGCTGGCGGCGGTCCCGGCTGCCGGACAGGGCATCCGGACCGTGGAGGCAGGCGCCGAGGAGGCCGCGATCACGGTCACGGCGCGGGTACGGCACACGACGACCGTCGTGCTGCCGCAGGGCGAGACCATCGTCGACGTGGTGGCGGGCGACGCGGACTACTGGGACGTGTCGGCGGCGGCGAACGTCGCCTACGTCAAGCCGCTTGAAGCGGGCGTCGCATCGAACGTGACCCTGGTCGCGGAGAGCGGCCGGGTGTGGGCGCTGCTCGTGGCCGAATCGTCCGTTGAGGACCCGGATCTGGTCATCCACGTGGGGGTGCCGGAGCGGCCGGCGCCGGTGGACGCGCCGCGGCGTGCGCCGGCATTCGTGGCCGGCGCCGAGCTGGGGGCGCACGAGGCGGAAGAGCAGGCGGCGCGTGCGGAGCTTCAGTCGATAGGGGAGGCCGCGGCTTCCGAGGTCGCCGCCGTGTGGTCGGAGCACGACGCCGCGTGGTCGCGGTGGCGTGACGAGTATCCGCGCCGGCTGCGCTTCCCGTACCGGCTCGACGAGGCGGCGCTGGAGCCGCCGTTCGAGGTCGAGGCGCTGTGGCACGACGGGCGGTTCACGTACCTGCGCTCGCGGGCCGAGGAGTCCCCGGCGCTCTACGAGCTGCGGGGGGCGGACCGGCGCTTCGGCCGCCGTGGGCTGGAGCCGAGCCTCGTCTCGTACGAGGTCTACGACGACGGGCTGTACGTGGCCGACCACGTTCTCGGGCCGGGGCGGCTGCGGATCGGGGACTCGGAGGCGGACTGGACGGTCGGCCGCCCCGCCCGGCGGTGGACGTGGAAGGCCCGCGCGGTGGTGGGCGGGATGTTCGCGGCCGTGGCGGCCGTGCTCGTGGAGGGGTGGGCGCGATGAAGGTCTGGGTGCTGATGGTTGGAGGCGTCCTCGCCGCGACGCCGACGGCGGCGCAGGGGATGCGGGCGCCGGCCGCTCCGGAGAACGCGCCGGCCACGGTCCTGACGCGCGTGCGTCATGTCAGCACCGTGGTCCTTCCCGAGGCGGCCGAGATCGTCGACCTCGTCGCCGGCGATCCGGAGCGTTGGGACGTGTCGGCCGCGGCGCACCTGGTGTTCGTGCGCCCGCTGGCCGAGGGCGCGCGCTCGAACGTGGTGCTGCTGACGGCGGCCGGCGACATCGTTCCGCTGACGCTGGTCGAGAGCGCCGGCGGGAGGGTCGACGCGGTCGTGCGGGTGGAGACGCCGCGGGGGGCAGAGGCGGACTCCGGCCCGGTGCTTGCGGCGGCGGCGGCCGTCACGGCGACAGCCGCCCGCGCGGCCGAGACGTGGAAGGCGGTGGCGGCGGCCGAGGAGCAGGCGGCCGAACGGGTCGAGGCGGCCCGTGCTGCTGCTCGGGCGAGGCTCGACGCCGGCCGCGAGTCCTATCCCAGGCAGCTCCGCTTCGACTACCGGTGGGAGCACTCGTCGGCCGGCTACCCGTGGATGGTCGAGGGGATGTGGCACGACGGGCGGCGGACGTACCTGCGAACGCGGGCGATCGCGCCTGTGCTCCATGAGCGGCGAGACGGCGAGCTGGTGCGGGTGGAGGTGTCGGCGGTGCTCGACGACGTGGTGCACGTCGTGCCGCGGGTGCTCGGGTCCGGCGCGCTGGAGGTCGGCGGCCGGAGGCTCCGGTGGACGGCGAGGCCGCGGAAGGCGGGTCCGTGATGGCGAACTGGAAGCAGCTCCTTCAACCGCCGTCCGGTGCGCTGCCGGCCAATCTGGTCACGAAGGTGGGCGTGGGCGTCATCGCCGTGCTGCTGGCCGGTCTCGTGCTGAGCCAGTCGGGCGGGGACCCGGAGGTGGAGGAAGGCGTCGCGGGCGGTGAGCCGGGCGTCGCGGGACGGGGGGTGGTCGGGCAGCTCAGCTCGCGCCTGACGCAGCTCGCCGAGCAGCGCCGGATGGAGGAGGACGACCGCAGCCGGCGCGACGCCGCCGATGCGGCGGCGGGTCCGGCGACCGGACTTCCGCCTTCGCTCGCTTCCGAATCGGGACTTCCGCCGGGCGATACCGGGGCGGGCGACGTGTCGCCGCTGCCGACGGCCGGGGAGGTCGAGCTGCGGGAACGGCTGCGGCTGGAGGCGATTGAGCGGCGCGCCCGCTCGCTGCGCGCGCCGAGCCTCGTGCGGACGTTCCGGGAGGAGGTGCGCCAGGACGGCCCCGACACGGCCGACCCGGAAGGCCG
>MKWU01003847.1_pt1 | contig 18854 bp, 18 predicted proteins | sample 809101 | NCBI WGS metagenome assembly MKWU01 (sample SAMN05860141, study PRJNA318959) | sponge metagenome | host: Aplysina aerophoba | place: Slovenia: Piran, Adriatic Sea, Gulf of Piran | collected 2013-05-07
CATAAATGTGGGGAGCTTCGTTGTTGCCCCAACAGACGTGCAGGCGCACACGGTCCGTCGGGATGTTGGAGAGGGCGTGGTTGATGGCCCGAATGTGCAGTGCGACCAGGGACTGAAAGGCCGACAGAGGTTCGTCCTGATAGGATATATGCCGTTCCATGGCCAGGTCAGGACAGTCCAGCTGCAGCGTCAGGCCATTCGCCACGATTACCTCGTATTCCCTTCTCAGCTCCTCGGCCAAGGCGAATACATACTCTTCGTGGCTGTCGTAGTAGCGGTTGGCCAGGGTCAGTGCGACTATGCCGGGTGACGCAGCTGTCATGAACAGGTCTTCCGGCTCTCTCTCAGCAGCGTTGACGGCATCGAGTAACTGACGGCATTCCCGCTCCACCATATCCAGCCTTTCGTAAACCACGGGGCCGACGCAGGTGGGCACGCCGCGCATCAGCTGGACGACACGTGGTCGCGCCACGGACGGGAACTCGTTCTGGTCACGCTGACCGCGCCGATCCCACGAGCCGCCAAAGCCGGACATCCGCTGTGTGACGTACGTGGAGAAGCTGACGCGGGACTGCTCTCCATTGTTGATGACGTCCACCCCGGCTGCCAGCTGCGCAGACACAACATCGGCGGTAGCCTTACCGGCCAGACTTTCCAGTTCAGCCTCGTCCACCTGCTCACCCCGGGACACCGCACCAAGCATCTCTACCAACCCCTCGGACCGGGGCAGGCTACCCGTGTGAGTGGTCAATATCCGTGTTTCGCTATGCTTCATGGATTCTCACCTTGCATCTGGTTATCAAGTGTCATGATTTCCGCCGGAATTAGTCCGGGTCTTACAGGGAAAGCACCCAGCTAGCCCTAACACCACACAGAGAACATCTCGTAATTCGCGATTGATCGGGCTGTTCAACGACACCCACGTAGTTCGTCAACACGCTCATCCGCGCAGATGTGACAGACTTCGACACCCATGTCCTCAGGCTGCCGCCGCGGAGTTACGGGCTCGCCTTAGCGTTCGCGCTCTGTTGGATGCCAGTCCCCGGCGACAATGCCTTCGAGAACTCTCCAGCCCGGGAAATCTTCAGGTATGCGGGATTCGTGCTAAACGGAGGACTCCATTCATAGAAGGTAGGCGGCGTGGAAATCCCTAAGTGCCTTGATTTAGCCCGGCCGGGCGTTCCCTGTCGCGGCGTTTCTATCCGACGTCATCTATTGCGCTTGTTCTGAAAGAAGCCCAACTTTCCCCAGGCATTATACAGCCACCGCTGAAGGGCCACGTGGAGCCTTGCCGTCGGATTGAACTGCAGAGCTATGAGCAAGCAGGCAAAGAGTATCCCTATGAGTTCCACGCTTGGCAGGCTGCGACTGATCGCAAAGCATATCAGCACAAATACCAGGTAATAGACCGCCCAGCCGACGTGGATAAGGCGGCGGCGTAATGATAGACCAAGAAATATGCGGTCCTGCAAGGGCTCATCCCTCCTTCCTTCTGGCTAACTTCTTTCTGCGCTCCGCTACCTGAACTTTCGCCTTCTCTTTGCGCGTTTCCCCAGGCTCGGCATTAACACCCATGCACCGCTGATGGATTTCAGAGAGGTGGTCTAGTCCTTGTCGTTTTGCTGGACTCTATGAGTGACCACCCCCTGTTGGAACCGTTCCAAAATGCAGAGTCAGTCTATCGGGGTCAGGATTGAGATGTTCGACCACTACATCTGCGGTGCTGACACCTTCTGCTTCAGTGGCCGCAACAACCTCTTCAATCGAGTTGCCGATTGACACTACGCCATCCTTACCCATCGAAACCCATCTATCGGGATGTTTCTCGATTAGTTAGTCGCGTTCAGTCCATAGTCGATGGACCGCTTTACGGAAGTCATTGGGGTCGTCACGAAGCGCCTCTGCGCCGCCTAAGTGAGCGAGCAGTTCTTCAAGTTCGTCTTCACTCGGCCTGCCGGAAGACTTCGTGAGCACGGCGATTTCCTTTCACTGGTACATGCACTATCAGAATACCACGTCCGAAAGTCACGGCGAGTGGCCCTGCGATCGAGGCACGCGGTTCGCAAGTAGGCGCGCGCCAATGTATCAAAGGCGACGGATCGGTTCGCGACGAAGCCCGGTAAGAGGCCAGGGTTCTTTCTTTTGTAGTTATGTACATCAGTACATAACACCATCGGTTCATTTATTGCTCTGCACTGAGTTATGGCCCTGAGACCGGAGAATCCGCTTCACCGTCATTGCTGAATCCAAGCGATACGGATTTACTTCTACAAATAGTGCATCATAGACTGTAAACCAACGGGAAGGGAATCTCATGTTCAGCGAACGTCTCAAGCTATCTAGAAAACGAAGTGGGTTGTCGCTTCACGCGCTGTCGTCAGAGATGGACAACATCGCCTCTGCCCAGGCCATTGGTAAGTATGAACGGGCAGAGATGATGCCGAGCTCAACTGTAGCAATCGCGCTCGCCGATGCGCTCGACGTCACGCCTAGCTACCTGCTGAGCCCTTCAAGTATTTCCCTGGAGTCTGTCAAGTTCAGGAAGCTATCTTCAACGAGAGCCCGGGAGCGAGCGGCGGTAGAAGCAGACGTCCTCGACCAGGTGGACCGTTATCTGCAGGTGGAGGAGATCCTCGGCATAGACACCACAGAGCAGGATGTCCCTGAAGGAGCGCCGTACAGGGTCTCCGAAATGGAAGACGCGGAAGACGCAGCTGCGTCGCTTCGTGCCGCCTGGAATCTCGGAAGTGTCCCAATACAGAACTTAACGGAGCTGCTGGAAGCGCGTGGGGTCAAGGTGCTTAAGCTGCACTTGCCCGAGAGGGTTGATGGGCTCAACTGCCGGGTGCATAGACTGGACGGAGACGATGTTCCAGTTGTCGTCTGTTCCACCGGGAAATCTGTTGAGCGCCAGAGGTTCACGATTGCGCATGAGCTGGGCCACCTGGTCCTGGATATCCCATCGACCATATCCGAAGAAAAGGCCTACCACCGTTTTGCCGGCGCATTTCTGGCGCCCCAGGGCGAGTTAATTCGTGCAGTCGGGCGCCGCCGGAACAACTTCGGCCTTGATGAACTCATCGATACTAAGCGTATGTTCGGCATCAGCGCCGCGGCACTGGTCATTAGAATGCGGGACCTCGGCATCATTAAAGAGGGCACGCAAAGAGCAATTTTCCGTGGGATCGGCAACAACTGGAGAACCGAGGAACCCCATCCACTTAACCGAAAAGAACTCCCCAAGCGTTTTCGCCGTCTCTGCCGGAGAGCTCTGGCGGAGAATGAGATTTCGGATTCAAAGGCGGCAGAGTTGCTCCGACTGCGAGTCAGCGACATCGACGGGTTCATGATTGGTTCGACTTCATAATGCAACAGACGCAAGTTCACGCCAGCGAGAGTTCCATCCTGATAAGATTCGCTAGGCGCAATGTGCTCGGCAGGATATTTATTCCAAATATTGATTTTGCGGTACCGGACTTGCTGCTACATGAGGACCTGTTTCTTGAGGAGATGATACATCTCGGCTCATTTTGCCAGCGGAACCTCCGCCGCCTAGGCCCGAGAGTAGACGCCAGGCGCCGCGGGCGTGCAAGCCGCAACTGCCTATCATGCAGAGCGCCCGACTTTGAGTTTCGTCGACTTGTTCCCTATTACGTTAGCTGACCTCCAGGGGTGGCAACTCTTTGGGGAAGACAGGACCATGCGCGACATCGCCGAGTCCAGAGGCATCGCATGTATGGACGCACTCTGGGCTCTCTACAGAATGACGTATGCAGGTATTCCGTCAGGGGCACAGGATCTGCTTGTGCTCGAAGCGATGAGCGCCGGTCCGAGGTATTCAATTACGAAGTTCCTTCCTTTCGCGGTAAGACGACAACTGAGCTGTAGTCCTAGCCAGGTCGGTATGTACATCTGTACATCACACCATCTATACTCCACAACATACTAACATTGTTACATCAGTACAGATGTTGATCTGAACCTTCTTACAAAGCGACATCTATAATGGAGAATAGCCTTTTGCCTGGCTATGAATGATAGTCCTCGACGTGCAAGGTCTGTCCTGGTCTGGCTCCTGAGCATTCTCAGGGGGAGTCGCAGCTCTCGTCATCTTAGGAAGGGATCTCAAACGGCCTGCTGGCGAACCGGCCGTCTGAACATTTAGCGTCGACCCAGATCGTGGGGAACTAGCGGGTAGGACTTCGCGACGACGATTTCTCTGTGTTGATGGAAGATTTGGAGTATATGGATGGGTTCGACCCATCATCCATCACGTCCGACGCTCCATTCGACCCATCCAACATGAACAAGGCTCACTTGCAGGACATTGGTCTGATGGGAATTGACATCATCACGGGCGTCGATCGTGAGCGTGACTTCTACGACTACCTCGAGGGCGAGACGGCAGTTGGAGTTACGGAATTTGATTACGAGAGGGCGTTCGAGGACCCTCAGGGTAACGCCGTAGACGCTGCCGACCTGCTCTCCTACCAGGAGGATGACGAGGCTGACCTGGCCAGGACGATGGGAGAAGTTCTGGGCTGGGCGAGCTCTATCGGGGACCTCGAATCTGATCGAGCTGATGTTGGCGACGAGAGCGACGCGATGCGAGTGTCGCTGCGCGAATTCGACTACTCTCCCGGTTATGTAATTCACGGCGCCCATCGCACGATAACGACAATCGAAAAGATGCTGGAACGAGTTGTTCAGCTGCAAGACGGGGAAGCCAGGAATCTGGCGGCGAATGAATATTATCTGAGGGCAGTCGGGACATCTGGTTGACGACCAGCACATCCAAGTTTATCTTGACCTTCAGAGCCTAGTCGAGTTTGGCAACATTGTGAAATTCGATCTCACCAGAAGCCAGGTCAGGTTCTTACGTCAGACCCTTGGCTCACTGGCTGTAGTTTCTACTTCGTATGATAACTACGAACGCATCTAGGTGTCGCCGACACCTTCCCAAATGATGACTGGGTGCCGCCCGTTACCTACGATTGGGAAAGGTGACCAGAAGACCAATTGACCTTTTTTTGAAAAACGTCCTATAATTTGCGTTATGAAACGTATTTGAACTCACGGACATAAATCATGACGACAGAGCTGACGTCGCCCAGGTCCCACACAGATCCTTCCGAACTGCCGGATGTCGTCAGGCCGGACGGCCAAAATACCCCATCGACCATCACCGAAGCCGAACACCAGGCCAACGAGGCTTTTCTTGCGGGGGCTTACGCAGAGAACACCAGCCTGGCGTACCGATCACAGCTAAAGACGTGGGCGAGTTGGTGCGACCAGCGAGAACTTACACTCGCAGAGGCGGACTGCGACTCTTTGGTCACATATATCCGCGAACGTGCAGAGGGTACTACCATCGGGAACAGAGAGTACAGACCGGCCAAGCCCAACAGCCTGCGCGTAGCGACCGCGGCGATTTCGAAGGCATACGAGGTCGCCGGCCTGCCCGACATCACTAAGGACTCGAGGGTGCGCGACGCACTGAGGTCACATAGAAACAGCACAGCGCGTTCAGGTCTCAGAGTAAAACAGGCAGAAGCGCTCACCGCCGAGGTCCATATGGCCATACGCGCAACCGCGCTTTTCCCGAGGCGCGGTCGTGGTGGAATGGAGAGTGCGGATCAGGCACGACGTCGGGGCCTTGTCGACATCGCGCTTACCGGCCTGATGAGAGACTGCCTTCTGCGCCGCAGCGAGGCTGCCGCCGTGGTCTGGGGAGACATCAGCCGTGAGGCCGACGGATCAGGAAGGCTATTCGTCGGAGTGTCGAAGACTGACCAGGAAGGAGACGGGGTTCTTCTGTTTATTAGTAGACAGACGATGCGAGACCTAGGAAACATCCGCGAGGGGGTTGGCCCTGACCACCCCGTGTTCGGCCTGCACCCCAAGTCCATAGGAATACGCATCGCTGCTGCAGCTGAGGCCGCCGGCATGGCAGGGCATTTTACCGGACATAGTGCTCGTGTCGGAATGGCACGCGACCTTGCGAGAGCCGGCGAAGAGCTGCCCGCCCTCATGACCGCCGGACGCTGGAAGGGTGCCGAGATGGTAGCCCGGTACATTGCTCGGGAGAGCGCGGGCCGAGGCGCCGTAGCCAGATACCACCGCGACGATTGATTCATAATCCGTTCTGCCCTTGAATTGTGTGCCGTGTTAGCAGCATTCGGCAAGTGGATGCCTCATCGGCGTGCTTTGACCAAATGCAACGCCGGGCATATCCAGCGTACCGCGCTTAGCACCGTGCTCAGCACCCAGCGTAAACCCCCACACGGTGATGAAGCCCCTCCTCGCCAATAAATGAGCCCAACTGCTCACCTAAATTCCCCTTGCTCTCTGTTCACTTGTCCCGATTAACATGAGGACATAACGACAATTGGAATTCTGTACTGATGTACATAGAGACATAGTCACAGAACCACATAAGTACATCACACCATTAGTACAAGGCAGGACAGGGAATGAAATGTCGGTAATTGCGATAGTCAATCAGAAGGGTGGGACGGGGAAGACCACGCTCTCGATTAACCTCGCGGCTGCGTTCGCCGAGCTTTACCCCACGCTGCTGCTTGACGCCGACCCACAGGGCAGCGCCCTTGACTGGGCAGATAGCAGAGCAGCTCCGCAGATGAATCTCGATGCCGGTGAGCTGCCGGAAGGTGATCTCCTGCGTGAGCTGCGCGCCCTTTCAGCAACTTACGACCGGATTATCATCGACGGCCCTCCGGGTATAGGACGGACCAGCGCGGACGCCGTCAGGGTAGCGGACATCGTCCTGATACCGAGCAAGCCAAGTCCGTTCGACGTGTGGGCGTGCTCCGACATCGTCGATGCGGTGAAGGCCAGACAGAAGACGACCGGAGGGGTGCCGAGGGCTGCCTTCGTCATCACCATGGCGAGGCCTAGGACGCGATTGCTCGCCCAAGTGGATACCGCACTTGCAGAGTACGGCATACCGGCCCTGAGCGCACGGACGACAGAGCGCGTTGCCTACCCAACAACCGCGATAGAGGGGAAATCAGTGCTGGACGGCCGAGATAGGACCGCACAGCAGGAAATTCTAGCAATGCGAGACGAGATCGAGGGGTTAGTAAGATGACCATGCGTGCGCGGCGGCCAAGGCGAAGAGGTGAGGCCCGCGGAGATGACCGGACGGAGGCTTTCGTAGAGCAGGCCGCGGCTGAGGAAACCGCACAACTGCATTGCTTGATTCCCGAGAGTTTGCACCGACGATATCGCGTCGCGGCAGCCGAGAGGCGAACTACGATGACTGAACTCGTGATCGCAGCGATGACGGTGTATGCCGGCACAGAGCTTGAGTAAGCTACAATCGACATGCGCCAACAGCCATTCGAACGGTTCCGCGCCACGACTTGAGCTACGTGTTGCCTGATCCCTGAAGTATAGCGAAGTTAGGCCAATTATCGAATTCTTGTAACTTCACTATCCAAGAATGACCACCGTCTGCCTCATACATTAGTAATGCAAGAATTGCTGAGGCGCCAGAAATCAGTCTGGCAGCCCATCCTCACCGTAGGGCAGGTCCCCGTGCTGAACCGCGGACGGTCCGTCATCTCTCAGCAGTAAAGCACAGCGTATGCGTATCGCTTGCAACCGTTGTATCCGAGTCATAACTCTGAGCTCATGTCTTTCGCGCTCCAGGCGCTCTCGCAACGCGATAGCAATTGCTTCCGTCATAGTCTCACCAGTGAGATCCGCCAGTTCTCCAGCCAGTTGATGTATCTCTTCGTCTTTGATGATGAGGCTCATGGCTCCCTACCTGGTTGATTCCATACTGCTGGACTCTACATTACCATCGACGCAAGGGTGCAACAATCGGACCGACGGGACGGGGCATTGGCGTCTCTTCCCGCGGTGATGTAAGCTGAACTTGCCTCTCCAAAGCACTCCTGACGCCCGCGCGCCGCGAGTCGCTTCTACACATCCATCACATCTTCCACCTACCGGCCGTACGCGCCTGACAAGGGCGTCCTAGTGACGCTCGAGCAGGACTAACCATAGTCCTGTTTACACAGCACCTTACGACTGTACTTTAACCCCTGGACTCGCGTGACTGTCACAGCGTCATGCTCAAGCGCATACTGACTCTACATGTCCGGCATGCTCTTTCCGAGACACTAGGTGACTTAGCGGACGCGCCCAGCCGCCTAGATGTAACCGAGAAAATCGCCCTCGCACTGTGGGATGTTCACGAGAGATACCAACAGCATCGTCTCGTCGTTCTCCTCTAAACCCCTGTATTCCTGAACAAATGTCGCTATGTACATCGGTACATAGCGACATTTACGATGCCGCTGCGCTCGCCAAGGTACTGGCATCGCAGACCGGACACCTTTCACCGGCCTGGGCTTCGACGGCATATTGGATTTCAAGTTCCGCTCCCACCACGTCCCTGACGGCTCGCTCGATTACAGGATGGAGCCTGTGACCAAGCATTTCGGCCGTAAAGCGATTGCGCGTCCCCACTATGAATTGTCCCTCAGTGTGCGCCACACCACACGAATCCGACAGCCAAGTCTCGACTGCAGGCCTCGACACCTGGGAACGCAAAGCCTCAAGCGCCTGGGCCCACACATCCCGGGCTGAAGACTCCTGCCTGATGTGCGCCATATGCAGCAACTCCCAATCCGGCTCTTCGGGAGGCCTCGGGGGTGGGTGGGTGGCTGAGGGTGGAGCCTCCTCGACCGCGACGTAGCCCTCACCGGTTCTCAGGACGTCCTCCGTCAGCGTCCTGACGAAACCCACGACGTTTCTCACGCCTTTGCTGTCTCTAAGCCGCCCAACGATGTAGTCCGCGGTGTGCTGGTTTGGTGACGAACCCGTTACCGCCTCGTAATCTTGGATAAGGCCAGATAGATCTGCGAACTGAGTTGCTCGAATGCCACGGTGGCCGGACGCCAGAAGGGTGGCGGAGAGCAATTCAAAGAAACTAGTCATTTCTCCTGACGAGTTTGATTGTGTTGCTGCAGCTGCATGGTTCTCTTTTTCCTTATTGCTTTTATCCTCCATGTAATGAGTGTCTGTCACAAAATCTGACGGGTTTCCCTTGTGAATGCCCGAAAATCTGACGGGTTTCTCGTCACGGTCGTCTGGTGGGTAATTGAAACCTGTCAGATTTTCTGACAGGTTTGGCGCAGACTGCGGTCGTAGATGATCATTTTCTGACAGGTTTTGAGTATCAATGCCTATACCCGTCAGTTTTTCTGACAGGTTTCTGGATGGATGTCGTGAACCTGTCAGAATTCGTGACTGGTTTGGGTTGATCTCCAGTTTTCTTTGCGGAGAATCTGACAGGTTTCTTGAGTTGTTCAGAGTGTCGGAGACGAATTCGAGGATTGCGAGCACCTGTCCAGGAGTGACACCAGACGCGAGGATCTCGTCGACACGGTCATGAACTTTGGCGATGTCGGATCCTTGCTCCTGCTCGACTTCGGGCAGCATCGGAGGAGCTTCGGGGGACCTTGCGATGTCCGGTAAAACACTTTGTTCAGGTTGGGCATTTACGACAGCAGGTGAGTTGACCCTGTACCGGGTCGTCTTGCCTCGTCCGTGAGAGGTCCGTCCGCCGCCCTGCTCGATCTTAATGAGCATTTTGTTCTGAACCAGCGTTGAGAGGTGATTCCGATAAGCGCCGTACGTCATACCGGGGAGGTGCTCATCAAGGAACCTCTGGGGCCGCATCCAGAACTCACCATGTTCGTCATGGGCGACCATGCATATGGCGACCAAGACCTGCCTGGTGCGTGCCGTGAGGCAGGGATGATTTTCCCTCTGTGCCCACCTGGCCAGGTCATAACCCAATCTACCACCTCCTGCCGGCAGGCGGCCGGCCGAAGTGAACGAGTTTGGACGAGGCGTGTTCGGGAAACGTGAGGGTACGGTAAGGTAGCGCGACAAACGCAAAATGGATGATACGATGTGGGCTACGCGCCCGCACACTGACCATGAATGGTTCTCTACTTGTATATCTGAGTGAGTTAGCATGAGGGAAGTTACACTAAACGCGAAACGCTGTCAACATGGGTCGGACGTCTCGGCAGGGTCATGTCGCGGGGATTGCTGTACTGATGTACAGGCATACATTTGAGGCTGTGTACACAACAACAGGACAACAAACCGACAAAAAGTTGCGCGAGCGCATGATTTCCTGCTAATATTCGCGCGAGCCACCGCCTGAAAAACATCGTAGGGGCTCTGCACCCCGCCCGGTGTACCCGGAGGCCAGCACCGGGCGGGGGCTACCATCTTCTGACTTTCGTTCAAAAATGTGGTAGAATGCGTTCCACGACATAGACGTAGCTCTACTTGGGGTGAGTTAGCACCAGCCCGCTGGAGCGTCGGTCGTGGCCTGTCCGGGGGCGCGTCTTGAAGGCGCGCCTCTTCTTTTTTAAAATCTTCGCCTAACTAGCTCGTTTTCGAGAGTTCCCACTGTTTTCGACTGCACTGCCTTCGTAGATGTCGCCGCGGTCGAGGGACAGGTCTTGTGGCCAGCCGCCTGCTGAATGGACCGGCCATACATCATCGAGCGTGGGCCTGTGGCACACGTCGCTGATGGGCATTAGAGGCTTGTCCGGCTTGCGGTCAGTCAGGCGTCTGTCCTTCCGGTAGTGTCCACCAGCGCTGTCCCTTGCATCCGGGCGAACCTCTGGTCGAAGGTGTGAAGAGGAGCGGCGTTCGCCCGCTCGGTCGCCTTGAGTATCATCAGATCAGAGAAGCCCACTCCTCCCCGGCGATAGCTATATGCGGCAGCCGCTACGTCATCTGAGTTTTCTACAACAAGGCTGTCCGATGCCGTTATGTCCATCAGGGCATCTGCGACCTGGATTCTCGTAAAGCGATAGGTTCGTTCCAGCACCCAGGCAACCTCGAGGACAACTTCGCGACAGATGAATCCCGGGTCGTCAGTTGTCAGCCCTTCAATCAGTTCCCGTGCGGCCTCCGCCTGCTCGGGAATGTCGCGCACCAGGTATCGAACGAGCACATTGGTGTCGAGCGCGCTCATCCTTCGGTGGCTCCTTCCGCGATGCCGCGCTCCATGTCTTCAAGGCTTTTGGCCGGTCCGTCATATTTGAGGCTGCCAAACAGGCGGCTGGTTGGCCGGACCGGCATTATCAGCACTCCTTCGTCGAGCATGACGAAGCGCACCTTGTCTCCGGGTTTCACTTCCAGTGAATCCCGGATGGGCTTGGGCAGCGTGGTTTGGCCCTTGGTGGTTATTCTGGACTCGAACATCGAAAACGCTCCTTATGTCATACGGCAATCACATGCATTACATTATGGGCGAAAGTAATACCTGGTGCAACGTCGGGTACCCGTGTCGTCGCCGATCAGTTCCGTAGATCTGCGTCATAGGGCCTGTATCGGAATGTGCGGATCCTGAACGAAGGATGCCCGTCCGAAATCTTCCCCCGCAGCGTTCCCAGCCGTGAGTAGTCGATGCGTCTGGGCTGGAGCAGGTAGCCGTCCGGCCCTGGTATGAGTTGCAGCCGGTCGCCTGGGCCTACGCCCATCTCATCGAGGACATGGGCCGGGAGAGTGTCTGGCGCTTCGATGTGTCGTTGAGAAGCAAGGCGCACTCCTGTGCATTTGCGATTCTGTTCGGTATCGACGTTAGCGCTTCGCAATCTGGGACTGCTGGCTTCAGATGGATGCAAATTGTTCGATTAGGTGATTTGGCCCTGGAGTCGCGAATCTTGGTATCTGGCCTGTCGAGTGGGGTCGATAAGGGCGATTGAAGCCGGGAGTTCTGAGAATGGTTCGAGGTTTGCGATGCTTGGTGGATGACACCGCCATTTTGGAACAGACAGGGGAGGTGTATTATGGGATTGTCGGTGTTAGTTGAAGTGCATGAACCGCCCAGAAGTTTGGAATCGTTTTGGAATCCGCAGGGTGAGTCCAGACTGAATCAGAACAGGCGTACAGTCTCATAACATTGGTACTTTGTATCCAATTATCGTCTCATAAGGGATAGGCGGGAGTGGGTTTGTGCTACATTTCAAAATGAATGGTATCGTAAGCCGTGGAAAAAGGCTTCAGGTTTCATCGAAAGGGCACACCCATGACCAACCGCACATCTCAGCCGCCAGAGTACACGATGGGTTATAGCGAAGAGTTCCAGTTGCTGCTCAGACGACGCAGCGTTGAAAGCCACGCATTTCATCTGCTGCCTCATCTTAAGCCCGGCATGCGCGTTCTCGATTTCGGCTGCGGCCCGGGCACGCTTTCCGTAGGTCTTGCCAAAGCGATAGAGCCGGGCGAGATGCACGGCATCGATGTGGAAGCGTCCCAAATAGAGATCGCGCAGAACGCCGCCGAGGCCGGAGGGCATATGAATGCCACTTTCCATGTCGGCAACGCGGCGGAACTGCCATTTGAGGACGGCTATTTCGACGTGGCACACTGCCACACCGTTCTGATGCACATCCCCGACACTCAAGCGGTGTTGGCGGAGGTGAAGCGCGTCCTGAAGCCGGGCGGCATCATCGCCAGTCGCGAGTTGATTGGAGCATCCTGTTTCCTGGAGCCTAATCGCGAAGAGTTCGATACCGCGTGGCAGGTGTTCCTCCGTCTGCTCGACGCGAACGGCGGACACTCGGAAATGGGCAAGGCACTCAAGAACGGGTTCATAGAAGCGGGGTTCACGGACATTCAGGCGACCCTTTCCTTCGATTCCTTCGGCTCAGCGGAAGACATCGCTTTCCTGCACAGCTTCATTGGCGGCTGGTTTTTCATGCCGGAAGTAGTCGCGGCGGCAATCCAGTACGGCCTGGCAACTCAGCAGCTGTTCGAGGAGGTTCGCGTCGCGCTGGACGAATGGAGCGAGGAGGCCGGAGCCGTCGGAGGGCTCGCCTTTGGGGAGTGCATAGCAAGAAAGCCGTAGCTACCAGTGCACGCTTAGCCCGAAACCGCCGAAGCACGTAGTGACTGCGCTGGAACGGGACGGGATGGAACCCGGGGGCGCAACGGTCTGGTCGGATTTCGGATAGATGGGGTCTCCGGCAGTCCTCTGGCAAGCTACCTGCAGGGATGTGGCACATTCAGGGAAGTTTCAGAGGCGGAGGGGAACCATAGCCGGTCCTTCCGGCGCGAGTTGAGGAGACTTTCATCCGGTCACTCGTTGAGGATGAGTTTGGCGTACCGTTTGCCGGCGTCGCCGTCAGATCGAGGTTGGCAGGGAGCGCAGTCGCGCCAGGCCTCCGCTGAACAGGTTCGCCCAGGGCCAGCCCTGCGGGAGATCTAGCGAGCAAGGTTGTGCGCCAGCACCCCGTATTGAGTACGGGGAAGGCTCCGCGTCGCGCAGACTCCGGTGCTGGCTGGCGGTGATGGAGAAGCGGACATCATTGTTGCGGCAGACCGTGACGATGTCGTGGATGTAGAAGCCTCTGTTGGCCATCACAGCAAATTCTACTGTCGTGACCGCCAAATGTCATTGTCGCGTATCAGGCTTGACCATCAACACGGATACTCTACGGAAGGCGATTGTCTTCGCGCTTTCCGAGCATTTGATTTTCAATCTCTTGCGTGATGTCATGCACACACCTATCCAGATCGCCCTGAAGCTCATACACCCAGAACCGCTTGATATGCCATCCCCTGGAGAAAAGATGGGTGTCACGCTTGAGGTCAGAAAATACGCGGCTTCCGTCTAAGTTTCGATGCCAGTATTCCCCGTCGATCTCTATGTCAATCATCGCATCAGGTATGGCGAGGTCGAGTTTGTACTGGTCAAAGCGATATTGCGGAATGCTGGTTATCCCTGCTTCGTTCAGAGCATCGAAGAATACCTTCTCCCAAGGAGAATCGAACGAGTCTATCGTATCATCTTCACTTTGCCCTGTATCCAAATTCTCGACATACTGGACAAACCTTGACAGGTAGGGAATGTCTGAGTTCGCGCAAGCCACCTTGTCACCAACCACGTGCAATTCGGCTCTAGCACGAGTAACTGAAACATTGAACAGATTGGAGGAACTATCGAGAAATCTCAGCGATGACTCCGGAGCATTTCGCGAAACGACAGGCGAAAATATCATTATGTCCTTTTCGTCACCTTGATACCGATGTGCAGTATCGGCTACGAATTCAAGCCTTCTCAAATGTTCAGCTCGAACTCCGCGTTCTACCAATGAACGAATCCTGTTTGCCTGCGCGCGAAATGGCGTCACTATACCAACAGAGGGGAACTGTCCGAGTCGATTTGCCGTTTTGGTGATTTGTTGAAGAACGCCAACGACCTCATGCGCCTCATTGTCGTTGTAGGCGCTGCCATTCCTGGGGCGCACCGTCTCACCTTCAACATTATGCCATTTGACTGAATTCGCATTGTTGCTAGTGCGCAGCCCCCGGTAGTCGGTATGAACTTCCAATGTGTTTCCATAGAACTCCCGATTGGAGAATTCTATAATCTCTGATTTGCTGCGATAGTGCTCAACTAGATGGACGAAGTGAGAACTGCTACCAACAGTCGTGCGCGCCAAATCGAAGAAAGAATTGGAACGATACGAAAACCGTTGATCGTCGACCGCGTTCAATTTGGCGATTTCCAATAGACGGGCGTCATCGTAAGGATGCAAGTTCGCAATGTGCGTGAGTTGATTCGGATCACCAATCACTAGTGCTCGTTTCCCTCGATACAGCAAGGGCAGAGCGGAGGCAATGTCACACTGCGACGCCTCATCGATGATCGCAAGGCCAACAGCACCGGCTACCAACGGTATCGCGCGCCTAACAGACAGATTGGTAATTGCAATTGCCGGGAAGGCTCGCGCAATCCCATTCGTGAAAGCCCTCTGACTTGCGAGGCGTATCTGCTGTTGAAGATCGGTACCCGAATAACTATTACGCAGGGCGCGGAGATGCTGAACATAATCAACTATTGCCCGGCGCTCGCCGGGAGCCAGGCGGGTTAAGCGACGTCTCATCATAGCGTCAACCAGATTAACGCTGATTTCTACAGCTCGCTCCTGGCTGTTCTCTATACGTGCGCGCAGTATCTCAACGCGCGGTTCTCTCCAGTTCAGTTCCACTGTATTCAGTAGTTCGCGCTGATGACTGCTATATCTATGGAGCGTATTTGCGACTGCCACTAGCTCCAGCGCAGCACCAGGCGTGTCAACATGAAGACCTGCACAGTAGTCGGGCAGAGATGCCAGAAGGGATTGTGTTGTCTGACTGAACTTCTCCTTTGTTTCCAGCAAGTCGCGCTGGCTCTCGCCATAACTTTGGAAAGTCTTGGCGGTCGTCAGCAGATTCTGCAAGTCATCGTCCGTTTCCGCCGGCATCGCCGCGCAGTAGTCGGGCAAGCCTTCCAGAAGCGATTGCGCTGCACGACTATGCTCTTCCTCCGTACTAAGCAATTCGTGCTGGACGACATCGTATCTTTCAAGTGTATTGGCGACCGCCAATAATCTCTGCACATCACGGTGTGTTTCAATCGGCATGTCCCTGCAATAATCCGGCATAGCTTCCAACAGTGCTTGCGCCGATTGGACCATTCGCTTGCGCGCAAGGATTTGCCCGAAAACCGACGCTTGCCGCATAGCCCTGACGAACCAGCGTGGATTATCGAAATCATCAGCCGAACTAAGAACAGCCTCGATGTTCTGCGAAAATGACTCGTCCAACTCGAATGTGTCATACGAGACCAAGTTGGCTGAGATATTAGTAGGCAATTCGGACGCCAACGCCACGAGATTGTCTTCAAGCGCGGCGAGGCGCTTAGTAAGGCGTTCAAATAAGGTGATTTCCTGCGAGAATGATCCGCCCACCACAAGCTCATCGTAAGGATCTAAATTGATCGCGAGGTCATCATCCAATTCATTCGCTACTGAAGCCAAAATATCTTCGATGTGAAGGACCTCAGGTGCAAGTCGCTCCACTAGCGCAATGTGCCTAGGGAATGCCCTGGGGAAGGAGAGCACCATATATGGTTTCAGTTTTGATGCAATACTAGGATAAAGGTGCAACTCAGCGGCGAGCGATTCTAGGTCGTTCTCAATTGCCTCGATGCGATTTCGACGAGCGATGATCCTATCCAATGTCTGTTTCGCTTGGAGTTCTTCCCTCCGAACGCGAGACAACTGCTCTTCGTGCTCTCTAATTTCATTGTCGATAACAACGCGGCTCTGGGTTGTTGCGTACTCAACCGCGTGCAGCAGCGATTCAGCAAACTCAAGCTCGCTGCTTCCATATTTGAAAATGATGGGAACGGATTGGATATCACGCAATCGCTCGATGACCACATCGACAGCCTTGTGGTTCTTGCTGCCAAAGAGAACGGTCTCATTATGCCGCAACGCGTTGGCAATCACATTGAGTATGACCTGGGATTTGCCCGTTCCGGGTGGGCCAGTGACGACAGTAAGGGGATTTACGAACGCGCTCTTAACCGCCCGGCGCTGTTCATCATTGAGCGAAGTTATCTCCAGAATATCCTTGGCATTTTCTTCAGTTGGTGGGCTATTGCGGTCAAGAATCAGTTCCCAAGGTTCATTCGGGCACGAGGATTCCTTTGCAAGTTGAGCTAGCTCCTGCTCTAAGCCCTTGGTGAAAGGCGACTCCAATGAACGGAAAAGCACTCCTGTCGGATTTCTGAGGATGACGTCTCTGTCCATTGATGGGATGATATTCTCCCATCCCTCAAGCACTGCGTCTACATTGTCGAGAACTGGCAAGCTGTCATCCCAGACCGCATTGAACACATCGATGATCTGCTTTCTTTCTTGCGCCGTTGCGCCAGAATCAAGCCACGATCTTTTACACCACGTCCAGGGGCTTGACCGCGGTGTCAAGGGCTGAGCAGGGAAGTGGAACAAAAGGGAGAGGTGGGAACTACAGAGGGACCTTCACCTCTTGGGTTAGCGCCGCCGGTATCGGTTTTACCACTGAAATCGCCGCCTTCCCCAAAGACCGTTGGCAGCACGTCGGCGCTAATGCCAGTGGCCTGAATCCCATGAATCTGAGTCGCCCAACCGCTACGTCGCCTACTCTGTCGACCGCCTATTGATTTCCGCGCTGCTTTCCAGGCGGCTGTCCGACCAGTCATTCCGTGGCGGTGCACATTACTCCCGAGACTGCACCGAGAAGCCTTCCTTATGGGAAGTCGCCGTTGCGCTTGCCGCTGCTTTCGTCCTTACGGCCTGCTCATCCAGCCGCTCAGGAGGAAAGCGAATATCCGGGAACGTCCTTTCGACGCCAAGGGGAGTGGCAAGGGGTGGTAGGAAAGTCCCACTCACATCGAATGGGGGCTTGCGGGCAATCCTCAGACTAGACTGTTCTCAAGATTTGCAGAAATTGTCTCATCATAGCGCTGCTCGCGTCCTGCATTGAATTGTCCATTATCCATGGCGGCGTCAAATGCGGTCTGCGAGTCAGCAGGTTGTATTCATTGTCCGTTGTGGTGGACCGAAAGGTGCAAACCTCTTTAGCCGAATCAATGATCATAATCTTGCGCCAGGTGCCATCTGGCACTTCGATTATGACAAATGTCGGGTGATTGCCCCAGTCCTCTCCCCCATCTGCGATCTCGGCAAATGCACGTCCATATTCTCTGGCGTTTCCGTCATAATGTCGTGAGTCGATTATCCTGTTATCGGTTCCCTGATGGCGAATCTGTAGATCATCGTATCTTGGATGCAGGAATCCTTGTCTCTCAGCCGTTTCCAACAGTTCCAGCGCAGTAAGAACTGGAATTCGCCAGTAGCCATCTCGGTTAGTGTAATAGAATCGACGATTTGCGCCACCTCTCCGATAACGTGTTCGCCACGAGAGACTGTAGTAGGCTTTGGGTTCTTCAGGGATACTTATCTCGTTTAAGAGAATGTTGACATGTATTCCGCTGTGGAACGTTGTGACTCTGTCGAGTTCTCTATGTCTTCCAGGCGTGTTGGTCAACGTAGCCTCTCCCTCGTCAAAATAGTTCCAAGATTGTTCCCACTACGGGCGTTAAATCTGCTATCTGCGACATTGTAATAACCAAGGCATCACTTGTCGCTAGTTAGTCTGCCAATTGGCAGGAATCTTTACGAATATTCGGTAGAGGTAGATAGGTTGGCAACTGTCAGATTCAAGCCTCCCTCGAAAAGGGAACTTTTCGCCATAGAGGTGTATCTACTGGAAGCCGTATCTTTGTTTTTTGTTGCGGCCACTTTGGGGCGTTTGGTCCAGTGTGGAGCCCAGCTGGCTTGAGAGCATTGGAGCGGAGCGGAACCCAGAGTTAGGACAGCGAAGGGGCCAAGTTAAGAGAGACTCCCTCTGTAAAGTCTGACAATGCCTCACGAGATGATAAGGCCGATGCCTGGTCCTGATAGACACCCGAACGGCCTTCCCGACGCGAACACCTGGGCCGGAGTCCGATAGTCCAGGGACTGGTGTGGCCGCTCCCGATTGTACAACTCCAGATAAGCGTCAATTCCTCTCCTCGCTTCACTGCCGTTGCTATAAGCTTTCAGATATACCTCCTCGTACTTCACACTCCGCCACAATCGCTCCACAAATATGTTGTCCAGGTATCTGCCCTTGCCATCCATGCTGACCTTGATCCCCCACTCCAGCAGCAGGCCGCTGAAGGATGCTCTATACATGTCAAGCGGCTTGATCGAGTATCTGGTTGGGCTTCTGGATGGCTGAGTAGACTTCCCGAGCAACATATCGCTTCAGGCATCGGATGACCTCAGTTTTGGTCATCCCCTCTTCAGTTCGACGCTGCATGTATGCTTGGGTCCGCTGCTCATAACGCAACCTGACCACAACGATGCGATAGAGCGCCGCGTTGGCCTGACGGTCGCCGCCGCGGTTGAGACGATGCCGGTTGGTCTTGCCGG
>MKWU01003848.1_pt1 | contig 18851 bp, 23 predicted proteins | sample 809101 | NCBI WGS metagenome assembly MKWU01 (sample SAMN05860141, study PRJNA318959) | sponge metagenome | host: Aplysina aerophoba | place: Slovenia: Piran, Adriatic Sea, Gulf of Piran | collected 2013-05-07
GGTCAAACGATGGCGAGAGGTCAAACGATGGCGAGAGGTCAAACGATGGCGAGAGGTCAAACGATGGCGAGAGGTCAAACGATGGCGAGAGGTCAAACGATGGCGAGAGGTCAAACGATGGCGAGAGGTCAAAACTCGTGGATTTGGGGGAGGACTGCTTTGCCGAAGAGTTCGATTTGGGTCATGACGTCTTTGTGGTGGAGGCCGGGTTGCTGGAAGGCGAGATCTGCGACGCCGACGCCACAGCTATCGTGGTATTCGCGGAGTTGGCGCGCCACGGTGTCGGGGCTGCCGACGAAGTTGAGCATGCGGATGGTCCCGCCGGTGCGGGCGCGTGGGGGAGCCGGCGGCGGTTGATTTCCGGATTGCCCTGAGGCGCGAGCGGACTGAACGGCCTGGGACAGGGAGCGGCCGATGAAGGTGCCGCTGCCACCGCCGGCGGCTTCGACACGGTCCCTGAGGGCCTCTGCATCCGCGTCGGTCTCGCCGAGGCAGATGCCGCCGCGGTAGACGATGTCATCCGGCGACGGTTCCCAGCCGGCGTCAGCGCACCAATCGCGGTATTTGCCGACGGTGATGGTCATGTCGTCGGGATGGTCGTAGGAAACACCGAGGCCCAGGCGGTTGGCGGCGGCGTACTGGACGGTGTCGGGGCTGCGAGTGGCTACGATGAGCGGCGGCAGGGGACGCTGCACGGGCTGGGGCCAGACGCACACGGTGCGGTACTGGTAGTGCCGGCCCTCCCAGGAAAAGGGCTGGGGTTCGGTGAGGGCCTTGAGCACGAGGTCCATAGCCTCGATGAGCCGTTCGCGTCCCTCGGACGGGTTGAGGTCGTAGACCTGGTCCTCGCCGGGGGTGCCGCGCATGAAGGCGGCGATGAGGCGACCGCCGGTGAGGTTGTCGAGCATCCCGATTTCCTCGGCGGCGCGAATGGGATTGCTCAAGGGGAGCAATTGGCCGAGCAGGGCGATGCGGGCGGTCTTGCAGCGCTCGGCGACGGCGGCGGCCATGACCGCCGGATTGGGCGTGGTGCGGTTGCCAGAGTAGTGATGCTCGGAGAGGCTGATCCAGTCGAAGCCGAGGGATTCGGCCAGTTCACATTCGGCGATGCCCTCGGCGTAGGAGCGCTGGGAAACCTCGGGGTCGTGGAACGCTGGCGGCACCGGCCAGCCGGCAGGAAACTTGTCCCGGTCAGCGTAGCTCATGCAGCCGAAGTAGGATGCCTTCATGGATCCCCCACCGCGATACGTCTGGTTGGGCCGATGGTAGGCGGGGCGTGATGGGGTTGTCAACGTGGGTTGCCCCTCGGGCGTACCCAGTTTCATGGCATGTTGTACCGACAACTCAGGTTTGCCTACCGCCATCCCTCGAAAGCCGGTATCCAGCGGCGCGCAGCAGCAAACACCGTTAGAGTTTCGCTGACCATAGGGCCTCTGGGCTCCTGCTTTCGCAGGAGCGACGGTATATCGATTTGGATCGCACATACCGTCGGGACCGACTGGGTACGCGTGAGAGATGGCCACGGTTGTGGGGCATCTTTGATCCGCCGGGTTCGATCCGCCGGGTTCGGTCCGGCTGGCACAGACAGGCTGAACGGGTGCTGCATGGACGCGCCGGATGTCCAGGATGTGGATTGGTTCGGTTTCTGATGGAATGTTTCGGTGGGCTATCTCCTTTGGGGCTTCAGTTTCTGATTTTTGGCGTCAGGTTGCGGTTCGGATCGCGTGTCGGAGCACGGCCAACACTGTTTTTGCGCAGAGTTTGCGTCCTAGAGTTCCGTGTACCCGCAGTTCTCCGACTCGTTGAGTCGCAGCTTTGCGGCACGGGGCGGTGGTGACACCCGCCGGGTTCCGGGAGCACAGTCGCGGAAAAGCACGACGCGTCAAAGACGCATCTGCGACCCGCCGGAGGCGGATCTACGACCTTAGGCCCCTTGGGAACCGATTCTGCGATTTGTTACCGACAGGCCGTTGAACGACCCGAACCTTTTTGACACCTCGCCATGTTTGGTAGCTTGGTGGAACGCCGCTGCATGCGGTGCGGCGCACCCCGCCCGGTTCTCGAGCACCTTGCGGGGAACCTGACGAATACAGGATAGAACGTGGGTGCGGTACCGGGCAACGGGCGGATGTCAGTATCCGGGGGAATTTTTGGAGGGCTGAATCAGGGGTTTCGATTGTCTCGGTTTGGAGACAGTGTGCAGCGCAGCAGGTTGCTGAATACACCGTCCGCTCGTGGTTCGACAGGCTCACCATGAGCGGATTACGTAGGCGCATCATAAGCGGACTGCGGCGGCGCATACAAACAATCGAAAGGCTCTGCCGCCGGGGGCGGATTTGCGGAGGGACGGGTTCGTCCTACCCTCCTGAAGATCCTGCCGGGGGATCCGTCATTTCCAGGCCGCAAGAAATCAGGCCGAAGAAGAACCCGAAGACCGCCATGAGTTCCTCTTCCGTCGGGTTGGGCTTGGACAGGGCGGCGATTGCGGGTTCCAGGAGTTCCTGGACGCAGGCGTTCTCCTGGCCGCTGGCTTCCACCTGCCGAAGCACGGCGGCGAACGTGATGGCAAAGGTCAGGGCGCCGGCGGTGTCCGTGGACAGGCAGCCGAGTATGATTACATCTTCCAGACGGGGGTCGCCGCCGGGGTCGCGGTGATGGAAGACCGAGTTCTGGAGCGCGATGGCGAGTCGTTCCTCGCCAAGGTGGGCGGTCATGCACGATCGCTCCTGGTCGGAGAACAGATCGAACAGGTCCCCCCAGGTGGGATCAGGATTGGGTCCCTGAGGGCCGTTGGGTATCAGGCGGTCGTAGAACTGCCGGAATATGGTTGTAGTCACCACGACTCGGGGTTTTGGCTCCCGTTCGGCTCGGAAGGTAACCTGGCGAGGCTCGTCCAGGTCTGCCGTGCTCCCGGGCCGGCGGACCAGCAGGTTGCATACCTCGTCGGGTGAGCCGGGGACGTAGCCGGTCGCGTATCCGTCATCGGCGGGGGAGGCCCGCAGCGTCTCATAGCCGTTGCTGTCCGCGCTTCGTATGACGAACCACTCGGCGCCATCGGGGTCGGTGAAAAACTGCTCGCCCTGATCTGCCGGCCAATTGGATGGGCAGTCCGGTGTACCGGCGTAAACGGTTTGGGCATTGGGCGTCATTGCGGTCAGCGTGCAAAGGAAGAGCAGCACCGCGATGATGCTGGCCGCTTTGATGGCAGCGCCACGACGATTCTGGCTGATTCGACGCATGAGATGGACCTCGCGGGAACGGGAGAGCGATGGTTCGTTCGGTCCCAGCCAATTGTGTACTATTGTTGATCGCAGAGTCTCCAATGAGCGCAGGCAAAGATCGGGTGGTTTGGCGAGCAAGGGCCCGATACCGGATGGGCGCGGGATCGCAGGGTCGTTGGATTGTCGCCAAGCCTAGAAAAGGTGCAGCGCAGGACGGTTCTGCACACACCGTCCGCTCGTGGTTCGACAGGCTCACCATGAGCGGACTGCGACGGCGCATGCAAATAACTGCGACGGCGCAGGCCGATAACTACGGCGGCGCATGCGGATGATCGAAAGGCGCTGGCCGTACCGCCGTTCGCCTTGACATATGCGGGGCCACGGGGCATCGTTGTTTTATGCGCGCTCTTCTGGCCGGCATCTCCGGCGTCAACAAGGATGTCGTTGTCGCCAACCTGCTGGGCCGGCTGCGGGCGAACGGCGACATCGGCGGCGTGATCGACACACAGGGTTACGGCGCACACGGTTACGCTGACCAGAGGGTTGGGGCGGATCCACAGGAATTATTCGCCGCCAGCGTCGAGGATGTGTTCGCGGAGCAGGGCGACGACCTGGCAAGCACTCTTTCGTCATTCCGCCCGACCTACCAACTGGACGCATGGCAACGGGCCGGCCTGGCCATCGCGGAGCAGATGGAGGACCTGGACCCGCGGCACAGCCTGCTTTCCACGCACCTGACGTACTACACCAGCGGCCGGCAGTTCTCGCTGATCGACATACCCACGATACGGCGGTGGCGGCCGGACTGCATCATCACGCTGGTGGACGACATGCTGGACATACGGGCGGCGCTGGCGCGGCGGGACGCGGAGCAGCACACGAATTTCCAGCTACGGCTGCGGGAGATACTGGGCTGGCGGTCGGCGGAGATCGCGATGGCGGACCTGCTGGCGCGGAACCTGTACGAGCAGAGGACGATTCCGCACTATGTGGTTGGGGTCAAACATCCGGCGGAGATGCTGTACCGGCTGATATTCCACCGGCGGCGGTATCCGGTGGTGTACTCGAGCTTCCCGATCACGGCCATACGGTTCGATGCAGACCGGAGAGCCAGGGTTGACGGCATCCGGGAGGAACTGCACCGGCGTTTCATCGTGTTTGATCCGCTGACGCTGGATGAGGGAACGCCGCAGGTGTTCGACAAGGCGCGGGCGGCGTGCGCCGACGACGTGACGGAGATCACCATCACGGCAGACGAAGCGAGATGGCCGCTGGATAACGCGGGCACGCTCAAGGAGGGACTGCCGTCGGCGTTTCCGATGACGCTGGATCCCCGGGAGGCGCTGGAGGTGTGGGACGACATGGAGAACCAGGTGCGGCACCGGGACCTGACGATGGTGGAGCAGGCGCAGTGCGTGGCCGCGTACCGGATCACGATGGGCGGGCGGCTGTCGACGGGGATGTACTCGGAGCTGATGTATGCGTCGCACACGGCGGAGCCGGCGCGGCCGGTGCTGATGTACGCGGACCCGGGGGACGGAGGGCTGGACCATCCATTCCTGCGGAACTTCAACCACCGGACGTATCACGCCACGGAGGAGTGGTTCGAGGCGATCGCCAACATTTTGCCGGCGGAGCGGGACAATCCGCAGAGGCCGCTGTTTTAGGACGCATTGCGACCGTCGGCCCTTCCGCTCGGGAGTTTTTCGGCTGCGACTTACGATTCGGTAGGGTATTGGAACCGGTACAATGGTATCAGTCAGACCATCCACGTTTACTTTATCGCGAGATTTGTTTTCAAGCTGACTTACCCAGCGGTTAGATATCTCCGGGTTGTGTGCAGAGTGTAGTTGAGTGGGGTGGATGATGAAGTCAGCCGGCATTCGGATTATGCGACTTGTCCAATTCACACTCGGCACGGCGTTGATGATTGCCGTCGCGGGTATGGGTTGCGTTGGAATGCAGGACGCCACGGCGGCGACGAACGGCGAGGAAAGAGACCCGGGCATCACCGACCATGAGATCCTTTTCGGGCAGTCGGCGGTTTTCAGCGGGCCATCGAAGGCATTGGGCCAGGGAATGCGCCTGGGAATCGAGGCGGCGTTTTACGAGGTCAACCAGGCCGGGGGCGTTCACGGGCGCGAGTTGCGGCTCAAGACGATGGACGACTCTTACGAAACGGACTACGCGTATCACACCACCAAGTGGCTGATCGAGAAAGTCGGAGTTTTTGCGCTGATCGGAGCGGTGGGCACTCCCAAGCCCCACGTAGCTGGCCCCGTTCCCCGGGGCGGAATTCCTGCGCGACGCCGCGCTGGACAACGTGGTAAACGTCCGCGCCTCGTATTACCAGGAAACGGAGGAGATGGTCGCTCGGTTGACGGAGGAGGGGATCACGCGGGTGGCGGTTTTCTACCAGGACGACTCCTTCGGCACGAACGGACTGGAGGGCGTACGGCGCGCGCTGGAACGCCGGGGACTGGAACCGATCGGCGCATGGAGCTACCAGCGGAACTCCGGCGCAGTGAGGCGGGCCGCGTCGAGCCTGGTTGAATCCGATCCCGAAGCGGTAGTCATGATCGGTACGCAAGACGCGGTGGCCACGACGACAGAATTGGTGCGCCAGGACATTGACCCGGTGATGTTGACAGTCTCCTTCGTGGGAGGCGAAGCCCTGGCGAAGGCGCTGGGGCCGGAGGGACAGGGCATTTACGTCACGCAGGTGGTGCCTTTTCCTGAGGACGCCAGCATACCGTTGATTGCCAGATATGGGGCGGCGCTGGCTGAATATGCTCCACAGGCCGAACCGGGGTTTGTTTCCCTGGAGGGATATTTGGCCGGCCGTCTTGCAGTCTATGGGCTGGAGGAGTGTGGCCGTGAGCCGAGCCGCGAATGCTTGTTGGAGACGCTGCACAATCCGGCGGTCATCGACATAGACGGTTTCAGGCTCGAATTCGGTGACGGCGACAACCAGGGTTCGGACGAGGTGTTTCTGACGGTGATTGGCCCCGACGGGGAGTATCGCCAGGTCGAAAAGCTGGATGTGGCGCGCTGAGGGGTGAGTTCGGCATTATCGATGTCCGTTTCGGAGCGGGATAGGCGGGATAGGCGGGATAACGGGATGCGCGGTCACGCTGGTAGCGAAAACGTGACTGTTCGGGAGTTGGTGGGTTTCCCGGTTATGGACGCCTCACCGGCGGGTTGACGGAAACCTATAAAGTACGGGGATATGGGAACGTGAGTATGGGAAGGATTTCCTGGATACCGGCTCAAGGCCGGTATGACGGTTTTGGTGGTATGACGGTTTTGGTGGCAGGCGGTCACCTCAAACCTGAACAGTTACCTGGAAACGGAATTATTTGACGGGGATGGCCTCATTTGCGTAGAATCAACCTATCACTCAACCCCCCGTGAGGAGGTTATCAAAATATGCCAATCACACAGAACGGCGCCGAACTCACCGTTGAAATTTCGGAGAAGGCTGCCGAGAAGATCAAGTATTTCGCCGAGAAACAGGGCATCATCGACAACATCGGACTTCGCGTCGCCGTGAAGGGCGGTGGCTGCTCGGGCCTCACCTACGACCTTGATATCACCAACCAGGAACGCGAGTCGGACAAGATCGTCGAGCAATTTGGCGTGAAAGTGATGGTGGACAAGAAGTCCTACATCTACCTGGTGGGTACGCAGCTTGACTTTTCGGACGGGCTGAACGGCAAGGGCTTCGTGTTCGAGAATCCCAACGCCAAGAAGGCCTGCGGCTGCGGCACTTCCTTCGCAATCTGACAGACACCAGCGACATTCAGGGAACGGCGTAGGGGCGGGTTTATAACCCGCCCCTACCAATTGTGAGGTCCATGATGGCTACCATAGCTTCGATTGATGCCCACACCGCAGAGGAGTTCCGCGCCGCCACCGAGAGCGCCGCGGTCTTTCCCAGCAACGGGGGGCGCCTGCGGCTGACCGGAGAGGACGCCCGGGATCTGCTGAACCGACTGTCCACCAACCTGGTCGATCCGGACGCTGAATCAGGGGAAGTTGCCGTTACGGTGCTGACCAGCGACCGGGGGCGGATTGTAGACCTGGTGTACGTGATTCACTGCGGCGACCACCAGTTGATGATCACCAGCGCGGGTCAGCAGCAGGCGGTCATCGAATTCCTGGACAAGTACACCATCATGGAAGAGCTTGAGGTTGAAGACGTCACCCGCGATACGGTGATGCTGACGGTTACCGGGCCAGAAGCGCGGGAGGCGGTGCGCCGGGTACTGGACGGCGGCAATCTGGGGCAAGACCCGCGGCCCGGAGCAATCCTAGATGCTCAACTTGATGGCACGGTCCACCAGGTCATCGTCGGCGAACCCATCGAGGGCGAGCGGTCCTTCGCAGCGTGGCTGGTCATCCCGCCAACAGACCCGGACGACGCCCAGCGTCCCCCCACGTACCATCTGGTGTATCCGAACGCAGAGCGAATTGATGCCTCGTCATACAGTACCCAGGAGCGTGGCATCGCCCACCTGGAGCTTGCAGGGGCCGTGGGCATAAGCGCGGAGACCGCGGAGGCGCTGCGGATTGTGCGCGGGCAGCCGGCGTACGGGTCGGAGATGAGCGAGACGTACAATCCGCTGGAGGCGGGCCTGATCGGCGCGATTGACTTCCACAAGGGTTGCTACATCGGGCAGGAGGTCATCGCCCGGCTGGACACGTACCACAAGGTGCAGAAGTACATGGTTACGCTGCGGTTTGAGGCAGGCGAGTCGGATGTTGCCGAGGTCGCCGCCGGACTGCAGGGGGCGCGTCTCAACGACGAGGCGGGCAGCGCGATGGGTCTGGTAACGTCGGCGACGGTTGTTCCCACGGCCGATGGAGCCGACGTGATCGGCCTGGGCTACGTGCGCACGGCGGCAGTGGAGGTTGGCGGGCGGCTGACCGTTGCATCGGACGACGGCGATTCCGGCATCGTTGCGGTGATCACTGCGCAGCCGCTGCTGTTCGGCGGGGAGAAGCCGGGGCTGGGGAACTGAGCGAAAAAGGGGCGATGATGCTCAAGACGATAAAGGCAAAGTTTACCGACGGCGTCCTGGTACCGTTGGAGCCGGTAGCGTTCGAAGAGGGCGATGAAATCCTGCTCAGCTTCGACGCTGCCTCCAGCGGCGGATCAAAAAAGCCATCCAAGGAACAGACTATCGCAGCCCTACGAGAAACCGCCGGCGCATGGAGGGGGTCCCATGATCCGGAGGAACTGAAACGACGTATCTACTCCGAGCGGGTATCCGGTTCCAGTCCAACGCCGGAAGTCTAGCGGTTTGACCTACCTCCTCGACATGGATTGGGCAATAGATCACCTAAATGAGATAGATCGGGTGACAAAGCGGCTGGCTGAACTGGCGCCCGAGGGTATCGCCATCAGGTTTGTGTCAGCGGCCGAACTTTACGACGGTGTAATCAATGGTAGAAATCCGGAACGGGATGAGGTGGCCCTTCGCATTTTCCTGTCCGGTTTCGAGATAATTGACCCTGACTTGGAAACGTGCCGCATATTTGCCCACGAAAAGGGCCGGCTACGGGCGGCAGGAACACCCATCGCCGACTTTGACCTGCTAATCGGGGCGACTGCGCTGCGGCATGACCTGACGTTACTGAGCAACAACCGCCGGCACTTCGGGCGGCTGCCGGGGTTGCGGGTTATTTCAGCGTAGTGAATTGGTTATGCGGGGCGGATTTGGCCGTCCTCGCCGGCGGTGAGGAGGGCGGCGAAACTGTAGCCGCGCTGACGGATGGCGTCGCTGCCGCCCTCGTTGCGGTCCAGAGCGGCCAGGACCAGACCGATCCTGTAGCCGGCTTCCTCGGCGGCGTCGATGGCGTGGAACAGGGAGCCACCGGTGGTGCAGGCATCGTCAACGATGGCTACAGAGGTTCCCTCGGGCGGCAGGGGGCCTTCAATCATCTGGCCCATGCCGTAGCCCTTGGCCTCCTTGCGGACGATGAACGCCGGCATGGGCGTGCCCTGCTGCCAGGATGCGGTGGCGACGGCGGCGACGATGGGATCAGCGCCAAGGGTCGGGCCGCCCACCGCGCCGACGCCGGCGTCGGTCAGCAGGGGCAGCAGCGCGTGGCCGAGCAGGTACGCTCCCTCCGGGTCCAGGCTGAGCAGACGGCCATCGAAATAGTAGGTGCTCTTGCGGCCCGACGACAGGGTGAAGTCGCCGTAACGGATAGCGCCGCGCTCGAGGGCCAGGTCGAGCAAGCGGGTTACCATTTCGTCGTACTTAGCTGTCATGTCATTCACTCCACGAGGCTTTCAGGGCTAAATTATCGCATTGGCCGAATTGCGCATGAGATTGCCGTTCCGGTCGGTGGGTACGGCAGGGTATCGATTTGGAGGCAAGTCAAGGGCGAATGATTATTCACCCCTACCGCATGGCGGATGATTGACCCGGGCGGCGGGGGTTCCTAGTTTTCATTCTTGGTAGAGGCCGTGCTGCTTGATGTATTCGGCCACCGGGTCGGGCACCTGGTAGCGCACAGACTGGCCGGCCGCGAGGATGCGGCGCAGGTCGGACGCGCTGAAATCGACGCGGGGGCCGGCCACGGGCAGTACCGCGCCGGCTTCTGCGGCGGCAGGGAACCGCTCGGCCAGGGCGGCAACACCGTCGGCGGGTCCGCCGGGACGCTCGATAACCGCCAGATGGCAAAGCTCCAGGATGCCTTCCGGTTCCTTCCAGCGATGGAACTGGTCGAGCACGTCGGACCCGACGATGAAATAGAAGTCGGTGTCGTGGGGGTACGCGGCGCGCAGTTCCCTGAGGGTGTCAACGGTGTAGGTCGCCCCGGTGCGGCGGATCTCACGGTCGGAGGCACAGAAGTCGGGGTTGTCCGCGATGGCGAGTTCAACCATGCGCAGGCGGTGGGCGGATGGAGTGATACGCTGGCCGGATTTGAGCCAGGGTTCGCCGGCGGGCAGGAACAGCACGGACTCCAGGTCGAGGGCAACGCGGGCGGTTTCGGCAATCAGCAGGTGTCCCAGGTGGGGCGGATCGAAGGTGCCGCCGAGGATTCCGATGCGTCGGGACGGTGGGCCGTCATGGCTCACTAGAACCACTCCAACTCGGCGCTGCCGATGCGGATGGTGTCGCCGGGCTCGATGCCGGCCTCCTCCAGGCGTCGGGCGATCCCGAGGCGGGTCATCTCGCGCCAGAGTTGCAGCATCACGCGATAGTCGCGCATATCGGCCCGGCCGGTCAGCGATTCCAGGCGTTCGGATTCGACCACGTACGTGTCGCCGTCCAGATACACGCCCATGGGAGGACGCTCGCGCGTGGTGGTTTCGCCGACTGCAACCACCGGTTCATCCTCCCACTCGGACTCGTCCAGGCCGACGCGGGGAGCTTCGGACAGGATGCCGGTGATTCTACCCAGCAATCCATCCAGTCCCTCACCGGATACCGCGGATATGAAATGGATGGGAGTTTCGTCCGGACTGGAGGGGTATTCATCCAGATCTGAGATGGCCCTTCGGAGTTCCTCCTCGATGACATCGCGGAGTTCGAAGGTCTCGGTGGTGTCCAGCTTGCTGACCGCCAGCACCTGGGGCTTTGCTGCCAGCATGGGGCTGAACTCGCGGAGTTCGCGATTCAGCATGACGAAGTCGCCGGCGGGATCGTCGGACTGGCCGTCGATGAGGTGGACATACACGCGGGCGCGCTCGGCGTGGCGGAGGAACTGGTGGCCAAGGCCGATGCCGCGGTGGGCTCCCTCAAGCAGGCCGGGGATCTCCATCATGACAAAGTCCTGCCCGCCATGGGTGACCACACCGAGAACAGGTTCAACGGTGGTGAATGGGTAATCAGCGACCTTGGGCTTGGCGGCGGAGCACCGGGAGATCAAGGTTGATTTGCCGGCGTTGGGCTTGGCCAACAGGCCAACGTCTGCCAGGAGTTTCAACTCCAGCCATAGGACGGAGTAGTCGCCCTTCCCGCCCGACTCAGACAGCATGGGTTCCTGATTGGTGGAGGACACGAACCGGGCATTGCCCCAACCACCCTGGCCACCCTTGGCGATCAGAACGGGCTCGTCAGTAGTTATATCGGCCAGGAAATCCTTGCTGCCATCGGGACGCATCCGCCAGACCACGGTGCCAATGGGCACGGGGATGTGACGATCCTTCCCGTTGGCGCCACGCTGATTCTTGCCCTTGCCGTGGGTGCCGCGGTCCAGGTAGAAGGTGCTGTTGAACTTGAGGTGCAGCAGGGTGTTGATGGAGTTATCCCCGACGAGATACGCGCTGCCACCGTCGCCACCATCGCCGCCGTCGGGACCGCCGCGGGGCTGGTACTTCAAGCGGAGGAAACTGATGCAGCCATCGCCACCGTTTCCGGCTTTGACGTTAATTCTTACGGTATCAATCATGATCTCAAGTCAGTTGAATATATTTAACAGAAATACTAAGGACGTTGACGGTGTTCATAATGCGTTGTACGCATCGTGGAGGATCGTTGATAACCGGTGGGTATTGGTTGAGGTGCGTTGGATGGCTGCGTTGATAAATTTGTGCCGGGATGGGTAGTTTGCCGAAGCGGTGAAGTTGTTGGACCAGCATAAACCTTTAAGGGTAAGTTATGAACGCCTATTGGACGTTTCTGCAACGTGAATCAACGATTTGTGAACGAGTTGTCAACGGTTTCAAGATAGGCCGCCAAGGATGCGATGCGGGTGATGGTCTTTGCCTCGTTTGAGGAAACCATGGTCGTAAACTCCAAGCAGTGGCGCTAATCGGCTCCCACCTGCCCATTGTACCAGTCGAGGATCTGGCTGCCGGTCCAGAACGCTACGCCATCCTGATGGGTGATGTACTCGACGAGGCGGCGGAAGTGGCCGATGCGGTGGGCTGCGCCGGTGATGTACGGGTGCATGGAGATGGCAAAGATGCGGGCGTTGTCCTCGCCCTCGGCGAGCATGACGTCCAGCACGTCCCTGGTGCGGTTGAAAAGCTCGGGAGCGGAGTGGTGCTGCACGAGGTAGATGGGGATGTCGTTTAGCTCTACGGTGTAGGGCAGGGCGACGAGACGGCCGGATTTGACCTTGACCTCGTAGGGCTGGTCGTCGTTGACCCAGTCGGCGACGTACTCGATGCCCTCCTCGGCCAGGATGTCGGGGGTGTCGTAGGTTTCAGCCAGGCCTGGGCCCATCCAGCCGCGCGGGGCGCTGCCGCTGAACTCCCGGATGACCTCGATAGTCTTGCGGATGGTGGCGCGCTCGTCGGGTTCCCGATGCAGCACCTGCTGGATGTAGCCGTGGCCGAGGAGTTCCCAGTCGCTGTCGAGGCAGGACTGGACCATCTGGGGATATTCCTCGCACACGGCGGCGTTGAGGCTGATGGTGCAGGGGAGGTTGAAGTCGTTGAGGATGCGCTGCATGCGCCAGAAGCCCACGCGCATCCCGTAGTCGTACCAGGAGTAGTTGGGGATGTCGGGCGACACGGCCGCGCCCTGGGGCGAGGGGAGCACGCTGCGCGCCATGGGCTGGCCGATGTCCCACTCCTCCACGTTGATGATGAACCAGACGGCCACCTTCGCGCCGTCGGGCAGGGTCAGCCTGGGCCGGTCGAAGATGGGGGAGAATTCGGCGCGCGGGTTGGGCATGGGGAGGGCCTCCGGGGTAGCCGGCGGATTAGGTAAGGGCGAATAATCATTCGCCCCCACACGTCGATGCGTTTCTTCTACAGGCCGAGAGCCTGTGCGCCGAGGCGGGCGAGGTCCTCGTCTTCCTGGGCGGAGAGGCCGCTGACGCCGATGGCGCCGAGGACGAGGTCGGTTTCGGGGTCGCGGACCACGACGGCGCCCTGGACGGCGACGAGTTGGGGATCGCCGAAGTCGGCGATGTTGCGGCCCTCGTTCTTGAGGCGCGCGGCGTAGGCGTCCGAGTCGGAGCCGGACATGGCGGAGGTGTAGGCCTTGCTGACGGCCATGCGCTGGGGCAGGGCGCGGCAGTTGTCCATACGGGCGTAGCTGAGCATCTTGGCATCGGCGTCGAGGATGGCGATGGCGAGGGGCCGGTCGGGTTCCTGTTCGGCCTTGTCGAGCATGGCGTTCATGGCGGCGCGGACCTGGGACAGGCTGAGGGTGGGCCTCTGGTACATTGGGCACCTCCGTGGGTGGAGCGTCTATGGCATAGCTAACTTACGCCGGCATTGTACACAGGGGCGATGATGAGGGGCAATTGGGGGCGCGGGGGCGCCAAGTGTTAGTGTGACTGGTAAACCGTACCGATGCAGGACATCCCTACCCAATGTGACTGCGATCAGTCGTTTGGTACCTTACCGCAGAGATGCCGCAACATCACGCACGTTGCGACCAATCCGATTGGACTCGTGACAATTGCCCCAACCAGCTTCATCACATCACCTTCCATGAAAAGAAATGGCAAAAATGTCATGGCGATCAGCGGGACGCTTGAAGCCAATAGGTGAGCAGCAACTCCTTTCCCAACAATCTGCAAACCGAAAAGTCCGCCCTTCACTTCCACACTATCCCTATTCGGTTTTCCTCCTCCACACCAATAGCCGGCCATTACGCCGACTATTTCACATATCCACGATGACACCCTTCAAACTTTCGGTGTCAACCCTGGCCTTTTTCGCTGTAATAGCGCGTTCAACTAAATGTGTGACTATGAGGCATAACTTGGAGGGACATTCGGAGCTAGAATGCTCGCGGGTAACCACTGTCGGTTGAATCCAAGTATGTACATGGCGGGATACTTGGGCTTGGTGGAAGCCCAGCACAACCCAACGTCCACTTCCGAGGTCGGTTTGCCGCCGTTGGGTGGGTGCGCTATACTCGCTGCGCTTTCACAATCTTTGATTCTTCGCCCGGCTGATCCGTTCTGAGGCAGACCGCGGTGGGAGGTTTTTCCCTATGGATATGGGACTCAGCGAGATTCAGCAGATGCTGAAGAACTCAGCCCGCGAATTTCTAGCGCAGGAGTGTCCGCTCACGCTGGTGCGCGAGTTGGAAGAGGACGCGCAGGGTTACAGCGAGGACCTTTGGCGACAGGTGTCGAACCTGGGCTGGACCGGCATACCGTTCCCCGAGCAATATGGCGGCACCGGCGGGTCGTTCCTGGACCTGGCTGTGCTGGTGGAGGAGATGGGCCGGGCGTTGCTGCCGGCGCCGTTCTTCGCCACCGTCGTGCTGGGCGGGTTGACCGTGCTGGACGCTGGCAGCGACGAGCAGAAGCGCGACATTCTGACCGGCGTCTGCGCCGGCACGGTGCGCCTGACGCTGGCGCTCACCGAACCGTCGGCGACCACCGAGGCGTGGGGCGTTGAGACGCAGGCCAGCGCGTCGGGAGACGGCTACAGCATCAGCGGAACCAAGCTGTTCGTGCCCGATGCCCATGCGGCCGACACGATCATCGTGGCCGCACGCACCATGCCGGCAGGCGACGACCCCGAGCAGGGAATCACGCTGTTCCTGGTGCCGTCCAGCGCGTCGGGCGTTGCGATTGAGCAGGTGAACACCATCGGCAACGAGCGGCTGTGCGAGATCAGGCTGGAGAACGTTGCGGTGGGCGCGGACGCCGTGCTGGGCGAGGTCGGCGGAGGCTGGCCGGTCATCGAGCGGGCGTTGGCTCGTGCGACGACGGCCCACTGCGTGCAGATGGTGGGAGGCGCGGACGCGGTGGTGGACATGACGGTTGAGTACGTCAAACAGCGCACTCAGTTCGGCCGTCCGGTGGGCAGCTTCCAGGCGGTGCAGCATCACTGCGCCAACATGGCGACCGACGTTGAGGGCGCGCGGCAGGTGGCATACCAGGCGGCGTGGGCGATCTCGGAAGGCCAGCCGGCGCGCCGTGAGGTTGCGGTGGCCAAGGCTTGGTGCAGCGGGGCCTACCAGCGGGTGTGCTCGCTGGGGCATCAGTGCCACGGGGCGATTGGCTTCACCATGGAGCACAACCTGCAGCTGTACACGCGGCGCGCCAAGGTGCAGGAACTGTCCTACGGCAGCGTCCACGACCACAAGGAGATCGCGCTGCAGGAGATTGAGGCGGCTTAGCCGACCGGATGTACCGGGGGCGAATGATTATTCATCCCCACCGTGTTACGAGTAATCAGGAGTTTTACCGATGACCATGACCCCTGCCCGCAGTTCGCCGTTCGCCGCCATGGCCCGGGACCCGCTGCATCCGGACGTGATATTCAGGGATGAGCGATGTTTCGTGGTGCGCGACATCAACCCGAAGGCGCCGGTGCATTTGCTGATAATCCCCAACATGCCCATCAACGGACTGGATTACATCAGCCCGGCGATGGAGGCGATCATGGGCCACCTGTTCGTCGTCGCGGCGGAGATGGCCCGGCGCGAGGGCGTTACCATCAGCGGCTACCGTCTGGTGATGAACAACGGCGAGGACGCCGGCCAGACCATCGCGTGGCCTCACATGCACCTGCTGGGCGGCCGCGCCCTGGGGGATATGGGTTAGAGTTCTGTAACTGCAAGTGTAGCGCGGTAATCTCGACACCGAGTCGGGGAGGGAGACCAGTCCATGACTACCATTGAAATCCCCGGCCGAGTTTATGACCGCATCCACCGGCGGATGCGCCGCCTGCCCGCCGGGCTCTGTGAGCACTGTCAGAGGGTGGAGCAGATTGCCCGCGGGCTTTGCGAAAAGCATGGACAGGATCCCGACGCCGTGGGTCTGGCCGCGCTGGCGCATGACGCCACCAAGCACTTCTCCGGCGTGGAGAACCTGCTGCGGATGGAGGAGTACGACCTGCCGCCGGTGACGAACTACGAACGGCGGAACGCGAAGATTCTGCATGGAATGGTGGGCGCGGAGTTGCTGAAGCGGGAGGACGGGCTGAACCACCCGCAGCTCTACGATGCCATCTACTGGCATACTACTGGGAACCCCACGGGCGGCGACTCCATCGGCCACATCATCTTCCTGGCTGACAAGCTGGATCCCGTGAAACTCAAGCGGTACCCCTGGCAGCCCGAGATGGGAGAACTGGCGGAGACTGACCTGACGGCTGCGATGTTAATGTTCCTCACCAAAAACATCGCCCGCTTCCTGGACAATGGATCGTCGGTGCATCCGGCGTCCATTGAGGCTCGGAACGCGCTGTTGTTGGCTGCCGAATCTGGAGAGGCCGCATAGCCGTATAATTGTTTGACCAAGGAGGGGCGGTCATGGAGTACGACGTTGTAGTTTGGCGGGGTACCCTGTCGGACGGGTCGATCTGTTATGCGGCGATTTGCCCGGCAATATCCGATGCACATGGGCAAGGCGACACTGAAGAGGAACTCCTAGCCGACGTTGCAGATACCATGGCATTGTTTTTGGAGAAGATGCCCGGGAAAGTAAAGACGGGCCAGGCAGCACAGGACGCACTGGGCGAAGAGATGTCTGAGTTGAACGCAGACGGCGTCGAGTGTTGGGTACGCCAAGTGGAGCCGCGGAGATTCCCTATACCTGTGCAGTAATACCCAAGATTGCGAATGTAAGACCCCGGGACCTGATCAGATTGCTCCACAGAATGAGATTTGATAGAGAAGACCGCGATCACGCAAATTTTTACCACGAATGGTTGAACTTGTGGACGAAAATCTCTCACGGGGATAAAGAGATTGATGCCGATCTCATGGGCCGCATAGCAATCAGACAGCTCAAGATGAACAGCGCCGACGAATTTCGCGCGGCTTTGCGCGGTGATATTCCGCGCCGATATTTGGACCCTGAGGCTCCCTGGGATGGGCAACCGCTGGATTAGGAAAACCGGGCGAGCAAGGAGTTGGGTTATGGAATACGACGTTGTAGTTTGGCGGGGTACCCTGTCGGACGGGTCGATCTGCTATGCGGCGATTTGCCCTGCTGTGCGCCGATGCCACGGACAGGGGGACACAGAAGCAGAGGCTTTGGCAGATGTATCCGAAGCGATTGCCTGCTTCCTGGAGATGGAACCCGACCGGGTGAGCGTGGGCCAGGCGGCGAGGGTCGAATTGGACAAATTGGTTGAAGATCTGATCGCGGAAGGTGTTTCCCCCTGGGTGCGTCAGGTGGCTCACCCTTCGATCCCAGCACCAGCCTAGCGATGCCGAGAATCGCCAATGTCAGCACCCGGGAACTATTGCGTTTGCTCCGACGGATGAGATTCTTGCAAAATAACAGCCACCACTCATATTTCCACCACGAATGGTTGAGGATAACTACCCGTGTGTCCCACGGCGACAAGGAAATCAACGCCTTGCTGATGGGTAAAATTGCTATTGATGATCTAAAGATGAACAGTGCAGACGAGTTCCGCGCGGCTTTGCGTGGTGATATTCCGCGCCGGTATTTGGACCCTGAGGCTCCCTGGGATGGGCAACCACTGGATTAGAGGGCAATGATATGACCGCTCAGTTGGAAATAACGGCCGAGGCCGCCCAGTTCATCCGGAACAAGGGAGGGCGGGCCGTGATTGACCTGCTTTGCTGGAAGGGTTGAACCGGTGAGTCTGTTGAGGTATCGGTCGATACCAACGTGCGACGGCGGCGGAACCTGGAGGCCTATGAGAGCGCGGAGCAGGATGACATCGAACTGCTGCTGGCGCCGGGCATTGCCGACTACGCTGAGCGGGTGGATTTGTCGGTGAGCCGGTTCCTGCTGTTCCGCAATCTGAGGGCGACGATCGCGCTGCCCGACGGGATTACCTTGGGTCGCAGAGCGTCGCTGGTTTAGGCGTCGTTGGTTGAAGAGGCGATGGCCGGCAGGAGGTCGGCGAGAGGGCAGGTGAAGCCGGGGAGGTAGTCGGCGCCGGTTATGGTGTCGGCGTCGGTGAGAGTGAGAGGCGGCGCGTTGGGGGTGTGGACGGTGAGGGTGCGGGCGTCGATGTCGATGACCCAGACGGCCTTGCCGCCGGCGTTGAGGTACTCGGCGATTTTTTGCGCTATTTCCGCCGGCGTATTGCTGTCGGAGAGTATTTCCACGGCCAAGTCTGGGGCGCCGTTGTAGAGCATTCCCGCTAACTCGGGCTGGTCCAGGCGCTCGTTGGATACGAAGGAAACGTCGGGCATGCGGGAAGTGGCAGGGGAATTCGGGCCGGTGACGTAGCCGCGGTTGCTCAAGTAAACCCGGCCCAGACTGTTCATCAGCACGTGATTGCCGACCCTAATGACAACCAACGAGCCGGTATGTTCGTGCTCTTCTGAGGCTACCATCTGCTGGACCAGGACTCCTTTGACCAATTCATAGCGAGGATGCTGTGGCAACGCGGCGTATTCCTCCAGTGTGACTGGCGGCGCTGCGGTAGTTGATTGCGACGTCATGACAGACCTCCTCGAAAGAGAAGTTGCGCGGGAGTTAGCGGGCGTAGCGGTAGCCGCCGGCGGGGGTGCGGGCGCAGTTGAGGCGGCGGTTGAGGTGTAGGCCTTCGAGGACGAATTCGACAGCGGATGCCACTACCTCGGGCCGCTGGTCGTCGCCGGTGAGCCGAGAAACGATTGTTGAGAGGCCGTCCACGTTGGAGAGAGCCGACGCGTAGGACGCCGCAGGGACGTCGCTGCCGGTTTCCACGGCGTTACCGAGGTCGAAGGCCATCACGATGTCTTCCAAATCACCCGCGTTGCAGTAGCGGGTGAAGATGGC
>MKWU01003849.1_pt1 | contig 18851 bp, 17 predicted proteins | sample 809101 | NCBI WGS metagenome assembly MKWU01 (sample SAMN05860141, study PRJNA318959) | sponge metagenome | host: Aplysina aerophoba | place: Slovenia: Piran, Adriatic Sea, Gulf of Piran | collected 2013-05-07
TGTTTTTTATCCTGATTGTCATTATCGCGATCTGGATCATGCCGCACAGCGCGGAGAAGGGATTACTGGCCCGCTACCCGATTCTGCGCCGTTTCGGAATGATCAACCTGCTCGCGGTAGATAACGGCAGTAAGGCCACCCTGGGCATTTTACTGGTTGCCATAGCAATCAGCCTGCTGGCCCATTACCTGGGCCTGCATCCGGCCATCGGCGCCTACATGGCAGGTCTGATCATCAAGGAGGAATACTTTCATTTCGGCAAAACAGAAAACAAGCGCGCGCTGTACCAGGATACCCGGAGGATCATCGATGATGTGGCCTTCTCGTGGATCGGTCCAATCTTTTTCGTTAACCTCGGCACTAATTTGGTATTCAATGCGGACATTTTCACTTCCGTCCTTGATGAGGCCCTGATCCTGCTTGGCAGCGTGTTTATTGCCCAGGTGATCTCAGCCTCTGCCGCAGCGCGTTACACGGGTAATTTTAACTTGCAGGACTCCGTCATGATCGGGTTCGGCATGCTGGGCCGGGCGGAACTGGCGTTTGTGGTGATGAATATAGCCTACACGCAACACGGCATCTTCACCGAGGAAGTATTTTACACCCTCATGATTACCATATTCTGGCTTAACGTCTCGGTGCCGGTCACCATCAGGTTCTGGCGGCCCTATTATTCAGGAGAAAAACCGCTGCCAGCGATTTTTAGAATTACGAATTAGGAATTACGAATTAGGAATTAGGAATGAATGTGCCGCCGGTGGCGGCGGTTTTTCAATGCATCTTATGTCTTTCGCAAGTTGGGTCAAAGCACACAGTTACGTAACATCCCCAATTCCTAATTCCTAATTCGTAATTCCTAATTCGTAATTGACAAGTTGTCCGGGCAAATGACGTCCTGCCAGATGCCCGGACAGGCCACTCACGTGATGGTTTCGGTTCTGACCATGTCCCTCCACCATCAGCACAGTACTTCCTGTACTGATTCGGTCCAATAGAATGAAATGTTCACGTAACAGACTTCATCTTGTTGGACAGGCATGGGAAGTATACCGGGGCAGGAGGGTGAAGAATGTGAGAAATATCACATTTTGATAAAAATAATTCAGATAAATGAATGCAGCCTGCAGGACGGCTATTTTTTATAAGTACCAGCCGTATCCTGGACCATGTTTTCAAGCTTTACCACGTCGTTAATCCGTAATGAGTTTTTCCCTTTATGGACCAGGCCGGATGATGAGAGTTGAGTCAACTCACGCGTTATTGCTTCCCGGTGAGTACTGATACGGCTGGCAAGGTCAACGTGCCTTGGCGCGGGCGAAATCGTCGCGGTATTGGCATCATCCATATTCTGCCAGGCCATTCTCAGCAGCTCGGCATGGATTCTGTTCCTGACATCCAATGAACTGAATTCAACCACACGCTCTGATAACAGCCTGACCAGGCGGGCAATTCGCGCCAGTGTCCTGGTCATGATCGAAGGGTAAAGGTCTACGAGCCATAAAAAACACTCTGCCGAGATGGCTGCGAGGACAGTCTCACTCAAGGCTGAAACGTACGCGGACCTGGATTGGTTATCGACAGCCGCAATCTCACCGAACATTTCCCCCGCGGCCTGGTCACGGAAACTAATCTCCTTTCCCGAAGCGGAACAAGTTGCAATCCTGACCCTGCCGCTGATGATGAAGTAAACATCGTTATCAACATCATCGTGGGAGGTAATGGTATCTCCGGCAGCGAACTTCATTCCCCGGCATTTATCCGCAACTACGTTACGTTCATTGAAGGAGAGGTCATAAAATAATTCAATCGCAGACAATGAACCCGCACTTATCTCAATGGATGTTTTTGCCATTTGTTATGCTCCTGTCAAATATTCCGTGTATGTACCCGGCTGAGATATGTCCTCGTGTTCCATTCCGTGTACGCTGTCGCTCAGTGGTTTTCCCGGCCCCCGGCAAGTGAAGAATGATGGTTCAGTATTTCAGGATGGAGCCTGGCATAGTCAGGAAAGTGTTCCAGCATTATCCTGCTGATGCGCCGGTGCAATTTCTGCCTTACACGTTTTAACATGCTCTGGTACGCGACCGCGCGCATCAATGTCCATTTGAATGCGTACCTGGCGTCATTTCCATTTCCTGTCCTTAACAGTAACCCTGACCTGCACAGGGAATTCAATGCGGGATAGAGCTTCTTCGGATGATGAGCCCAGACCTTTGCCAGCATGTCATAGCTGAATTCACGACCCAGTGCGGCACATATCTGCGCCACTTCGCGAGAGGATGAATCCTGGTCCAGCCGCGTCATTAACACGGTGCGCACTTTTCCAGGTATTTCAGTATCTTCAAGGAGTTGCGGAAGATTCCTGCTTCCCGGGCGCCATGCCAGCAGCGCGGTTCCGGTTAATTCTTCCAGGAAGAAGGGGATGCCGTCAGCTTTATCAACAATTCGGGATACGAGACTGGCAGGAATACGTATTTCTCCCGATATCCGGCGAATCAACAATTCTGCAGCAGATCGGTTAATGGGTGACAGGGAAATTCTTTCCACGTGATCGCGTTCGAGCCATGAGACGGGTGGCCTGAATTGAAGCCGGCAGGAGATTGCCAGCAGCACCGGCTTGCCGGGTATCTGCATGATCAATTCAGTAAGCAGTTCCAGAGCCCACGGGGTTAACCATTGTGCATCTTCCAGGATGATAAGACAGGGTCTCGTTTCATCAGGGTTCCCGGTCAGGCTTTGCCTTGCACCGGCATCACCGGAAAGTGATCTGACAGTTGCCTGCATACGCGCCAGGCAGGCGCGTATATCATCGTTCCCGTGCAATGGGGAACACTGGTAAATGAGCCGGTTGCAGCTTTCCGGGGGAACATGTGCGCATACCGTCTCCAGCAGTTTTGATTTTCCAATACCTGTCTCGCCGCAAATCAGTATAACCCTGCCGTCCCGGCGCCGGGCCCGGTTCCACTGCCGGATAACGTGTTTGAATTCCCCGTCCCTGCCAACCAGTTCCGACCCGTTGATTTTTCTGCCGTTGTGGAAGCGCGCACTCGAATCGGTTTCATCGGTCACCTGCCACAGCATCTGTGTTTTTTCAAATCCCGCTAACGAGCGCAGACCGATTTTTTTCAACCTGAAACGGTTTTGTACGAGGTTACGGGTCTCGGTACTGACGATGACTGTTCCGGGTTGTGCCATCGACTGTAATCTTGCAGCCAGGTTTGGAGCCTGGCCGATTACGGTTTTCTCCGGCACAGAACCGGTTCCTGCAGAGTTCCCGACGACGACCAGTCCGGAGGCAATCCCTATTCGAACGGAAATACTGTTGCCTGCCCCGTCCGTCAGTCCTGTTTTACGTGTTTTAAATGAATTAAGCAGATCCAGGGCAGCATACACCGCTCGTTCCGCGTCATCTTCATGGGCCTGGGGATATCCGAAACAGCTCATGGTTCCGTCACCCACATAGCCTGCCGTGAAGCCGCCATAGAATTTGATGGTTTCAACGCAAAGATTCCGGTATGTCTGTATCAGTTGCAACAGGTCTTCCGGGTCCAGCCTTGTGGCCAGGCCGGTCGAATTAACCAGATCGCAGAACATGATGGAGAGGTAGCGGCGTTCAACCCGGTTGATAGGGTCGGTGGTATCCGGTAGTTCAAAGCCGTTACCCCGACGGTAACAGGCATCGTCTTTTCCGGCCATCCCGGGCAGCGGGCTCCTGCAACTCCCGCACAACCGGGAATTCGGTTCCCGGCCTGAGGCGTAGCCGCGGTACTGCAGTACCAGTGAAGTTCCGCACCGTGAGCAGAAAGATCGCTGGTTATGGCTTGTGAAACGTGGAAGAGTGTCGTCCATTACAGCAACAACGGAGACGGGCCCGATGGCGGATAAGACTGGGCCGTGGTCAGAAATGATACAAAACGATCCATCGCTGTTCCAATCCCGAGAGATCCGAATTAGACTTTTCCATTTACAAACTTACTACCAGAACCACTTGTTAGTCATGTTGTGGCTTATAAAGGGTACAGCCTAAACCAGACATCTGTTACTGTCAATTCCCGGTTATCCGTTATTTGCCGCCCCGGTCAGCCATAGAATGCCTTAGCGACCGCATCATCGAATTCACTGAATTGGTTCTGCAAGGAGGTTGCCGCACTGAGTTGTCCCCTGGCCCTGATCTCACTGTGTTCACTGTGGCTGCCGACCCTGCCCGCATCCCACGAAAAATAATCCTCGTTCAGGGCATCGGCACAGAAACGGGCGGCCAGTTCGAGGTAAATCGTCAGCGTTGCCTGCGGGATGGCCTGCCATTCCTCACGGGTGAGCAAATCTCCTGCATGACCGGCATAACCGTCAAGCGCGGCGCGGCAATGGGCCACGGAGAAGCATCCGTCAACCGTATCTTCCCCGGGCGGGTTGCACCAGGAGCGCAGGGCATCGCCGATTTCCAGGTAGACCGGCATCCTGGCGAGGGTGTCAAAATCGACCATGCACTTCACGTCCCGGTCGTCGCCGGTAAAGATGAAATTGGATATTTTCGGATCACCGTGAACCAGGCGTTCGGCAACTGCAGGCAATGGCGGCAATTGCTCCAGGCGCGCCAGGATAGCATTACCCAGTGGCTTGACGGCATCATACCTGTCATGGCCCTTGCTGTTCTCCAGGGTATCTTCCAGGTGACGTGTATGGCGGGGTGTATCATGAGTACCCGGGCGGGAGGTCTGTAACTCGTAATCCAGCAGCGCCAGTGCCCCGTGCATACGGCCCAGCATGGCGCCGGCCGCCCTGGCCAGGTCCGGGTGCCGTACCTGTTGATGGATATTGCCGCTGATGTAATTGAACAGTCGCCAGATGCGGCTGTGTTCCCGGTGAAACACCATCCCGTCCCGGGCGGGCAGTATCCTCGGGGTCAACAGTCCTGCTTCCTCCAGATGGCGGGTTACCACGTCGATATCCAGGTTGATACCGGGAGGAAACATCCCGTTTACCGCCTGCAGGATATAATCCGGGCCGTTAACATCCGTAACGTGATAAGTCCTGTTGATCAGGCCGGATTTGACCGGATGCACCCGGGCAGGGATGATGTCATAAGCCGCAAGGACATCCCGGATCTGTTCAGGGATCGGCGCATTCATGGACCGAGAGAATCTCATACCGGCACAATTCGCGCAATTCCTGCTTTACGGTCACAGCAGGACGGCAGGTTTAAGAGGCAGCCCTCCAACCGTCAGGACCTGGTTAAACTGCGGTCAGGTGAACAAAAACATGAACAAAAACGGTATTTGCGCGTGTCCGGTTCTTGTAATAGAATAATGTGCCGACCGGAACATGACCGATTTTAAGAATTTCATATTGATTTAATGTTTCCTGTTGTATAATTTGCCGTTGTCGGCTTGACTCTCGCCGGAACAGGCAGAATACTAAAACAAAAACAGGTGGATATCGAAAAACTGTTCTGATTGAATTGGACCATGCAGCCTGGCTGCAGGGATTTTTGAAGTTTGCCTTACATCATCACCGCTGGGGAGGTTATTTCCTTATGGATACTATGAAAATATTAGTAACTTTCAGCAAGTTATTAATGTTGAGTCTTGTATTTGGATTCAGTTCGGCCATATACAGCCAGGATGCGATTGACCAGGTTGTGGACGAAGGCGTTGCCCGTAGCCAGGAGGCGGCAGAGTCACAGAAACGCATTGATGCAACATCGAGTGAGGCGGAGAAGATTGCATCGAGATACCGGCGTGAACTGAAAGTCATAGACGGATTGAAGGTCTATAACGCGCTGTTACAGAAGCAGGTTGACGATCAAAACCGGGAAAAACGCACGATAGCAGAATCCATTGATGAAATAGCAGTCGTGGAACGCCAGATCTTCCCCCTCATGCTCAGAATGGCAAATACCCTGGAACAGTTTGTCGAGCTTGACCGCCCCTTTCACATGGAGGAACGCCGCAAAAGGGTAGCGGATGTGAAAGCGTATATCGGTGATGCCGGTATTACCGCAGCGGAAAAATTACGCCTGGTGCTTGAAGCCTATCGAATCGAGACGAGTTTCGGCGGTGACCTGGATGAATACAGCGACGTAATCGAGATCAATGGTCAGGAACGACCGGTGAACGTACTGCGCTTCGGTCGTCTTGTGCTGGCCTACCAGACCGACGACGGCAAGGAAAACGGCGTCTGGGATCAGGAGATGCGCCAGTGGGTGCCCCTGGATTCGGCGGAATATCGAAATTACATCCGCCAGGGGCTGAAGATCGCCAGGAAGCAGCTACCGCCCGACATATTCATCCTGCCGGTCAGCGCGGCGCAGTAACAGAGGAGAGCCAGACGTGAAATATTACAAACACCTAATCGTTGTTGCATTACTTTCAGGTTACCTGTCTCCTGCCGTTGCCGCCGATGACGCCATGTCGCTCGACACGCTGCTGGACCAGGTGCAGCAGGGCAGGATCGATGAATCCAAGGATAACGTGGCCAGGGAGGAGGCGTTTCAGCGTGACAAGGCAAACCAGGCTGCGTTAATGCAGAAAGCCAACCGGGAGCGGGCTAACCTGGAAGCTGTCAGTGAGCGGCTGGAGAAGGAGTTCGAGGCCAACCAGGACGATATAGACATCCTCAAGCAAGACCTGCAGGAAGCCCTGGGTTCATTAAAGGAACTGTTTGGGGTGCTGCAGACTGCTGCCGGCGATTCCCGGGCTACATTTGACTCTTCGCTGACCAATATTGAATACCCCCATCGCGGCGATTTCATGACCGAACTGGCGGAGAAGATGGGCTCCGGTAGTGAGTTGGCATCCCTGGAAGAGATCGAAGAGCTCTGGTTTGAGATCCAGCGGGAAATGACCGAAACCGGCAAGGTGAAGCGCTTCAGGGGAAATGTCGTCCTGCCTGATGGGCAGGAAGTGGAACAGGACATCATCAGGGTAGGCGTATTCAACCTGGTTGGCGACGGCAAATACCTGAAATATGACCCGGAAACGCAGAAGATTTCCGAACTGCTGCGCCAGCCGGAAGATCGCTTCGTCAACGGCGCCGAAGACCTGGATGAAGCTGAAGGCGGCTTTGTCCCGTTCGGCCTGGACCCGACCAAGGGCCAGTTGCTGGGCCAACTGGTCAACGTGCCCAGCTGGTATGAACGATCCACGACCCAGGGCGGGACGGTAGGCTGGATTATCATCGGCCTGGGTATCTTCGGCATCACGGTCGCCCTGCTCAGGATACTTTACATGATGGGTGTCGGCATGTCGGTTGCCAAACAGGTACGCAACCTGAGTAATCCGTCCACTAATAATCCACTCGGCCGGGTATTGCTTGCCTACCACGAGAACAAGGATATCGATGTGGAATCCCTGGAATTGAAGATGGGCGAGGCGGTATTACGCGAGGTCCCGAAGCTGAGCCGGTTAAACACCTTGATCAAGGTCATCTCCGTGGTTGCTCCGTTGCTCGGGTTGCTGGGAACGGTTATCGGCATGATCGTGACGTTCCAGTCCATCACCCTGTTCGGTACCGGCGACCCGAAACTCATGGCCGGCGGTATCTCCCAGGCTTTGATTACCACCATGCTGGGCTTGTGCGTTGCTATTCCGACGGTGTTCCTGCACAGTATGATGGCCGGCCAGAGCCGGAAGATCATCGAGACGCTGGAAGGTCAGGCAACCGGTTTTGTCGCCGAGGCGTCCGAACAACAGCACCAGAGTGCGTAGTCGATAAAGATAAATGGTTGATATCATCTATTCAATCCTGCGCGGCATTACTTCCCTGTTCGGTCTCGAACAGGGTTTCATCGATATGTGGGAATCCATACGTGATTTCCTGGAACTGGGAGGACCTGTTTTATACCTGGTAGCCCTGGTGCTGGCCATTATGTGGCTGTGCATAGTAGAAAGATTTATTTATTTCTCACTGCGCCAGCCGCGGCTGTCCGAGGATGCCGTCAAGCGCTGGGACACGCGCCCGGAAAGAAAATCCTGGAATGCCCACCGGGTGCGGGAAGCCATGATATCGGATGTCAAGATCCAGGCAAACCAATTCCTGGGAACCATCAAGGTATGTGTCGCCCTGTGTCCTCTGGTAGGTTTGCTGGGAACGGTGACAGGGATGGTCACGGTTTTCGAGGTGATGGCATTTCTTGGCACCGGCAACGCCAGGGCCATGGCGGCCGGGGTGTCGCAGGCCACGGTGCCGACCATGTCCGGCATGGTCGCGGCGCTGTCCGGTTATTTCATCAGTGTCTGGTTGCAGAGCAAGGCTGATTCAGAGGTCGAGAAATTGAGTGAGCACTTGACTATGGACCATTAACGTATCTGCTGTGAGGAAGGTTAACCATGCGTAGAATCACCAGTGTAACTACTGACGATGAATCAGAGGTCAACATCACTCCCCTGATAGATATCGTATTCATCATGCTGATTTTCTTCATCGTAACGGCGACCTTCGTCAAGGAGGCCGGTATCGACGTGAACAAACCTGACGCGCCGACTGCCGAAGTGAAGAAAAAAGCGAATATCCTGATAGCCATCGATGCCAACAACAATATCTGGCTGGATCGCAGGAAGATCGATGTCCGTTCCGTTATTCCGAATATCAAGCGTCTGCGCTCCGAGAACCCGGAGGGTTCCGTTGTCATTCAGGCGGATGAAGAATCCAAGAATAAAATGCTGGTCGAGGTCATGGACGCGGCGCGCCAGGCAGGCGTGACCAATATCGCGCTTGCAGCCGAAAAATAACGGCGTGTTTTAATGGTTGCCCGTACTCTACTTGTTGGCCGGTATGTCATTGCAGGGGGCTCTGCGCTTATTGTTGTGTTCGGCCTGTTCTGGCTTATGCAGTACCTGATTAATATAGCCGACCGTGAACTGGACCAGGATGAGGCGGGCAGGATGCTGGAGTTTGTCCGGGTCAATCCGGAAGAGGTGGTCAACCGGCGCAAACCGCCGCCGAGAAAACCGCCGCCACCGGACCAGCCACCGCCGGAACCGCCGCCTCCCTCCATGGACAACATAACTCCTGAAGCGCAGTCCGTACAGGTGTCGGCAGCCCCGGTGAATACGAATATCAACCTGGATGCCAGCGGTTTCGGACTGGCGCCCAGTGACGGAGAATACCTGCCCATCGTCAAGGTGCAGCCTATCTATCCCAGGCGGGCGCAGTCCCGGGGTATCGAAGGTTATGTCATTGTTGAGTTCACGGTGACCAAATCCGGTACCACCAAGGATATCCGCATAGTCGAGGCAGTACCCCCGGGTGTTTTTGACAAGGCATCCATGGCGGCAGCGGCCAAGTTCAAGTATAAACCCCGCGTCGTAGACGGCCAGCCGATCGAGGTTCCCGGCGTACAAAACAAGATCACTTTCGAACTGGAAGATTAGTTCCGGAGCCAGATACTCATGAGTACTCGCAGCGCAATGACCAAATCTACTTTTCTCTGCAACGTATTACTGGCGTTAACGTTTGTCATTACCCCTGTATTCGTTGTATCCACAATTCCGGCCGTATCCGCACAGGATTCATCGGATTCGGGAGAAAAGCGCAAAACCCGGAAAACGCCCTCCATGAGCGAGAAGGTGTATAAGAAACTGACGGAAGCACAGGAGCTGATAGAGGCAAAAGATTACGTTGCGGGGCTGGCGGCGCTGTCAGACCTGGCCAGTGAACCGAAGCTGTCGAACTACGAAAAGGCGCAGCTATATAATTATTTTGCCTATACCTATTTCACCCTGGAGAGATACGAGGACGCTATCGCTTCTTATGAACAGGTGCTGGCGCAACCGGATCTGCCCGAGGCGCTGGAGACCAATTCCTTATACACCCTCGCACAGCTTTATTTCATCATCGAAGATTATCAAAAGGCGGTCGATATCATCAACAGGTGGTTCACCGTGACCGAGAAGCCGACTGAAAACGCCTACATGCTGCTGGGACAGGGCTACTATCAACTGGAGCAGTACGAAAATTCCCTGGTCCCGCTGAAGAAGGCTTATGCCATGGTCAAGGGCCGCGGCGATATACCGAAACAGAACCTGTTGCTGCTGCTGCGGGTGGACTATTACAATCTCGGCGATTACGAGAATATGCTCGAGATATTAAAGGAACTGGTCGAGTTATACCCGAAGGTGGAGTACTGGCTGACCATGGCCGGTACTTATTCCGAATTGAAACGGCTGGACAAGCAGATGTCCATCCTGGAGATGATGTACGAGGCAGGATCACTGCAGAGAGGCAACCAGCAACTGAACCTGGCCAACCTGTATATGCTGCATGAGGCCCCCTACAAGGCAGCGGTGTTGCTGGAAAAGGGAATGGGCGAAGGTAAGATCGAGGAAAACATCAGGAACCTGAGATTGCTGTCACAGGCGTGGCTGCAGGCCCAGGAGAATGAGAAATCACTTCCGCCTTTAATACAGGCGGCAAAGCTGACCAAGGACGGCGAACTTGACATGCGCCTGGCCCAGGCTTATATCAATCTTTACAGGTATGATGAGGCCATTAAATCACTGCGGACAGCATTCAAGAAAGGCGGCCTGAAACGGCCCGACCAGGCAAATATCATGCTGGGCCTGGCCCTGTTTGAGACACAGAATTTTGATGACTCCCTGGAAGCCTTCCGTGCAGCCAGCAAAGACAAGCGGAGCCGCAAGGCTGCGGAGACCTGGCTGGGCTACGTAACCAGCGAGAAACAAAGAAAGAAACAACTCGAAGAAAGTCTGCAACAACGCCGCAGCTGATATAATCCGCAGATTTTCGCAGATTATTTTTCTTGCGAAAGTTTTAGCCGAATAGTCCCGACATTTACTCAAACGAACTGATGTCTGTAGTTCGTATGTGAGCGGATATAATCCCATAATCATGACTGAGTCAGTACAACGCGAATCCATGGAATATGACGTGGTCATTGTCGGCGGCGGCCCGGCAGGACTGGCCACAGCCATCCATCTCAAGACACTGGCGCAACAGATGGAACGGGACATCAGTGTGTGCCTGCTGGAAAAAGGTTCCGAGATCGGGGCTCACATTCTTTCCGGCGCCGTGGTCGAGACGCGCGCCCTGGACGAACTGATTCCTGACTGGAAACAGCGGGGGGCGCCATTAAATACACCAGTCAGTAAGGACCTTATGTATTTCCTGACCGGCGAAAAATCCGCCATCAGGGTGCCCGCTCCCTTCGTACCGGCAAGCATGCATAACCGGGGTAATTATATCGTCAGCCTGGGGAATGTTTGCCGCTGGCTGGCGGAGCAGGCGGAGGCGCTGGAGGTCGAGATATATCCCGGCTTCCCGGCCACTGAAATCCTCTTCGACGAAGCAGGAAGCGTGGCAGGCGTTGCAACGGGAGATATGGGCATATCCGCAGCGGGACAGCATAAGGACTCCTTTGAGCCGGGGATGGAACTGCGCGCCGGGTATACGGTTTTTGCGGAGGGCAGCCGGGGGCACCTGGGCAGGCAGCTCATCGACCGCTACAAGCTGGACGCGGACTGCGATCCGCAACATTACGGTCTGGGCATCAAGGAACTGTGGGAGGTCGCGCCGGAGAACTTCCAGGCAGGCCTGGTGGTGCATGGTTCGGGCTGGCCTTTGACCAGTGAGGCGTCCGGCGGTTTTTTCCTTTATCACCTGGATCAGAACCAGGTTGTAGTGGGATTGATCATAGACCTGAATTACTCCAACCCGTACATCAGTCCTTTTGATGAGTTTCAACGTTTCAAACACCACCCCGTGGTAGCGAAAACCCTGGCCGGCGGCAGCCGCCTGGCATACGGCGCCCGGTCAATCACCAAGGGCGGGTTGAATTCACTGCCGAAAATGTCCATGCCCGGCGCATTGCTCGTCGGGTGTGACGCGGGGACGCTGAATTTTGCCAAGATCAAGGGCACCCACACAGCCATGAAATCGGGTATGGTGGCCGCAGAAACCCTGATAGCGGAACTCAATACGGAAGGAGCGGGCGGCAAGGACCTGGTTGCCTATCGCGAGAATTTCCTTGCTTCCTGGGCTTACACTGATATCTACCGGTCACGGAATTTCGGCTCGGTCCTGCACAAACTCGGGATGTACCTGGGGGCCGCATTCAACCTGTTCGACCAGTCAGTCTTCTCCGGCAGGTTACCGCTGACCTTGCATGACAGGAAGGCGGACAACGAATGCCTGAAACCTGCCGCGGACTGCAAGGAAATCCACTATCCGAAACCGGATGGCGTACTGAGTTTTGACAAACTCTCCTCGGTATTCATTTCCAACACCAACCACGAAGAGGACCAGCCTTGCCACCTGACGCTGAAGGACGACAAGGTCCCTGTTGAGACGAATTTAAAGCTGTACGCTGCACCCGAGCAGCGCTACTGCCCGGCAGGCGTTTACGAGATTGTCACCGACGACAATCATCCGCGGCTGCAGATCAATGCCCAGAACTGCGTGCACTGTAAAACCTGTGATATCAAGGACCCGACCCAGAACATCGTCTGGGTTGCCCCCGAAGGCGGGGGAGGGCCGAACTATCCGGGGATGTGATTCAATTACGAATTAGGAATTACGAATTATAAGGAGGGTTCCTAATTCCTAATTCGTAATTCCTAATTCGTAATTCGTAATTATTACTTCACTCCCACTCCAGTTCGGAAAAGGCTTTGGTGACGTTACGCCTGTGGTTCTGTTCATGCAGCAGCCACCTGGTTTTTTCGTCCTTGCCTACGTTTTCCACCACGTCTTCCATGAACGTCCCCTTGTTGATTTCACTCCTGGTATCGTTTAACAGCATAGCAAGGTAATCGTCCTGTGCGCGTGCCGCTTCCGGCCAGGGCATGGTTATCGTACCGTGCCCGGGTATGACGTGATTCGCCTCCACTGATTTCAGTTTTTCCATGGTCTTCAACCAGCCCTTCAGGCTGGCGTCCAGGACCGGTATTCTGTCGATAAAAAGCAGGTCGGAGAGCCACAGGGTCCCGGTTTTTTTATCGTAAACCGACAAGTCGGTATAGGAGTGGGATGGGGGGTGCGCCGTGAGCGTAATTACCCGGTTGCCAAGGTCCAGGTCCAGTTCGCCGGATACCGCGATATCAGGGCCGATAATAGAACCGTCCCCGGGGTTTTCTCCCAGATCGGCAGTAAATTCAGACAAAAAGAATGGACGGTTATACTCCATTTCCTGGACCAGGTTTTCATGGCCGACAAACCTGGCCTGATCGTCTTTAAAGGCGGCGTTGCCCAGTACGTGGTCGTAGTGGATGTGGGTATTGATTACGTAACAGACGGGGAGGGAAGATATTTTTTTTACGGCTTCCCTGAGCTTGCCGCCGATACCGATGGAGCCACCCGTATCGATAACGGCGATACATTCATCCCCGATGATAAAGCCGATGTTGGCGATATCGTCGTGGTCAGCATGTTCCAGTTCAACGTGTTTGCCCTGGTGGACGTAAACCCCCGCGCTGATCTCGGTCAGGTTGAACGCCGCATTGTTGCCGGGAGAAGCACAGGTAATGCTGCCCAGCAATACCAGCGGCAACCATGCCCAGGAGAACGTACAGGCTGATTTCAAGGTGTATGGGTTAACATTCATTGATTTATTCACGCCGGTCAGTTTAGTCATCAGGCACCAATACGGCACGCTGTTAATCATAAGCAACATTTTGCTTGTAGTCTTTGGAAATTTAGACTAACTTTAGATTGTGTTCTATTCAATTCGATTTTACCTAACTTTCCGGAGGATTTTATGTTCGAATATGAGCAGGAGATCGTCAATGTATTACTGAGTGAAAATGAAAATTTTAAGCGACTGCATTCAAGACATGGCGAATTGAAGGAGAAAGTAAAGGATGCCAATTCAGGAATTGCACCATTGGATGGCTACGCGTTAGATAACCTGAAAAAAGAAAAATTGCACGTTAAGGATCAAATGGCGGCTATCATAAATCATTATCGTCAAAACCGCCTCAACTGAGCTTCCCGCGACAATAGTCAAATACCAAAAACCCGCTTGTATGAACAACCCCGCAACAGCGGGGTTTTTTTATACCAGCGCCAGCCGCCCGCCAATGAGCAGCAGCATCAAGGCAAGCAGCATACGCATGAGTTTTTCCGGCAACTGCACGCCGGTATGGCTGCCCAGGTAGATGCCCGGAAGCGAACCGATTATCAGGCTGAGCAGTAACTGGAAATCCACTGATCCCAGGTGCCAGTGGCCCAGGCCCGCTATCGCGGTAATGGGGATCGCGTGGGCGAGGTCCGTACCGACGATCCTGACCGTGCTGAACCTCGGGTAGAGAAAAAACAGAAATGCTGCGCCAAGAGCGCCGGCCCCGACCGAAGAGAGGGTTACCAGTATGCCGATGATTACACCGGCAAGGATCGTCATCGGAGTGCGTAATTTCCTGTGAATTGTACGTATAAACTGGAATGGCTCAGTTCGGCCCAGGGACTGTAACCGGCTTTTAAACAGGATGACCAGAGACGTCAGGATCAGGGCGATACTGAGCGTAGAGGTAATGATGGGTTCATAGTTGATACCCATTTTCGCCAGTTGCTTAAGTATGAATACGGCAGCCAGCGTAGCCGGGATACTGCCGGTGGATAATAACCTGACCACCCTCCAGTCAATAGTCCCCTGTTTCTGGTGGGGGAAAATACCACCTGCCTTGGTAATTGCAGCATATAACAGGTCGGTACCGACCGCTATCGATGGTTTAATGCTGAATACCAGCACAAGGATGGGCGTCATCAGGGAGCCGCCGCCTACTCCGGTAAGACCAATAATAAAACCGACGACAAACCCGGCAAAGGTAAAACCAATATCCATCAGAACAACGAAAATACCCGCATTCAACAAAAGGATGCCAGTCTACGTGTAATCATCTATACTTAAAAGTAATTATTTCCCATATTTTTAGAACTTAACGTCATAAGAAACCTGAAATGCAGGAGTAGCAAAGATGAAATTGCAGCAGTTGCACTATATCCGGGAAGTTGCCAAACACGGACTTAACGTGTCTGCCACTGCCGACAGGCTTTATACTTCCCAGTCAGGGATCAGCAAACAGATCCGCATGCTGGAGGATGAGTTGGGCTTGAAGATATTCCAGCGCGGCGGTAAGCACCTGACCGAAATTACCCAGGCCGGCCAGGTGATTATCTCTCTTGCCGGCGAGATCCTGGATAAAGTTGATAAACTGAAACAGGTAGCCCTCGAATTTACCGACGAAAACAAGGGCACGCTTTCGATCGCCACGACCCACACCCAGGCGCGCTATGTTTTGCCCCCCATAGTTCGGCACTTCCGCGGGAAGTACCCGCAGGTAGCATTGCACATGCACCAGGGCACGCCGATGCAGATATCCGAACTGGCCTCCAAGGGCACGGTAGAGTTTGCCATTGCAACAGAAGCCCTGGAATTATTTGAGAACCTGGTCATGATGCCCTGTTACCACTGGAACCGCAGCGTTATCGTTCCACAGGACCACCCGTTGACCCGGCTTGACGAGTTGACCCTGGAGGCTATTGCCGCCTATCCCATCGTCACTTATGTGTTCGGTTTTACCGGCCGGTCACAACTGGACCGGGCGTTTGACGAAGCCGGTCTGCGGCCACAGGTCGTCTTCACTGCAGCTGATTCAGACGTAATCAAGACCTATGTGAGGACAGGTATGGGAGCAGGCATCATGGCAAGCATGGCTTACGATGCAGTTCAGGACGCCGACCTTGTATCCATTGACGCCAGCCATTTGTTTGAACACGCCACCACCCGGATCGGCTTTCGGCGGGGGATATTCCTGCGAAATTACATGTATGATTTCATTGAACTGTTTGCGCCCCACCTGACGCGGCACGTGGTACAACAAGCGGCGCAGACGGATAACAAGAGACAACTGGATCAACTGTTCCAGGGGCTGGCATTGCCCGTTCTTTGAATATATGCGCAGTCGCCGGACCACAGCACGGCGCCGCCGGCAGTGAGTTTCTTTACGAAAGTGACATACAGCGTTATCCGCGGTTGCCGAAATTACCTGCGTGCAGGCCGCATTCCTTCCTGGTTGCCTCTTCCCACCACCAGCGGCCGGCGCGCTCATGCTGGTTCGGCAATACCGGACGGGTGCAGGGTTCGCAACCGATACTGATATAACCCCTGTTATGCAACTCGTTGTACGGTACTCCATTTTCCCGGATATAGGTCCAGACCTGCTCCGAAGTCCAGTTCGCCAGGGGATTGAATTTATACAGCGTATGTCCGGCAGTCGAGAATGCAGCGTCGGCCTCCATCACGGGCACGTTCGCCCTGGTCGGGCTCTGGTCTTTACGCTGACCTGTGATCCAGGCATCAACGGTATGCAGTTTCCGGCGTAACGGTACGATTTTACGAACCCCGCAGCACTCCTTGTGCCCGTCCTTGTAGAAACTGTAGAGGCCTTTTTCACTGACGAATTTTTCCAGTTGTGCGGTATCAGGCGACAATACTTCCAATCTGATGTTATAGCGTTCCCTGACCTGTTCCAGAAAACGATAAGTCTCGATATGCAGGCGGCCCGTATCCAGGGAAAACACCTGGAGGTCCGGGTTTATCCGGCTCGCCATATCGACGAGCACCACATCTTCCGCGCCGCTGAAAGAGATGGCTATGCTGTCAAAATTCCGGTAGGCAAAATCCAGTACTTCGTCCGGGCCTTTGTCCCTGAATGTCCTGGCATGGGTTTCAATGTCAAATGTATTGTTCATAATGTAGTCCGAAGGATTGCTTCCTGGAGCAGGAAATACCCTTAAAAAGCGGCTACACTATCAACAATACTTATTCCAATCAATAATAACTAATTCTATTTATATAATTTTTTGATATAAGAAAGAGCAACCGGATACTTTTGCCCGGGAATCCCAATTCGTAATTCCTAATTCGTAATTCCTAATTCGTAATTTAATTCCACCCATTGCATCTCTATCTGATCTATCAGTCTTTCCCATAAGGATGCAGGGTCGTCGGTGAATACCAGGCTGTTATCCGAGCTGTATAAATGCCAGCCGCCGCGCAGGAGTTCCTGTTCCAGTTGACCCGGATACCAGCCGGCATAACCCGCGTACAAACGAACGCGAAACTGTCCTGTCTCCTGTTCCAGCAAGTCCTTCACGCCCTGCAGGTCCGAGATTTGAAAAATGTTGTCGACAACATGGTAATAATCTTCAAGGCCGGCATCGCTTTGTACCAGCAGACGCAGGCTGCTCAGCCTGACCGGCCCGCCGAGGTAAAGATTGTATGAAGCAAGGCCCAGATCCTTTAATTGGGGCAGTATTTCCACAGCAGGATTGTCCAGCGGACGGTTCAGGACGAGACCGACGGTTCCCGTTTCCTCGTATTCCGTGATCAACAGCACCGTGCCGGAAAAGTTGGGGTCCGTCATTGACTTCCGGGCAACAAGGAGAACTCCCCGGGCAAGCCTGACCTGTTGATTTATTCCGGGCGTTTCCTGTTTCAGCGAGTAGTAATCGGCCTGGCGCATCAAGTGCCCGGCCTGTTCTGCCTGGATCACCATACTCACGCCCGGCAGCAGGAGGAATACCAAAAAAGCCGCCGCTACGCGACGGAGTTTCCTGCCTGGCAGTATGGTACCTGTAAATTTATGATACATTTCGATTCGCAGCCACCCGGTGGCCATAAAATTTATTATAGGTAACATTCAGCCATGTACAAGACGTTAATTGATGCGCAAACCCTGTTCAGGCATCTTTCCGGGCCAGACTGGTCGATTGTGGATTGCCGGTATGACCTGGTGGATAAAGACGCGGGCCATCAATCCTACCTGTCGGGACATATACCCGGCGCCGTATATGCCGACCTGCACAGGGACCTCAGCGGCAAGCCTGCTACCGATTGCGGCAGGCATCCCGTACCGTCACCCGGGGAGTTGGCGCTGAAATTAACCGCGCTGGGGATAGCCGGTCATAAACAGGTGGTAGCGTATGATAATTCCGGCGGTACATTTGCCGCACGCCTGTGGTGGCTGTTGAACTATGCCGGTCATGACCGGGTGGCGGTTCTGGACGGAGGCATGGATGCGTGGAACCAGGAAGGTTACCGATTGGAAACCGGAGAAAACCGGGCCGATGCGGGGAGTTTCAACGCCGTCCCTGATGCAGGGGCCCTGGTCAGGTTGAACGAAGTGGAAACTGTTCCGCGCCTGGTGGATTCACGCGAGCCTGACAGGTATGCCGGCAAAGTGGAGCCTGTTGATTCGGTTGCCGGGCACATACCCGGCGCGGTAAACCATCATTGGAAAAACAATCTCGACGAGCATGGAAGATTTTTGACGCCGGAGCGCCTGCGGCAGGGATTTCAGGAACTGTATGCCGGTGTGCGCGCGCATGAAATCACGTTTTACTGCGGCTCAGGTGTTTCTGCCTGCCATAACCTGCTGGCGGCGGTCCATGCCGGCCACCCGCTTTCCAGGTTGTATGCCGGATCGTGGAGTGAATGGTCTTCGGACCCGTCGCGGCCCGTTGCAGTCGGTACCGAGAGCCTGCCTGTGCCGGGCGGCCAGGTTGGATCCGGTGAATAACATCACGCTGTTAAGTTGTCTTCTGGATAACGAGTACCATTCGGGCAGCAGGCTGTCGGCACGCCTGGGGGTCAGTCGTACGGTTGTCTGGAAGGGGATCAAGCAACTGCGGGGGTTTGGCCTGGCGATAGACGCCAGACACGGCATGGGCTACCGCCTCCGGGATGAGATTGACCTGCTGGATGAGACGGAAATATTCAGGGAACCGGGTCTGTCTGCAAGCGGGTGCCGGATTGACATCCTGTTTGACACCGCTTCAACCAACAAGTGTCTGACCGATCGCTTCGGTCAACCTGATCTGCATAAGCATATCGTCCT
>MKWU01003850.1_pt1 | contig 18843 bp, 15 predicted proteins | sample 809101 | NCBI WGS metagenome assembly MKWU01 (sample SAMN05860141, study PRJNA318959) | sponge metagenome | host: Aplysina aerophoba | place: Slovenia: Piran, Adriatic Sea, Gulf of Piran | collected 2013-05-07
CCGCGGAGCTTGTTCACGGCCCGCTTGAGCGTCGAGCGGCTGATGCCCAGCGCCTCCTGCAGGTCCTTGCGGCGCACCCCGCTCTCGGCGAACTTGGCCGCCCGCAGCAGCATCGCCCCGCGGTCGCCCTCGTCGTGGAGGTCGCACACCTCGAGGTTCGAGAAGTAGTAGATCTTGCCGTCGAGCGCGGCGACTGAAAAGCAGGATGAGCCGATTTGCACGGCTTCGGCGGGGTGAAGCGGGAGTGTGATCATGGGGTCGCGGGGTCCAAATTCGGGTTCATTCGAATTTATCCGTCGGCGATGCTCCCGTCAAGCCCCTTTTTGAAAAAAAGTCCTTCTATGGCTGGAAAAATCGACCCTGGTTCAGTTCGAAGGAATTTACGAGGTCAGGACATCTGAAACTTTTGAGGTGGCGGCCCCAGCCTGATTGACTCTCTGGCCCTTGGCATAAGAATTCCAGATCCGCGAGGCCAAGCCTAGTCACAACAAATTGACTATTGACTAGGTGACTTCTTGACTTTCCGGCGAAACACGTCGAAGCACCCGAATCCATATGCGGCTAGTTGGCTTCCGGAGCCGAAAAGAAGGTTCGGGTCGCGAGCAATGCAGTTCTTGCTGCATGTCGCATGATTCCAACCGGTTTCCGATTTGCAAACTTTTGAATTCCGCTTATTCCCGTATGGCTGCCAGCAACTGCCCCGATTTCCAGAGGAAGCATGAATCGAACAACTACCGGGCCCGCTCTGAGCACCGGCGAATTCGTTTTGCTCGTCGCCCTCCTCATGGCAATCGTGGCGCTGTCGATCGACGCGGTGCTCCCGGCTCTTCCTGAAATCGGCCGCGACCTCGGCGTTCAGCGCGAGAACAGCCATCAATACGTCATAATCGCCCTCTTCCTGGGACTAAGCTTCGGTCAGATTTCATTCGGACCGATCTCGGATGGAATCGGTCGCAAACCCGTCATCTACTTCGGCCTGCTGCTGTTCATGAGCGGGTGCCTCGTTAGCATATTCGCGACTAGCTTCGAGATGATGATAGCAAGTCGAATTCTGCAAGGCATCGGAATTGCCGGGCCGCATACGGTTACCGTCGCCCTGGTACGAGATCAGTACGAAGGACGCCAGATGGCGCGTCTGATGTCGTTCGCCATGTCCGTGTTCATCCTGGTGCCCACTATCGCGCCGGCGCTCGGCCAACTGATTCTTTGGCTGGCGAATTGGCGCGCGATATTCGGAACGTTCCTCGGCGTTGCCTCGATTGCGTTCATCTGGTTCGCCCTACGCCAGCCCGAGACTCTGACCGCAGACCGCCGGCGGCCGATTTCCATTCGGGCGATCGGAGCTGCAGCCAGAGAGGTCGTGACAACGCGAGCCGCGTTCGGATTCGTCCTCGCCGCAGCTTGCATAAACGCGCCGTTCGTAGCCTACCTGAGTTCCGCTCAGCAAATATTTCGCGAAGCCTACGAAACAGGCGCGCTTTTTCCGGCCTACTTCGGGTTGCTGGCGCTAGCCATTGGATTCGCCGCGCTTGTGAACGGCCGCCTAGTGCTAAGGTACGGGATGCGCCGGATCGCCTTTGCCGCAGCGATTGCCAAGACGCTCGTTTCGGTCGCCGCCTTGCTTCTGTCCGTTTCGCATGGCGGTCTGCCTCCCCTTTGGATGTTCATGTCGTGCCTGTTTGCGATATTTCTGTGCATCGGGCTGCTATTCGGCAATCTCTACGCACTTGCCATGGAGCCCCTCGGCCATATTGCCGGCGTGGGCGCCGCGGTGGTCGCGTCGACATCGACATTGGTGGCCTTGCCGTTTGGAGCTATCATCGGCCAGAGCTTCGACGGAACGATGCATGTTCTCATTTTCGCATTCGCGATTTCCGGAATTGGAATACTGGTCGCGATGCAATGGGCCTGCGCCGCTCGCATCGGCGGACGGCGCCGCCTTCCCGCCACACGGCCATAAACGCGATTCGCATTCGAAACGCGCAATTCAAGATTGCTCGGATGCACTTAAAAGGCCGGAAGGCGAAGGCGGGCGATTTCGACTCGGCGATGCTTCGACGTGCCGGTTTCAAGGCAATCTTTGGAATCAACGCTCAATTTTCTGTCGACGGCGATCCGAAAGCGCGGGTTTCCGGCAATTCGCCGCGCTATTTGCCGCGCCGGTTTTACGCTTTGACTGCGGCCGGCCAAGCAATTTTAAATTTCTCGAGCGAACCGGCTGCGGATCATTGCCGCTTCCGGAAAGCCCGGCATAACCCAAGCGGCCCGCCGCATCCCGAGTCCGCTTGCCGCCAATGAAGCAAGTTCTTGTAATCGAGGCGGCAGCGGTTCCTCGATGAGCGATTGCCGGAGCGTTGAGATTCGGAAAGTCCGTTTTGCAGGCGCGACCGGGGCCTAATGCTCCCTATACGGGCCCGAGCTTCGTCCGCCATCACTTTCCAGATCGCCTCGAAGCAAGTGCGTCTGCGGCGTAGCCCAGCTAGCCGTGACCGCGCTGCCCGTCGATACGCCCAGCCCTCTGTATTCGTGATCGGGCACATGGCTGACAAACTCGTCCTCGACGCCTTCTAGGTCCAAGGTCACTTTGTAGTACGTGCCCTGGTATTCGACCGACCTAATCGAGCCGGCGACCGAGTTCTCTCCATTCGATCGCCCGCTCGAGAGTGAAATCTCGTCCCGCCGAACCGAAACTCCGATTGTCTGCCCGCGCGACACGTGCTCGCTGTCCGTATTCAGCTTGAAGATCCATCCATTGGGGCCGGCGAGCGTAGCCGTGCCGTCGGCAACGCTTTCAACGGTCCCCGAAACGACGTTGTGGCCGCCCATGAACCTCGCGACATACGCGGAATGCGGTCGCGCATAGACTTCCTCCGCGGAATCGGCTTGCTCGATTTCCCCGAGATTCATGACCACGACCTTGTCGGCGACGGCAATTGCCTCCATCTGGGTATGCGTAACGTGAATGAACGTAATGCCGAATTCCTGCTGTATTCGCCTCAATTCGCTCCGCATCTGCAGCCTGAGGAATTCATCGAGCGCGGAGAGAGGCTCGTCGAGCAGCAGAACCTTTGGGCTTGTAATGAGCGCCCTGGCAAGAGCCACCCGCTGCTGCTGCCCGCCGGACAATTGCGCCGGCATGCGGTCGGCGAGCGCCTGGAGCTGGACTCTCTCCAGCATCCTTCCCGCCTCTTCGAGGCGCTGCGACTTCCGCACGCCGCGCATCTTGAGATTGAAGGCCACGTTGTCGCGAACCGTCAGGTGCGGAAAGAGCGCGTAGGATTGAAACATCAGCGCGGTGCCGCGCTTGGCGGGGGCTTCCCCGGCGACATCCCGCCCGCCGATCAGAATACTTCCGCTCGTCGGCGTTTCGTGGCCGGCGATCATCCGCAGGATCGTCGTCTTTCCGCATCCCGACGGGCCCAGCAGGCAGCAGTAGGAGCCGGACGGAATTACGAGGTCGACGTCTTTCACCGCATCCAAGGATCCGAACGACTTCGTAACTCCCGAAATTTCGATCTTGGCGGCTTCGCTCATCTCATGTTCCCGATCTGTCGCCGCCGCCTTTGGATGTAGGCGATCGAGCCCAGCGCCGCGGCGATCACCGCAAAGGAAATTACCGTCGTAACGGTCCCGAGCGCGTACAGCGCCGGCGATGTCACATTTGTCGTCATAGTCCAGATTTCGATCGGCAGAGTATTGCGCGATCCCACCGTGAGCCAGCTTCGCGGAAATTCGTCATACGACAGCGTGAAGCCGAACAGCGCCACGGCGATAATGCCCGGGAAAACTATGGGAATCACGACCTGGCTCAATACTTGCCAATTGGATGCGCCGAGATCGCGCGCCGCTTCCTCGTATTCGGGATTGAGGCGGCTCAAAACGGCAAACATTATCAGGAGGCCGAATGGCAGCGTCCAGCTAAGATGAGCGCCGAAAGCCGAACCCCACCATGAAGCTCTCAGGCCCAGAAAATTAAAAGTGACCAGAATGCCGATGCTTAGGACCAGCCCCGGAACGATCAGTCCGATCAATGCCATGTAGAAGACCACGGACGATCCCACGAACGGTTTGCGGAACGCAAGGCCCGCGGCAACCGAAATAACGACGGTGGCGGCCATTGTAACCAGCGCGAGAGGCAGGGACCGCGAGAATGCGCCGCCGATATCGCCCGTGCGCGCCTGCCCGAAAAGAGCCCCGAACCAGTCCAGCGACACGCCCTTGAGCGGGAATACGAGACCGCCCGTAGGCCCTTGGAACGACAGGATGTAGATCGAGATCATCGGCCCGTAAAGAAAAAGGACGAAGAGGCAGAAGAGGCCCGCCAGCAGATAGAACGTGTAGGGCCGGGGGCCGTGGCCGCCGCCGGTCATCGCGTGAGTTCCTTGCGAACATCGACAAGCCTCATGATGCCGGCCGCGAATATGAGAACAATAATTACGAGCACGACCGCATTCGCCGACGCGCGCGGATAATTCAGGAACTTGAGATCGTTGAAGATTCCGAACGTAACCGAACCGGACAAGCCGCCGCTCATTACGGTCACGACGAAGAAGTCTCCCATAACCAGGGTAACGACGAAAACCGATCCCAGCGCAATGCCCGACTTGCAGAGCGGCAAAATCACGTGCCACACGACTCCCCAGCGCGTAGCGCCTCCGTTCACGGCCGCTTCGATCAGAGACTTGTCGATGCGCGCCATCGAATTGAAGATCGGAACGATCATAAAGAGCGTGTAAAGATGAACATACGATACGATTACAGCGAAGTCGGAGAACAGGAGCCACTCGACCGGCTCGTCGACCACGCCCGCCGACATCAATCCCTGGTTGATCAATCCGTACTTGCCGAGCAGGGGCTTCCAGGAAATCATCCTAATTATGTTGGATGTCCAAAACGGCACCGTGCAGACAAGGAAAAGGCCAATGGCGACTAGGATGTTGCGAACGTGGAAAACAAGAAAGTAGGCGATCCAGAATCCGAGCGCCAGCGTGATGGCAAGGGTAAAAAACGTGAACTTCAGCGTGGACAGGTAGAGCTTCCAATTGACTAGGTTGGAAAGCACGTCAATGTAGTTCACCAGCGTAAAGTCCGGAACGATGCCGATCAAATGCAGGTACGTGTAGAAGCTGACAACAACGACAAGGGAAAGAGGCACGACTACGAACGCGAATAGCAGAATCGCGAGCGGCGCGACCTGCAGATATCTCGTGGCCTTGCTGAGTTTCAAGAATCAAGTCCCGGATTGAGGAGGCTAGGCGGCGCCGCCGCCTAGCCTCGCGCGGTTTCCGCGACTACGCCGCGTTGAACTCATTCCACTTCGGGAACAGGTAGGCCGCTTCGTCCATTAGGTTGTTCCAAACGGCAACATTGGCGAATCGCTCTTCATACGAGCCGCCGTCGCGCATTTCCCCGGCCGAATTGGTTTTCTGGCCGGTCGGGCTGACGATATCCGCCGTCGCCGCCTCGCCGCCGTAGAAGAATCCCCACTCATTGTCGGAAAGGTGCGAGCGAGCCGTTTCCGGAACCGAGATATAGTATCCCTGCTTCGCGATGAATCCGCCTACCCAGCCGGAGATGTACCAGTTCAAGTATTCGTACGCGGCGTCCAGCTTCAGCCCGTCCAGATGCGACATGAGAGCGATGCCGTTGCCCCAGCCACGATAGCCTTCGGTCAGCGGCTGATAGGCGCAAGGAATGCCCTGCGAACGAACCGCAGTCACCGCGGGCGACCACATCGACTGAATCACGACCTCGCCGGAAGCCATCAGGTTGACGGACTCGTCGAAGGTATTCCAGAGCGCGCGCCAATGCCCGTCGTTCTTCAACTCGATCAGCTTGTTGATCGTCGCGTCGATTTCCTCGCGAGTCGGGTTTCCCTTGTCGGCGTAGGTAATCTCACCCGCGGACTCCGCCGCCATGATCGCGTCCATGATCCCAATCGTGGGAATGTTCTGAATGGCAGCCTTGCCCGCAAATTCAGAACTGAAAAGATCTCCCCATTTCTCGATCGGACGGCCGACAAGATCGGGGCGAATTCCAAGCGTGTCGGCATTGTAGACGCCCGGCATGAACGTCGCCCAGCCCGTCGGTCCCCCGGCGAACGAAGTTGCGTCCTTGCTCTCGCGGTACATGATTTCGTAGGGCGAGTCGCCTTGGCGGGAAACCTCTTTCCCCGCGAACATGCCTTGCGTGTAAAGCGGAGTAATCTTGTCCCAGAGAGATATCCGGCTGACATCGACCGCCTGGGTAACCCCTTGCGGAACGAATAGCTTGGTCTGCCAGATTTCCGAATCGGCAACGTCGATCGATTCCGGATCCTGCACCATGCGGTTGGTGAGGCCGGCATGGTCGACAACAGACATTTCAACCGTAAAGCCCAAGTCTGCAGATGCCTGGCGGCTGATGTCAATCAATGTGGAATAGGACATTCCCGTATGATTCAGCGTAATGTCCTTAATATTCTGCGCCCAGATCGTCGGAAATCCTCCGAGCCCGCCCGAACCGGCTACAGCTCCGGCCGTTGCAGCCGCGCCCTTCAATACCTTTCGGCGCGAGAGGCCGTTAACTTCTCGTTTCTTGTCTTTCATTGTTCGTCCCCATTTTCGTTTTCGTCGCATGCGCATTCGTCAAGCGGCAGGAATCGACTATACGCGCAAGAACTTCATCGTCAATATGCATGCTTCGATCTCGTCGATACTTTCCGCTTGCGTTGAGCTTCCGCGCAATCTTGTCCTCGCCATGTGCATGCGACCGACCGGAGCATGGCCGCCGGTTCTGTCGAGCTTTCTAAAATTCGCATTAGTTTAGCGAGAACCCATTGCCGCAAGAGCCGTGCTCGAAAGAATCCCCTCGCGCGGGACGCCGATTGCGAATCGGGCGATTTTACGGCAGCGGAACGCGCGTCAATCCCGCTCGCACTTTTTTCGGCCGAGGCTTGAATTCGTTCTCCTTGCGAATCGCGTCCAATGGGCGGCCGAGCTAGGCTGCAAACCGCGTCGTTCGCGCCGCAAGTCGGATCGGACGATACCGCCGTCAATGACGCCTATGCCCCTCAGCGAAAATTTACGCGTATGCCTCCGGAATAAGGCGCTGGGAGGTCCGGTACTTCTGTCAACTCGAACTTTAGGCGTTCGCGGGCCAAGCCGCGCCATCGCATCGGTCTTTGAGCCGATCAAATGTCGAGAGTACGCGCGAAGTCGCGGATATCGTAGCATTCGAAGCCGCTGCCCGCGTAACGGACCCGCTGCGCCGCCGTAAACTCCGGCGAAATCAGAAGCTTGCGCCGCGGAATGCTTCGCAGTCGCACGGCTTGTTCACAATTGCCGATCGCGGTCAAAAATTCCTTGAACTACCGTTCCAGAGCCGTCGTATCGTGGGCGTCGGCATTACGCTTGTAGCCTGCCAGTACCACCAGAATTTCATCGGGAGCCGCGCCCTGCACTGCCATCGCATCGATATCCGGCATCCCGCGACGCCAGATTCCCGGTCCCGACCAGGTCACGCTCCTGAGGCCGGCGAGCCAGCCGGCCGCAAGGCGCTCCAGCGCGCAACCTTCCAACGTGTCCATTCGCCGTCGCGCCACTTCCGCTTCCGGCATGGAGAGTGGCCCGGCGCTTCTTCGTCCGCCCGATGCCCGCCGCGGCTCCTGCATTGCGTTGATCTGGAATACGACGTTGTTGTCGGCAATGCGCCAGCGTTTCGCTCTTCCAAATAATTCCCCGTCCCGCTCGACGAGTTCCAGATGCCGATCCAATGCGGTCAACGATTCCAGCAGAGTTGGAGAGTCGCGCTGGCGGAGTTCTAAAGGGAATTCATTCGTTGCGGCGCCTCCGGGCTTGACCTGAGCCAGCCATAGCAGCACGTCGCGGTGCGGCGCGGCCAATTCGATAAACGCTTGGTTGTCGTATCTTTCCTCCGGATCGGAGCGTAGCAGAGAGAGCTCCGCCTCAAGGAATGCCTCGCGCCAACGCGGTGACTCGACCATTCCTGGAAATTGCGAATCAAGTTTCTATCTTCGCTCGCGCCGACGACGAACCGTCGCCAGTGCTTGGGATGGCCTCCAAAAGCGGTCAATAATGTCAGGAATCGGCTGGAAGGAGCGAGCAATCCGTGCTCGCGGGCAATTTCCAGCACGGTTGCCGCCGGCCACTGATGCAATTTGACCGTCTCGTCTATTCGACCATAGAGCGGCTGGTCTGCCTGGAACAGGCGCAGCATATGCTGTTGATGCGAGCCGGTAAGGACAAGCTTTCCGCGAGGCTTGCATCCTCCGATGCTATTGAACTCGTCAATTAACCTTTTGACCGGTGTTATCAAACGGGCATGTTCCGCATTGTGGAATTCGTCGAGGCCGACAACGGCGCCTTTGCAAATCAAGTGATGGACTATATGAAAAAATCGCCAGCCTAGATCCCGGTCCCAGTCAACGGTCGGCATATCGGCGAGAAGATCCTTCATTCCTTTGCGATCAATTTCGGCATTCAGATCGGTCACCGCTTGGCCGGCGCCTCCGCTTGAGGGAATCTCGAAGGCAATTACAGGTACATCTCTGGAACCGCGCCTGCCGACCTCGGCGAGCAGCTCGGTTTTTCCTACCCCTCTTCGTCCGACGATCCTTATCGCGTTGAAGCCGCGACTCTGGCTCCGCAGCTGAAGCATACTCTCCAGCTTAGCCAGTTCAACGCCGCGCCCGTAGAACCGCCAATTCGCCATTGCAATCTGCTCCTTGCGCGCAACCCTTAAACTTTTCTTGAGCATCTCGTACTCTTCGCCAACGCGGCTCGCAAATGCCCGCCAAACGGGATTCTCTAGGACATTGGCGTACTTACGTGCCGAAGAATCAGGTAGAAACGCAAATGCTGCCGGCCCTGTGAATTTTCCAACGGGGTCGCGCATTCAAGAAATCGAATCCGCCGACTTCGCTCGAAATTCCAAGCTGGATTGCTTGCGACCATAATAGCGGAAGGCAAGAGATTGGACAGAGCGTGCCGAACCGCTTGCAGGGTCCGGCTTCAGACACCGGCGTTTACGCCTCTGGCGTCTCGGCAGAACCAATACTCCGTCCGTTCGGCGATAGCGATCCGAGCTTAGTCAATGGTCCCGCAATCTTGGCCTCGAGGGACGACAAAGTCAGCCTGCAGTACGGCCATCAGGTAATTTGCCGGAAATCTAGTCAGCGCCCGGCCCCTTCGATTCAACGGCCGCAGCCGCTCAAGTTCGAAAATCCGTATCGTTCCCATATCCGAACTTTGCCGAATCCTTCCGAAAATTGACGCTGGCGCGTTTAGAAATCGCACGGTCGCGGGCGATAGATTTCGCGCGTTGCAATATGCGGCGCCCATGCCCGGAATTGTGGCGATGGAAACCGCCTCTACCGAATTTTGAGCAAAAGCTTGAATCCAACGCGCAAAGCCGAGTATGGTTTCGTTCTACTGCCGCGCTTTCGACCGGGTGCTGACGGCGGGCGGGCGGCGACGTTCGGGTTGCCACGCAAGGACCGAAGCAATGACGGGGAATCTTAATCGGATTTGCATCCGCTTCGGCATGATCAACCGTTCCGAATTTAGGACTTCTTGACGCGGCGGTCCTCTGAAACGCGGTCGCGGCAGCCCAGCATACCAATTTTGTATGCTGGTGGCCTAGAATTGTATTGGAAACATACATGGCAGATTTGCAAACCTCCGATTAGGGAGATCCGCTTCGACTCCGCGAATTCCGAAGGCTGGGACGGAGCGGTAGGCCTCCTTGCGACACGACATGTGAAAAGGAGAAAATTAATGCCAGCCAACATAACACTTCCGGTTTCCAGAAGGAAAATGCTGAAGCTAACGGGAGCGGCGTCCTCAAGCGCGCTTTTTACGGGTGCGATGTCTTCGATCGCGGCGCCGGCATTCGCGCAGAGTGCAAATTCGATCGTAGTCGCAATTCCTTACGACCCGCCCAGCCTTGATCCTTTGGCAATCGAACAAAGCGTGCCGGCCCAGGTAACTTGGAACATTTACGAGCCGCTCTTGTGGCGAGACAAGGATGGTGGAATCATTCCATGGCTAGCGCAGTCGCTTGAGCAAACCTCGCCTACGACGGCAGTATTGAAACTCAGAGACGGCGTGAAGTTCCACAACGGCGAGGCGTTCAATGCCGATGCTGCTGCCTTCAGCATTAACCGAATTCTTGATCCGGAAACGAAATCGCAATGGATTGGAACGATAAACACCATCAAGGGAGCCCGGGCGGTCGGGGACCTTTCCGTCGAGGTCGAAACGCATGAACCCGATCCGGTCCTGCAGTCGCGTTTGACAGTGATTGCGATGATGGCTCCGAACTGGACTTCCGAAGTTGGCAACCAAGTGGGCGTCCAGACTAATGGCACCGGCCCATACCAGCTTGAAGACTGGAAAAGGAACTTGTCCATAGATCTGCGCGCCAATCCGTCCTATTGGGGGGCGGCTCCGTCGATCGAAAGCCTCACCTTCAGGGTCATCCCGGAGGATGCAACAAGATTCCAGTCGCTTAGAACGAATGAAATCGATCTGTATCTCGGAGTGCTTCCGGACCAGATCGGGGAAGCGCCGAAATTCGAAGCCGGCCTCTCGCAAAACTACTCATTCCTGCGACTGAGCAATCTCGAGGGATCAAGCATTCAAGATCCCCGGATTCGACAGGCGATGAACTACGCCATTGACAAGGACGGGTTGAGAAACGCGCTGCATGGAGGCCTGGGCAACAACCTGAACGCCCAATTGTCCGTTCCGGAGATGACGGGCTACAATCCGAACATCGAACCGTATCCGTACGATCCCGATCGCGCTCTAGATCTCATCAGGGAGGCCGGAGCCCATGGTCTCGATGTGACAATCGAAGGGCCGAAGGGCCGATATACCGGCGATGCGGTCGAGATGCAGGCAATCGGCGCGATGCTCGAGTCAGTGGGATTGCACATCGATCTCGTTCTTCGCGATCCGAATAGCTGGGTAAGAATAGGCGACCGGAACCAGACGCCTACGCCTCCCGAAGCTTGGTACGTGCGCCATACCAATACGACCTTCGACGCCGATAGGACGCTTTCGTCCTACTACTCGCTGAGAGGCTCGTATTCTTCTTTCAGCAATGCTGAAATCGATAGCGTTCTGGACGCATCGAGAAAGGAAATGGATCCGGGCAAACGCCTTGAGCTGTTGAACCGCGCGTATGAAATCGGCGCCTACGAAGATCCGATGGGCGTCTATCTGTTCCAGCATACCGAAATCTGGGGAATGCGAAAGCAAGTGGAATTCACACCGTATGCCGACGGGATACTTCACGTAGGCGAAATCCGTATGACCGGTTGACCACGAAGTGACAGTAGGCAAGCCGGGTTCCGGCCCGGCTTGCGTTTTAGCCTCGAGGGAGCGGCATGTACAAGCTTGCGATGCACCGACTTGGACATTCGGCGCTGCTTATCTTCGGCGTTGTAACCGTCGTTTTCTTCACTAATTTCCTTCTCGGCGATCCCGTGCGCGTGATGCTGCCGGCCTCCACGCCGCCGGAGGCCGTAGAAGAGTTCCGGCGCCAAATGGGCTTCGATAGACCGATATTGGTACAGTACTGGGAATTCATTACCAGGGCCGCGCTATTGGATTTCGGCGACAGCTGGTGGCAAAAATCGCCGAGCCTGGAAATTGCGCTGAGACCATTCCCGGCCACTCTGCAGCTTGGAATCGTCGCCATCGCCCTGGCGTCTCTGCTTGGAATCGGCATAGGGCTTTTTGCGGGCGCCCGCCCGGGTTCGACGTGGGACAAGCTGGCGACGTCCCTGTCTATTCTGGGCGTTTCGCTGCCTCTCATCTGGTTCACCTTGATGATGGCTCTGGTCTTCTCGGTCTGGCTCGGGCTTCTTCCCACCGCCGGCTACGGAACCGCGGGGCATATGGTTCTACCCGTCGTAACTCTGGCCGCATTGCCCTTGGGCCGGACGGTGCAAATCACTCGGGCAAGCATAATCGACGAACTCGCCAAACCGTACATAACGACCGCTCGCTCAAAGGGCCTTAGCGAAAGAACGGTCATCCTTCGCCACGCGCTTAGAAACGCCCTGCCTCCGATAGTAACTGAAATCGGGTGGGAGAGCGCCCTGCTCCTGACGGGATATTCCATCATCGTTGAATCCGTGTTCGGGTGGCCGGGATTTGGATTCTCCCTGTACCACGCAATCCTAACGCGCGATATGCCGGTCATTATCGCCATGGCCTTTGTCGCGGCGCTGGTAGTCGTTCTCATCAACATAATTGTCGACATCATCTACGTGATTGCCGACCCGACAATTCGGAAGACGTGAGCGATCGCCATGAATTCGATTAAAATGGCATCGACTTCGTCGGTTCGACCCATAAGGTCGGCGCAAAGAATTCTGGATTTCCTAAACCATTTTTCCCGAGACAAGTTCGCGACGGCGGCACTGGTCATCTTCTCGGCTCTCGTCCTTAGCTCGGTTTTTGCCGACCTTGTCGCGCCTCACGATCCTCTGAAGCAGGATCTCCTCAATCGCCTTAAGCCGCCCGTATGGGTCGAAGGCGGATCCTGGACTTACGTTCTCGGAACCGATCTTCTCGGCCGCGACATACTAAGCCGCTGCATTCACGGCGGCAGGATGTCGCTGGGCATCGGCGCGGCAGTTATCGCGATGGGCGGCGTCTTTGGCTCGCTAATGGGCTTGCTGTCAGGATATCTGGGCGGTCGGTTCGATGCCATCCTAATGCGGTATATCGACTTCCAAATCTCGATTCCCTACTTCCTGCTCGCATTGACGATAATGGCTGCGATCGGACCGGGAACCTTGAACCTGATAATCGTCCTTTCGATCGGCAGCTGGCCCTTGTTCGCCCGATACGCGCGCTCAATCATGATGTCATTGAGAAACCAGGTGTTTATCGAAGCGGCTCGCGTGGCGGGCGGAAAAGAGGTCGCGATTATGACGCGGCACGTATTGCCGAATATCCTTTCCCCGCTAATAACGCTTACAACTCTCGAATTGTCCCGAATAGTGCTTACCGAGGCAAGTTTGAGTTATCTAGGAATGGGCGTAAGGCCGCCTACTCCCGCGTGGGGATTAATGGTTCAGGAGGCTCACGACTACCTTATGATTGCGAATTGGGCGGTTACGACGCCCGGCGTTTTTATAATGATAACGACCCTAAGCATAAACATCTTCGCGACCAGGCTGAGAATTTCCACTGACCCGCTTCAGCGAGGCAAGCACTGATGGCAGAGCCGGAAATTTCGTCCGCCGGGTCCGGATCCGAAGCGAATGGCGCTGAAAGACCTCTGCTTTCCGTCAGGGACCTCAACGTCGAATTCACTGTCGGCGAAAGCACCGTCCACGCCGTGAACGGACTTTCGCTGGATCTTCGCAAGGGCGAGACGCTCGCCATTGTCGGCGAAAGCGGATCGGGCAAGAGCGTCAGCATGCTTTCAGTCCTCGGGCTGATCCCTCAGCCGCCGGGCAAGATTACAAACGGCCACGTATTCTACGACGACAAAGATCTGCTGTCCCTGCCGTCCGGCGAACTCAGAAAAATTCGCGGGAAAGAAATCTCGATGATTTTCCAGGATCCCATGACATCGTTGAATCCGACGATGACGATTGGCCGGCAGATTACCGAAATGCTGGAGCTTCATCTCGACATGAAGCCGTCGCAGGCGAAAGAAAGGGCTATCGAACTCCTCGATCTCGTTGAAATCCCCGATCCTTCAACCCGATTCGGACAGTACTCGATAGAGTTTTCCGGCGGGATGCGACAGCGCGTGATGATTGCCATCGCCTTGTCCTGCAATCCAAAGATCCTCATTGCGGACGAGCCGACCACGGCCCTCGATGTAACTATTCAGATGCAAATTATTCAGGTCGTGAACGAGCTGCGCGCCGAGATGGATATGAGCGTCATCTGGATTACGCACGACCTCGGCGTCGTCGCCGGATTGGCCGATCGGGTAATCGTGATGTACGGTGGGCGGGCCGTTGAAATCGCGGACTCGGAAGATCTATTCTATCGCCCCCAGCATCCGTATTCGATAGGTCTTCTGAACTCGGTTCCGAGCATCGCCGAGCCGGTTTCCGAGCGTCTGATTGCGATCGAGGGGCTTCCTCCGGACCTATCCGAAAGACGCGATGGCTGCGCCTTTTATCCGCGCTGCGCGCTCGCAAGCGATATCTGCAAAAACAATACGCCGCGACTGGAAGCCAAGGGCACTGGCGGCCAAGCCGCCTGTTTCGCAAGCCCCGGGGACGTTGCCCGCCTGACGGAAGGCAGTGCGGCTCAGCAAGACAATGCAAGCGCGCAATGACCGAGCAAGCTGCCGACAACCGTGACAACGTCCTGTCGCTCGAAGACATTCGGGTTACTTTCGGCTCCGGACCGACAGAGAACAAGGCGGTCGACGGCGTTTCGCTGAACATCGAGCGAGGCAAGACTTTGGGCCTGGTGGGGGAAAGCGGCTGCGGCAAGTCTACACTTGCCCGAGCGGCCATCAGAACCCAGCCGATCGATTCCGGAAGGATTCTCCTTGACGGGCAGGATTTCGGCAATTTGAAAGGCGACGCGCTGCGCCGCGCTAGGCGCGGAATTCAGATGGTGTTCCAGGACCCGTATTCGTCGTTGAACCCGCGAATGGCGGTATGCGATATCGTCGCGGATCCACTTCGCAACAACTCGGATCTCACTCGAGATGAAATTTCCGCCAAGGTTGCGATACTGCTGGATCAGGTGGGACTGCCGCCAAGAGCCTTGAACGCCTATCCCCACGAATTGTCCGGCGGGCAAAGACAGCGCGTTGGAATTGCGCGCGCGCTTGCTCTCGACCCGGCGCTGGTTATTTGCGACGAGGCGATCTCCGCGCTGGACGTGTCAATTCAAGCGCAGATCATCAACCTGTTGCAGGAGCTGCAGGACGAGTTCAAGCTAACGTACCTATTTATAGCCCACGACATTGCCGTGGTACGGCATTTTAGCGACCGCATCGCCGTAATGTACTTGGGAAAAGTCGTGGAGGAAGGACCTGCGCTTGAATTGTGCGCGCGGCCTCAACATCCGTACACTCAATCGCTGATTTCGGCGGTTCCGGTTCCGGACCCGCGACTTGAACGCGAGCGGCGCGCCAAGGCGAGCGTGCTCAAGGGCGATATCAGCATCAAGGCGGATAGAGGCTGCAGGTTTGCCCCGCGGTGCCAAATGCGGAAAATAGTAAAAAGAGAATCCGGGATCGAGTGCGCGGAAGTTGAACCCGATCGGGTAGAAGTTGGAGCGAACCAGTACTCCCGGTGTCATTTGGTTGCATTAGAGCAGAAGATTGCCGGCTAGAGCTATCCGGCATGGCATGCCCGGAATACCGGCGCATTCGGAAGCACCCGCATCCGTGGTTCCGAATTTGGCGTGCCGATGCGGAGCGGGCTCGGTCGAAGGACCGCGGCGAACGCGACCTTCCGAAAGCTTGAGAGAGCGGTCCGAGTTCGATCCCGGGCGGTTTCACTCGCCGTGAACCACTAGCTCCTACCGAGGCGCGCCCAGATACTTTGACAATCCCCACATCAGAGCTTCGCCGGCTTCCGGATTGACGTCTAAATGGGTAACTACGCGGATGCGTCGGGCGCCGAATGCGCCCACCAGAACGCCTTCCGCCTGCAATCGATCAACCAATTCCGCAGCCGTCGGAGCGTCGTCCGCTAGATCGAAGATCACGATATTTGTCTGAACCGGCAGCACCTTGTCAACCCGGGGGAGGTTGGCAATGTCGCGCCCGAGCGACGAGGCAAGCTCATGGTCGTTCGCCAAGCGCGCCACATGATTGTCAAGCGCATAAAGGCACATGGACGCCACTATGCCCGACTGGCGCATCGCGCCCCCCAGGCGCTGTTTCAGGCGCCAGGCCTCGGCAATGAATTCACGCGATCCGGCCAAAACGGCGCCGATCGGAGCTCCAAGCCCCTTCGTGAAATCGATCCACGCCGAATCGTAGTTTTGCGCGTAGCGCGCCGCTGAAGTGCCGGTCTTGATGGCGGCGTTCAGCAGCCTTGCGCCATCCAGATGGGTTGTCAGCCCCGCCTCCTTTGCGACACCGGCCACTTCATCCAGCTGTTCGAGCGGCCAAATCGCGCCGCCGCCCATATTGGCGGTCTGTTCGGCGCAAAGAAGCGCGCTTCTGGGCATATACCTGGAGTCGAGGCGGATCGATGCGCGCACTTGGTCCGCAGTAAAAATTCCGTTTTCGCCATGGAGAGCGCGAATCATCACGCCGCTAATCGCCGATGGACCGCCGGATTCGAAATTGATGAGATGACAGGACTGCTCGCAAATTACTTCGTCGCCGGGACTCGTATGCACTTTAATGGCAATCTCGTTGCACATCGTTCCGGAAGGCAGGAATACGGTGGCCTCCTTGCCCAGCAGCTCGGCTACGCGAGAGCACAGTTCCGACGTCGTCGGATCCTCGTCCTTCTGCTCGTCGCCTACGACGCAATCCAAAACGACCCTGCGCATCTCCGTCGTAGGCTTGGATTTGGCATCCGAATAAAAGTCGTACATGGTCGCGCCCCCTAAACGCCTGTCAAGGAGGCCGGGCCTAGTCGCCCTCCGCGCCCGTCCTCAACCACTGCGGATCTGTCCCGTTCGTGGGTTTAATGAAATTCGACCATGGGTTCAGCCGAAAGAAAAATACAACTTCGAACGATCAGTATTCACAATTGATATGCGATGCCGTAGCAACACCGGGACCCATTGAAAAATCGGAGGCCGCAGTTGCAGATAAATTCGAGGCTCCTGGAATGCTTTCACGCTACGATGGCCGTGGGCACGGTAACCGGAGCGGCCGAGATTCTGAACACGTCCCAGCCGGCTGTTAGCCGGTCGCTAAAGCAATTGGAAGACGCGGTGAAGATGTCGCTCTTCAATCGCTCCGGGAACCGTATCGCGCCAACCCAGGAGGCCTATTTGCTGTATGAAGAAGTGGACAAATCGTTCCGCAGCATCCGGCATATCGGGCGCGCCGCCGAAGAAATCCGAAATCTGCAGCAGGGAAGAATCCACATTGCTTGCGCCCCGGCCTACTCGCAGGGCCTATTGGTATCTGCAGTTAGGGCGTTCAACGCGAACAGGCCAGGCGTGCAAACAGTGGTTTCCACGCGGCAGACCCCAACAATATCCGAGCTTGTAGCCTCGCAGCGATGCGATATCGGGCTCGCAGCCTACGCTGTCGAGCCGGAGGGCACGGAGCATCTGCTGTTCACGGATGCGGCGGAGATCTGCATGATGCCCGAAGACCATCCCCTAAGCGAGAAATCGGAAATCTCGCCTCGGGACCTGCATCGGCAGAAGTTCGTGGCGCTGGGTCAAAACGACCCGTATGCGCAACGCTTGAATCGGATACTCGAGACGCTAGGAGTAGCGCCAATCACCGTCATCGAGGTGCACAACACCATTATGGCGGCGGAAGCGGTTGCCCAAGGCGTCGGAATAAGCGTGATCAACCCGTTCTCGGCCCTCAGCTTCAAGCACAGACCGGTCGTCTTCAGGCGGTTTACCGAGAATTTGCCGTTCATGAGCACTCTGCTGCGTTCAAAGTTTCGCCCCGCGAGCGCTCTTATAAGAGCCTTCGAGACGAGCCTCCTGGAAACAAGGGACAGCTACCTGCGTGAAATCAAGGAACTGGTCACGCCGAACCGCTAGTCGCCGTCCGCGCTTCAGAGATGAAGCGGCGCAACGATCGCGCAAGTGCGGAACTAGCCGGGGACGATTGCGGCGTCATTGCAGTGCTTGCGATGGATTAAATGGCGAAACCGCCAGCCGGGATCCGTTCCCGGCCAAGGTTCGGCATATGGGCGAGGAGATGCTCCGTTCCTCCGCGATTAATTTCGGCATTCGGATCGTTCACCGCCTGGACGGCGCATCCGCTTTAAGGAATCTCGAAACCAATGACAGTATCGCTGCTGGAACCGCGCCTGCCGAATTCCGCGAGCATTTCAATTACTCCGACCTCGCTTCGTCCGATAATCCCAATCGAGCCGATGCAGCGGCTATGCCCGATGGTTCAAGGATACTCTCAGGATTGGCTAGCTCATCGCCGCGACTGCTGGACCGCAAATTCACCTTGGCAATCTGCTTCCCGGTAAGCGTTCGGTCGAGCGGTGGCGACAGTCCTTCGCGGCGTCATTTCGGTCGCTGCGAAATTAGATCTGGTAACAAATTTTCCGACGTGCTATTTGGCTGCGAATGGAGATTCGCATCGAGGATATCAGGACGCCGCCGGTTCCGCGCGTCGCCGACGACGGGCAGCTGTCGGAGGCATCGGCTCCCGGTCCGGTCGACTGGAAATTCCTTTGCGAGCGGGTCCGGGCCGAGGACGCGGAGGCCCGCGCGGATGCCGCGGAGGCGCGCTGCGAGGAGCTGCGCCGGCGGGAGGTGCGGGCCCGGCAGCGCGCAGGCAGCCTGGACACCGTTGGCAAGAGCATCCGGGCGAAGCTGAAGGCCGCCCGCGAGGAGGTCCGGGAGGTTCGCCGGACGGCGAAGCGGGCCGTTGCGCTGGAGAGGGAGGCTGCGCGGCTGAGCGGGCTTCTCGCGGAGGCCGGCGTCGATGCGCGGAAGCGCACCACGGTCGTGTCCCTGCGCATGGAGAACGCCGCCCTGAAGGCCGAAGTGCGGAGGCTGCGCGACAGGGTCGCGGCGCTCGAGGCGCGGAACGAGGAGCTTCGTTCGAGCAGGTCGTCGATGTCGAAGTCGATGTTCGGCAGCAAGAGCGAGAAGCGTCGCGGGGAGGCCTCGAAGCGCAAGCGGGGCCAGCAGCCCGGGGCGCCCGGCCATGGCCGCACGCCCCGGCCGA
>MKWU01003851.1_pt1 | contig 18840 bp, 12 predicted proteins | sample 809101 | NCBI WGS metagenome assembly MKWU01 (sample SAMN05860141, study PRJNA318959) | sponge metagenome | host: Aplysina aerophoba | place: Slovenia: Piran, Adriatic Sea, Gulf of Piran | collected 2013-05-07
GCTACGTGCGGTTCGACGCCGCCGGCCTGTTCAATTTCGATGGATACGACGACCAGGGCAGGCCGGACCTGGACCTCCGGGTCCGGGACGCCAACGAAGACGGGAAAATCGACCGGGAGGACGTGTTTCAGACCACCAACCTCTCATCCAGGTGGCAGGTCCAGATGGGGATGCGGTATACGTTCTGAGGGGGAACTATAGCGAAATGCTTAATGCGTTAGCAGTTGGCTGTCTAAAACCACTACTTCGAGAAATCGATTCGATTCAGACAAATCGATGCTTTCACGCCCATATCGTCCGGCAAAACACCATGTTATTTGTGAAGAGGTAATCCAGACAGAGTAAAAGGTCTTAGGCAGTGGCCAAAACTATTGGTTGTGATTCGTCGTGTTGTTCGAGGAAGATGACTGGCCTGTTCCGCCTATAGGCGGTTTGGGAGGCCTTGACTCAGACGATGTACTAAGTTCCGATGGTGTAGTGGAAAGAGGTTGATAACCTTTTTGATGGGGCCGATATCCACCCCTTTGTTCAGTAACTGGCTGTACCGGTCTGCGAGCGTTTTTGTTTATGTTCTTTTTGGCCATCGAATTAATCCTCCTGCCTTGGTATTTTAAAAAACTCAATCAAATCATATTGGTCTTTACGGATGATCGCTCCTTCGGTGTCACTTATGGGTTCTTTAAATCTCCCCTCTTCATCTACACGGTAAACCGTTTCGACATAGATATCACCTTCGGTCGGAAATGAGGTTGCATAGGATCTTAGTCCATAGTACCCTCCGATTTTTGACCCGTTCTTAAGTTGAAAAAGAACAAACACAGGGAGTCTACGCTCAAAGAAGAAATCCCACGCCGTGTCATACGGCAACTGAATCTTTGAAGCCAGCCATTTCCATTTTATAAGCCATCTATACAAAAAGGGCCATGATACTGGAAGTACAAGAAGAACGGTCATCAAGCCTGCTGTATAAAGGTGTGGGTGTTCCTCCCAGTATCCGGGCTGGTGTATTGGGATGAGAATCGGGAGACACGCAACCAGGTTGAGACTGCTGTAAAATAAGCCTTGAACCAGCCCAACCTTCCATTCAATCTTACGGGCTGCAAACAGGACTCGATACACATGCATCGAAATGAGTCCTGGTACGATTAGTACAAGGAACAGTATCCAAATGTCCAGGTCGGGAACTATTTTCAAGTTTAGCTTCTTCTGTCTAAAACGCTGGAATCGGCTTTATGAAAGGTACCGGATAAGACTTAGGCGGCTTTGATCTGATTCTTGTTTGTTATAGTCGTTAAAATGGATGGTTTCTCAATGATTTTCGACTAAACACAGTTGGATAGCTCTCAAAATCGATGCTGGCATCACTTATACATTTATAAGAGTTGACACGAACCCTCATCAAGGCTTGATTCGACCCACCCAAGCGTTAACTGTTTGAATTCAAGAGAATAGAAACATGGCCTTTGATCTCACAGAAGTCAGATATCCAGCATTTATCAAATTACAACCGTAGACAGGAGGCTTACGTGAAACTGGCATACTACAACGACTATACCCTGGGCATCATCGAGAACGACGCGGTCATCGACGTTTCATCCGCGGTGTCGGATACCGGGACAGCCGGTCCCCAGGCGCAACTGGAGGCAGTCATCAGCGGCTGGGATACCTACGGCGGCCGCATCGCCGAAGCCGCGGCGGGACAGGGCGGGGAACCCCTCTCCGCGGTCAGTCTAAGGGCACCGGTCCCCCGTCCGGGCCAATTGCTCTGCCTGGCGGGGAACTATATCGAACCGGATCACCCGACCAAGGAAACCTTCAACGCCTTTCTGAAATCCAACACTTCTGTCATGGGCCAGAACGCGGTCGTGGAACTGCCCGACACGGACGCCTCGGTATTTCACTTCGAGCCCGAACTCGCCATCGTTATCGGCAAACGGGCCAGCAAGCTCAGCGCGGACGAGGCCCTGGCCCACATCTTCGGCTACACCCAGTTCATCGACGTCTCGGCCCGCGGACTGCCCGGCGGCTTCTTTCTGGGCAAGAGCTGGCACACCTTCGGTCCCATGGGCCCCGCGCTGGTTACGGCCGACGAGGTGGGCGACGCCAACGACCTGCCCGCGAAGATGTGGATCAACGACAACCTCAAGCACGATTTCTCCACAGGAGAGATGGCGCGGCACATCCCCGAGCTCCTCGCCGAAGTGACGGCCGTGGTCACCCTCGAACCCGGCGACGTCGTCTCCACGGGCACGCACCACTACGCCCTCAGTCCGGTCCAGGACGGCGATCAACTGCACTTGAGTATCGACAAGCTGGGTCCTGCGTTGACGATCTCCTGTGCGGATGACAAGAAGAGGACGTGGGAGCGGTAGGTGGGGTTGGAAAACGTTTCCCAACGGTGACTCGATAAACATTTGGATACTGCTATGAACGAATCAACTCATTTGAGTCCCACACTCTGGGTGGTTCGAGCCGGTAGAAAAGCCGCCTACCTGGCTCATTTTTTGAGCGAGGGATTAGTAGCCATCGGTTGGGGAAGGGTCGGTCCGGTCGGCCCGAATGACTCTGATGAGGATTTAAGACGACGATTCGAGGAGGCTTATCCGGAAGACAAGCCCGGAACACGCGCCTCCTGGGTAGCCCAGGTCAAGAGATTCGTCCGGGAGGTTGGGGTCGGAGATACCGTGGTTACGTACGATCCGGAAACTCGGCAATACCACGTGGGGCAAGTCGGTACTGATGCGACAATCAGTACACGGACTGTTGACATTTCAGAACGACATGAGTACGTGCGTAAGGTGAAATGGCAGGGCACGGTTTCCCGGGATGATCTTTCTACAACTACACGGAACAGCCTCGGGTCAATCTCTACTCTATTTAATCCCTCTGTCAGCGCCAGCAATGAAATGCTACAGCTTTTTTATGGAGAGAAGCAAACCTCACAATCTGTCGAAGGTACACGGCCACAACCCGATGAAACCGATTCGAGTCAAATACTGCAGGAATACATCGATAAATCCGACGAGTTTATCGGAGACCAAATCGCGAAGCTGGATTGGGATCAATTACAAGAGCTAGTAGCCGGGATAGTGCGCGCAATGGGGTATAGGACAAAGGTTTCCAAGCCGGGACCGGACCGCGGCGTCGACGTATTTGCCTCACCGGATGGGTTGGGTCTTGAAGAACCACGTATCTTCATTGAAGTCAAACACCGTGAAGGTACCGTCGGCGCGCCGGAGATTCGATCGTTTCTCGGTGGCCGCCGCGACGGTGACCGGTGTCTGTATGTCAGTACCGGTGGATTCTCGAAGGAAGCTCGGTACGAGGCGGAACGGTCTCAGATTCCGTTGACGCTCTTAGCGATGCCTGAACTCAGGGAGTTGTTTGTCGACTATTATGAATCGCTCGATTCAGAGATCCGGGCGCTCGTCCCCCTGAGGAAGGTGTATTGGCCAGTACAGCCAGATTCGGGCGACACCGTATAATCCGAATCAACTGATCTCATGCTTTTGTTCTGTTTACACCTGTCATTCCTACCGCCCTACCCACCTTCAGGATTTGGTCGGCACAGTTCCAGCTACCCCCGAGATCAGTAGAACCGGACCGTGGGCAAATTCACCCACGTCAGCATTCACTAAAACAACGCCAGTACTTGATCGGAAGCTCCTCAAGCATACCATACGAACTTTGAGTAGTGACGCCGGATTATAGCTGACTTTCACCTCGTGATCGCTTACGTTAAATGATGTATGTCGGTCGAATGAGAATACAGTCGTGATGGTAGCAACGAGGCGTGAATTGTTGATGTCAACATGTAACACGCCCCGGTTCAATAGGTATGATGGGGAACTACACGCACAATGCCGAAAGTCAATCCTGACTTACTGATTTGGGCCCGAGAAACCGCATACATGACTCGTAAGGCAGCGGTCAAGAAGTTGGGCATCGGCGACGCACACGGTGTTGGAGCAGTACAGCGACTAGTCGACATCGAAACCGGAAAGGTATGTCCTACCAGACCTATGCTGGTGAAGATGGCTAAACAATACAGACGGCCGCTTCTAACATTCTACTTGACGGTTCCGCCTAAGCGTGTTGAACGCGGCGCTGACTTCCGGTCTTTGCCAGGTGATCCTTCTCCGGAAACGCAAGCCTGGTTGGATGCGTTGCTACGTGACGTGCGGGTACGTCAGAGTATGGTCCGCGCCGTCTTGGAGGATGAAGAGGAGGATGAAACGCTCCTTTTCATCGGCAGCGGCAGTATACAGGATGGTAAAGAAAAGATACTTGAATCGCTGCAGGCATTGCTGGGCATCAGGCGCGCCCAGTATCGTAGACAACGCGATGCACAGACTGCTTTCGCCCTGCTGCGCGAGAAAGCCGAAGAGGCAGGAGTTTTCGTACTATTAAAGGGCGATCTGGGCAGTCACCATACTGCCCTCGACGTCGAAAGTTTCAGGGGATTTACCATCGCCGACAACGTGGCTCCCTTTGTGGTCATCAACGATAGAGATGCCGTCACCGCGTGGTCTTTTACCCTATTGCATGAACTGGTGCACCTCATCCTGGGGCATACGGCTATCAGTGGTGGGCAATCGAATAACGAGATTGAAGGGTTCTGCAACGATGTCGCAGGCGAATTCCTGCTTCCGGCCCGCGAACTAGAAGAAGTTGAACTTTACGACGGTACCGTTCTCGACCTGGCAGTACATCGAATTGGCGAGTTTGCCCGAGTTCGTCATTTGAGTCGATCTATGGTTGCGTATGTGGCCTGGCGGCGAAAACTGATCACATGGGAAGTCTTCGAATCCCTTGCCGACAGATTTCGCAGAGATCGATTACGAGCACGTGAAGAACGCAGGGTGCAAGCACAGTTGAGCCCCGGAGGCCCCAATTACTATGTCGTACGGCGACACCGGATTGGCACCGGACTGATCGATCTCGTACAGCGCATGATGAACGTAGGGGCGCTTACGACGACGAAGGCCGCCAAGATACTGGATGTCAAACCCAAGAATCTGACCAAACTGTTCGATTGAATTGGAATATAGCGGGAGTTGTCGTGCTCTATCTACTTGATTCAAATGTTCTGATAGACGCGAACAGGGACTATTATCCACTCGATCGTGTACCCGAGTTCTGGGATTGGCTCCTCCACATTGCCAGTTTGACTAGAGTAAGAATCCCCACCGAAATCTACGAAGAATTAAAAGAAGGCAACGACGCCCTCAAGGACTGGGTGGTAGACTACCAGGAAGACATGGTGCTTGTCGAAACCGTTAGCGAAGAATCCGTCTCGTATGTCCTGGACGAGGGTTACGCTAACGATTTGAACGACGAAGAAATAGAGAAGATCGGGATGGATCCGTTCCTCATCGCCTATGCGATGGAAGACATCGAGAACCGCTGTGTCGTTACGACTGAGGCAAGCAAGCCTAAGAAGAAGCGCGCGAACCGGCACATGCCAGACGTCTGTGGTTATTTGAACGTGAAATCCTGTGACACATTCGGATTCCTGCGTGAAATGGATTTCCGGACCAACTGGAGAACCTGACATCCGCTGACTCCTCCTGGATAGCGCATGCCTATTGAATAGTCGATCCTCCGGTTGAACAAATGATCGGTGAACCTCACTCAGATAAGATGAATGAACCTAACCAAAGCCACCGGTCTGAACAGAGCACAAGAAAAAGGTACAAATCCTTAATTGGCCTGAAGGAAAACAACGTACTCGTGGATTGACTATCCTCATGGTATAATGGATCACTCATGCCCGGTCAACTTTTCACTCAATACTTCCTCACCGACGGCATTAAGGAAACGGAGGATTGGAATTCCTCTGTAAGCCAGTCTGAAGTTTTCGCGGATTTCAAAGACAAAATCCGACAGCCGCTAGAAGCTCTGTCTCAATCCGTCGAACCCAACGAAGCCACTACCGAACAGGACCTAATTCGTCCCGTGCTGGAATCACTGGGTTGGACGGACTATCTCCCACAACAAGGCACGAGCGGCGGGGAGGACATCCCCGATCACCTCCTCTTCACGGATGCCGAATCGAAGGCCAAAGCTGCCGCCCGGCAGAACTCGAACGACCGCTATCTCGATGCGCTGCTTGTGCAAGAAAGCAAGCGTTTTGGGCTGGCGCTGGATAAGCGGGACAGCGACGACAACCCGAATTCTGGCACGCCTCACGGACAGATCCTCCGGTATCTGACGACCGCAGACAGTGTTTCGGACGGCCGCATCCGCTGGGGCATACTGACCAACGGCGCTCTCTGGCGACTGTACGATGTCCGCGCGAGACCACGGGCAAGCGGCTACTTCCAGGCCGATCTGACCGGATTGATCCACTCGGGTGATGACGACGGCTTGCGGACCTTCCTCCTGTTGTTTCGTCAAGAGTCCTTCACGCTTCAGGAAGGTGCAACAACGACTTTTCTTGAAACAGCCTTGGCGGAAGGCCGTCGGTACGAGGAGCGAGTTGCCCGTGACCTTTCCAAAGTAGTCTTCGACGAGGTCTTTCCTGCCTTGGTCAATGGATTCGCCAACGAATCTTCCGGCGATTTGCACGAAATCCATGATGCTTCGTTGATCTTCCTGTACCGTCTGTTGTTCGTACTGTATGCCGAGGACCGTGGCCTGCTTCCCGTGAACGATGCACGGTACGACGACTACGGTCTGCGAAAGCGCGTGCGCGACGACATTGCGGACCGGATGGTCCAGGGCGACACCTTTTCGGGTACCGCGGCGAACTACTACAACCGCCTCGTCGAACTGTTTCAAATTATAGATAAAGGCGATCCTTCCATCGGATTGCCGCCGTACAATGGCGGGCTATTCTCCCAGTACACCGCTACGATGATCGGAGACTTGCGACTGCCCGATGCGGTAGTGGCTCCCGTCATCTATGCCATGAGCCACCGGGAGATCGATGGAGCACGCCATTTCGTCAACTACCGCGACATGTCGGTACAGCAGCTCGGATCCATCTACGAACGCCTGTTGGAACGAGAGTTGGCGTATGACGATCAAGGTGGCGTAATTATACGGCCCAATTCCTATGCACGCAGGGACACGGGGAGTTTCTATACGCCCCAGGAACTTGTGGACCTCATCGTGGACCGGACGATGAAGCCACTGGTGGAAGAACGGCTGAAGGCTTTCGAGGAGAAGTCTGACGCGCTCAGCAGAGACCGTCGCCCCAGGCGTAACCGGGAAGCCGCTTTGTCCAGGCACGATCCCGCCGAAGCGGTCCTGGATCTCAAGGTACTGGACCCGGCGATGGGCAGCGGCCATTTCCTGGTTACCGCAGTGGACTTTCTTTCCGATTACGTCGCCGAGTTGATCGAATACGTTCCGGCCGTGCCGGCATGGCTGGGAGGAGCCTACGAGTCGCCTCTTGTCGGCAGGATTGACAGTATACGCGATGAAATCATGCAACGGGCGGGGGAATCCAACTGGATCATCGACGAATCCCAACTCACCGACCAGGCGATCATCCGTCGCATGGTGCTCAAGCGGTGCATCTATGGAGTCGACAAGAATCGGTTGACCGTCGAACTCGCCAAGGTGTCGCTGTGGCTGCACAGCTTCACCGTCGGAGCGCCGCTGTCGTTCCTCGACCATCATCTCAGGTGGGGAGATTCGCTGATCGGGTTTCGCGTCGGGGACGTCGTTTCCGAAATGGAGAGACTGGGTACCATGTTTACCGGTACCGTGATTGCCGCTGCTGAAACAGCTACCGAAGGCATGAAGATGATCGAGGAGATGTCCGACTCGGACATCTCCGAAGTAAGGGAATCGGCTTCGCTCTTCGACCAGGTGGAGGAAACTACGGCGGACCTGCGTGGTCTGCTGGATTTCCTCGCCAGCAGGCGTTGGTTGACCACCGGACTGAAACGAAATGAACTCGGGGCCGTCGAAGGGCCGCTGGTCGAGACGCTCGGATGGTACCCGGGAAGTCCGTACGAGTTGCTGAGCCGTGGACCGGGACAACTGGACGTCAGCGTCCCCGAAAAATCTGAAGGCTCTTGGTCCCGGTTCAACGAGTTCTGGCGCGAGGGCAGGGATCTCGCTGACCGTGAACGATTCCTCCACTGGGAGGCCGCGTTCCCGGGCGTGTGGAAATATTGGACCAACGCGCGCTCGGACGGTGGTTTCGACGCCATCATAGGCAATCCGCCGTGGGATCGGATCAAACTGCAGGAGGTGGAGTGGTTTGCTACTCGTGATCCCGAATTGGCCCACGCGCCCACCGCAGCGGCCCGCAGGAAGGAGATCGAACGCCTTCGCGCCGAGGGCAATCCCATGGCGACCGCATTCGACGATGCTAAAGAAAGGGCCGATGTCCTGAGTAGGCTGATTCGAACATCGGGCGAGTATCCCTTGTTGGGAGGAGGCGACATCAATCTGTATTCGCTGTTCGTGGAACGGGCGATGAACCTGGTCAAGCCCGGTGGGCTCGTTGGCCTGCTCACGCCCTCGGGCATCTACGCGGACAAGACCGCGGCCTCATTTTTCAACTCCCTCTCGACGAACGGACGGATTTCTGAATTGTACGATTTCGAGAACAGACGCCTCGGCACCGGACAGCCACCTTTCTTCCCGGACGTGGATTCCCGTTTCAAATTCTGCGCCTTCATCTTCGGTGGGGAGAAGCGGCGATTCGACCAGACCGAATGTGCTTTCTTCCTGCACGATGCGGAGACGATTGACGATCCGGATCGTTGCTTCCCGCTGACCCCCGACGACTTCGCGCGGGTAAACCCGAACACAGGTACCGCGCCCGTGATTCGAACCCGCCGTGACGCCGCGATCACCCGCGGAATCTATGAACGACATCCCGTACTGGTGGACCGATCAGGTGACGAGGAGCGTCGGGCATGGCCGGTTAAGTACGTGACGATGTTTCATATGACCAATGACTCGAATCTATTCCGGACTTCTCCGCAACTTGACGAAGACGGTTTCTATCCTGTACAGGGAAATCGTTGGAAGCGGGGCGAAGAAGAATATGTGCCACTGTACCAGGGGCGGATGATCTGGCAGTTTGATCATCGTGCCAGTTCGGTAAAGATCAATTTAAAGAATACCCATAACCCCTATCTTAGTGAAAAAGTGACTGAAGCTCAACATGCGGATCCGGTATTCGCTCCCCAGACTCAGTACTGGGTTCCGGTACGCAATGTTGCGGAAGTTCTACCGCATTGTAGTGGTTTCAGCTTAGGGTTTCGTGACATCGCTAGACCCACAGATTCGCGAACGGTCATTGCATCGATTGTTCCCCTGGCTGGATATGGGAACAAAGTACCGCTTCTCATGTGTACTGATAATCATACGCTATATGAAGATAGTCCCTCCCGAATAATGAGCCACGTAGCTTTAGTCGCGAACCTTAATGCGATCTGTCTTGATTTTATCGCTAGGTTGAAGATGCACGGTACAAGTATGAATTGGTACATAGTAGAACAATTACCTGTTATCGCGCGATCCGTATATGACCAACACCTAGGTAAGAAGACCGCTCGCGATCTCGTCCTGGACCACGTGTTGCGGTTGACTTACACTGCCCACGATATGGCACCCTTCGCTTGCGACCTGGGCTACGACGGTGCCCCCTTCACCTGGGACGAAGAGGAACGCCGCCATCTACGCGCACGTCTTGACGCGTTATACTTCCTTCTGTATGGCCTTTCCCGGGACGATGCAGGATATGTTCTCGACACTTTTCCCATCGTGCGGCGAGACGACGAGAGTACCTTCGGTTTTTACCGAACAAAGGAAATGATCCTAGCGTACATGAATGCGTTGGCGGCCGGGGATACGGAGAGTGTGGTAGTGGTGTAATCAAATTGATTCTGGATCGAAACACTTGACATATGTGTTGTATATTCATTATATCTACATGTGAGCATGGTCATTAAATTCCAATAGATGGTGTTCAGTCCACAAACCGTTGATCGGTTAACTCAAAGCATACAGGTATTTCAAAGGATTACATCTATGCCTAAAAGAAATCAACACGTGGTCAAGCGAGACGAGGGTTGGGCAGTGAGGGGTGCCGGCAACTCGCGAGATACGTCTCGTCACGGAACACAGGCCCAGGCGATCGACAAGGCAATAAGTATAGCCAAGAACCAAAGCAGCGAAGTGGTGATACACAGACCCAATGGCAGGATTCGTGATAAAGACTCATATGGAAACGATCCCTTTCCTCCTAAAGATAGGAAACATTAGTCAGGTACTACGTTAGACCATGCTCCCTTTAGAAAGGCCGATCACAATTTGTATCGGCCTTTCTTGCTTTGATACGTTCGTGCCATCGCCCCAGACGTCAGGTCGTGTGCTCTTGTAGCTGTCAATCAACGACAAGCGACTGGTCATGAAGCCTTGACCTGTCTCAAACATCCTGATTGCCAAATGCACTAAACCAATCAGATGCAACCGAAGACTCTCCTTCCAGTTGCCGAACCGACGAGTATAGCCGCATCCAACAAGATGCGGGCGAATCGTCGCGTGGACACCAAGCCAGAAATCAGGCTTCGATCGTCGTTGCACCATTGCGGACTGCGGTTTCGGAAGGATTATCCCATTCGGCTATCAAATGGCGGAACTGTACATCCAGACATCGTGTTCACTAAGCAGAAGATCGCAATCTTCGTGGATGGCTGCTTTTGGCATTCATGCCCCGAGCACGGTACCGTTCCAAAATCCAATGAGGAATACTGGATTCCGAAGCTGCGTCAGAACGTCGAAAGAGACCGAAAGACAGATGAGGGACTACAGGTGCTTGGGTGGCGGGTAATCAGGATATGGGAGCATGTCGGAATCGACGAAGCAACTTCTACCATTTTGAGTCTTGTCTATAGAGCGTGAAAGCTACCTCGAGGCAGGACCGATGGCCTGTGCATCTTCCGACGATATCGTAGTGATAAGATCATAGACCCTTCCAACTTCGTCCCGCCTATCCACGTAGTCCTGATAGGCTTCTAGTGCGTTTTGGATCAGTTTGTCGTACATGACGACACGTGCATTCAGGGCCTCGAGCGATCGACAAGATTCGGATTCGCCGTCTGGTCGATCATCCCAATCGCGTAGCCTACGTCCTATTACGCAGACGAACTCAAGCGGCTCGTTTGCCTTTCCAAGGTCTTGAAGGACGTTCTTCGCACTTCCACGGTACTTGGAGATCTGACTGTAGAGATCGCTGGTATCCAAGGTTCTCGCCGCACGTTTGAGTTCGATGATTACATGCTTGTTGCCCGTCGTGGAGTAGTAGATATCCACTCGTGCTTCCTTCTGCTCCTCGTCTAAGGCATCGTAGACGCCCTCCAATGCTCTGTAAATACGCGTTTCCATGCGCTCGGTATGCGTGGCACGCTCCCAGGAGGGATCAAGCAACCACAGGTGCTTGTAGAGATGTTCCTGCATCGCCCGTTCTTTCGCATTGTCGTCGGTCAGACTTGTGAGCTTGCTTATGACTTCAAGACGATCCTTGGCGATCTGATAGTATGCACTTGCCTCGAGATCATCCAGTTGGTGGAAAACTTCCTCTAGTACGCCGAGGTTTTCGACGGAAACTTCATCAAGCCTATGCAGCAAGCTACGTAGCCTGAGACTCTCGAAAGCCAAGATGCCGCTGATGAACAATTGCCGTTTTTGACTCGGGTCATCAATGGGTAGACGGTTTATCTTTCCAAACAACCTTTCCGCCGGTCTCCTGTGATCCGGGCTCAGATTCCGGTACCACTCCCTGATCTGCGGAAAGGTCATCGCGACTGCTCTGCCGCCCTCGTTTCTCAAATCGGTCCACTCACTCTGTATATCCTTTACGTATTCGAGTAGCTTCGATCTCAGGGCTTCGTACCTGGGATCGTCCTCGATGATGCGTTGGCGGCTGGTCGTGGCGATATCGTCTTTATCATCCAGGTCCAGGAAATCTGCGTGAATCTCCCCCATGATGTACTTGCTGTAGACGCCTCCTTCACCGAATTCTTCAAGGATGTCTTCCTGAGCCAGCTTGTTTCGAACCATGACTACGATCTTGTTTATGCTTTCCTTCGTATCCTGATCTTTCAACTGTCCAGCTTCCGCTGCCGTACCAATCCAGCCATCGACTTCGAATGTTTCGTTATCGACTTCAATCATTCCCTGTCGCGGTGAATGGTGTTTCAGGTTCCTAGCGACGGCCGCAATTTCATTTCCGCGCTCACCAAACGTCCAGATGTATTGGACCTTATCATGGTATTCGCGATCCTCTACGGTAATCGGCTGGCCGTCCAGTTCGATCTCGAATCCGTGATTGGGGCCTAAGATGCTGAACCTGCGGGCGAGCCTTCGTCGTAGTGCTCTGCTGGATCGATACAGTTGACGTTTCAAGTTAGTCAGTACGATCCTGGTGCCGACTTTCAGGTCAACATTGCTTGATGAAACGGGATCGGGAAAGTACTCGCCTCCGTCGCCATCCTTGATCGCTTCTTCGATCTTCCCGGCGTCCATCCTGAACCCATGGCGTTCAGATTCTTTGACGCTGTGGACCTCGACGGCCCTAGCAATAGAAAAGAGCGATAGCTTCCCGATGCCCTTTCGGCCCATCACCGGCCTGTCGAGCCGGGGGGTTCGCGCGCCATTTACCGCCTTACGTCGCTCATATCCTACGTGCAGGTATCTTACATTGGCATCCGCGACGCTCATCCCGTGACCATCATCCTGTATGGTGATCTTTCCGCCAAACGGATATGGATCAATTTCGATGGATACGTTCCGGGCGTCGGCGTCCCACGCGTTCGCAACCGCTTCAGACAGAACCGCGGGAACGTTGCTGTAGAGGCCGAAGCCCAGATGCTTCAGGACGCTGAGGCTCAGCGTCATCTTGTATTTGCGTTCGCCGTCTTCACTCATGACGGGTCTCCAGGTGGCCTACTATAGACCTGCCGATCGCTTCTCCGAGTTTCACGGGGACTGCGTTGCCGATCATTCTGGCGAGCGCATCTATGCGGACCTCTTCGACTGCGGGAACGAAGGAGTAATCTTCGGGGAAGGTTTGCAGAAGTGCGCCTTCGCGCAGGGAAATGGCACGGTCTTGCGCGGGATGGCCGAAGCGGCCATTGCCGAACCCGTGGAATTGCGTAGTGATGGTAGGACCTGGTTCGTCCCATTTCATACGACCATAAACACTTGGATAGGTCTTTCCAGAACTCCTGGCGTGGCATTCTGCGCGCAGTTCCTCGCCCCAGTCTCGCCACGTACCGCCGGGCTTCGAACTGCGAATACGTTCCAGATTCTTCGAAGACAGACCGCTGGACTTGTGCATCGGGTCCGAGGCTGACGAACCGCCGGCTTCTATCCCCTCCAGATGCTGGATCGTATCTTCTACCGTCGGGAATTCATCCTCCAAGTGTGTTGCGGGCACCAGGTGGATCTTGCCGAGCCTAGACGCGAGCAACACCAGTCGCCTTCTGGTTTGCGGAACGCCGTATTCGGCGCATCGAACCACATTGCAGTTGCATTCGTAGTCTGCGTCCTCAAGGACTTGGAGGAATTCATCGAAAACCGTGTACCGCTCCAGCCGAGCTACGTTCTCCATAGTCACGATATCCGGTTTTAGCGCGGAGACCATTTCTCCGAACTTGACGAGAAGTTGCCAATCGCGTTCTCGGACAGCGGTTTTGTTGGTGTAAGAGGAGAAGGGCTGGCACGGCGTGCAACCTGCGAGTATCCGCACGCATTCGTCCGGGAAAAGCGAATCTGCGAAATCGGGCGAAAGTTCCGCAACGTCCCGCTCGTGAAACTCCGCTTCGACATTCGCTTCGAAGGGATGACGGCAAGCCGGATCGCTATCGAAACCGGCACAAATCCCAACGCCGGCCAACTTCATCCCAAAGGAAAGTCCCCCGGCGCCGCAGAAAAGGTCGACGGCGACCGGCCGGCGTGACTTCAAATTTCTCTCTGAATCGACGGTTTTCATTCGTAAAGATGTGTGCTCGCTGTTCGTAATGGGTCGGATGCAACCGGAACGAGATCGCGGAATCATTGACCGACGTGTGAGACGGCACGCCGATACGTGTGAATATAGGAAGATCTCAGGGGCCGGTCAACATACCCCTGAACTATCTGACGAGAACGATTCCCATCATTCTAACGGAAGGCTGTCCCAGTGATTCAGCAGTCCCATAAGGTAGCGACCCAGATGGTTGGTCGAATGATTCGTCATGCGCATCCGGAACTTCGAGAGCGCTTGCTCATGAATAGTATATTCGTTAGTATGGAAACGGGAGCATTATCTCGAAAGGGTGGATAATATGCAGGTCGATCTCCGACACGCCAAATCTCAGCTATCGAAGCTCGTGGAACTCGTTGCCCAAGGCGAAGAGGTTGTAATATGCAAATCAGGCAGGCCCTGTGTCCGGCTAGTGCCATACCAGCCGGATCAGGACAAACGTAAACTCGGTACTTGGAAGGGTAAGGTGTGGATGGCCCCCGATTTCGATGGCGAAAAGGAGATCATAGAGTTGTTTGAAGGTTCGAGTATGTTGCCGAAAAAGGACGATTAGGACGATCTGCCATTCTGCCTGCCATTGCGGTTTGATTTTAGTATGTTCCGTTGAAACGTAATCCCAGGTGCTAGGGCATTCATTCGCTTGGTCTAGATTCTGAGATGGCAGTTGAACGCATTTGCTGAGCCACTTGTAGCCGATCTAACATACAAAATCTGTCTTGGTGAGAATAAGCAATGAACAAAAACTCAAACAAAAAGATCATCAAGCTCGAAAACTCCAAATGGCATATTGAAGAACAGATGAATGCTGGCGGTTTCGGAGTAATACACCGAGCTAAATCCGAAGAGGGAGAACGAGCAGTTGCCAAGTTTGTTCCGAAATCCCCGGGAGCAGATCGTGAGCTTCTTTTTATTGATCTAAACGGATCAACCAATGTGATGCCGGTACTTGATCGTGGCGAATGGGGCGATCAGTTGGTTCTCGTCATGCCGGAGGCGGAGAAGTCGCTATGTGATTTCATTGAGAAGCAGGGTAGATTGATTGAGGTTGATGAAGCGATAAGGATCCTTTGTGATGTCGCAAAGGCGTTGGTAACGATTGAAAAACACGTTGTACACCGTGACATCAAGCCCTCGAATATACTGCTCTTAAATGATGCGTGGTGCCTTGCCGACTTCGGTATTTCCCGATATGCCGAAGCTACGACGGCCACGGACACGCGAAAACATAATTTGACTCCAGCGTATGCGGCTCCCGAACAGTGGCGAAGAGAACACGCTACCTGTGCAACCGATGTGTACGCCTTCGGAGTAATAGCCTATGAGTTACTCTCAGGAAGACGCCCCTTCGAAGGTCCTAGTACAGAGGACTTTCGACTACAGCACCTTCACAATCACCCTGAACCAATCAAGGATATTCCTGATAGCCTAGGATCATTGATTGACGAATGTCTTTACAAAGCTGCCGAGTCGCGACCAATGCCAATAAACATACTTGAAAGGTTGCAGAATGTTGCTCGGCCAGCCTTCAAAGCAGCAAGAAGGCTCCAACGTATCAATGCTTCGGTGGTTAAACAGAAAGCCGAGGAAATTCGACACCGGTCAATTGAGAAAACTGAAGCGAAGCGTCGCGTGGAACTATCTAGAGTCGCAGATCAGTCGCTAAGGCGTATTGTAAGCTTGCTGAAGCAAGAGTTCGAAGTCAACGCTCCAGAGGTAAGTCACACGGTATGGTCTTGGGAGCTTGATGGTACGAAGTTATATGTTGAACTGATGGAAAACACAGGGCCGCCTTGGCGAGGCCGTAATCACGACTTACCGTTCGACGTTGTGTCATTTTCGAAGATAACGATCAATATTCCAAGTGATACCCATGGTTACGAGGGCAGGTCACATTCGTTGTGGTTTTGCGATGCACAGGAGGCAGGATTATTCAGGTGGTACGAGACTGCATTTATGTACTGCCCATTGTGGCGAAAATCTAGTTCGGTGAATCCCTTCTCATTGAAGCCAGACAGAAATGCCAGTGAAGCACTTTCAACCGTCTCGGGTACGGAATTTCAGCCTGCGTGGCCTTTTACACCTATAGACCAAGGCAATGAGAGTGAGTTCATTGAGCGATGGATAGGATGGTTCGCCGATGCTGCATCGGGAAGCCTCTATAGGCCTAATCGCATGCCTGAGAAAGAACCAGACGGGTCATGGCGACGAAGTTAGGATTCGTTGGATCACACATTGAATCGTTTTAAAACTACCGATCCTCCCCCCCCCAAGCCTCACCTCCAGATCCTCCGGCGCGGTAAAAACCCACTTCCTGCCCTGTTTCTCTAACAAAAACAATCCGCGTTTCTGCAATTCCATCAGATCCGTCCTGGCCGTTTCGTACACGACGTCGTGCAATGTCTGGTGTGCCTTGATTGTGTACTGATGACCTGGATGTCTCATCGCGTGGCTGAGGAGGTCTCTTTGGCGATGGTTGAAGGCATCGAGATTCTGCACCAGAGACTCCAACTGCTTCAACTGCTCCGTTTTCTTGCCGATGAAGCTGTGCAACTCGTCGATTGACCTGCGAATGACGTCCAAATGATAGCGCAGAAAATACGTAAGATCGTTCCCATCGGTTTCAGTGTATAGAAAAGACATGCCGTACTGTACGGGGGCTTTCAACAGGATCCGCGAGATCGAAATGTACTCGCACAGCCAATATCCATGGTGCAACATGGACCAGTAGAACAACGCTCTTGCGCAACGGCCGTTGCCATCGACGAAAGGGTGATCGTATCCCAACCAAAAATGCAGGATGATGGATCGCAGCACAGGGTGTATGAAAGGTTCCTCCGACGCGCCGTTGGCGAACGCACACATCGATTCCATCCTCTCCTGGAGTGTATCGGCATGCGGAGGTCTGTGGATCACCTGGTCCTCACGATCCGCGACGTAGATATCTTCTGAGGAACTTCGGAACCTGCCGGCGGCGGTAGGATCATCAAGCGTATTTCTCGTCACATTCTCATGAATGTGCAACACGAGATCCGGTGTCATTTTTTCGGTCTTCAGTTCTACGATCAGTTTCATGGTCAGATAGTTGTTGAATATCATGGTCTCGCTTCGTCCGCGCGGCCGTCTGCCGCTGCGAATAAGCTGTTTCGCAACCCGTCGCGTTGTCGACGCACCTTCCAGTTGACTGGACGTGATCGCCTCCTCGATTTGAGATTCGATGTAATACCGGTCTCTGGTCTCGGGATTGGTAACTTGTGACGGCATTTCGATGCGGCCTCCGGCTCTAAGATCGATTTCGTGCAGCCGTTCGGGTATGGGTTCGGCAAGATTGTAGCTGAAGGCACCTTCCTTCTTGTCTAACATCGAGTGCACCATGTTGGCCGCAGATATCCTCGCCATCTTAAGTCCCAGCCACCATTCCTCGTGAGTCAGCCCTTCCGGAGGCTTCCTGTACAAGAGATCATCCCAGTGCATGTAATTACCGCTAGTGCCCGATCTAACGGACTGCATTACTTCGAGGAACTTCTTTTGATCCGTGCCGACTGTCTTGAATAGATAAGCGATATGGGGAGGTGTCTTCGGTATTCTCATCGTGAGCTTTCAAGCGATATCCGGAAAAGGTTCCAAACTACTAATTTAATACTAAATTATGCGAAATTAGTAGTTAGTGTCAAATAGAAACTGCCATGAAGATCGAATTACTGATCTATTACTAATTAACGCTAAATTAGTAATAGAGACTGGGGTTGATGGCAAAATGCGGACGGCCGGCGCTTCCACGATCACCTGTAGTAACGCCAGTCGTATCCGAGGCCGACCTGCAGTTCGAACTTGACGGCCGGCCGGTCGATGTCGCTGTCCCGGTGCAGGAAGATGTTCGCGTCGAGCGTGGCGGCAAGATCGTCCAGCAGGCGGAAACGCAGGTGGTTGAAGTGCTGTACGGACATGGTCTGGCGCCGTCCGGTGCCCCAGAAAACGCGGGCCCGCGACGACAGCGTATTGCCTGGAAGAAGGGTCGTACGGTACTCGGGCGCCACCTCGACGCCCACGACATTCATCGCGGTGATCCGGTCTCTCTCCTGGGCCAGGCTGACGCGAACGATCGCCTGGGAACCCAGTTCAGTCTGGAGACCTCCCTTGAACCGAAGCACGACGGGGTGCTTCCGTCCTTCGTCACCGGTCCATACCGTGTTGACGTCGAATCCTACGAACTGGGACAGTTGCGCGAACGGTAGCGAATAGAGCAGTTCGCCGTCTATCCGGTCCACGGCCTCTCGTTGACTTCCGTTGTTGTTCAACCTCCCGTAGGCTGTCCTCAATTGGGCAGAAATCGTTCCCGCCAAGGTATACCGGGTTGAATTGTGCTCGACATTGACGATCCAGGCCAGGGCCTCTTCGCCGCTCAGGAACGGATCGCGGCTGTACTGGTCGGTTGGTCCTTCCAGCGTAGTCTGCGACAAGGATCCATTGAACCGTGTGCCGCCCTCCATCACACTGCGCGGCCCGCGGCGGATTCCCTCCCAGCGGTCCACGGTACCGTGATCCCGAACGTGGGCCGTCACCATTTCCCTCAGCCCGATGCGTGCGCCCGGATCGTTCAATGAGTGAAAACCCCTGGCCCGACTGATCAGATCCTGATCCGCCAGCACCAGCGGGACTGCCACCACGTACGTCCTGTCCTGGTTCAGCGGCCGCCCGTCGACTGCGCCGGATTCCCCATCGTACCCCGCGAAGACCACGTCGTGCTCCCCCGGCAACCTGCCGGCCCATGCCCGCAACTGCCGCCCCGACGCGGAAACGCGAACGAGCACGTCGTTGTCGCGTACCAGCCGCGCGACCGTTCG